>Ga0194053_10000551_pt1 | contig 27764 bp, 21 predicted proteins | sample SepL228m_MetaG_FD_161684 | JGI IMG/M metagenome (GOLD analysis project Ga0194053, IMG submission 161684) | Anoxic zone freshwater microbial communities from boreal shield lake in IISD Experimental Lakes Area, Ontario, Canada - Sep2016-L227-8m | ecosystem: Environmental > Aquatic > Freshwater >... | reverse complement strand
TTGGGATGCCTGGGCGCTTGGGATGCCTGGGCGCTTGGGATGCCTGGGCGCTTGGGATGCCTGGGCGCTTGGGATGCCTGGGCGCTTGGGATGCCTGGGATGTTCGAAGCTTGGGGGCCTTCGTTGGTCGCGCTAAGCGCGATTGTTCGGGGATCGGGTTGGCATTGCGGATCATGGTGTTCTGCTACGCGGCACAGTCATTACGTGTGCTTACGCAGGCTATTTTACCTCTCTGCGGCACGGTCTGCAAAGGAATAATCGCGTGTTTGTAGCCCCCGAGCGCATTCGAGAAAGGGTCAGACCGGAGGTTGGTCCGCACAGTCCGGATGGTGCTTCCGGTTAGCGGGGAGTTTGTCCTCTTTGGTTCTTGCGCGGTTTGCGCAGCGCCCGCCAGAGCAACAGCGCCAGAACGGCATATTCGGTCAGATGCGCGCATTTGCGAACCAAGCCAACAGCCCCGTGGATCGTCTCGGCGGAAGCGTGAGGAAAGAGCCAGCGCACGATCGGCCCGATGCTGCGCGACTGCCCCGCGCAGTTTCAAAAGCAATTTGTTATCAGTTGGTCGTGATGATGCCGCATTCGCCTGCACTGCTGCCCGGGATTCACCCATTTGGGGTAATGACAAAGCAGCCCGTCGTGTACAGAATCATTCTACCTATGCGAATTTGTCTGTTGTTTGTGACCGTTGCCTTGTTGCTGGGCGCGAGCCTCGTGGCACGCGCCGCTGGCGGATCGTGGTCCGTTGACACCAACGGCAATTGGAGCGGCACGACCAATTGGACCGATGGCACCGTCGCGGCTGGAGCGGGCAACACCGCCACGTTCAATATCAACATTACTGCCAACCGCACTACCACCCTCGACTCCGCCCGAATCATCGGCGGACTCATATTCGGCAACTCCGGCAGCCATATCGGCGCCGCCCAGTCGTGGACTATTGGCGGCTCCAGCACGCTGACCCTGGACAACTCCGGTTCATCTCCAACCATCACCTGCTGGCCATTGCGCTCGGCGGGCAACAGCGCCTGCAACGTCAGTGTGCCCCTCGACGGCACGCATGGATTTACAGAACAAGGCTCCGGCACACTCTGGCTCAATGGGAACAACTCGGCCTTGAGCGGCACCCTCGCCATTTCGGCGGGCCGGGTGTTCAACAACCACATCAACGGCCTGGGCAGCATGAATGTTTCCATCGCTGATGGCAGCTATCTCTCGTTCTGGAGCGGCGGCGCCTTCGCCGGAACCTTCACGCTCAATGGCATCGGCCGCACCATTGACGGTCAGACCAAGAACACGCTCTATGCGGATAACGGTTCCGGGGCTCAGGTTATCCTCAACGGCAGCGTGACGTTTAATGCCACGGCGGATCTGGGCGGCAGCACGGCGGCGGCTTCCTTCACCCTGAACGGCCCGGTGGGCGGACTGGGCGGAGTTATCAAACAGACCGTCTGCGTCTTGACGTTGAACGGCGCCAATACTTATGCCGGCGGAACAACACTCAACGCCGGGCAATTGAACATTAATAATGGCGGCGCCAGTGCGGCTAATTCCGCCATCGGTACCGGCCCCCTGACCATCGCGGGAGGCACAATTGACAACACCAGCGCGGCGGACATCACGGTGCTGTCTCACAATCCCCAGAATTGGACCGGGGATTTTTCGTATCTCGGCAGCCTCCACAAATTGAACCTTGGCACTGGCGCGGTGACCCTGGGCGGCTACCGGCAGGTGACGGTCAACGGCAGTGCGCTGACGATTGGGGGGCCGATTGGCGACGGAGGCAGCGGGTATGGCCTCACAAAAGCGGGTGCGGGCACACTGACCTTGAATGGCGTGAACAACTACAGCGGTCGCACGACAATCAGCGGCGGTACGCTCGCACTGGGCAGCAGCGGCACGCTGAGCAATACCCTGAGCGTGGCGATCTCTGCCGGGGCGACTTTTGACGTTTCGGCTTCCAGCTTCTACAGCCTGGGCAGCGGCGGCAGGCTGACTGCCAGTGGCACGGGTAGCGCCGTTGGCACCTCGGCCGCGGCCATTAAGGGCGCCGCCGGGGGAATCGTTAGTTTGGGGTCGTGTCCGGTGGTGCTGGCCTACGACGGCGCGCACCCGGCACTTTATCTCTCTCAAGGCAACCTGGTGCTCAACAGCAATGCGTTTGTTGTCAACAGTCCTGCGGCGCTGGCCGCTGGCATTTACACGATCATCCAGCAGGCCAGCGGGAGTGTTGCCACTTCCGGTTCGCTGAGCGTGACGGTGAGCGCCCTTGCCCCGGGGATGAACGGTTCCATTTCCATCACGGGCGGGAATGTTAACCTGGTGGTGGAGAAAGGCTTGACGAACCTGGCGACGAACTTCAATGGCACCAACGCCACACTCTCCTTCTACGCGGCCGGCTCTTCCGATTACTTTTGGAATTCCACCATCTACGTGGTGCAGCGTACCACCAATCTGAGTTCTGCCACTGGCTGGACTGCCATCAGCACCAATGCGCCCGCGACAAATCAATGGGTGCAGGTCACCGACCGTTTCACCGACCTGGGCTGCATCCCGCCAACTCAGGCCTATTACCGGGTGCTTGGCACCCGAAACGCCCAGCAGTTGATTCTTGCCGCTCCACCCGCGCCAAGTCCCGAGCAGCCATTCAGCTTTGCACTGCCGGGCGGCCCGCAGTTCACCGCCGCCCAGACCAACGCGCAGTATGCCGCCGGCCAGCAGGTGCTGCCGCTGGTGCAGGCGGCCTACCAGGCGGGGGCGTCGTCGATTCGAATTCCGCCGGGTGATTACAGGTTCCCAAAGGAAACGTGGGGGCCAGTCGGCCCGATCTATCCACTCCAGTTTGCCAACTTGCAGCGCGACTCCCAACATCCTTTGACGATTGACGCCTCGGACGCAACATTCTGGTTCGACCTGCCAGACGACCAGGCGCCCACGGAACATTTCTGCGTCGGGTTTGTGAACTGCTCCAACGTCGTCTTTCGCGGTGCGACCATTGACCGCAGCACGCGCGGCAATGTCGAGGGACGCATCACGCAGTTTGATTATGCCAACAACCGCATGGAAATAGTGCTCTCGCCCGGTTGCCCCCTGCCGACGCACTTCAGCAATGGCCTTGAACAACGCCTGCTGCCTTTCAAGGCGGACGGCACGTTTTGCGCGCCGCTCTATGCGCTGCAAACAGGCGGCACCAAACTCAAATACATCAGTATCACCTCGAGCGCCAACCCCGGCTGCGCTTGGGTCAACATGGCCACGCCGGACCTGCTACAAACCATCACCAACAGCTATTGGATCAATGCTTACGGCCCGCAAGGTGTCCTCACCGTCGGCGACGGACTTTCCTGTATCTATACCGTGGCCGCGGCGGTGGAACTGAAAAACTCGGCAAACGTGACGCTGTATGGAGTCAACATCTATGCCGCCAAAGCGCTTGGGGCGGAGTGGTATGGTCCGGGCGCGCACTTGTGGAAGGACTGCTATTTCGGTCCACGCCCCGGCACCAGCCAATGGCAGGGTGGCGAAGGTTTCCTCTTCAGCGGCACCGGTCACGGTCCCACGCTGGATCATGTGACGATACTCCACACCACCGATGACATGGCTAATTTTCATGGCTACTGGAGCGAAGTTGTCGCCGTGGCCGGAAACCTGGTGACCTTCACCAACCACGACGGCAACGCCAACCTGATGCCGCCGGACGCGGCCGTTGGCGACACCGTAATGTTCTATAACCGCAACAACGGCACCCCGCTCGGGCAGGGCAGGGTCACGACCCTGGCTTCCACTTCAGTGACGTTGAACGTGACCGCCACCGGCTTTGCCAATGCAATCGCCCGCTGGCCCCAGCACGAGTGTGCAAACTGGCTCATCCAGAACTGTTACTGGCACGATAACTACCAGCGCATCATGATGCAAAGTGGACCGGGCCTGATTCAAAATTGCACGTTTGCGCGCAACGGCAGTTGCCTGGAGTTCAATTTCGATTTTTCCTACATCGAAGGCGGCATCCCCAACAATATTGTCGTGGCCAACAACACGTTCACCGACGTGGCCCCGATCCCGGGAATGGGGACGCTGGACTACCATCAGCATACCTACGGCACGTTGACGGCGCGGCTCATCAGCAACCTCACCATCACCGGCAACACCATCACGCGCCCGGGCGAAGCCGCCATTGATTTGCTCGGGGTGGGCGGCCTCACCATCGCCGGCAACAACCTTGTGGATCCGATCCGCGCGACCGCCCTGGCCCGGCCCGGCCAGTCCCATTTGCGGCAGGCCATTTACCTCAGCAATTGCGCCAATGGGTTGGTGCAGACCAACAATGTGAGCGACCTGGGCCATTTCACGGTCCCGTCGCCATTGACGGGCAGCTCGATCCTTGGCACCGACGCCCAGTGCCAGAACATCACCAACCTGGACGGCACATTGCTCCAATGACGCGGCCATCCTCAGATGGGAGGACGCCTTTGTCACTGGCAATGGACGGATGGGCGCGATGTTGTTTGGCAATCCGACAAACGAGACGCTGGTCGCCAACCATTGCCGGTTGTTCCTTCCAGGCACCAAACTGCATAAGGTGTTCAAATTGGTATCAGGTTGAAATCCGGCGGCTGCCGTGTTCTGCAATTACAGCGGGCGCGCCAAAAATCACTTCCCTAGCATCAATTAAATGACCAAACTGAACCCAGCATATTTGCAATGAGAAATCGCATCTTTTTGTGGTCCATCACCTCGGCGCTCGCCGGGTTTCTCTTCGGCTTTGATACGGTAGTCATTTCTGGGGCCGAACAGAAGATTCAGTCGCTTTGGAACCTGAGTTCTGGTTTGCACGGTTTTGCGATGGCCGCAGCCCTCTACGGCACCGTGGTTGGATCCCTGCTGGGTGGCTGGCCCACGGACCGTTTCGGACGCCGGCTCACCCTGATGTCGATTGGGTTGCTCTACATTGTGTCGGCGATCGGTTGCGCCTTTGCCGGTGGGGTTTACTCGTTCGCCGCCGCGCGCTTCATTGGAGGACTGGGCATCGGCGTCTCGACCGTGGCGGCCCCGCTCTACATCTCCGAGATAGCGCCAGCGGAACATCGCGGACGGCTGGCGGGCATGTTCCAGTTCAACATCGTCTTCGGCATCGTCATCGCCTTTCTCTCGAACGCGCTGCTGGCCGGGATTGGGGAAAATGCGTGGCGCTGGATGCTCGGCGTGGCCGTCTTCCCGTCAATTCTCTACACCGTGATGTGCTTCGGCATTTCGGAAAGTCCGCGCTGGCTCATTGGGCGCAAAGGGGACCGTGCGGCGGGCATCAAGGTGTTGCACATCATCCGGCCCGAATCGTCCCCGGCTCAGTTGGAAGCCAAGGCCGACGAGATTCTGGCGGCATCCTCCGGGCGCGCTGCCGCGGGAGGGTTCTGGACCTGGCAACTGCGCATCCCGATTCTGCTGGCATTTCTCATCGCGTTCTTCAACCAGCTTTCCGGCATCAACGCTATCCTCTACTTCGCGCCGCGCATTTTTGAAATGACCGGGCTGGGAGCCAAGGCCGCGATGCTCCAATCGGTGGGGATTGGCGTGACCAATCTCATTTTTACCTTTGTAGGCTTGTGGCTGATCGACCGGTTGGGCCGCCGCACGCTGCTCTACATTGGCTCCTTCGGTTACATTATCTCCCTCGGTTTGGTGGCGTGGGCGTTCTTCACCAGTCATTTCAGCATCATTCCCGCCTGCATTTTCGCCTTCATCGCGTCGCATGCGGTCGGCCAGGGAGCCGTCATTTGGGTGTTCATCGCTGAAATCTTCCCCAACCGCCATCGCGCCGAAGGCCAGACGCTCGGCAGCTTCACACATTGGGTCTTTGCGGCGCTGCTTACGACCTTCTTCCCCAAAATGGTGTCGGCTTTCCCGCCGGGCTACGTCTTCTCGTTCTTCTGCGGCATGATGGTGCTGCAGCTCATCTGGGTGGCGCTGATGGTTCCCGAGACCAAAGGCGTGCCGCTGGAAAAGATCCAGGAGCGTTTGACCTGACAAGCCGTCGCCGCGAAAGACCAACTACTCGACGCCGTCACTGCGGGCCCAGGGATCTGGTGCAATCCTGAAGCAGCCTCACATTCACCCGATTGGGGGAATGACAACACCACTCGTTTTTCCTAGAATGCGCATGATGACACCGACAAAACAATAACATCTAACTACAAGAAACGACTACAATGACAACGAAATTAATCAAAACTCTAGCAATTACGGCGATTGCCGCATTCTCGGCATTAAGTTCGCTCGCCACGGTGACACTGTATAATCCCGACTTTGAGGATGCCGATCTTTACCCGTGGGCGAACGAGGATGCTGCCACGCTCAGTCTCAACACAGACCTCTCACATGTGTTCACTAACCTTCAATCAGCGCAGGTCGATTTTCCTGGTCGAGACGGCACCGGCATCCATCAGGATATGCCGATAGACCCGTCCGATCGGTTCCAAACTTATACGGTGAGTTTTTGGGTGCTGGCTCCAGGGTTCACCGCGCCTGTTGGGGTGAGATCGTGCTTATGGGAATTTGGCCCCAGCGGCATTGTATTCAACAATGGCCCCTGGACCTTCATTCCTGCGGGCAGTACGAATTGGGTCCAGATAACCGCCGTCATCAGCACGACAAGCGGTGATGCAGGCACCTTCAGAGCCGTCTGTCAGATAGCACCTCAGGGCAGCCCAAAAGTATCGGGTTCCCTGTGGGTTGATGACGCAAGTGTTACATTAGTTCCCGTCCCCTCAACATCGGAGCTGACCTGGGTCGGGGGGCTTGCGGCTAATGCATGGGACTTTGTCACGATCAACTGGCTGGATACGGTTCTGTCCACACCGAGCCGCTATACAAACAGCGGATTGGTCCATTTCACCGATTCCGGCAATAACACATCGCCTATTCTGTTGACTGGTACTCTCTCCCCAGCCACCGTCAACGTGGAATCCTCCATAAACTACTCCTTCAGCGGCTCTGGCAAGATTTCCGGCGGCGCGACGCTCAATAAGCTGGGCACAGGAGTGCTAACCGTTGCCAACACCGGCAATGATTATACCAACAACACTGTCGTGGCAACAGGAACCCTCCAATTGGGGGCCAATGAGGTTATTCCGGACGGAGCCGGCAAAGGCAATGTGATCCTCGGCGGAACCCTGGATTTGAACGGCCACAATGAAACCGTCAACAACCTGACCGGCAGCGGTACCGTTGACAACTCAAGCCCCAACAATAGTTCGCTTACCATCAATAGCCTTAGTGATAACCCATATAATGGCCCCATCGGCAACAGTGGCGGTGGCCTTTTGACTCTGATCAAGTCCGGCCCCGGTATGCTGGTCAAGGGGGGCGGTCCAGATTCATTCGCAGGCCAAACCATCATCAATGGTGGACGTATTCTTCTCCAGGACGCCACCTTTTTCGGGTCAGGTAGTGTCACCATCTCCAATAACTGCTATTTGATGCTGTGGGGCACTTTAGGCAGCGGTGTCATCACGAACGACTTCTACCTCTATACCGTTGGTGGAAGCCAGGGCGGCTCTGCCAAGAACAGTATCTTTATGGACAGCGGCGCGGGAGCGATGCAGTTGACCGGCACGATCCACCTGATGAACACGTCCGATTTGGGGGCTTACGACACTGAGTTGTTGACCGTTTCCGGAAAAGTCACCGGCCCCGGCGCGCTGTGGAAGTCCAACCCGGAAATGCTTGGCTACGGTCCTCAATTCCGCAGCGGTTCAGTGATTCTATCCAATCCAGCGAATGACTTTGCTGGCGGGGTGGTTGTTTATGGCGGAACACTCGAGATTCAGAGTAACGGTGCTGCGGGGACCGGTGATGCCCTCGTCTGGACCAATGCTACGCTCCAACTGGATTCTAGCGCGGCCCTCAATCCCGCCGCTAAATTGTCACTGGCGGACACTTCCTCTACGGTCAATCTGGCTTTTACCGGCACGCAGAACATTCACGCACTTTCCTTTGATGGCGGGGCCACCCTTCAGGTGGCCGGCTCTTGGGGGGCCGTCGGTTCGGCTGCTGTCAACCAGGACGCCCACTTCACTGGCACTGGGATTTTGAATGTCGCCACGGGCGGTGTGGTCCCGCATCCGGTCATTAATCCGGTCGCTTTTGACTCAACTGGCACCAACCTGATTATAAGTGTCAGCAGCGTTTCTGGCCATCAATACCGGCTTTGGTCCGCCACGAACTTGTCCGCTCCGGTCTTCTGGACCCCGGTGGCGACCAACAGCGGCACCGGCGGCACCTTGACCAATCTGGTCCCGGTTCTGAAGTCTGTGCATAGCATGTTTTACCGGTATCAAGTTGACTAGCCCAACCAATTATTACGGAAGCTACGCTCTGAACGGCTGGTTCTACACCGGTATCCAGGATCCAAGCAAGGAATTCAAGAAGGAGACTGCGATCCGACAACCCGCCCAGACTCCGGTGTTCATGGATAGCATTTGGGTGGATACCTGGCCGACCGCCAGCGAGCACCCCCCTCTCGAACCCGCCCTAATGGGTGACCCATTCACAAAGATTGCAAGCTTGCCTGACCCAAGGAAGAGGAATGCATTTTCCACGGGGGTCCCCCTCCGCCGAAATTCAGATTGGACGAGCTTTCCTACGGCCAGATCGCCCTAGTCATTCTGGAAACGGCGCTTGCGGTAGCCGGCCAACGGGGTGGTGTCCTTGTCCTGGACGAGCCAGGGAATTTTCTCGGTCTCAGCGAGATCCAACCGCTCCTCACACGCCTTCAAGACGCCGCTCTTGAAGGCCGTTTCCAAGTCATCTTGACCGCACATCACCCAATCGCGGTGGATTTCCTCGCCGCTGGTTACGGTTCGTGGCTGGAGCGCGAACCAAGCGGCCCGACGAGGGCTCATCCTGTGCGCGTTGCTGAAAACCTTTCTAAAGATATGGCAGAGGTGCGGGTTTCCGACCTTATCGCCCGCGGGTGGCTATCTGGCTTGGGTGTTCAGCAATCTAGCGACTATTCCACTCTTGCCGCCGAACAACTCGTGCATGCTGGTAAAGTTGAACCTCACCAGTGAGTCGCGTCTCCAAGAGATGAAGATGGGGGGGGGTGTCGCGGAGCGCGAACGTGAAGTCGCTGAAGTCCTGAAGGTACGCGGTCTTCCCCCCATATCAGCGCAAGGAGGCCGATGTCTTCTGCTGCCGACCCGGAACCTTGAAACCTGGCTCTATTGGCTTACATCTCAGCGCCATGGGTCGTCGCTGGAAGCTGGGCTTATCGGCCATGCCCAGATCCACGAAATAGACCTCGCCGGGCTGTGGTTCAGCTTTCATGCAAGTATTCCAGCATTTCGTCCAAGACCCTACTGCCTTATGCGTTTCGCATGAAACCATTATAAATGCGAAGCTGAGAAAGGCGACTCCGGGCAATCAGTCCTTCCAAGTGGGACGACTGAACCCCTGCGAGATCGGTCAGTCGTTCTTTCAGGACTTATCGTGCTCGGGACGATGGTTCCCTTTGTCACAGCCCCGAGTGGACAGGCGGGTGTTGCTCCTTTTCGCCCCCCTCGTCTGGACAGCTTATCCGGTCAATTTCACTTGGGCTTTTCTATGCCGTATTCCACCCGCAGCCAGTCGAGCAACGTGGCCGGCTGCCCCGGCCCACCCGGCGGACAAGAATGTCCAATGCCGCTAGGATTTGATCCCAGAGAAGGCCCGAGAAACCTGTCCAAGCCTTTGTCCCATAGGGACATGCGAGAATAGCCAAACGTTTTAAACGTTGGGAACCAGCGTCCGCAGCATGATAAGTCCTGAAAGGACGACTGACCGATCTCGCAGGGGTTCAGCCGTCCCTGTCGGGACTTATGCACCTCTAAACCCGCGCACCCAACGTTCAAACGTTGGGCTATTGTCGGCCATCCCTCCGGGATGAGGAGGGTCAAATCCTAGTGGCATTGGACATTCTTGTCCGCCGGTGTGCGCCGAGGTGTTTTAGTGTGGGCTTTGGGCATGAAGACGATAATCAAGCGCGAGTGGGGTCGGGTCCGTTAGCAAGCCCTGCTCAAAGCCGGCCCCCAAGTCATGCGGCTATGTCACTTCAGGTCGTGGCAAGAGATTATTGCACCCAATAACTGGCTGGCTTTGTGAGAAATTCAGCCAGGTCAATTCCTTGTCCACCCACAAGCAGTTTGCGCTTCGGTTTGAAGTGCGCGGCAAAAGCCTCCATCCCCGGCAGCGATTCGGGACGGCGTCCGCTTTTTACTTCAATCGCCACAGTGGTCTTCCCTTGGCGGAGAACAAAATCCACTTCCTGATTCCGTTCCCGCCAATACGTCAATTCGATGTTGGCGCCAAAGCTGGTGTTGAGCAGGTGTGCGCCAACGCAGGACTCAACCAACCGTCCCCAATAGCTGCCATCCTGTCGGGCCTCTGCCGCACTCCGGTTATCCTGTGCGGACATCAAGGCCGTGTTGAGCACCTGCAATTTTGGACTCGACCCGCGTTGACGAACCAGTCCGTGGGCATATTTGGATAGTCCCGCAACCATGCCCACTCCCTGGAGCAACTCCAAGTAGTGCGCAAGGGTGACGGTGTTGCCTGCGCCCGTGAGCTGGCCCAGCATTTTTTGGTAGGAAAGAATCTGGCCGGAATAGGCACAGCCAAGATAAAATAATTGCCTTAACAGTGCGGGCTTGTCCACACGGCTCAGCAGCAGAATGTCGCGTGAGATCGTGGTTTCAATCAGTGAATCCACCACATAACGACGCCACCGTTCCGGTTCCGTGATCAATTCGGCTGAACCGGGATATGCTCCGTAGAAAATGTATTGCTCCAGGTTCCAGCCGAAGGCTTCCCGCATTTCTGCAAACGACCAATGCGGCATGGAAATCATCTCGAACCGGCCAGCCAGGCTTTCCGTCAACCCGCGATGGATAAGCAGCGGTGCCGAACCGAGCAAAACCACTTTCAGCAGCACCCCGGCGTGGGTGTCTGTGTCCCACAGCAATTTCACCACGGTTGACCAGCCGGAAACTTTCTGCACTTCGTCCAGCACCAGCAACGCCCCGGCCTTGCTTTCCCGCGCCTTCAGCCGGGCGGCGTCCCATTGCTGTTCAATCCAAGTGCGGTCGCGTAAAGACGGCTCGTCAGCGGAGGCGTAGTGCGCCGGCAGTTTCGCCGCCTGGATGACCTGTCGGACCAAAGTGGTTTTGCCGACCTGACGGGGACCGGCCAGCACCTGCAAAAAACGGCGCTTTTCCTTCAGCCGTTTCAGCAGTTCGTCATGGAGCGTTTGGCGCGTCATACAATTTACTCAATACGTTGAGTTAAATTACTCAATACCAAACAATGGTCAAATCTCTCTTAAAGACCGCGAGCGGAACTCTGCCAAATCATGAACGGGACGTGCGACAGCCAGCGCCAGCGGAAAGGTGCTTGCAAAGCAGTGGGCTGTGGGTTTATCCGCACAACATGCAAGTGTTGCATTCTGACAACCGCAAGCGCGTAACGCTCCCGGACCCGGCCCGTCCCAAGGATTCCTGAATACCAGAAGTCATCGGCCCCAACCAGATTGTGCTGACCCGGGTGGAGAAGCCCGCACGGGGCGGACTCTCTATTCATTGCTGACCTGGGGCGATAGCGCTAAGAGAAATGTTGCCACCTCCTGTTCACTTAAAGTGAGCCACCCGATGGGCGGCCTCTTTCCTTTCCAAGTAGTAATTGCTCCCTACAGGTTGTGGTGTCTCGGACGGTCTGGTCGGAGCCAAGTATTGAACGTTAACGATAAGTTCATGCTCATGAACACCGCAATGTGCCCTTGGCATTGGCGACCCGCTTCTCGCGCGGAAGGTGGCTCACTTTAAGTGAGCAGAGGTGGCAACATTTCTCTTAGCGACATCGCGCCCCCGGATAGGCACACATCCGCAGTACCTCCATTGCACCTCCGTTGCACCTCCATTGCACCTCCATTGCACCTCCATTGCACCTCCGTTACACCTCCGTAAGGGATACGGAGGTACTACGGAGGTGTAACGGAGGTACTACGGAGGTGCTCTATATGTAATCCGGGCTGCGGGTGGGAGACTTTGGTTGATTGGTGAAGTGATAAGTGGTTATTAATACGATAGATCCTTGCAAAACGGTGAGAGGGGAGGCGGGTTTTGGTCCTCAGGGGAGAATAACGGCGTTTCATGTTCGCGCCTGGCCCGAGTGAACCCCGACGGCTGGCTCGATCGGACTTTTCAGCCGTCGTTCCTGTCGATGCGAGAATTTGGGCAGAAGCGCATCCGGGTTTACTCCGGATCGCCAAGAGAGATGGAGACCGTGGGTTATTTGAAGAGCTGAAATTCCCAGATGGTCGGGCCGTCGGTGGTTTCGAGGAGGTTCAAGCGAACGCGCCGGGCGGTGACCGGTTTGAAGGTGGCAGCGAACTTCGCCCCGGGATTCCCGCCCTGGCAACAGGGTAACCACCGGTCATCCTGCAGGTATTCGATGGCGAACTTGCGGATGCGGTTGAGTTCGGGGAAGGCCTGCCGAAAAGCGGCGCGGCTGAACGCGGTCGGTTGGCCAAGGTCAACCTCAAGCCACGCTGACTTAACTTCGGAATCCGTTGCCCAGCGGGTATCATCCCGGGCGTCCACGGCTTTAGCGGGGCCGAACTCGGCCTGGTTTTGATAAACGTTCGAGGCGGTGGCTTTGGTTTTGGTGGTCAAGGACACGGGCGCGGGCACAGCCACGGCCGCGAGTGTTTCCGCCTTGCAGTCGAGTTCGAGCGCCACGATCGTGTCCAGGGGATGCCGATCATGTCCAGGAACAGAAATCTCAAGACCAGCGGCGGTTTGGGCGACATTCACCTTGCCCCCATCCAGCAGGCGGCTGCGCAGCAGTTTGGCAGGGATGGCCGGCAGCTTGAGCACGTCCTCAGGCCAGTCGCAGACGTGGAGGTAGATGGTGTTTCCTTTGCGGGTGGAGACGCCGTATTCGCCCGGTTTGAAGGGGCCACCGCGGGTGCCGTAGATGCTCTCGCCGTATTTTGCGAGCCAGGCTCCGATTTCCCGCAGGCGGTCGGCCTGTTTCGGGTCGATTTCACCCGTAGGCGTCGGGCCGATGTTGAGGAGGAGATTGCCGTCGCCGCCGGCGCAGCGAATCAGCATGTTCAGGCAAGCTGGCAACGATTTCACTCCGTCTGCCGGGCCGCCCCAGGCCCATTGATCCCGCTGCGAGAGGGTCATGCACGATTCCCAGGGGCGCTGGTCGTCATAGGCGCCGACGGACTGCTCAGGGGTATAGTAGTCTGCGTTCGTTGACAGGATTTGGGTGTTGCTATTGGTGGGCCCCAGGTCGAGCCGGTTATCCAGAATGATGTTCGGACAAAGTTGCTTCACGATCTGGTAGGTCCGCGCCTGGTCATAATCCGGCTCGCGGGCATCCCAATCGAACCACAGCAAGTCGATGGGGCCGTAGTTGCCGAGGAGTTCTCGCACCTCGGTCTGCATTCGGCCCACGAACGCTGCGTTGCGATCTGTGCGGAAGTCCGGATCACGCCAGTCCATGGGTGAAAAATACCAGCCGATTCTCAGGCCATGGTTTCGCGCCGCGGCCGACAGTTCCGCGCAGACGTCGCGTCGGAACGGTGTGGCCGCGATGTTGTAATCGCTCGCCTGGGAGTGCCAGAGGAGGAATCCGTCGCAGTGTTTGGCGGTGAGGACCATGTATTTCACGCCTGCGGCTTCGGCGGTGGCGGCCCACTGCGCAGCGTTGAAATTGGTTGGGTTGAACTCTTTGTAAAGGTTGTCGTAAACCGCGGCGGGAATCTCGCCGTGGTTCGGGCATTTGGGATTGGTGTTGGCGCGCGACCAGCTAATTTCGGTGCCCTTGAGGCTGACCGGTCCCCAATGAATGAAGAGGCCAAAGCGCGCCTCGGCCCACCATTGCAAGCGTTTCGGATATGGGTGGGGAGTGGTGCTCGCCGGGGCTGGCTGAGGCTCGGCGGCAGTTGCGGTGGGGGGGAGGCCCGTCAGCGCGGCGTCGGCCAGCAGACAAGCGACTACTCCGTTGGCAAGAGACAGTTTCATGGTGCAAGTTCGAGGGACAGGCTGGCCTTGTCGGGGGCGAGGGTCAACTTCTGATGCGATCCTTTGTTTCTTTCATCGCCATCGTAACCATCGTGGGTGTTCGCGCCGCCAACTGAAAATCAATTTCAGTTGATCCCGACCCATCCTCACCCGCCAAGAAACCTCGCCTGAACCAAACGCTCCACGGAGGTCATGGCAGCTTGCAGTTCAGCACGTTTTCGATTCATCGCCGGACCAGCCGCCTCGGAGAGCGCCAGCGCCTCCACGCAGCGCTCCTTCAATGGCAGAGGTTCAGCGCCTGTCCCCAACTGGATGATCAGTTCCTTGACGCGCTCGACTCGCTTCAACGCCTCCGCAATCTTTTCCCTGGCCCGCTCGACCCCGACCGCGCCGCCCTCGACCTCCTGTAGCAACCGACACGCAAACGTCCGGCAACAATCCGGGCGATGCGGATAAATGCTGCATCGTTTCTCCTGCAACGCTCCGCAGGGCTGCACCAACAGCCCGCCGTCATCCTCATCGGCGTCTTCGATTTCCAGCCCCATGACTTCCAGTGCCGAGGCTTCGTCGCCGTTGGCCAGTTCCACATCAGCAAACAACGACCCGTCGCAACAAAGTCCGCAGCGGGTGCACAGGGTGTCGGTCAGGCTCGGCTTCATTCAGGGATGACAAACAGCATGAACCCTGCGTGGCGTCAACTCCAGCGGCGCTTCAAGGCGCAGAAAAGCAGCGCCTGCGGACTGGGTAAGCCGTGGAAGAAAGGCGGCGAGGATAAGAAGACGGGAAGACGGGCGGCCAGCTTCGCAAAGCACTGGACGCCGACCAGCAGTTGAAAGAGGTATCCCTGCGACCGTCGAGCCAGGGCGGATTCAAGAACCTGCAAAATCGTAGCCGCCGACGGTAGTCGGCGCACTTTTCCTCGATTATCGGAGTGTTAGCGCCGACTGCCGTCGGCGGCTACGATTTCTTGAAACCACCCTGCCGTCGAGCACGGCGAAATAAAAACCTCTGGCCGAACGCTGCTCCATTCTCTACCCTCTGGCTTGGCTGGCACGGGTCTTGATTTCCCGGCGTGCGCTGTCGTGTGAGTTTTCACACGCGGCAGCGCCGCCAGCCATTTGTCCCGCCCACGCTTACCGGCTGCCCCCAACCATCCTCCCAGAGCGGCCCAACTGGACTTCGTCAATGGCCGCGCCGAAACCGCTGGCCGAATTGCTTTGACACTTGGTTTGCCGCCCGCAAGCCTTCTTAATGCGCCCCAAGGGTGCGCCTGAGCGGTGAAACAAAGCGAGCAACCACGGAGCAGTCAAATCGGCGAGGCAACCAAATGTTCCCACCTCGCCTGCGATAGTTCTACCCGCGCTGGCATCCTGCTTCGCCCGGCTCTTTGCGCCGCCGGTCACCCTCCCGCGCACCTTGCCGGCCACCACGCCACCTTCCACCTCTCCTGTTTATGACCATCCTCATCGTGGACGATAGCGAGAACAATCTTCGCGTGCTCCGGCTCCTTCTGGAACGTGACAGCTACCAGGTGGTCACCGCCGCCGATGGCGCCGAGGCGCTGGCCGGCGCGCCCGCCCGTCTGCCCGCGGCCATGCCCGCAGAGGAGGATGTCGTCTATCTGAAGCATTACAACGCGGTGCTCATCCGCCAATTGGAGCACCAGACGGAACAGTTGAAGTGCGTCAATCGCAAACTGGAGCAGGACATCACCGGACGCAAGCGGGCGGAGGAGGCGCTGCGGTTGCAGGCCGAACGCCTCCAAATCCTGCACGAGATGGACCAGGGAATTCTGGCGGCCCAGTCCCTGGGCGCAATTGCCGAAGCGGCCTTGGACAAGTTGGTCCGGTTGGTCCCCTGACAGAGGGCCTGCGTGTGCCTATTTGGTCTGGAGTTGCGGGAAGCGGCCGTCCTGGCAGCGTGGAGCGTGGCGGAGACTGGTCTCGGAGTGGGGCGACGCTTTCCGCTGGAGGAATTCGCGGAGGAACTCCGCCTGGGCAGGCGCGTCAGCGTGCCCGACCTCGCGGCGGTGGCGTTGAAAGGGGAGGTGTATCAAGTTCTCCAGGCCGAAGGGGTTCGCGCCTTCGTCAACTTCCCATTGGTCGTCCGAGAGGAAGTGATCGGTTCGCTCAACCTGGGCGCCAACGTCCCCGGCGCCTTCGCCCCGCCGCGCCTGGAGATCGTTCAGCAAGTGGCCGACCTGCTGACCCTGGGTTTGGAGAACGCCCGCCTCCTGCAACAAGCCCGCCAGCACCACAGCGAGCTCAAGGCCCTGACCGCCCGGCTCGTCGAGACCGGGGAAAGTGAGCGCCGCCGCCTGGCCTTGGAACTCCACGATCGGATCGGCCAGGAGTTGACCCTGCTTAGCATCGGCTTGGACTTCGTGCGCAGCCAGGTGCCGCCCGAAGCGGCCGCGGCCATGCATGCCCGGCTGGACGACTGCCAGCGGCTGGTGGCCGAAACCGCCGAGCGCACGCGGGACGTGATGGCGGAACTGCGTCCGCCGGTGCTGGACGACTACGGCGTCCTCGCGGCCCTGCGCTGGTACGGCGGCCAGCGGGAGCCTCGAGGTGGAATCCGCTCCCGGCCAGGGCACGCGCATCCTTGTGGAAATGGCCCGCTGAATGTATGCCCATCCGTGTTCTTATAGCCGATGATCACGCGATGGTGCGGGAGGGCCTGCGGCTCCTGTTGGAGGGCCAGGGCGATCTCTGCGTCGTCGGTGAGGCGGCCAACGGGCTTCAGGCCGTGCGCCAGGCCCAAACGCTCAGGCCCGACGTAGTGCTGATGGACGCGGCCATGCCCGAGTTGAACGGCATTGAAGCCGCCGCGCAAATCCGCCAGGACTCTCCCGCCTCCAAGGTCGTCATCCTCTCCATGCACTCCAGCGTCGAACACGTTCAGCGGGCCTTAAAGGCGGGCGCGCGCGGCTACGTGCTCAAGGAATCCGCGGGGGCCAAAGTGGTGGAGGCGACACGCACGGTGCAAGCGGGCCGCCGCTATCTCGGCTCTGGTCTGGCCGAAAAGATGATGGACGACTTCACGCGTCCGGAGCCTGGAACCGGCCCGCGCAGCCCGTTGGAACTGCTGAGTCTGCGCGAACGGCAGGTGTTGCAACTGGTCGTCGAGGGCAGGACCAGCGCGGAGATTGCCCTCAAGCTTTTCCTCTCGGTCAAGAGCGTCGAAACTTATCGCAGCCGCCTCATGCTCAAGCTGGACCTGCACGACATGCCCAGCCTGGTCAAGTTCGCCCTCCGCCACGGCCTGACCACACTGGAAAAGCTGGTTCAGCGGTCAAGCGTCTTTGTCCGACTTCCACCACGCCACTTGTCCGACTTCCCCGACAGACAGGGCAGGCGGTTGGGCCTACCCTTCCTTGGGTTTTGATGACCAATGAATAACTCCTGCATACTGCTGGTTGAGGACGATGAGGAACTGCGTCCGGCCATGCGCGCCTGGCTGGCTCCGCTCTTTCCCGAATGGACCTTCGAGGAAACCAACTGTGCGGAAGCGGCGTTGGATCTGGTGGCCCTGCGCCCGCCAGCGCTGGTCCTCATGGATTTCAAACTGCCTGGCATGAACGGCATCGAAGCCACCCGGCGCATCAAGGTCAGCGCGCCGCACGTGCAGGTGGTCATCGTGACCATTCTCGAAGAGTCCGCCTACCAGGCAGATGCCCAAGCCGCCGGGGCCGCCGGTTACGTATGCAAACGCCGGATGCACACCGAACTGGTCCCGCTGCTGCGCCGGTTGATGAAGGGTGCCACCGACAACGTCAACCTGATGGCCACCAACCTCACCGACCAGGTCCGCGGCATCGCCCGCGTTGTGACCGCCATCGCCAACGGCAACCTCAAACTCAAACTGACCGTCGAGGCCCGGGGCGAAATCGCATCCCTGGCGGACACGATCAACAACATGATTGACACGCTCGCCACCTTTGCCGAGCAGGTCACCGGCGTGGCCCGCGAGGTCGGCGTCGAAGGGCGGCTGGGCGGCCAGGCGAACGTGCCCGGCGCCGCCGGCACCTGGCGCGATCTCACCGACAACGTCAACCGCCTCGCCGCCAACCTCACCACCCAGGTGCGTGCCATCGCTGATGTCTCGACCGCGGTGACCAAGGGCGACCTGAGCCGCAGCATCACCGTCGAGGCCGCGGGCGAAATCGCGTTGCTCAAGGACAATGTCAACGAGATGATCCGCAACCTCAAGGGGACTACCACCAAAAACACCGAGCAGGACTGGCTCAAGTCCAACCTCGCCACGTTCACGCGCAAGCTCCAAGGGCAGCGCGACCTCCAGCAGGTCTGCAAGATGACCCTCTCCGAGTTGGCGCCGCTGGTGGGGGCGCAGCACGGGGTCTTCTACATCAACGAACCGTCACAGGACGAGGCGTTGCTGAAGCTGCTGGCGAGCTATGCCTACCGCGAGCGCAAGAACCTCTCGAACCAGTTCAAATCCGGTGAGGGCCTCATCGGCCAGTGTATCCTCGAGAAGGAGCGCATCCTGCTGACCAACGTGCCGGCCGACTACGTCAAGATCGGCTCGGGCCTCGGCGAGGCCACGCCCGCCAACGTCGTCGTGCTGCCCGTCATCTTCGAGGGTGCGGTCAAGGCGGTCATCGAGCTGGCGTCGTTTCAGCAGTTCAGCGAGATTCACTTGAACTTTCTTGATCAGCTCATGGAATCGTTGGGCATCATGATCAACACCATTCAAACCAACATGCGCACCGAGGAACTGCTCAAGCAGTCGCAGTCCCTCACCAAGGAACTCCAGAGCCAGCAAGAGGAGCTGCAGCAGACCAACGAGGATCTCGAGGACAAGGCCCGGTTGCTCAACGAACAAAAGCTCGAGGTGGAGCGCAAGAACCGCGAGGTCGAGGACGCCCGCATTGCCATCGAGGAGAAGGCCACCCAACTGGCTCTCACCTCGAAATACAAATCCGAGTTCCTGTCCAACATGTCGCACGAGTTGCGCACTCCGCTCAACAGCCTGCTGATTCTCTCGCAGCAGTTGGAGGAAAACTCCGAGAAGAACCTGACCGAAAAACAGGTCAAGTTCGCCCGCACCATCCGCGACGCGGGCGGCGACCTGCTCAGCCTCATCAACGACATTCTCGATCTCTCCAAGATCGAGTCCGGCACGACCACCCTGGATGTCGGCGTTGTGGTTCTTGCCGACGTGGCCGAGGTGACCGAGCGCAACTTCCGCCATGTCGCAGACCAGAAGAAACTCGAGTATGACGTCGAGACCGCGACGGACGTGCCGCCGGCGATTCAGACCGACCGGAAACGGCTCGAACAGGTTCTGAAGAACCTGCTATCGAATGCCTTCAAGTTCACCGAGAAGGGGAAGGTGGAATTGAAGATGAGCCTCGCCAGCAGCGGCTGGAGCGACGACCACAAGCACCTCAACCGGGCCAAGGGCGTCATCGCCTTCTCCGTCAGCGACACCGGCATCGGCATCCAGGCGGACAAACGGCGGATCATCTTCGAGGCATTCCAGCAGGCGGACGGCGGGACCGCCCGCAAGTATGGCGGCACCGGACTGGGCCTGGCCATCAGCCGCGAGATCGCCATCCTGTTGGGCGGCGAGCTGCGCCTGACCGCCAGCCAGGTGGGCATCGGCAGCACCTTCACCCTCTACTTGCCGCTGAATTATCAGCCGCCGCAGACGGCCAAACCCGAACCGGACATCGCCCCGGCAGGCCGCGTGCCATCACGCGGCGAAACGCCACCCAAGAGAACCACGCCGGGTCAGGGAATCCGGCCTAAAACCCCGACCAAACCCTTGTCCCAATCGCAAATCGCAAATCCAGACTTGCAAGCCGCCAAGGACGACCGCGACCACCTGGCTCCCGGCGACAAGGTGGTGTTGATTATCGAAGACGATCCGAAGTTCGCCGCCGTGCTGCTCGAGACGGCGCACGAGAAAGGGTTTAAGGGGGTCACCTGCGCCAGCGGCGAGCACGCGCTGGAGCTGGCCCGCCGGCACGTGTTTTCGGCCATCACCCTGGACATCCGCCTGCCGGACATTGACGGGTGGACGGTGCTCGACCGGCTGAAGCTTGACCCGAACACGCGGCACATCCCCGTGCATGTCATCTCGGTGGAGATTGACACCCGGTACGGCCTGGAGCACGGCGCGATCTCCTGCATCACCAAGCCCATCACCAAGGAGGCGCTGGATGGGGCCTTCGATAGAATCGTGACCTTCATCGAGCAGCGCGTCCGTCACCTGCTGGTGGTGGAAGACAACGACGACGAGCGGCAGAGCATCGTCGATCTCATTGGCAACGGCGACGTGGTCGTCACCGCCGTTGGGACCGGAGCCGAGGCGTTAAAGGCGCTGGCGGCCGAGCACTTCGACTGCATGGTGCTGGACTTGATTCTGCCCGACATCAGCGGTTTCACGGTGCTCGAAGAAATGAAGAAACGGCCGGAGTTGTGCCAGATGCCGGTGGTGATCAATACCGCCAAGGAACTGACCAGGAAAGAGGAGGCCCAGCTTCGGCTTATGTCCGAGACCATCGTGGTCAAAGGCGTCCATTCGCCCGAGCGGCTACTCGATGAGACGGCCCTGTTCCTCCACCGCGTGACCGGGAACCTGCCTGAAGGGAAACGTCAAATTCTCAATAAACTCCACACCAGCGACGCCGTGCTCGAAGGTAAAACCGTTCTTGCCGTGGATGACGATGTGCGGAACCTCTTCGCGCTCACCACCGTCCTGGAGGCGCACCGGATGAAGCTGGTCACCGCCGAGAACGGCCGGGATGCGTTGACTCTGCTGGAGCAGACGCCGGATGTGAAGGTGATTCTGATGGACATCATGATGCCGGAGATGGATGGGTACGAGACCATGAAGGAGATTCGGAAGCAGGCGAAGTTCAAGTCGCTGCCCATCATCGCGCTCACGGCCAAAGCCATGAAAGGCGACCGCGAGAAATGCATCCAGGCCGGCGCCAACGATTACCTCGCCAAACCGGTGGATTCGGACCAACTGCTGGCCCTGTTGCGAGTATGGCTTTACCGGTGATTGGGGATTTTAGATTTGGGATTTGCGATTGGCGATTGACGGCGCGTGGCGCAGGCCCCCGCCCAGTGGCTGATCAAGAATCTAAAAGCAAAACGCAGCAGCCTCACAATCCCAGCAATATGCGCACCCGGTCTTCCACTTCCGCGAGCGTCTGCTGGCTGACTCGGCCCCATCGGACGGCCAGGCGTTCCTTGGAGACTTGGTTCATAGCCCATCATTCCCCGTGGTTTCCCACTGTTCCATCTCTTGCCGGTGTCACCCCAATCGCCAATCAAGAATCTAAAACCGAAAACGCGACCTCAAGCGCACGTTGGCGGAGGTTGGCTTTGACGGGTCAAGTGGTCGCGGATGGTCTGGATTTGCCCGGCCAGACCGGGCGTATCGCGTTCGACGATGTTCCAAACTTCCTCCACGTCCACCCGGTCATAGGCGTGAATGAGGATATCGCGAAACCCGGCGATCTTCCTCCAAGGAACATGGGGATATTGGACGGTGAATTCCGGGGCCAATCGCTTGGCCGCCTCGCCGATGACCTCGAAATTCCGAATCACCGCCTCCTGAGTTCTGGTGTCGGCCAGGAACGCCGCCCGCCCCTCGCGCGTGTAGGCTTGGACCTTCGCCAGACATTCCTCGATGTGGACCAGGTACAGGTCCGGATTCTTCATAGCGGCACGGCCTCCTTCAGGATTTGGTCTCGCATCAGCCGATGCAGCGCCTTTTCACTGACCAAGTCCACTTTGCGGCCTAGAAGATCCTCCAGATCCTGCCAGAGCGCCACATGGTCCAGCAAACTGCGTTCAGGCGCCATCTTCACCAAGAAATCCACGTCGCTATCCGAACCGGCCTCGCCGCGGGCAACCGAGCCAAAAATCCGCACATCGGTCGCGCCATGCCGGCCGGCCAGACGAAGAATGTCCGTCCGCTTAGCCTTTAGCTCTCGTCCGATGTTCATAAAATCCATTGGAATAATCGCACAAGCGCCTCGTTCTGGCCATTTTTTTCCGCGTGCCGGTTTCACCCCAATCGCCAATCAAGAATCTAAAAGCAAAAATACCCTATGAATTCCCCCCTTGCCAACATTCTCGTGGCCGATGACCGCGCCGAAGACCGCGCCGCTCTGGAAGCGGTTCTCGCGCCGCTGGGCCAGAACCTGGTTCTGGCGGAGTCTGGCCAGGACGCCTTGCGCCACATCCTCAAGACCGAGTTTGCGGTCATCCTGCTCGATGTCCAGATGCCCTTGATGGACGGTTTTGAAACCGCTCGCATGATCCGCCAGCGCGAGCGGTCGCAGGAGGTGCCCATTATTTTCATTACCGGCGCGGCGGTGACGGGCGAGGAACGGTTCAAAGGTTACGAGGCGGGCGCGGTGGACTACATGCTCAAGCCCATCGTCCCGGACATTCTACGCTGGAAGGTGCGGGTGTTTGTGGACCTTTACCGTTTGAAAGCGGCTCGGGAAGAACAGATCAGAGCTCTGGGGTTGGCCAATCAGGCCCTGCTGGAGGCCCTGGTCGAGCGGGACCGGGCCGAACAGGAGCGCGCCAAACTCGCCACCGAAGTCAAAACCCTGAGCGGCCTGTTGCCGATTTGTGTCGGCTGCAAGAAGATCCGTGATGACCAGGGGCATTGGAGCCAGATCGAGAGTTACATCACCAGGCACAGTGCCGCCGAGTTTAGCCACGGCCTCTGCCCGGAATGCGTGCCCAAATACTACCCGGACTTCTCAGAGCTGGCCGGGCCGGAGACAAGTCCATGAATCCCGCGTTGGAAAACCTCGAAATTGCGATCCTGCTGGAAGCCGTCTTCCGGCACAGCGGCTACGATTTCCGCAACTACGCCCCGGCCTCGATCAAGCGCCGTATCCAGGAGTGCGTCCGCGTGGAGAAAGTGGAGACCATTTCCGACTTGCAGGCCCGCGTGCTGCACGATCCCAACTGCCTGGAGCGTTTCCTGCTGGCCCTCTCCATCAACGTTACTGCCATGTTCCGCGATCCAGCCTTCTACCTGGCGTTTCGCACCCGCGTGGTGCCACTGCTGCGCACTTATCCGTCCCTCCGCATTTGGGTGGCGGGCTGCGCCACCGGCGAGGAGGCCTGCTCGCTGGCCATTCTGTTGCAGGAGGAAGGTCTCTATGAGCGGTGCAAAATCTACGCCACCGACCTGAACGCGGCGATGCTGAAGAAGGCGGCGGCGGGCGTCTTCCCGCTCGACGGGATGAAGGATTACACGACGAACTATGTGCATGCCGGCGGCACCCGGTCCTTCTCCGAGTATTACACCGCCAAGTATGGCAGCGCCGTTATCCACGCCGGCTTGCGCAAGAACATCCTGTTCACCCAGCACAACCTCGTAACCGACGGCTCGTTCAACGAGTTCCACGTCATCCTCTGCCGCAACGTGCTGATCTATTTCAACCAGGAACTCGAAGCGCGCGTGAGCCGGCTGCTCAACCAGAGCCTGGTCATGTTCGGCATCCTCGGCCTGGGCGCCAAGGAATCGCTCAAGTTCTTACCGGACGAACCCTGCTTCAAGGAACTGGACCCGCGCAACAAGATCTACCGCAAGACGGACCAGAACTGCGGCCAGTGCCCCATGGCTCCGAAACGCTGCGAACTGGGAAAACCTATGTAAACAATCTGAATCTTAGCTCGCTAATCGCTAATCAACACTATGCTTACTCCCAAGATCATCGAATCCAAAATCAATCTCCTGCTCGTGGACGACCGCCCGGAAAACCTGCTGGCCCTGGAAGCCGTCCTGGAACCGCTCGGCGTCAATCTCCTCCAGGCCCGCTCGGGCACTGGACGAGTTGTTCGCCGGGCTGACACCCGGCGCCCGGCCGGGGCGCTACGTGTGCTTGAGCGTCGCGGACACCGGCCAGGGCATCTCGCCAGAACACCTGGATAGGATCTACGATCCGTATTTCACCACCAAGGAAATAGGCAAGGGAACGGGGCTGGGCTTGTCCACGGTGATGGGCATTGTCAAGAGTCACGGCGGCTTCATCAACGTCCAGAGCGAGCTCGGGCGCGGCACGCATTTCCAGATCTTCCTGCCTGCCAGCAACGCCGCGGAAGCCGCACCCGCCAAACAGGCGAACCAGCCTCTCCCGCAGGGCTGCGGGGAACTGGTGCTGGTGGTGGACGACGAAGCAACCATGCGGCGATTGAACCCGCAGGTCTGCATCATCACGGCCACCGGGCATCAATCTAAAGCGCTGTGGCCTGCCGACTTGGGGTTTCCGGAGGAGACCCACCTGTCCAAACCATTCGGCGCCGCCACCCTGTTGGAGGTGTTGCAGCGCGTGCTGCATCCGAAAGACTCGCCGGCATCAAACCATTTGGGCTAAAAACAGCAGTTAGAACCACGGAATACAGGACAACACGGATAACAAATATTGCCACATCCGTGCCATGCGTGGTCATATTCCCGCTCTGAGGGGAACGAGAGGAGAACCACGGATTTCACGCATCTCACGGATAAAGAAGGGATTGCGGTGGAGGGGGTGTTCATCCGACGGGTTCTCGACCATGACGAAGCCCGTTCCTCCTTCCGGGTCTGCTTCGGACTTCAGTCCCTGCGCTGGGGCGCACGGCTCTCAGGCCAAAGGCCTGCTTCATACCAGCCCAGGGCAACGCCCCATAAGCGCTAACTTGTTTTTGAATCGACAAGATGACGACATTCCTGAGTCGACCGTTTTCTGGGTGACTCCGCCAGTTCTACCGTAATCGCATTCCAATTCGCGATCATGGTTTTGAGCTTAAGTGCCGGGTTAATCGCATCCACGATCTGATGAAAGGCAAAGGAGAATTCACGCCACCGACTGGGTGATCGTCCGCGCTTGCAAGCGATAGCCCCAGGGGGAAAGTGCGCTGGCATGCTCGATCACTTTCTCTGTTAGTAGCGTCACGAACAGCTTGCCATAGAGCCAAGCTTGGGCGCTTTCGTCGTCATGCTTGGGCAGATGCCCCAGTTGCGCGATTTGTTTGAATCGCTTGAACAACAATTCGATTTGCCAGCGAAACCGGTACCACTCGAGAATCATGACAGAGGGATACTGGTCCTCAGGAAATGTCGTGAGCACCATGATGTACTCGGCGTAAATGAGGGTTTCAGGCTGTAGTTGTGAACCATTCTTACTGGCTTCGCGCTCGAGCTTCTTTATGGCGTGGGCAATGGCAGCTTTGCTTTTTCGCACAACACATATTCTGGCCACTACGGGTTCTTGATTCTCATAGGGGACTCGCACTTTCCAAGTGGCGATTTGTCCGGTGCGTTGGATTGTTTTGAGTTTCCGAAGCAATGGAAAGTCCTCATCTGCTTGGGTATGCAGGATAATGCTATGGGGATTGAGTCGAACGGTCACCCAGGCTTTTCCCCCGGCCACGTGGTGGATGCCTGCCGCCTGACAATAGCCCAGGTCCACCAGAATCAAGTCCCCGGGACTAACCGGATACTGCCGCAAGGTTTCTCCAGTGCCTTTACCCTCGGTGGCCGTTAGTTTGAAGTAGTCGCAACGCAACGCAGGCCATTGGAAACTGTAATGGATACGCCACTGACTGCCTGTCTGGCCGGGCTCCTTAACCACGGTAGCATCCATCAAACGCAAGCCGACTCCTTGGTTATCAGGGGCCTGTAAGCCCCGCTCCGCGAAGAGGCCGCGGCATAGTTCATACAGCCAGTCTTTGCCTTTGCGCAGGCACTTGAGCAGGGCGACGTCAGAGAGGTCGGCCAACTCCGCCTGTCGGGCGCGGACTGCGGTTTCGCGCAAAGAGAAGCCGCCGCCCAAATGCATCAACAGAGTTCGCAAGTAATTCTCTTCTGATTTGTCCTGGCGCAGTCCTTTCAAAGCGCCCGTCCTGAGAGCGGACGTTTTCCAGTCGGACGGAAAGAAAGAAATCAGCAAATCCCAGTCTTCGTCCACAGCGTTGAGCGATGCCATGCCATCAGTATAGCGAAGGCAGAACAAAGGTCAACGAAACAAGTTAGCGCTTATGGGGCATCACCCCCGCGTTTTTTATTCAGGGTGCCGGCCCGACCCTCTTGCGGCAGTTTGTTTTAGGGACGGCGGTGTTATTGTCCGCCGCTCCCGGTTCAAGCGGGTGACCATGCCCAGCGCCGTGACCGAGCTTTTTCAGAATGCCGACGTGGGCTATCAAGCCCTGCTCGAAACCGTGGCCGACCCGATCGTGGCCTTTGAACGGGATGGCAAAATCGTTCTCTGGAATTCGGCGGCAGAAACAACCTTTGGTTGGCGGAGTCAAGAAGCCCTCGGAGCCTCTCTCTTCAACCTGGTGATCGGTGAAGCTTCACTCGCCAGTGATGCAGCGATGGGTTGCGGCCTGTGCGGCGGGAGAGAAGCCCGGTGAGTTGGAGTTCAGGGCGCTGCTGCCAGATGGTTCTGTCCGCGTTCTCAGCGGTCGCGGTGAATTGATGTCTGGGGCTGGAAACAAACCGGCTGTTATGGCTGGCACCGTTCAAGACATCACCGCGCGCAAGCGGGCGGAAGAGGCGCTGCGGCAAAAGGCGGAGGCCCTCCGCGCCAGCAACGACGAACTGGAGCAGTTCAACCGCGCCATGGTCGGCCGGGAATTGCGCATGATCGAACTGAAGCAGGAAATCAACGAGCTGTGCGGTCGTCTGGGCGAACCGCCGCCCCATCCGATGGACCAGTTTCAGACGGGCCGCATTCCCGGTGCCGGCCCGGCGCCGCCGCCGGGCGGAGGTGGCGCATGACCCACCCAGGCACCAATTTAACCACGGATGGCACGGATGGCACGGATGCCGGACCACGGAGTTTGGTTTTATCCTTATCAGGGCAGTTGGCCAACCACAAAGAACACAAAGAACGCAAAGCCGGGAACTTGGGAAAGGGAGCGTCTTCATCCGCCAGAGGTTGGGTCCATTTCCCCAACCGCCGGCTTCTCTTTGTGCTCTCTGCGTTCTCTGTGGTTGAACTGCTCCGTTCGGTTCTATCCGTGCCATCCGTGGTCAGAATCTTTAAGATGAATCCCAAAATCACACTGACTCCAAGGACGGACTCCCGCAGCAGAAGTGCCGCGATTCAACGCATCCTGTCACCATGCAATTCCGCCGTTGCGTGGCGGCTTTTCATGGTGTAGCATAACCCCCATGATTGCTCGAAAGACCGATCTCCAAGCCGTCCGCACTGCCCTGAAACGCAGCCGGGTGGTCGGCCTCCTCGGCCCACGCCAGTGTGGCAAAACCACCCTCGCGCGCGAATTCGTCCGGCCCGATTCTCTGAACTATTTCGACCTCGAATCCCCGGCCAGCCTGGCCCGGCTGTCCGAGCCGGAAACCGCCCTGCGCCCGCTCAAGGGCCTGGTCGTCATTGACGAAATTCAGCGCCGCCCCGAGCTGTTTCCCCTGCTGCGTGTCCTGGCGGATCGCCAACCCCTGCCGGCGCGCTTCCTGATTCTGGGCAGCGCCTCGCCGGACTTGCTCCGCCAATCCTCCGAAACGCTGGCCGGACGGCTGGAGACCCTCCCGCTGGAAGGCTTCCGCCTCGCCGACCTCGGGGCGGCCGCGCAGGACCGGCACTGGCTGCGGGGCGGCTTCCCGCTGGCCTACACGGCGCGCACCGAGGCCGATTCCGTCCATTGGCGCCGGCAGTTTCTCCAGACCTTCCTCGAACGGGACATCCCGCAACTG
>Ga0194053_10000550_pt1 | contig 27823 bp, 11 predicted proteins | sample SepL228m_MetaG_FD_161684 | JGI IMG/M metagenome (GOLD analysis project Ga0194053, IMG submission 161684) | Anoxic zone freshwater microbial communities from boreal shield lake in IISD Experimental Lakes Area, Ontario, Canada - Sep2016-L227-8m | ecosystem: Environmental > Aquatic > Freshwater >... | reverse complement strand
TACCTTGGTTATAATATCGACAAAAAAATGCTTAACTTATTGTTGAAATATTAAGGAACTAAAAATGACATTTTTATTAAAAGAAGAATTACCGGTTATTAAATTAACCCATAGTTCTGGTGCTGAAGCATTAATTTCACCTTATGGTGCACACTTGCTTTCATGGAAAACAGCTGACGGTATCGAGCAAATGTTTCTGAGTGAAAAATCTCAATATTCATCAGGCTATCCTATCCGAGGCGGTGTACCTGTAATATTCCCACAATTTGGCCCAGGAGCCTTGCCAGCGCATGGTTTTGCCAGAACGACAGAATGGATACCAAGTGAGATTATTACCGGTTACGAGGCAACCTCGATTAATTTCACACTTTCAGAGAATGAATACACAAAACAAATGTGGGATAATCAGTTTACACTTGACCTTGAGTTTTCAATTACTGAAAACTCATTATATATGGTATTTACTGTGCAGAATAATGATATTAAACCATTTCAGTTTACTTGTGCACTTCATACGTATTTTCTAATTTCTGATATTGCTAAAACGTCCGTATCTGGTTTAAAGTCAATTCATTATATCGATAAAATGAAGAACTCGGATATATATAAAGAAGAGGCATCTACTTTATTTATTAATGAAGAAACTGATAGAATTTATATTGATGCGCCTGACAAAGTCATTTTGCATGCAGATGATGAAGTTAAGATTGAAAAGATGGGATTTCCAGATATTGTAGTTTGGAACCCATGGATTACCAAAAGTAAAAACATGGCCGATTTCGGTAATGATGAATACCCGCATATGATTTGCGTTGAAACTGGTGCAATGGCTAAACCAATAACTTTGCTTCCTGGTGAAATATGGGATGGCAGTTGTTTGTTGTCTGTTAAATGAAGGTATTACAAGCTACGATTGATAATATAAATGTCGCCGCGAATGTTATAAAAAATGGTGGTATAGTTGTATTTCCAACTGATACTGTTTATGGTATTGGTTGTGATTTACATAATGCAGATGCTGTAGATAGAATTTATAACTTAAAAGGCAGGCCTTCATCAATGCCTTTAATTGCAATGTTTTCTTCTATTGAAGATTATCATTCATTAACAGATCAGTCATATCCAAACGCAGAAAAATATATGTATAAATGGTGGCCTGGTGCACTAACGATTATTTTACCATCAAAAAAAGAACTTCCTCAACGTGTAATTGCAGGAGGGAATACTATAGGCATGCGCATTCCTGCACATAATATTACCATAGCACTGTTGGCTGAAGTTGGATTACCAATGGCTACTACATCAGCAAACTTAAGTGGATTATCTTCTACATGCAATGTAGGGGAGGTAATACAATCACTCGGAATGAACACTAATGTAGATATTATTCTTGATGGAGGTAATACTCCTGGTGGTATTCCTTCTACATTACTTGATTGCACTAAAAATCCCCCGGCAATTTTGCGCTCGGGGGATATCACTGCTGAGATGTTAGGTTTATAATTTTATTTATCCTGCTTATTTTCAATTTTCGCCCAGGTGTCTCTCAGAGTTGCTGTTCGATTAAATACAATCTTACCTTCAGTTGTATCTTTTGTATCAATTGTAAAGTATCCTAATCTTTCAAATTGATATTTTGTTCCCGGTATTGCATCCATAACAAATGGTTCGATATATCCCGTGACAGTTTCAAGTGAGTCCGGGTTAAGATTACTCAAAAAATCTTTCCCTTCCGGGGCAACATCGGGATTTTGTGTCATGAATAGATGGTCGTATAATCGAACTTCGGTTTCCAAAGCATGCCTTGCTGATACCCAATGCAATGTTGCTTTTACTTTCCTGCCATCTTTTGAATCACCACCCTTAGTGTCAGGGTCATAAGTACAGTGAACTTCAACTACTTCACCATTTTCATTTTTTATTACTTCTTCGCATTTTACGAAATATGCTGAACGCAACCGTACTTCTTTGCCTGGTGATAATCTGTAATATTTCGGTGGCGGCACTTCGCGAAAATCATCTTGTTCGATATATATTTCTTTACAAAATGGTACCTTTCGAGTACCTTCTTCAGGTTTGCCGGGATTATTGGCGGCATCCATTTCTTCTACTAAATCATCAGGATAATTAGTTATAACGACTTTTAATGGCCGTAAAACAGCCATTACACGTTGTGAATTTTGATTCAAATCATCCCGAACTGCATCTTCTAACATGGCTATATCAACAATTCCATCAACTTTAGTCACACCAATTCTGGCGCAAAAAGTTCGCAATGCTTCAGGAGTATAACCTCGCCTTCGCAGACCGCAAATAGTCGGCATTCTTGGATCATCCCAACCAGAAACGTAGTTTTCATTTACTAATTTTAACAATTTTCGTTTACTCAGAACTGTATATGTAATATTTAATCGGGCAAATTCAATTTGTTGTGGATGATATATACCTAATTTTTCAACAAACCAGTCATATAATGGTCGATGATCTTCAAACTCAAGAGTACAGATAGAATGTGTAATTCCTTCAACTGAATCACTTTGACCATGAGCAAAGTCATACATTGGATAAATGCACCATGTATCACCAGTTCTGTGATGAGTAGCTCTTAATATCCTATACATTACCGGGTCACGCATATTTACATTTGGTGATGACATATCTACTTTTGCACGTAATGTTTTGCTGCCATCAGAAAAATCCCCATTTTTCATTTGCATAAATAAAGCAAGATTATCTTCAATAGTTCTATTTCTGTAAGGACTATCTTTGCCTGGTTCCGTTAAAGTTCCTCTGTATTTTCGCATATCTTCTGAATCTAAATCACATACATAAGCGTCGCCTGATTTGATTAATTGCACGGCAAAGTCAAATAATTGACCAAAATAATCAGATGCATAAAACATTCTGTCTTCCCAATCAAAACCAAGCCATTTTACATCCTCTTGTATTGAATCAACATATTCTGTATCTTCTTTACTCGGATTAGTATCGTCAAATCGCAAATTGCATTTGCCATTATAATCTTTTGCAATGCCAAAATTAAGACAAATAGATTTGGCGTGTCCAATATGTAAATATCCATTTGGTTCTGGTGGAAATCTTGTATGAACACGCTGGTTGTACTTCCCGGTTTTATTATCTTCATTAATAATTTCACGAATGAAATCAACACCTGCTGCTCGTTCAGATTTTTCTTCATTATTTTTAATATTTGTCATTTGATTCTCTCTTTTATATTGATTAGTGACATAAACATTGTGCCATTTATACTAAATATGGTCAACGGTAAAGTGACCATATTTGGAAATTTGGGTATAATTATATTGATGAGCAGACTATTTAAACTTAATAATCAATATCAACCATCTGGCGACCAGCCACAGGCAATTGAATCATTAGTCCTCGGACTTGCAAATAATGAGCGATTTCAAACTTTACTTGGCGTTACAGGGTCTGGAAAAACTTTTACTATTGCCAATCTAATAGAAAAAGTACAACGTCCTACCCTTGTTATTGCACCTAATAAAACTTTAGCAGCACAATTATGCGAAGAATTTCGCTCTTTATTTCCCGATAACGCTGTTGAATATTTTGTCAGTTATTATGATTATTATCAACCAGAAGCATATATTGCACAAAGTGATACCTATATCGAGAAAGATTCTGCGATAAACGAGGAAATTGATAGGCTCAGGCATTCCGCTACGCAATCGCTGCTGGAAAGACGCGATACTATTATTGTTGCATCTGTATCTTGTATTTATGGATTAGGTTCACCTATTGATTATCTTAAAATGTCGATACCTTTATCAGTTAATTCTGAAATTCCTCGTGATCAGATTTTACATCAATTAGTTGACTTGCAATTTTCAAGAAATGATATCGCTTCAGAACGCGGCACATTTCGCGTGCGAGGCGATGTTTTGGAAATACATGCCTCAGCTACAAAACAAATAACTCGAATTGAGATGTTCGGTGATTTAATTGAAAAAATTACTATTGTTGATCCACTGACTGGTGAAGTAATGGATGAACCAGATAGCACATTGATATTCCCGGCAACACATTATGCTACAATGCCTGAAAAGATTGAAGAAGTTTTGGAAAAAATTGAAGCAGAATTGCAGGAAAGACACGCGTGGTTTATTTCAAGAAATCAACTATTGGAAGCACAACGAATAATGCAGAGAACTCGTTTTGATATGGAAATGATACGCGAAATAGGATATTGCAACGGAATTGAAAATTATTCACGTTTTTTTGATGGTCGAAATCCCGGTGATCCCCCATATACTCTGTTGGATTATTTTCCAAAAGATTTTATGTGCATAATAGATGAATCACACCAGTCTGTTCCACAGATTCGGGCAATGTATGCAGGTGACAGGTCTCGAAAAGATAGCCTTGTAGAATATGGTTTCCGATTACCATGTGCCTATGATAATCGACCATTAACTTTTGATGAGTTTATGTTGAGAGTAGGTCAAATTGTATTTACCTCCGCAACACCGGGACCATTTGAAAAAACTAATTCAACTAATGTTGCTGAGCAAATAGTACGCCCTACCGGATTAATTGACCCGGAAGTTATAATCAGGTCAACAAAAGGACAAATAGACGATTTATTAAATGAAATTCGAATTCGTTCTGCTAAAAGTGAACGCGTTCTGGTTACTACATTAACAAAAAAAATGGCAGAGGATTTAACTGATTATCTGATAGAGTTAGGTGTTAAAGTTCATTATATGCACAGCGACCTTCAAACTTTTGTCCGTTCAGAAATCCTTCGCGATTTACGGATGGGTATATATGATGTAGTTGTTGGTATTAATTTATTACGCGAAGGTTTAGACTTGCCTGAAGTTACCCTGGTTGCAATTCTTGATGCGGATAAAGAAGGATTTTTACGATCTGAAACGTCATTAGTTCAAACAATTGGTAGAGCAGCCCGAAATATTGAAGGCAAAGTTATAATGTATGCTGATGTTGTAACTGATTCTATGAAGCGGGCAATATCAGAAACAAATAGAAGAAGGAAACTACAACTCGACCATAATGTGTTAAATGACATTACTCCGGTTACTATTTCTAAAGGAATTCGCGATTCAATAAATACCGGTATGATGAAGGAAGAAACCGTAATATACGGTGGTGATGAATCAGAACGTCCATTAGATGAATTAATTGCTGAAACAGAGAAGAAAATGCAGGAAGCAGCAAAAGCATTAAAGTTTGAAGAAGCAGCAGCATTAAGAGATAAATTGATTCAATTACAAGGAAAATCACCTTTTGACTCTGTAAAATCAGCAAAAAAATATCCGACTGCCAAAGAAGCGCGTCGGATGCAAAATAAAGATAAAAGAAAAAAATAATCAGGCAAAAGTTTTCACGGTTTTCTTTTTAGTTACAGGTTTTTTATTAACTGCCTTTTTTTTGTTTTTTATCGGCGTAGCCTTCTTCTTTTGTGGCGATACATCTTTTTTCGATTCAGTTTTGACAGGACGGGTATCTTTCTTAAATTCCGATTTTATAATTTTCTTCACGACAGGTTTTTTAACTTCAGTTTTTTTCATAACTATAATATCAGCAGTTTGATCAACAACTTTAACTCTTACCGTTGGCGAACTATAAAATAGTCTTGTTTCTCTGGCATTAGCACCTGCAACAACAGATTTGTCAGTCTGAATTATTTTACTGTCAACCATCATCCTATCTACATTAATACCACTTTTAATCAAATAATCCGCAACAACATTTGCTCTATCAGTTGCTATTTCAATATTCTTGTTTAAATCACCTGTTGAATCAGCACAACCAACAATCATGATTCTGATATCTGCATACTTTTTCAATGTTGGAATCATTGAGTTTAATACAGATAAAGTTTTATTTGATAAATTTGTGCTATTAGGGGCAAAATGTATTGAATATGGCAGGAATACAGATTGAGTATTTGACATTCCTTTTTCTGGAAGTGGTGTATTAATTTTTTCATTAGAAATAAGAGTATTCTTCTTGCCATTTTTAATAATTTCAACTTTTTGTATAGCAACTACTGAATTACCGGAAGAATCAACTGCAATCCAAATTACTTCATGCTTCCCCAATTTAAATAACTGCGGTGCGTTATTAGATATTTTTGGTTTAGCATCAACAATATCATGAACTATGGGTTTTCCTAATGCAACGACAGTACCTTTAGCAGATGTTTCATTCATAATAATATCTTTAGGGGCAATTATTGTTGGCGGAGTAGTATCTTCAATTTTAATACGTTGTGTAGCCATCGATCGGTTGCCAGACGCATCTATTGAAAGCCATGTAACAATTGTTGTGCCTAATTGAAATAACAATGGAGAATCATTAGCTATTTTTGGCGTAGCATCTGCGTTATCTGCTACTTCTGGATTCCCAATATTAATTTTCATATTTGCAGATGATGTAGCCTCAATTGTAATATCAGGCGGGGGCAATAATCTTGGCGGTGTAATATCTGTTACAGTAACTTTTTGCAAAGCTTTTGTCTGATTTCCAGCTTTATCAGTAGCAGTCCATGTAACAACAAATGAACCCGTTTTAAAAGAAGTCGGCGCATCATTTTTGACTAAAGGTTGCTTATCAATATTATCAGAGACAACAGGATTACCAAGATTAACTACAGTCCCATTGGGTGATACTGCTTCAATAGTTATATCATCTGGAGCCTTTAATGTTGGAGGTTTCTTATCTACAATAGAAATTTTTTGTTTTACCAAATTAATATTACCGTTAGCATCTTTCGCTGTCCAGGTTACTATTGTTTCTCCAATTGGGAAAATAGCTGGTGCATCATTATTAATAGCGGGGTTTGCATCAGAATTATCACGTATTTTGGGTATACCAATGTTAAGCTCTGTACTTTTGATGCCATCTGTAGTAATAGCATCTGCTGTAACGTCTGCAGTAGGTAAAATTTCAGGTTTGGTAACATCAGTGATAGTTACTTTTTGACTAACACGAGATTTATTCCCATACTTATCAGTTGCAGTCCAATGAACTAATGTGGTACCTAATTGAAATTTCTCTGGCGCGTCTGTAGTTACAGCAGGTATGGGATCTAAATTATCAGTAGCTTTTGCAGGTCCGATATTAACTATAGTTCCTCCGGGATCAGTAGCTTCAACAGTAACATCATCAGGAGCTATGATAACAGGGGGAATAGTATCACCTACAATTACTTTTTGTCCTGCTGTAGCTATGTTGCCGGAGTTGTCTTTTGCGGTCCATGTTATAATAGTTGTTCCCGGAAGAAATAATTTAGGAGCGTTATTTGTCAGGCTGGGATTAGGGTCGCCTATATCAATCGCCATCGCAGTACCAGGGTTTATTTCCATGCCATCTGTTGAAGTCAACTCAACATTAATATCTGCGGGAATTTGGATGGTCGGTGGAGTAGTATCAACCACTGTAACTTTTTGTATAGCCGTCAAGGTTTTATTATTATGATCGACAGCTTTCCATGTTATCGTTGTGGTACCAAGGAGGAACTTCGCTGGCGCATCGTTTGAAATTCTAAATTTATCTGCATTATCACCTACTATTAATGCATTGCCAGAGAAAGCTGGCGTACCATTTCTGCTGGTTAATTCAAGAGTTAAATCTGTTGGTACAACCAATGCCACAGGTTGCCGAGTGATAATCGCAGAGACTGGTTGTGGTTGTTGGGGTATTGGTTGTACAGGAGATAAAACAACAGGTTTTTCTGGTGCAGCTAACGCTTTTTTAATGTCATCAGCTTTCTTTTGGGCATCATTTATTAATGAAGATGCTGATTTCCAACCAGATTCCCAAGTTTTCAATCCTGCCCACGCTAAAGTCACTTCTAAACGAGCGACATCTTCGACTACAGTATTGTACTTTGGGTTCTTTTTAGTTTCATCAGCAAATGTCCATAATTCGTCTTTAATTCTCAAATTACTATTGACAGCTTCTATAGACTTTATAGGTAATTTGTTGTCATCAATAATTTTAAGAATATCATGACATTGTTTCCATCCGATATCTGCTAATGAGTTTGAACCATGGTCAAACTCATAACGTGCTACATTTAGCCAGGCATCAGATGCTGATAAGGCATAAATTGAATCAACAGTAGTGACCTTTTGACGACGTTCAGCAATCTTTTTTGCCAGATCATTTATATCCCTGCTGGAAAAAGAGCCGGCAAAAACAGATACTGCAATCGATAAAAAGCAGAAAATTATGGAAAATCTTGCTACGAACATGGCTACACCTCGTTTCCTTTCTGTCTTCTTATTAAATTATAATATTTATTTCAGATTTTGAATATACCCTTGGAAAATTATTTTAGGCCACAATGACTAACAATGTAATATAATGAATATCCAATTACAGCCGCAGCAGGAACCGTGATAATCCAAGCTGTTATAATATTAACTGCAACATGCCAGCGGACAGATGATAATCTTTTAGCAGAACCTATGCCAAGAATTGACGATGAAATCACCTGGGTAGTGCTTATTGGAACATGCATTTGAGTAATAGCCAAAATCGTTGCAGCTGCAACTGATTCAGCAGCAAAACCTTGAACAGGAGATAATTTAATAATTTTATCCCCAAGGGTTTTAATAACACGCATTCCACCAAAACCAGTTCCTAACGCCATTACGATTGCACAGGCTATTTTTACTTCTATTGGTATCCCGTTTTTATCTAAATGAAATATTGTTGTACTATGTTCTAAAAAACCACCGGAAAACAATGCTAATGTAATAATACCCATAGCTTTTTGAGCATCATTTGAGCCGTGAGATAACGCGAAAGATGCCGATGAAAACAATTGTAAAACCTTAAACTTTTTATTAACTTTGGCTGGCGATGACTTATGAAATATCCACATTATCAACACCATAAAAATCCAACCCAAGATAAAAGAAGCTACAGGTGCAACAACCATAAATAACAGAATTGTGCTTATATACTTAATATTAAGAGGAATTAATCCTAAAAAGAACACACCGGCTAATGAACCAAAAAGAGAATGTGTGGTACTAACAGGCAATCCCATCCTTGCTGTTATATAACTCCAACAACTCGCACCAAGTAACCCGCAAAGTATCATAACCGGTGTTAATGGATGATCTGGACTGATATGTTTCATATCAGCAAATTTTTCTGCAACATTTTTAGCAACACCAGAAAACATTAACGCACCAACAAGATTCAATACAGCTGCCATTGCCAAAGCTGCGGCAGGTGTTAATACGCGGGTTGAAATCACTGTGGCGATAGCATTTCCAGCATCATGCATGCCATTAACATAATCAAATGCCAAGGCTGCAATAATTACTGCTATAACCATAACTGTTTTAAATGGAACGCCTGAATTAATCGCTACCCATCCACCTAAAACTAATATGGCGAGTATTACAAGAATTATTAATCCAAGATGTAGCTCACGGTAAGGGTTGTCATGATATAAAGGTACTTCAATGTCAACATCCTTACCCGAACTATTTTCATAATTATTTGTCATGACAACTCCACTTAAGAATGTTTAACTATTATACTTTCAATAATGTCGGCTAAATCTTCACATTCATCCATTGCCTGTTCAATCTGTTCATAGATTTCTTTCCAACGGATTAGTTCCATAAGGTCGCCATTTGCAAATAAAGCACCTAACGCCTCACGATATACTTTATCTCCGGCATTTTCAAGCCGGTTGATTTCAATACATTTCTCAACGATCGCTCGTTTGTTTTTGAAACTCTTTAATAAAGTTACAACATCATTTACTTCTTTTACAGAAGCACTTAATATTTTTACCAGCTCTTTACTTGCAGGAGTTGCTTCTTTAACACGATAGAGAACAATTCTTTCAGCAGCGGCTTGAATCATGTCGATAATATCATCTTGCCTTGATGATAAAGCGCGAATGTCTTCAGCATCAAGCGGTGTTATAAACGCGCGATTAAGCTTATCCATAACCTTATGAATTATTTGATCGCCATGATGTTCTAAATCTGCGATTTCTGCTCGATATTGTTCAGCATTTTCAATATCTTCTAACATCTGCTGAAGAACTGCGCTTGCTTTTACAGCAACAATGCCTGCCTCTTCGAAAAAGAGGAAGAACGATTCGTCTTTTGGTATTAAACTAAATCCGCTCACAGTTTTAATCTCCCTTAAGGTTCTTTTCGAGAACTTTTCTCGCGGCGTCTTGATGGGCTTCTTTTTTACTCTTCCCTACCCCACGCGACAATTCAGTTCCGGCAAAAAAAACGGCCACTTCAAAAAAGCGGTCGTGTTCCGGGCCAGTTAAATTTATTGTTTTATAGATTGGTGCGTCTGAACCATTCTGCTGATACAATTCTTGTAACCTTGTTTTGTAATCAAGCAAGGTATCCAATGATGTTTCATCGATTTTCTTTTTAAAGTTTTTAAGAATGAAATCACGACAGTAATCGTACCCTGAATCCAGATATATTGCGGCGATAATAGCTTCAACAACGTCAGATTGCATTTTTTTATATAATCTTCCAGTGCTTCTTCTCTCGCCGTCTGATAATAACATAAATTCAGAAATATTCCAACTAATTGCACGATCTAATAATGAATTTGAATTTACAACTTCAGCACGCAACTTAGTCATTTTTCCTTCATCATAATTCACGAAATGGTGGTAAATATACTCACTTACCACCATTTGAAGTAATGAATCACCTAAAAATTCTAATCTTTCATAAGATTCTGAATCATGCGCAGTAGAAAAAGATTTATGTGTCAGAGCCTTAATAAGAAGACTATGATCTTTAAATTCTATTTCTAATATTTTGCACAATTCTGATATATTACGCATTATTTACTTTTTGTTTTTAAAGACAACCCTAAATCACGTAATTGAGTTGCATCGACAGGTGTTGGGCAATCCATCATCAAATCGGCACCAGACGCTGTTTTTGGAAATGCTATAACGTCTCTAATGGATTTCTCACCTAACATCAACATAATAATCCTGTCTAATCCCATGCCTATGCCGCCATGTGGTGGGGCACCATATTCAAATGCATCAATTAAGAATCCAAATCTTTCTTTTACTTCTTCAACTGGAAGATTAATTGTTTTTAGTACCTTCTCTTGAATATCTGGACGATGGATTCTAATCGAACCACTTCCTAATTCCATGCCATTTAAAACTAAATCATAGAGGTTACCCCTTACTTCAAGTGGTGCAGACTCTATTTTATCTAAATCTTCAGGTACAGGCATTGTAAATGGATGATGCATCGGCTCTACTTGTTCTGTTTCATTATTCCATGCAAACATTGGAAAATCAACTATCCATAAGAAGTTCCATGTATTTTCAGGAATCAGATTTAATTTATCACCAAGATGCAAGCGTAATCGTCCTAAAGCCTGAGCAACAACTTCCGGCTTATCTGCGATTAACAATAATAAATCGCCTTCTTCAGCATCCATTTGTTTTATTAATTCTTGCTGTTCATTATCAGATAAGAATTTAGCAATAGGCGATTTTATTCCATCTGAGTTAATTAGGAAGTAACCTAAACCTTTTGCGCCGAAACCTTGTACGAACGCTGTTAATTCATCCAATTCACGTCTGGAGAAAGTTGCAGCACCTTTGGCGTTGATACCCTTAATCTGTCCATTTGCAGCTAATATGTTTTTAAATGCCTGAAACTCTGTTTGAGCAAATACTGTACTTACATCTACAAACTCTAAGCCGAATCTCGTGTCAGGCTTATCACTGCCGAATCTATCCATTGATTCCTTGTAACTCATTCGCAAAAATGGAGTTTGAGCTTCAACACCGATAATTTTCATTAACCTGATAAATAAACCCTCAACAACATCAAAGATGTCATCTCTTTCAACAAATGACATCTCCATGTCAATTTGCGTATGTTCATATTGCCTGTCGGCTCTTAAATCTTCATCTCGTAAACAACGTGCTAACTGGAAATATTTTTCAAAACCAGCAACCATTAATGTCTGTTTTAAAAGTTGTGGACTTTGTGGCAGCGCATAAAATTCACCAGGATGAAGACGTGAAGGAACCAGGAAATCACGTGCTCCTTCAGGGGTTGATTTTATCAAAAATGGTGTTTCGATTTCCAGAAAACCATTCTCGTCTAAATATTTACGCGCTTCTTGAGAAACACGATGTCTTAACATTAAATTGCGCTGCATTCTGGTATTCCGTAAATCAATATACCGATACTTCAAACGCAAGTTTTCATCAACTTCATGACCATTTTCATCATTTACCATAAATGGTGGAGTTTTTGATGGGTTTAATATCTCAAGAGTATCAGCATTCAATTCTATTTCACCAGTAGGTAATTTTAAATTTGTCGTTCCTTCTGGTCGAGGATTAATAATACCACTTACGGCGATAACGAACTCAGAACGAATTGATTCTGCTAATTTATGCATTACCGGTGCATCCTGTGGGTTAAATACACATTGCAGTAAACCTGATCTATCGCGCAAATCAATAAATATTACACCGCCATGATCGCGCGTTGTTTGTGCCCATCCCATTACTGTAACTTTCTTACCTGCATCTGAAATGCGGAGTTCGCCACAATTATTTGATCTTTTTAATTGTACTGTCATAAATCCCCTCTTATTTAGTTATATTAATAAATATTTCATTTAAAGCTACGGCTTCTTGAGTGCTATCTATCATATTTCTGATTACTGCTACGCCATCATTAATTTCATTGTCGCCTATAATTACAACTTTATACGCGTTAAATCTATTGGCATCACGAAGTTGAGCTTTCAAACTTTTATTTTCATAATTATATTCAACTCTAATCCCATTTAATCGTAATTTTTGAATAGTTGGCAACGCTATTAATTTAGCGTTTTCACCAATTGCAGCGAAATATATAATTTTATTATTTTCAATTTCCAAAGACTTCTCAGATGATGAATCTATTAGGCGTTCTATTCCAGCAGCAAAACCTATAGCTGGAACACTTTGCCCGCCTAATTCTTTTACTAATCCATCATACCTGCCACCTGCAAGTACTGTACTTTGCGAACCCAATCCTTCAGCAATGAACTCGAATGCTGTCTTTGTATAATAATCCAGACCGCGTACAATTTTAGGGTTTAAAACATAAGGAACTTTTAAAACAGACAAATATTGTTTTAACCCAATAAAATGTTCAGAACAATCATTACATAAAGATTCTGTTATATATGGTGCGTCTTTGACAGAATTAATACAGCTTTCTACTTTGCAATCTAAAATGCGCAATGGATTTGTTTCATATCTCCTTGCACAATCGTCACATAATTCAGGTAATTTAGACTTTAGGAAATCACGTAAGTTAGCACGATAAACAGGCCTGCATTCTGAACAGCCAACACTATTTAATTCCAGCTTATATCTTATTCCTAATTCATTTAGAAAATTTGATGCAAATTCTAATAACTCCGCATCAATTAATGGACCAGTAGACCCAAATGCTTCTGCACCGACTTGATGAAATTGACGATATCTTCCTTTTTGAGGACGTTCATATCTAAATATAGGGCCCATATAATAAAGCTTAGTTATTCCGCCTTGCGAAATTAGATTATTTTGTATAACAGCTCTTACAGTAGGAGCTGTTCCTTCGGGACGTAATGTCAGTCCTTCTCCGCCTCTGCTTTCAAATGAATACATTTGTTTTGAGACGATATCGGTTTCCTCCCCTACCCCACGTTGAAATAAATCAGTTGACTCAAATATCGGGGTACGGATTTCATTATAACCATATTTTTTGGCAAAGTCTGAAAATATTTTTTCTAACTTTTGCCATTTTTCAGTAACTCCGGGCAATATATCTTGTGTGCCGCGTGGGGCTTTAAAGGACATCTAATAACTCCATCAGTAACGAGATTATCTGATTAATTGTACCAATTATTAATGGTCTATGCAAAGAAAAAACCGCCTTGATAATGTCAAAGCGGTTTTCTATTTAATAAAACTATTTTGTTGTCAAAGTAATTTTATTACTTTGGCTTGAATTACCAGAATCATTTACTGCAATGACATAATATATACTTGTTGAATATGACGCCACTTTATCTGTATATGTTACTGTCGCCGGAGATAACATAACATTTGTCAATAAGACATTATCGCGATAAACATTATATCCGGTTGCACCAGGAATAATACCCCAGGTTAAGGTATTAGTAGTCAAACCTTTAACTTTCCCGGTTAATATCGGCGCATTTGGTTTTGTTAGAACTGAAAGTTCATTACTCCAGGCTGATACTCCGATATTATTATATGCTCTAATTCTAAACTTATATGTAGTGCTGCCTTTTAATCCACTCGCATAAGTTTGTGTTGATTTAGTGGTACCATGAATCATCCAAATGCTGCCAACCATTTTTTGGATTTCGTAATAGTTCGAATTAGGAATTGCCTGCCAGCTAAGAGTTATTAAAATATTTGATGATGGTACACCTGTTAATGTTGGCGCAACAGGCACTGTTGATGTAGTTACAGTATTACTCCATGTTGAATAACCGCCAGCATTAAATGAAGCCACCCGATAAGATATAAAGTCATTATTTGGATTAGGATCATTTAACGTAAACGTTAAAGCGTCAGTTTCAGTTAATAATACCCATCCAACATTATTAACATTTTTCTCAATTCGATATCCTGTCTCGCCGGAAACATCTGACCATGTTAATGTAACTGATTTATCAAAGTTAGTAACAATTGTAATTACTGGTACATTCGGCTTGGTGGTTACAGATTTTATATCACTCCAGGCTGAAGTAATACTATTCACAAGTGAGCGAACTCGATAAGAATATGAAGTACCTGAAGTTACATTTACATCTGAATATAGAGTAACGTCCACTGCTGTTGTTTTTAAAGTTACCCAGTTTAAGCCATTTAGTTTCTGTAATTCATATCCGGTTTCACCTGTTACATTTGTCCAAATTAAATAAATAGAATTTGCAGAAGCAGACTGAGCTATGAGCACAGGACTATCTGAGATAGAATTAACAGATACTGCTGCTGAATAATCAGAAGTACTGCTAATGTTGAACGATGCAACTCGATAATAATATTTCGTACCAGTCAAAATTGAGGAATCAATCAAGGTCGTAATATTTATGGCAGTACCTGCTAAACTGGACCAGGTTATACCATCTATGCTCCGTTGGATATTATAACCTGTTTCACCATTAACATCATTCCAGGATAATGATATCTTGCCATCGTTTGTTGCAGTCGCTGTTAATCCTGATGGTACAGCAGTTTTAGTTGATCCATCACCAGTTGTCCAATCAGAAGCTGCTCCATTTTTTCCTATCGACTGAATTCGATATGTGTAAGTTGTGCCAGGTGATAAATTCATATCAATAGCAGGTGAGAATGAGGATATCTTTATCCAGTTGGTGCCAGATTTCCTTTCTAACTCATAACTATCAGCATTTGCGATAGTATTCCATGATATCTGAATTGATGTTTGAGATAATGCTTTAAAAGTAAGCATCGGAACATCAGGATTTAGTGAATAAACAATATAGCTACTCCAAAGAGATGTATCTACTGCAGTTTGTACATTAATACGATACTTATATGAAACTCCAGCACCAGTTACATTATCGGTGATTCCTGATGTTAGGGCGGTAATCTGTTTGACAGTCCCATCAACAGCTAATCTTTCAATATTATATGTTATTATTGGATTATAACTTTCGTTCCAATTAAGTAATACATTTGAATTATTAACTTTTGTGACAGTTAAAGTAGGAGGTATCGGTTTTGTATATGCAGTTAATATACTACTCCATGCAGAACTTCCTGCATCAGATATGGTTTTAATTTTAATATCAAATGAGGAATTATCAGCAAGAGCTGTTATTTCATATTGAGTTAATGCTGCATTAATATTATTAATGTCTATTCCTGGATTAACATTAATTGTATAACTTTTTGCTCCAGTAATTGCTGTCCAGTTAACTGTTATAGAGTTAGAAGATGTTGAAACTACAGAAAGCGCAGAGTTGCCTGTTAATGTAGTAGTTGAGTTTATTACTGAATCCGCAGATGTATTACCATCAATATCAACAGCTTGTATATAAACTTGATATTTTGTATTTGGTAATAATCCAGTAATATTGTAAGTATATTGATTGTTGCCTATATCAGTTGGAGCATTTATGTCTGTCCATACTGAATAAGTGTTATCAGTAACCTTTTTAATTTTGTATTTATATATACATTCTGTTTGTGCAGGAGTAGTACTAACAAATATTTTACTCCACTTCAGTTGAATTGAAGTGTCGTCAATTGTTGACAATATTAATGTCGGTGCAGCAGGTAAATCTCTTGTCTGGGCTATTATCGTATTACTATACAATGTTGTATACGAATTTGCTCCAGTTCGAATCGCTTTTACCCTGTAATTACGTTTAGTTCCCGGCAATAAATTAGCGTCAACGTATGGAGATGTTAAAGCAGGCGGAGCTGTCATCGCAACCCATCCTGCCCCATCATACTTATCTGCTTCTAACGTGAATGAAGTAGCAGCATTGATAGGAGTAAATGCCCAGGACATATTGACATTGTGACAATCTACTGAACCTAATGTTAATACAGGCGCTGTTGGAAGCGTCACAACACTTGTAGGATTCGATGCCGCAAATGCAGTTGATCTTACCGGTACAGGAGCATTATTATATGCGTAGATTCTATACCAATAAGTTGTCTCCGGTGTTAAACTTGCATGTGTGTATGTTTTTAAATTACCAGCAATATTTATTGTACCTGCAGGTGCGGCCCAGTTAGCGACAGCACCTGTACAATAAACTATATCATAAGATGATGGGTCAGGATAAGGATTTATTGCAAACCATGCTGCATAATTGGCAGGGAAGGAAAATGCTAAATTAATTGAAGTATCACTTGCTACAGTCGCTGTAAAAGTTGTAGGATGACTTGCTAAATTAATAAACGAAACAGAATCACTATATGGTGATAAATTAGTTGCATTTGCTAATAGATATGCTCTTATTCGATATTGAGTATTTGACATTGGCGGTACAGTATCATCAGTATAATTGGTTGGTACTAAAGCTGTTGCAGTTTGTACAGTCTGATTTACTTGCTGCCATGTTGCACCTATTAATCTTTCTACGTTATATCTATCAGTACCAAAAGGTAAAGTTAGATTTATTCTTGCATGATCATTTACATCAACTGTAATGGAATTAATTACCGGCTTGTCAGGAATTAATATTATTCTGATATCATAATTATTATCAAAGGTTGATGTGTCACCACTATCACCGGTTGGTTGTATAAAATAGTCATAAGTATAACCCCAATCTAATGAGTTGTTATCTACATATGTTGTTAGTGTCGAATAAGTGACAGCAGTATTCATGAATACTGTCCCAGATGGACCACCAGTCCTTTTGATACGATAACCTTTTGCGGACGCAACAGAAGGCCAAGTCAATGTTACTGTTTTATCTTTGTTATCAATGGCAGTTATTTTCGTGTTATCAAGATTTACATTGTAAATTCTTACCATTTCCCAATTGGAAGTGCTGCCTGCTGGTGCAGGAGGTACTGTTGGTTTTACTCTTACTCGATACATATATATATTAGTATAAGGATTAGTATTATTCGTTGTATACGGAAATGTTGTATCTTGAAAAGCAGTAATATTTGCTGCAGTCTTAACATTTGTCCAAGTCGGAGAAGCCGCACTCCACTTCTCTACTTCATAGCTTGCAGTAGCATCAGGAGCCAGAATATCCGGATACGGACTCCAAGATAGATTTAAGTTATTTGTACCTATTGCACCTATAGTTAAGTTTAAATTAAAGTTGAAAGTTCCAGTAGTAACAGTTATAGGGTCTGAAATATCCGAATATACAGGAATTTGTGGTAGTGTCGCCGGTAAACCTTGAAGAGGAGTTAATGCACGTATGGTATAAGTATACGTTCTATTCGTAGCAGTGCTATCAGAATAATTTGTTACTGTTGATGTAAATGGATTATTAGCTGGTCTATCGGCTCTGAATATTTCAAAAGTATATCCCGTCGGACAATTCCACATCAAATCAATTCCACTATTAGTTGACGTTGCAGATACCCAAGTTGGTTTAACAGGAGCAATATATGAACCAGATGATAATGCCGACCAATCTGTTTGATGATATTCATTGCAGGCACATATTCTATATTGATACATCGTTGGATAATTACTTAGTGGAGTTGTAACCCCATCAGTCAATGACTGACCAGTGCATTGACCGACGCTATTTCCGATACTTGTCCAAGTTGTGCCATTATCTTGTGAACGAGTGATCTTGAAAAACTGCGAGTATATAGAAGCTGACCAGTTTAGCTTGATAGTTGCACCAGTTGTAACAATTGTTGAAAATGATGGTACAACAGGATATGGAGCTTCATATTTATATATATAGTTATTATTTACTGCTGTTGTATATCTTGGCTGTTTATATGATTTTATCGTTATACCATTCGCATCAACTGATAATTTAAATGCAACAACTCTATAAGTAATCGCTGCTGATTGAATTAAAGTTGTTGTATATGCATATGATCTTTTCGATTTGTCAACATCAGTAACTAAATCAATCCATGTTGCACCATCGCTGCTATATTGCAAATTAAAACCATCAATAGAACCTACATCTGACCAAGTAAAATCAATTGTTGCCTGATCATATTTAACTAACCAGTTTGAATATGTTTTTGTTGATACACCTGTTGAATCTATCAAATTTTTGAATGCCTGAACTCTATAAGTTAATTTAGGCAAGTTGGTTAATGTTGCATCAGGATTAGTATAAACATGCGCATAAGTATTTATATTTGCCGCAATATTTGTATCTAAATCAATCCAGGTTACACCATCAAGGCTATATTGTAAAATATAGCCATCAACACCCGGATACGATGTCCATGTAACATTAATTGTATCTTGAGCAGAAACTAATTTTGGTATTGCTGGAACTTGAGCTGCAAAAGAAATTGCTGAATTAGAAACAGCTCCCCATGACAATCCTTCCATAAAATATACTGAATCACTCCAAGCAATATTACCTGAAAGCTGGTTAATATTACCAACTTGATATTCGTAAGTTGTTCCGATTATTGGTACTATATTATCTATATAAGAAGTATCGGTATTAATTAAGTAGGTGTCAGTAGGTATTGTAGGGTCTGGTTTTATAACATTCCAATCTCTTCCACCGTAAACACGTCTTCTGACAGTAAGCTTGTAACAATCTGTTATCTGATCCCAAGTAAGACTGATTCCAGAAGCAACTTGAACAGCCTTAACATTTGAAGGTTTATTTGAGTTTTTTAAAACAGTAATATCTTTATATGCAAAAACTCTAAATAGTGCATCACTACCTTGCTCGCGAGCAAAAGCGTATAAACGATAATTATCATCTTTAGTTGGAGTAAATTTAACAGTATTAATTAAATCATAAGACTTAAGACTACTCTCTGTTGCAAACGCATTTGACTGGCTGCGATATGTAAACTTATACTCAACACTTCTACCTCCGGTGGCTAAAGCAGAAATATTTATTGGATTATTGATGGTATACGGAGGATTTTCAGTTATTGCAATAGAAAGGTCATTAATATCAGGTGCAGTAGTAGCATCATACAAACTATATTGTATCGATTTTGTTAAAGGCGTTGTAACAACATCTCCAAATGAACGCACATATACTTTCAATGAATAATTACCTAATTTAGCTGGTGTCCAAATCATTGTTGGGGTAACACTGTAATCTCTTATAATATATTCACCAGTAAGGTCAGTATATGTAAACTTATATTCAGGATTTATACCATTTAAGATACTTGCAGTTAAGGTGACAACCATACCATTAGTAAATTGAAATGGAGATACTGGAGTTGCAATCAGATTACCAATTTGAAGGTTTGTTTGGGTTTCAAGTACTTGATAATTGATTGTTTTTCTATAGTCATAATCATTTACACTACCAGTTTCCTTGCAATCAATGGTTACAGCATAATTCCCTTTAGTATCTGGTGTCCAAACAAAATTACCATTAACCTGATAAGCATTTGAGATGGGGAGAATCGTCCCATCAGCGGCTTTAATACTGATACGATAATTAGGAATGATACCACCTTGTGAAACACCAGTAAAAGTAACTTGATTACCCAAGATTACAGAATTTGCAGGATTCGCTGTTACATTTACTCCACTAAGTGGTTTGGGGTTAACGTGCAATGAAACTGGTTGGGATTCTGCTTCATAAGCAGATAAATTCCCTTTACTTCTTACTCTACTTTTAATTAAAAAATCACCAGAACCCGTAGGTACCCATGTTGCAATAGACAAAGAAGAATAATTTTGTATGGGATTCCATGTGGTACCATTATCAGCAGAATATAAATATGAATATTCAGCATTATTTCCGATATCTGATACAGAACTAATTGTTACCGCATTAGATAAAAGAATTGTACTTGGGTTAATTGATGTTGTAACCGTTGTTGCTCCGGGGGTTATTTTATATATTACCTGATATCTTACATCATAATCTGTTGTTGGCACTGGTATAGTTGAGTATTCCTTTGCACATACTTCTACAAAATATGTACCGGTTGTATCAGGTTGCCAAATAGCTGTTGAATTTAGAGAATAATCTTGAATTGTGCTCCAACCATTTCCAGTGGAATACCTAAACCTATATTTAACTATAGCGCCGGTGATAACATTTCCATTTACTGTTGATGCTGATAAATTTACAGCAGAACCTAATGCAGCAGAAGTTCCCGGAGTTATTGATAGGTTTACTTTTGATAATCGCGGTCGAACTGAGATAGTTGTTATAGCTGACCAATCTTTATATAACGTTTGATCTGACATCAAATCTAAATAATCTATCATGTGAACCGCCACTTGAATATTATTCCCTGCTTGTGCAGTAGTAGGTGTCCAATTAAATATCGGACTAATAGACCAATTAGATAAAGTTGTCCATGTAAATGTTGCTGTTGCCTTGTCATAAGCATAATAAAGATATTTATATCGCCAAGTCACACTGGGAGTTAAGGGGGTCGCGGTAAATTTAAATGTAGCACCTTGAACAAGCGTGCTTCCTGGTGATACGGATAATGATACTTGATTAGTATCAGCAAGAGATGACATTGATAATATTATTATAAGTGCTAATGAAAACACAAATTTCAACATGAAAATTCCTCCACATTATTTGCTAATCTATAATACCATAAATTTCACCCGCTGGTTGCAAAATCAGCGGGTGAAATAGTTAATTTATGGTGTTGAAACCGTAGCTATTGCTGAAACAGTTGGGGTAGTTATGCTTGGGGCATTACTTGCAGTAGCTCTATACTGGAAAGTAGTAGCGGCTGGCATATTCGGCTGATTCCATGTTGCAGAACCCGCAACAGGAGACAATGTTGTTCCAAAAGTCCAAGCACCTGCACCTAAAACTCTATATTCAATTAATACACTACGTGCAGTGTTGACTGCTATGTTTGCAAGATTAACAGTTACAGGAATTGTATATACTGCACCTGCAGCAACAGGTGTAATAGGTCCAATACTTACAGATGGTGGTGCAGTTCTTTCTATTTGAACAGGAGAAACTGTTGTTGATTGGATAACATTAGCACCTATAACAATACTGGATTTTACAGATGTAACAGCAATGGTATAATCTGAAGAGTAGCTCATATTTGCACCACCTGGAGATAGGGTACCGACAGTTAAATTGTAATTCAACTGACCGGGTACAGCTGGTACAACGAATGGTGCTCCACCGTTTACCGTGACGTAGTAGTAATCCATAAGATTATCAGCCCATGAATTAGCAGTTGTCCATGCTATATCTAATGAAGCTCCAGTACCCCCAGTAATAGTTACTGAAGCTGGCGGTGGTGTCCCTACATAAACATCAATTGGAGTTGTCAGGTTTTCGCTGCCATCACCAGCACGAGCATCATTACCATTCAAATCAAACCATGGCACGATTTGATAATGCGCTGCAGCAGTACCTGTACTCATGGTTGCAGTAACTACACCACTGAAACCTGCAGCAGTTTTCGTTACTGATACATTTGTTAATGATGTTGTATCAAGTATAGTCATATTAGTACCGACTAATGTATTAACAGTAATTACATCCCATCGCACATTAAATCCATCTATAACTCGTTGCGGTATAATATCACCATCGTAAATACGACCTACGACATCTATACTCGCTGAGGTATTTAAGAATACATATGGATATATACTCGGTCCATTGTTCACATAATTAGTATTAAAGAAAACATCAGCACTAACCGGACGTGTTACTCTTACGTTTGAAATATTATCAAATGTCGTTGTCACATATCCGTTAATATCTTGACCTTCAACCTTCAGTGATAAGCTTCTTTGTGAGTAATTTACCCCAGCTGTCTTCAGGTCAAAAGTATACCCGAGTGTATCCCAGATAACATTACCAGTACTATCTGTTGTTCCGGTTACGCCTGTATTAATAGGATTAAGCGGATCTGTATTGTCAATTAATGTTACTGTGTATCCACCAGGTAATGGAGTCGTTTCTGTTAATACATAGAAGTATGGACGCGGTGTTGAAATTTTACGTATTGTGCCGATGCCATCTTCAGTATAACCTGAGATTGTGCTATTCGATGCAATAGCATCTTGCGGGTCATTTTCAACCGGTTGTTTCAATAAGATATTAGTAATATCAGGCCCATAATGGGTGACCACGTCACGAATTTCGTGAGTTCTGCCATGCTGGTCAACAGGTCTAAGATTATCAAACTCCAATGATACTAATCCAATATGTCTTGAATCACCGCGACTGAAGATGATAGCTTCATTGTTTGCGTCAAACTTCAAGTCTGTTGTTGATGTTATCGGCGTATTGTTGCTATCTTCAAGCAAGCTTGGGTAAGCTTTCGTATTGAAATATGCTGATACTCTGTAAGGAGTTCCAGGCATAACTGGTTTGCCATCATTATCGTATGCTTTCACTACAATTCGTGATGACATAGTGCCGTCAAACAATATTGCAGCCGGTTCTACAGAATCAATCTCAAATGCCTGATAAGCTCTTCCTGGTACCTGACCTGCTATTGCATAAGTCATATTTGTAACGATAGTATTTTTGGTTACAAATCCACCAGTTGAATCAGTCATTAGATATTGCTGATAAGTGGTTGGGTCTACAACATCATTTAAATTATTTATAGCATTAAGAACTGTTGCAGAATAACCTTTCTTAAGTGCGTATGCATACAAGGTATACTGACCAGAATGGTTGCTGGAGAAGTATGATTTAGCTTGTCCGTTATTATCCGTCATAGCATATCTGGTAATATTACCAGCACCACCAGCTTGGAGATCGGTAGCAGACTTAGGATCGGCAGGATTTGTCCAATGTGCCCAAGCCTGAGTAAACCAAATCGGTGTTTGAGACATTACTGTTTGTCCTATTAAGTCATAAAGTGTTACAGTTAGTGTCATCTGACTATCAGAGAATATTTGTGGCGGATTGCCAGTATTTGGAATACTGGTTAATGTCATCTTATCAGGTGGTCCAATAAGAACAGGATATGAGTTCAATGCTGCATTTGTAGTTATAGCAGCTCCCCCACTATCCTTAACTGTTATAATCGGTGAACCAAGGTCAGCTACGGTTGGTGGAGTAAGTACACCGGTATTTATTTTATCATCAGCTCTACCTGTATATCTTAAGGTTAATTGACCATTCACATCACATATTCCAGTAAATGTTTTCACGTAAGTATCAGTCGCACCAGAATGGAATACGAAATTACCACGATTATTTGTGATGTCAACTTGTATCGTTGCACCAACAGATGGTTGGAGAAGAGTATCAACACAAGTGATTACGATGTCTGTTTCTTTACGTATACCATCAGTTACCTGGTCGTCTGGGTCAGCAGAGAAATATACCCGCTGGTTAGCAACATTAACAGCTATCACATAGCTATCAACTGGTGTTGCAACATTACTAATAGTTACCGGGAATACATTTGACCACAATGAACCACCACCAGTGCCAACAGCTTGAGCACGATAGAAGTAATTGTTACCGTTAGTTACTGTTGTATCAGAATATGTAACAACACCACCACTGGTAGTAGTAGTACCAAGTAAATTGGCATAAGTTATACCGTCAGGACTACGCTGTACAGCATAGGATGTTGCACCGGTAATTGCAGGCCATGAAACTATAACCTTAGTACCGGCTACAGCAAGAGCTGTTATTATCGGAGCTATCGGCGATGTAGCACCTGCAACTGCAGCACTATATACTGACATTACACCGTCAGCATTATATGCAGCTAAACGATATTCATAATTATGAGCATCAGAAAGACCAGTATCATTATATGAAGTTGTTCCAGCAGGTAAGTCAATAACATCAGCAAATACACCTAATGCATCAACATCTCGACGTTGTAACTTAAAGCCAGAAGCTTTAACATTGTTCGCCCATGCACTCCAGTCTATAGTTAATGCAGATGATGGTGATGTTGCTGTTGCGAATACAGCTATATTAACAGGCTGGTCAAGTAATGTAGCTAATGTAATTACATTACTTGGAGTACCTAATGAATTCGCAGCATCTGTATATGAAATTACTCGAATATCATATGCAGTACCGGCAGATAAAAGTTGAGCAGCTTTTGCTGTTACTCCTGTTGTCTGAGTAATAGTATATGATGGAATTATCGAACTTAAGAAAATTTGGAAACCAGCAGGATCAACTGGAGTTCCTAACGCAACTGGTCGTGAAATAATAGGTGGCCAAGCATCTGTTGTCAGCTTAATCTGAGGAACATTCCAACGAACAGAATTGTTGCTAACGATATTAATCGCCAGTTGAGTGGATGAAGTTACTGCTTGAGCAGAAATTGTAACATTACCAGTTGCCGGTGGTGTTGATATAACACTTTCTGCACTTGGAGCCGATTTATACCCGAGTGCATTTACAGATACAACTCTATAATGATAAGTCGTTCCTGCTAATACAGTATTATCAACGTATATTGTAATATTACCAGCATTTACATTGCCGGTAGGAGCCCAAACATTATTCCCATCTGTTCTACGTTCAATAATGTAAGCGGTAGCTCCAGCACCCATGTTATTATCCCAGGTTACTACCACTTGTGTCGGTGTGTCTGATGTAGTAGTAACTCCCGTTACTTGAGTCGGTGCAGTAACAGCAGTTGCAACAGCTGAGGTAGAGAACGTTATTGCTGTATTAGTTGGATCAAGATACTGGTATTGAACTTGATAACTATATGCAGTATTCGATGTTAAACCCGTATCAGTAAACGAATTGGTATTTATTTGTGTCCCGGCAGCAATTGATGTATAAGTTGTCTGCCCATTACCTCTGCGTTGTACTGTATAAGTAGTAGCGCCTGTTAATGTCGGCCAACTTAATGTAACAGTAGTATCTGTTGCTGTATTAACCGTTAACACTTGTAATACTTCTGGAGCAGTCGTTGCAGATGCAATGCCACTCCAATCAGAATACGTCTTTCCGACTTGGAAAAGATATGATCTTAGACGATATTCATAAGTAGTATCTGCATTTAATGCTATATGCTTTACGGTAAATGTAGCAGGTACTACTAATGTATTAACTGTTGGATTAATACTTATCAAAGTCCATGCATTAGCAGGTGTCCTATACTCTAATTCATAACCGGCAACTTTAGTCGGGTCTCCAGTCCACGTTACATCAATTTCATGTGAATCAACAGTAACAGGTACTACAACTGGTGGGGCTGTCACTAAAGTTGTAAGGTCAATAGGATCTGACCAGTCGGAATAAGCAGTATAAGCTGTTCCAGTATTAATACTGTTTCCGTCAATAGTAGCAGAACCAGCAATTGAACGTAATGCTCTTACACGGAAATAATAATGTGTATTCGGTTGTATCGACTCTGTTGCTGAAAGATCAGTAATTGTGTATGTATTAACATTTGCATCAACTGTCTTTGTTGCGCCATTAAGATGAATGGGTTTCCAAATTCCGGTATCAGTATTGGAATAGCATACATCATAACCGGTTTCGGTATCAGTATCATCCCATGTTAATTGTACTGAACTGCTTGTTATCACCGGATTAGCACTGATAGTAGGAGCAACTGGACCTGGACCTGTTATTAATACTAACGGTGTTGTATTCCAGTCAGATACATACTGATCAAATGTAACATCACTTACATGTTCTGGTGACACTGATCTAATTCGGAAATAATATTGTGTCATCGGACTGCACAGATTATCAGTATATGTAGTTCCGGTTACAGTTCTCGGTAGGTCCCAATCTGTTTCATCAACAGGCGGGTTTGCGTCGCTGCGTGATATCTGGTATTTAGTTACGCCCGCAACAGGAGTCCAGGTAAGTTTTATGGCCGTACCCAGGACATCAGCAGATGCTGCTGCAATTGGTACGAATACTGGAGCTATCGGTGCAGTGCTTGAAGTAAACGCGGCATACTTCGTTGATAAGTCGCTATCAACATTTAAAGCGTATACGCGATACTGATAAGCAGTATTGGCTGTCAACGTTGTATGGGTATATGTCAGCAGCGTAGTTGTAGCCACAGGAGTCCAGACGCCGCCATTCAGGTATTGAACCTGATACCCGCTCGGAGCGATACCGGTCGGGTCGGCTGTCCAGGTTAAAGTAATGGTATTTTGGGTTGCTGCCGTTGAAGTCAGGTTCAGCGGAGCATTGACTAAAGTCGTCACTGTCGCTGGAGCGGACACAACGCGAACGTCAACACCGGCGTTGACGATGATGCCAACAACGCGGAACTGATAGGTCGTGCCGTCTGTCAAGCCGGTTACGGTATAATTGACTGAATTAGGCGGTATGTTAACAACAAGGTTATTAGCGTCAATGTTTGCAGTCACCCATTGGGCTTGAGCTGTATCGTAGCGTTCAACGTAGTACTTGGTCTTGTTGGCAGGAGTCGTGTCAGTCCAGGCAACAACAACGCTGTTAACTGTTGCAACTAATGGCACGGTCACATTAATTACGCCGGATGGGTTAGTAGTAACTGATACAGAATCGCTATATGGTGACTTGACACCACTATTACCTGTAGCAAATACGCGATAATAATATGTTGTACTTGGTTTCAATGCGATATCATTATCAACGAATTGTGTGACATTCGCGAGAGTGGTTCCAGCTACTGTCCAATTAATACTGCCATCAACAAGTCTTTCAACTGTGTATGAAGTTTCACCTGTAACATCATCCCAATTAATATGTATTTCACTTGCAGACTGAGCTACAGCAGTAACATTTAATGGTTTATTTGGCACGGTTGATACTGCAGTCGGTGTTGACCACACTTCATTACCCGGAGTAGCAAAACTCGCAACTCGATAATAGAATATCGTATTGAACGGAGCATTGGCGGCAGTATAAGTCGGGAAAGTATCTACGAATGCTGTACCAACAAAGTTGTTTTTAACAACATCCCAAACCCCGGTTAATCCAGTTCTGCGTTCAACATTATAACCTGTAGCACCAGGAATTGAAGTCCATGATACTACAACATTCGGCATGTCCGCCACATCATCGAAACTGGCAGCCAATGTAACAGTAGCAACTCCGCCTGCCATGGTTGAAGCGGTTGCTTCATTTGACCAGGAAGAAGTGTTGAAAGTCGCATTGCTGGTTTTTGAACGAACAT
>Ga0194053_10000549_pt1 | contig 27971 bp, 27 predicted proteins | sample SepL228m_MetaG_FD_161684 | JGI IMG/M metagenome (GOLD analysis project Ga0194053, IMG submission 161684) | Anoxic zone freshwater microbial communities from boreal shield lake in IISD Experimental Lakes Area, Ontario, Canada - Sep2016-L227-8m | ecosystem: Environmental > Aquatic > Freshwater >... | reverse complement strand
TTTTGCAGAGTGCATGACGAGTAAGATTTCTTTGCGCCTAGTTGATATGGTCGCCAAAAGGCTTGATGTGAATCTTGTGGACATCTTTGGTGAGGAAGCAACCAAGCCATCAAAATCCAATCACCAGCTTAAGTGATAAAAAAAACATCCTTTGCCCTTGGGCATGGACAACAGGGCTCTTCTTTCCTGTTCCAGCTACGACTCAACTCCCTGACAATACAAATTGCCTGCCATCACGAGCAGCGCACTGCTCTGCTTTGACAGAAGACTCTTTATAACCAGTCACAATACCAGTTCCCCCCTAGCCGTGGGAGGGTGTGCAGAGGGAGGCGATGGCAATGAATCGCCTCCTTTTGCAAGAGAGCAGCAATAACAGTTCATGATGTTTTCAATGCCTTTAAAATGGCTGCTTTGGTCTGATCTGAGGATTTGTCTTGGGAAGAGATCATCTTCACGGCTTCACGCTCCCTCAAAATTGTGTCCAACATCAACTCTTCTAGAAAGCGACATCCTTGTTGTTGACGCACCGCTTCAGCAATCCGATCCCAGCCCAAAAGCAGGAAAGTATCCCTCAGATAAGAGGGGACTTTTTTGGCAGTAGTTTCGAGCATCGATCGGTAATCGCATTCACCGAGAATTGGCAGAACGATCAAATCGGAACGGAAACGATTCCCGAGCTCTCGCGGTATGTATTGAGCCAGAGCGCTCAATGAGGGTGCAGGTTCTGTGTGGATCTGATTAACAAAACCTACGGATGGTTTTATGCGATTCTCCCAAATGGCCTGAAATGCGCCTGCTGCAATGATCAACGCTCTGTTAATGAGCACTTCGCTTGCCGCTTCAATTTCACTATCGGAAAATTCAGTAAGGTCGTCTGTTAGTCCAGCTGGGATTGCCAAATCCAAGAGACGGAAAATCTCTGTTCTCAAAAAACTCTCCCAGGAAGATTCGCCTGCAATTTTATCTATCTCGTCCAGAAAAATGACGACCCCTCGACTGTTTCTGTTTTCATAAAGAAATCTCACGATGCTTGGCCAGGTGATGACGGCTCCTTTGTTCCCAGCGCCCAGAAGCATCCATTCGGAAGTAGTCAACGAGATGCTCTTCACCCCTAGTTCTTGGGCGACTGCTTTAGCTAGAAAACTCTTCCCAGAGCCCCTCGTAAGCGGGGCTCAGCCGGCAACTTCATCGGTACGCGGTTACTCATCATGGAGGCGATTGGAAAAGTGACCGGAGGAGCTAAGAGTGAGTGAAATGTAGAAAGCTTTCCCCTTCCTGTCGTTGATTTGCTGCTCGATCTACTCGGTGAAGATAGCAATTTCGTTCGAAGTAAAAGCTATGGCGGACCATCAAAGCCAAGAGTAATCTCCGTCAAGTTCAATGAGATCCACCGCCTAGTATAAAGTCAAAAAAGAAGCGGCCCTCTTTCGAGGACCGCTCGTGCTTTAAACACTATTTTTTGGCTCGATGCCAACTTTTATGTCGTTGTCACTGGGTCTCCTTGTTCAGGAGTTCAAGTCACCTCTCTTGTGAAGAAGCAACAAATAAAACATATCTGAACATGTGGTCCTCGCAATAACAATTGGGGTTTTTTGAGTAAAATACTTGTTCCAATTTCAAATTAGGACACTACCCAAGTACTAAATTTTGGATTTGATTCTCGTTAAAGTTGATTGGCTAGCGAGAAAACCTGCTTCGAGATCTCTAATAATGAGGAACTGATTTAGGAGGATAGGGATGCCAAAGCTGTCGAAAACAATAGCCTCTTATCACTGAGTTGTTTATAGTTTGCTTTCGGGTGTTTTGTGAAGCGCTAGGACAGCCCAAGCCACTAAACAAACATTCGATTGTCGCACCACCTCGTCTGGAAAATGGCCATGAAATCCACCTGCTCAAATAGCAAGGAGCCATAAGCAATCCTTTTCTCAAATTAAAAATTCTGAATCAGATGAAAATGTTTTTACTACCCATCGTCTGCCTATCGTTGGCACTCTTATTGTCCTGCGCTCCTAAATGCGCGACGTCCATCGACTCTATGATACCGGATCACCTCCTCGCTTGCCACCAAAAAGAGACCTTATGCTCTTTGGAATGACGATGGTGATGACGAAGCCAGGGACGAGATTGCTGATGTTCGCTAAATACTGGTCAAGGTCTCTTTCAAGGGGCCCCGTCAAGTCTTTGTAAGAAATTTCCTTTTCCGGATGGAGCCACGTTTGGCGCATATTCTTCTGCGCCATTAGAAAATCCCCGAGTTGAGTCCATCCGGTCACGACAAAAGAGTAGGTATTGTAATGGCTGTCTCCAGAGTCCCCGCCGTAGTCGCTGGCAATGAATACGGATTCGTTCGCTGCAAACCTGGGAAAATACAACTTCTTCGCATTCGATTGCGCTTGGAAAAAATTATCCAGCAAGTAAGAAATCGCGGGTAGCCGCCTGTCCTCCGAAAGGGGTTCTGGCAAGACCGGAGTTTCGTTGCAGCGATAAAATTCTTTCGAAAAAAATTCATCAATCTCGGCTGGTGTCAGTTTTGAGGGCACGGCGAATAAGAGTGTTTTCCCCACTTGCTTTCAGCACTGCTCCTGCCCGAGAAGAAAAATCAGCAGGAGGTGTGCCGAAGGCATGGGGATTATTTACACCGACCCTATCGGCCTATTTGCTTTCGATTGTTTCTAACTTGTGGGGAGTGGTTTTTGCTGTTGTTCTACTCAGTGGAACAATCGTGTTTTTGCCAGAGGGTTATGCGACAAACGGCCACCAACCAAATTCCCAGTATAACCAGACAATTAATGAAGCAATGACGACAGCCAGAAGGCAGATCCAAAAGCCACCGCCGCATTGAAACGCAGCAAAAACGGCTCCGCCGCCAGCAACAAAAGATGATCCAATAAGAGTTTCAGTGTTTTTCCCCATGATTCAGCCTACTCCTTTTATGAGGCTTTGGTAGGCCAAATCTCTTCTTGGAAGATCTGGTCATGGCTTATTGCTCTTCATGCTGGCCTGTTACTCCTGCCGAGCATCTACTAGGCAAGGGATTGTCTCTTGTGATGATTTATGGAGAGGCAAGCTTATAAGCTTTCATCCATCGCAGACAAAGTAACTGCTGGTTCAATTCACCGTGGTGCCCGTGATGGTAGTCGGTGATGAGTCGGTTTTAAAACTCGCTTTCTCCCACTCGCCTTGACGGGTTTTTCTCATCGTCAAATCTATCCAATCCTTTCCATGTCTCTGTATTGCGCAGCTAATAGATGTAGATATTTCAAAAAAACAAGTTTTCAACCGTTATGTTCAAATGCACGGACTTACTCCGTTGCCTTTTTTAGCTTCCTTTTAAGAATTATAATTGTAAAAAAGGCTACCCCACCACCAAAAAAGAAAAAATATTCGCTTGTCTCTTTAATGGTTGCTTGCAGATGGGTAACATAAACTTTTGTGCCGTGATTTACAGTAATCAAATTAATTTGACCTGTTGATAAATCTGGCGTCTTCGGCATTAGTAGTGCATAACTTATATGGACGAATGTAACAAAGGCTAAAGCAATAAAAAAAATTACTCCAGCTGCGTTTAGAAGTCTTTTTTGAAACTTTACCATATCTTAGTGGCTGTAACTCCGGTCCAAGCCCCTCCTCCTGCCCCAGCCCCTACTGTTATTCCTCCACCGATTACTGGTTGTCCATGACTACCGGTTCCCCCGAATGTTTCAAATGATCCGTTTACACCTTCTCCTCCTCCTGCGCTATTGGTTTGAAATGGTCCCTGCAGATCATTTACACAATCTGCATTTGACCAAGCACCAGTAATTCCAGCTTCTCCATTCGCTCCAATACCCGCACCACCACCTCCAGTAGTATAAGGTTTAATATTTCCATGACCATCAAAAGCAACTCCAAAACTTACATTTAATGAAAAATTCCCCAATTGAATATTTACTCCAATCCCAATTTGACCCGTCCACTCTCCATATGGATCAACTTCATTCACCGGACTATTCCACACATACCTGTAAATATTAACATCCCCCGCATTAAATCTAATGGGATCGGTCTGCAAGAACCTCCCCAATCCCGGGCTGTAGACCCGGTTTCTGTAATCATACAATCCGATCTCGGCTATGTATTCTCTCCCAGTGAACAGAAATCTATTTCCAACACTCGATCCACTTAGCACCGTTCCTGTCGACCCGGTAATCGTGACATTCCCGAAGGGATCATAGGCATAATGCTCGATCACATTGCCGCTTGCATCCGTCATGGCGGTCACATTGCCATTGCCATCCTGATGGTAGTAGCTGGTCTGGCCGAGGGTTGGATTGCGGGTCAGAGGTTCATCATCTCCCGGGCCCTGTACATAGTAGGCATCCTCGGTGCCAGTACCATCATAGTCCTCGATCAGCTTCCATCCGTCATAGACGAAGTAACTGCTGCTACCATTAACCGTGCGTGAGACGACACGGTTCTGGGCATCGTAGGCGAAGGTCACCGTCGTGCTTCCACTGGTCGCTGTGATGAGTCGGTTTTGCGCATCATAGCTGTAGATATTTCCCTTTTCATCAGTGGTCAGGTTGCCGTTCCTGTCATGGGAGACGAGTAAACTCCCCACTTGGGTGTACTCATTGAGATTATTGACCAGATACGGAATCACCGTGTTGGTGGCTCCTTTGCTAGTGGCCGTCCTGTTACCATTGGCATCGTAGCTGAAGGTGCGGATGCCGATACCTCCGCCAGCGTAATTGGCATTGGTCAGCTGTAGATTCGCATCGTAAGCAAAACTGTTCGTCCTGCTGAAGAGAGGTGTGGTTTCCTTGATTGCGGTTCTCAGCCCAACGGAATTGAGGGTGTATTGGTAGCCGACAACCGGAAGTGCTGTTCCGTACACGGCGTTGGTTACCGCCGTGAGCCGGTTGGCGTTATCGCGCGTGTAGTTGACCACAACTCCGTTGCCAAGGGTTTTGGTTACCCTGTTGCCAACACCGTCATAGGTATAGCTTGCCACGCTGTTGGAAAGGTTGCTGGTGATCGAACTCAGGAGATTCCGTCCATTGTAGTTGTAGCCAACCTGCCAAGCATTTGGATAGGCAAGGGTAATTCTGTTGCCATCCCCATCATAGGTGTAACTGACCGTTCGGGAGGGTTGTCCGGTGATGGCCTGTGTTTCCGAGAGTTCGCGACCCGCAAAGTCATAGGTGTAAGAGATGGTACTGTTTCCATTGCTTTGTGTGAGTACTCTGCCGACCACATCATAGGTCTTGGTATTTCCCGGTGTGCCGTCACTCCATGTGTATCCGGTATTGCGGTTGCGACTGTCGTAGGTATAGGAGCAAACCTGTCCGGCACGGGTGGTGTAGCTGCTCAGATTACCCACGGCATCGTAGCTCCAGAGTTCGCTGGCACCATCCGGATAGGTGGTGCTCAGGCGACGATTGAGAAGATCGTAGGTGTAGGAATAGACATTCCCCTTCGGATCAGTGAGCGAAAGGAGGTTTCCAGAGGCGTCATAAGTCATCTGGGTCACATTACCCAAGTAATCAGTCGTCTTGATCAAGCGGTTGAGCGCATCGTAGAGATTGGTGGTCACTTTCCCATCAGGACGGGTGGTCTTTATCAGGTTGCCGTTTCCATCATAGGCATACTGAGTCTTGTTATTGAGAGGATCGGTTTCGGAAACCTTACGGTTGCGGCTGTCATAGGTGTATTTCCAGGTGTGGCCATCTCCATCAATCATCGAGGTGACATTGCCAGCGGGATCATAGACAAAGCTGTTGGTCGCAGCATCAGCAGTTCCATACCCTTTGATGACATTGGTAGTATGGAAGGCGGAATCATACCCGATCACAGTTTGCTTGCCGCTTGGCAGGGTAACCTGATTGGGAAGGTTGTGATAGACCGCGAAATAACCGTAGGTTGTTGTATTGTCCAACGGGTCTGTCGCCGAAGTAACCTGATGGTAGGAATCGTATGTTTTGCTCCAGGATGCCCCGGATTCATCAACGGTATTGGTCAGGTTTCCGTAGGTATCGTAGCTGTAGGCAATCGCAGTCCCATCGGGATGAATGAGCTGGGTGGGCTTCCCTTCATCGTTGTAGCTCATCTGAGTTGTGTGACCCAGCGCATCGGTGATGCCACTTACCCTCTCCAGAGAGTCGTAGGTGTAGCTGGTGGTATTGCCGAGGGGATCTGTTTTGGAGGCAAGAAGTCCCCGGCTATCGTAGGAGTACGAGTATGTTCCTCCGTTGCGTAGAGTGTAGGTAACAACCTGATTGAAGCCGTTGTAGGTGTATGATTCCGCAGTTCCATCGGGATAGAGGGTATTGGTGACCAGTCCATTGGCATCACGGTTGTAGGTGTAGCTATTGCTCAGGGCATCGGTGTAGGAGAGCACCCGATCCTGCGCATCACGGGACCAGTTTTCCACAGAGGTATCGGCGTTGGTTCGGACAAGGGGATTCCCATAGGGGCTGTTCACAAGGAACTGGATGTGACCATTGGCATCCTTTTTGGAATTGATGAATCCATTGCCGTTCTGGTCGTAAGTGTAATAGGTTCTCTTGCCCAACCCATCGGACTTCCACTGAATGAGTCCGTTGGTTTCATTCACCCAATAGCTTCTCTGCGCAGAGATGGCTCCGGGCTCACTGACTGTGGGGCAGGTGGTATTGCCGGGTGCTATCTGTCCCAACTGGTTAATGGGCAGTGCAGTGTCCAGATCGGATTGCTGGGTAATCTGACCGCTAATTGAGGCGCTGTTGGTCTGATAATCAAGGCGGATCTTGGAGAAGGGATATTTGTAATGGGGATCATCACACTTCACCGCTACAGGCCGAGTTTTGGAGATTGGTTGATCGTAGTCGTATTGGGCATGTCTCCCATCGGGGTAATCGGCCTTCACCATCGCCGGGTAAGCCTTCCCGGTGACCTTGTCAGTAAAGTTGTTGTAGTTGTAGTTGACGCTGCGCCCGTCACTGGTCTGGACGGAGGCAAGGGTGGAACCACTGTAATTCAGGGCAATATAGCGACCGGCAGGTTCAGTCACCTGCGTCACCCGCGACAGGCTGTCATAGTTAAGATTATATTGGGATCCATGGGGATCGCGGAAAAAGGCCATCTGATAGCCGCTTCCAACCGGTTGGAAGAAAAATTGATACCCGTTGGATTTCTGGAGCACAAAGCCGCTTCCGTTCTGGAAGAGACGGTCGGGACAGGCTGCCACGGAGGCATACTGCCCGGGGCTTCCAGCCACCGGACTGAATGTCCAGATGGCACCCGTGGGATAGTAGATGCTGTAGGAATTGGTTCCCGAGGAGACCATTTCCCACTGATAGGAATGGCGGTAATTGCCCGATGTCCCAAAGTAGTTCACACTGCTGGAGTATCGGCTATTGGCATAGCGCTTGAAGGTGAGTTTATGATCTCCCACTCCTGAAAAGAGCTGCACATCAACCACGGCTCGATGGTCATTACCTGTCGTGGGAACGAAGGGATCACCATCTTGGTTGGGATCGGGGATATTAGCACCAGTACCGTTACCATTGGGGTCACCGGAACCGGAACCTCCCGTTGGCGGCGCGGATGGCGCGCCCCCATGACCATTGCCACAGATAGTGGCATAAGCTGGTGTGAGGCCAAGCAGCAGCAATGCCCCAATCAGAGGAACACAAAAGAAACGGTGATTGTTCATCATCATAAAAGTGGAGGTATTGGCTGCTCCGATTAGAATTTGGGGATTTTGTTGACTGGTGCTCCCTGCGGCGGTCGATCACCCACCCAGAATTCCAACTGCTTGATGTCTTCCCCCTTTCTCAAAATCACCCTGTAAATGCCCAACTGATTGGTCACCTGAAAGCTAAAGGCGAGTTTTCCTTCATGATCCAATTTCCCATGATGCCCGATGGACTTGCTCTCAACGATCAGACCACCGTCTTCAACCTGTACATCCACGCCCTCTCCCGACTTACCTTCGCGATAGGCTGTTTTCAAAACAATCGTATCCCATGGCTGCACATAAACCATGGGGAAAACACCTATTTCGTTGGGTGAGAGATTGTAGGTCTTTCCCGCTACTTTCAACTCAACTTCGGCATGTTGACGGAACTGGGGAAGCCGATGCTCAGCAGGCGTATTTTCCTGGTGCGGGGTTTGGCATTTTGCGTTGGCCGTCATCAAAACAAGAGTCGCGCAAGCGATGACAAGGAGGAAAATAGAAGGGTGCGGATTACCGTATCGTTTCATGGGGCTAGATCGAGGGATTGCTGGATTAGGAATCGGATGAAATCAGTGCGAGTTGTGCGGCAGTTCGACAATGTCGTCAAGTGCGATTCAGCAACAGGCAAGCCGCCAGCCATGTATTGGAGGAATGTCTCAAGGAGTTGAAAATTGAGGAGTTGATCGACCGGGGTTACAAAGAGTTCTGTGAGAATGAGCGCAAACGTTTTGCTGCCGGAGTAGCTGGTCCGAACCCGCAGAAGCTGGCCAAGGATTATGAGGCTCAAACCCAGGCTCTCAATCCCGGGGGAGAGGGAAACTCTTCCCGACGCAGCAAAGCGACTGGTGGCAAAACGGGACAAAGCCCTGGATCAACTCGCCAATCAACCACCTCCAGTTTTCAAAGAGGTAATCCCTCCAGACCTCAAAGGAGTAAGGGAAGCTGCTGCCGAATTACCCTTCAGATTTTCGGTAAACATCGGGGCTTCCCCCGCTGTGAAAGACAGTGATTCTTTAAGTTCCTTAGGTAGGGGTTCGCCTTTCAAAGCTGCAACAACACCAGCCAGGCCAAATGTGCTGAAGCGACTGGTTATGAGGCAGGGGTGATTCTGCACCCGGTGAAGTTACCGCAGAAGCCACCCAGGACGACCAAAGGCAGAACATCTGGATTAGAGTTGCTGAGCGCCCACCCAAATTGGGTGGGCGTCAGAATAGTCGCGCTGTTAGATTTCATAACCAGAAATCAGGCGTCAATGATCTCATCAGAAAACTCTGATTCGAGAGCATCCGTTAGATCATGATCTTGAAGCCATTCCTTAGACTGCTCTCGCGTTAGGGGTCGAATGTCTTCCGATCCCCAAGAGGTGTTACCCTCTTTGACTGCATAGTCGCTCGCGGGTCCTCCTTTTCCGTAGAGGAAGTAGGCTCCACTAGCGGTTCTGTAGAGGACTTCGTAGACGTGCCTATGGTCATTTGGATACCCATACTCCCAAGAATCAATCTCAGTTGCAGTTTCAGTGTCGTAACGTTTGCTATTTACTATTTTCTTCATGTTTTTGGACGAAGGATTGTTGGATCCTCCCTTCAGCCCCGGTTAAAGTCGGGGCTGCATAGGAGATTCCTTTGACTTCTCCAAGCCGAAGACTCTGCTTCGGCTGTTTCTCGGTTACTCGCAGGTCAGATCGGCCTCGGTTTCCCTCACCCTCACCTCCAAGGGAGGAACATTTATTGCCTGCGAGATCACGGCCGACAGGCCGTTCCTCATCGGATTCCTATATAAATGGGATCCTCTTGCACGAAAGCGCAGGAGGATCCCGATTCACATTGCAGCACGCAATGAAAACGAGATAGCAATAGCCCTGTAATCGTTGTGGGCATTGCCCCCAGTTCGAGGAGTTTGACTTCAGTCTGCATCATACAAAACACACCTCTATTTTGACTGAGAGAGGCAGCGACAGCGCCACCTCTCCCAGGTATGCAGGAAATAGGTAAGCCGTGATGAACATCACGGCTATGTTCAAAGACCAAAAGGTTTTGAACATTATCTGATTTTCAGGGCCTAAGTGGGCTTTGCTCACTGCTCGATTCGGTCTTGTCTTCATCTCAACTTGACATTCCCTCTTCGCGCCTGTCAGAGGGGGCGAAAGCCGCCCTCGCCAAGGCCCTTTAATTCAGGGACGCCCTGTCCTTAAGGGCAGTAGCGCCCCTTCAATTATACCAGCCTGTCAAGCTTTTTCGTTCTGTATGCCTTTTTTACTGTCCATCACATTGCAGGAATCACCCTACATAGGTGGTTTATGCGTTGGCCTACACTTTTGCATCTTTAGCGAAAAACCAAACTCGATGAAGCAGCATACCAACTGGCTTCATGGCAATCTCCCAGCTTCGGTTTTACACCGAAAGCTCCCCTGACGCTGTGGAGGATTATTTTCCCGACAGCTTGTAATGTCCCTTCCCTACCTTCTTGATTGAAGAGTTCTTCTTGCCGGTCGTGGCAAACCAAACATGAAGGTTGGTTCCCTTCACTTTCAGGCTTTTGGCCAGATCAGTAACCTTTACTCCAGCATCCCCTGCTGATTCCAGAGCCTTCAGTACCTTCTCTCCAACACTTCCACGAGCAGCCCGCTTCTTGATGGCTTTTGGTGCCTTCTTTGCAGCAACTACTTTCTTCACGGCGACTCCCTTCTTGGCGGGACGTCCACGGCGCTTGCCCGATGTCTTTGCTGCCTTTGCTGGCTTGCCAGTGAGGACGGAGGCAATCTCAGATTCGATCTTTTTGATTTCGGCAACAAGTGAGTCTTTCTTGTCGATCAATTTGGCGAGGGACTTGAGGGAGGTGCTGGTGAAGGAGGAGATATTCATGTCGAGATTAGTAAGGGCGGTAAGTTACTGGGAGATCAAGCAATTAGTGACAGGTGGATAAAACATAACAGCGAGGGGATAGCTGTATCGCCTTGTTAGCAGATTCTGAAATCAGTTGTATCCGTATTCTAACAGGAGATTCTCAATTTCTGAAAAATAGGCGATCGTGCCTATAAACGTGTCATAAAGATCGATATGTGCTGTTGCTTGAGGAAGTTCACTCCAACGACCATGAGAAAATCCATTTCTAATTGAATCGCGATACGCCAGAACATTGTCCTCATAATCATCGGGAGGTTCTCCGACCAACCCTTGTGCTTTTAGTGGATTTATGATGTCTCTAACAAGATCGGGACGAGCGTACGGTGGAGGGGAACCAAATACGAGCTTGTAGACTTCCAACATTCCATATTCGAAGAATGCTGACACTAGAGAAAAGATATTGGCTTTAATTAATGTGTCATTAGATAACGATAATATTCTCTCTCGTTCCTCTAATAAATATGCTAATTCAGGATCATCAGGTTTTGGCGCGTTAGAGAGCTTTTCTAGCTCGTTGCTGTGAGCATTATCTAAAATTAGAGATTGGGAAACGGTAGCCTCCCAAAGATCACGAACGTGAGAAAGAGATTTCAGCTGAAGGAATATTCCGTAATCTTCGATGGTGAATTCCCCGTGTATCCCACCAGTATTGATAAATCTTGGACGTATATGGTGCATTTTCAGGCTAATGTATAAGATCAGCGACGACCCAAGAGCGTTTGCTACATCGCTTGGCTAAGAGATTAGAGTGATCAATAAGGAGAAAGAGGGGCTTGAAGAGCAGTTAAGAAGGCGCCCAGCCTACATGAAATTGCTGAAGATAAAATAAAGATGCTTCAGGAACAGGCAAAGTTGTTAAACCGATTACCAAGAATCTTGTGAAGTCTCGAGGGAAAGAAGAAATAACAGCAGTGAGTAATGAAATAGCAAATTACTTCAATATACCCACTGACGGAATGGCAAACTAGTAAAACTCATGAGGGAATTCCCCTTGTAAGCTCCGAGATGTTCGGTCTGTGTAACATGCACGTCATGAATGTCTCAACTGCGAGTGGTTCTGGACATTCACCGAAGTCCGTGTGGTGATTGAAGGTTACAGAGCTCAGCACTATCACCACAGAATTCAATTTCCTTGGTAAACGTGGTCAGAAACAAACAACGCAAAGCAGAGAACCCTTACCTGTCGAAACTCACTCTAAGCGTGGTCCATCTTCCTGGAAAACATCATACTCATAGGTGTACTTTCTCTACTCAGCTCTGGCTTAATCATCGGACTTAGCTCACTAAGACTAAGAGATTTTTAGTTGTAAATTCACATTACAAAAAGAATGGGCATGAGGAGTAAGATGAGCAACTCCTTCTTGCGTTAGGTATCCTAGAAATTTCTGCTCAGACCAAAACCCATGTTGATCTTCACCTTTAGAAATGAAATAGTAACATGCGACCGCAAAGTTTCCGTCAGGAAGTGGAATAACAGGTGACATAATTCTTTGGCCTGAATTTGAAAACCGATTTTCATCGTACAGTATAAACCCATGCTTTAGGGATTCACGAATTAGTGAGTCTTTAAAAGAAACTATTTGTGGATCGATGAAGAAGAAATTCATAATTATTCAGTTATCTGATTGCATTTAAATTCTTGGAATCAGGTTGCACGCGCCAGGGGATTAGTTGGCTAGCAGAGTGTTGATTTTTTTATTTCTAAAATTCAGTTTGGATAAAGATCTTAAGTTGCTGAGCAATGTCCATAAGTAGGGACTGCTCCTTTGACTGGAATCGAATCCATTTATCTCTGAAGTTATTGCTGATAACAGCCTTTTTAAAGGCAGAATCCAACTTTAATATGACTTCTGTATCAATTTTTTCCGATTCTGCGATTGTTTCAATTATGAAAACTAGCCGCCAAGCAATTTCTTTTTTATCAGTTGTGCTTAAGTGTTCACTTTTTGATACGAGCATGGTTACTTCATCACACGTCTGAAGTAATGAAGTGCGGTATAAAATAGGTAAATTTAAGTTTGTCTCTACTTCTGCTGCAATTTTTGGATCACTTTTATCGATATTCTTAGCGCTAAGCCGCATGGCTTTTTGGAACACTTCTCCATCATTTTTATAAAATTCATGAATATCTGAAATAGGCTTTATTAGAGAAGTTCCGTTAGCGAGAATATTTATAGCAGAAGTAAATATTATCGCATAGATAAGAAAAAAATGGCGCATATTCATTGTATTAGTTTGTTGGATCATCCGGACGATCTGCTCTAACGGTCTTTTGCAAATCCCAGATATTCACCTGATAGCGTTTGGCCCAATCATGAAGATTTGATGGACGATATTCGGGCACCTTTCTCCATCGTTCAAACACAGATTCATCAATTGTCTCATTTACGGTGATGTGTTCATTTTCTGAATCAATATTAACAGGAGGGACCCCAATTGGTCGATAATATCTGGAAAAGAATGCGCTGAATCGACCATAGAACCCTTTAAACGAATCAACAACATCTGCAAGGTATTCATTGCCCACAAGTTGCACTTGTCCCTTCATTGCTAGTCCGTGACTGAGGGCTTTTTCCATGATCCATTTCAGTGGAATCTGGGCTAGCAAATCAGCACTATATCCTCCACCGACATTCGCATGAGCACCCGCAAACCATCTCTGCTCCACATGTTGCAAGAGTCTTAAAGGAGGATCTATTTCTTCTGGTTTTACATTTTTCGGGATCGTCCTAGTCCAGAGCGTTGGTGCAAAAGGCGGCCTATGCTCATCAATTGCCAAGGCATGGTAAGCATACTTATTGTTTATATGCAAATCGGTTTCGAGGTAATCAAAGCTAGATCTGCTCCAACCATGTATTTTACCAAAGGGAATTCCCAATGCACCAACGGTATCCCAGACTCCGATAAATTTGATAGGAATTGCCATAGAGTAATCAAGGAGCCATTTTTCTTCCAATTCCAAAGACATATCGGGATAAGCTTTGAGATCTCGCGCAAGCTCTCTGATCGTTCTTAAGACAGAGCCTTTACCATATCTTTCGTACAGTTCTCCGACTCCCAGCGGAGATCCAAGCTTCAACAATCCGCACTTGGAGATAAATCCTGATAGACTTCTTGCAGTATAGGCACCACGGCTGAACCCAAAAATGAATATTTCATCACCCTCGTTATAGTGCTCAACTAGCCATTCGTAGGCTTGCACAACCTCTTCATCAAGCCCCTTACCCAGCATCCCCCCGGAATATTTAGTGCCGAATTGTGTGCCAACGCCCTGACTGTAAAAAACAACCTGTGAGGCACCTACATCGCAAAGTGATTTAAGACGCCAGACATTAGTGTTGTTTCTCACCTCATTCCATGTGCCATCAAGAAATATAGCGATTCGCTTATTTTTTTGCTCTATAATCATCGCTACAATAATTGATTTCAGCGAATCCGGACTACTTTTTTCCTCTAATCCTTGCAGCAGCGCGAGCAACCGCTGCCTCGCTCGTTTGGCCGGTAACCTTTCTCATGTGTCCGAGGGTGGCGTCGGCACGAAATTGAGGTATGGGTGTTGGAAGGTTCTTGTTTAGCGTATCGCTGCGTTTCTGTTGGATCATACCAGCCTTTGGAGGGTTCTGATCACGATGCCGTCCGTCTAGTCCCGGTTCTTTCATAGGTAGATTGTTTGAGGTTTTTTTTGTATTTGATGAGACCTTAACAGAAAAGAAAAAGGAAGAAAGGGAAATCTACATATTGTGTCAGACTCTTATAACACCCCATCGCAAACACAATATCTGCCAATACATTGATGCGTCTCGACTGCTCTCAGATTTAATCCTACACTAAAATGTCTGTGTGACACTTTATGGACAGCCTAACGGCACTTCAATTAACTACTCTCTGAAAAAATAGAAATCGGACCTATTCGCACACCACCCACATCTTTAGCGCCAGATGTGAACAGTTAGAATTCGTGACAGAGAATGTTCGCACCAAACGCTGCTTAGGGTAACAATATACTTGACTCACAAAGCTAGTGTGTTAAAGTGAGTACATGAAAAAGGAAAATAAGTTCCCTAACACTCTGCATCAAGCCATCAAATACTTCGCGCAGGGAGATCGTGCCTTTGAATACATGAAGAAAGTGCGCTGGCACGATGGGAAGGTTTCTTGTCCTCGATGCGGCAGTGATGAAGTCAGCTTTGTTTCCACTCGCAAGCTCTGGACATGCAAACACTGCACGACCAAGAAGCAATTTACGATCCGTGTAGGTACCATCTTGGAAGACAGCGCCATTCCTTTTGATAAATGGATTTGTGCCTTCTGGCTTATTGCAAATGCAAAGAATGGCATTAGCTCCTACGAGCTTCACCGCTCCATTGGAGTCACCCAAAAGACAGCTTGGTTCATGCTTCAACGCATCCGCCTTGCCATGCAGAACGGCAGTATTTTGAAAATGGAAGGGCAGGTTGAGGTGGATGAAACTTTCATCGATGCAGAAACCTATGTAGAAGGGCATGTTCACACGAACGGACTTGAAAACCTATGGTGCCACTTGAAACGCTTGATTAAGGGCACCTATGTGAATATCGAACCTTTTCATCTCTTCCGCTATATCGATGAACATGCCTTTAGGTTCAATGAGCACAAAGACACTTATCGGGTCAGTTTTAAGAAAGCAATTTCAGCAATCATCGGCAAGGAACTGACCTGCGCGCAACTCACGGGAAAGGCAGCGCCGTCAGCGTTACTTCCAGCATAAGCGAGAAGGAAGAGGGAAGCGGAAGAGATAGAGATTTACCAATCTGGAAGGGTGTGCCATGTTCCCCCAATGGCCTCAAAGACATTGCCAAGCCCAGAGCACTCACCATTCCAGCGATTTGAAGCGCTCGCAAAGCGCGTTATGGGCGTTTCTAAATCCGAGATCGAACGAAGGGCTACTGAGGAGCAGAAGGATAAGAAATCGAAGAAAACGATTCATTAGAGCAAGAGAAAAGCAGGATAAACCCATGACCACTTGTTCCACCTACGAGCACAACGGACAGATTTATAAAATTACTGTCAAACCGCCTAATTCAGAAACTATTGGTGTGTTTCCTTCCGCTGTGGTTGATCTCAACTTTACTGTAGAGGTTAATGATGACAGTGATCGCCAGATTTATATTGGCACGATTAGCTCATTGCTGGCAGTTAACATTCGGGATAATTATGGAGTAGCAATACCCGAATGGCTTACGCACATTGCAAAAACAATTATTAACAATCGGGGATAAGTGTTACAACTAAGCCGCCATCATCTGTGACGGGTTTTTCACGCCAGGAACGATTAAATTATTGCTGAAAAACATCACTTCACCACCCTTGTGATTCTTGGCAGCGGTATGATTCATTTCGTAAGAAATCGTCTGAAAGCCTTGATACATCTCCATGATTTCGGGAGCGGTATCATAGGAAACCACCCAAGGAATACAGATTTTTTTCCTGACTAGTTTTGCAATCGCCACATGGTCATCATTGGCATAATGATTTTGATACAGCCTACTAGCCTTCACATAGTAGGGAGGATCGAGATACACCAATGATTTTTGAGGCAGCGTGCATATCACATCCGTAATGAGGCTTGCCGCATCAAGATTATAGAGCCGGATGCGCGAGCGATAGAGCGCGATCTTTTCGATGCGCTTACAGAGCGCAGATTTGTTGTATCTTGCATCAATTTTCCAAGTCCCCTCCTGATTGTTGCCACCAATTACCCCGCCTGTGAGAATGCCTGAGCGGTTTGTTCGGTTCAAAAAAAACGTGGAAAATCCAAGTTCTAGTACACTGTGATCCTTCGCCTGTTTCTGAACCTGCTGCTGTTGCCTCCAGACGTCCATATTTACGGGAGTATCGACGATCATTTTGCATAACTCATCGGGAGCATTGATGACGCTGTGCCAGAATGAAAAGACAGGAAGATTCAAATCATTGAGATGAATGCAAGAGGCGTACTGGAGCAACAGGAGGTTGATTGCAACGCCAGCACCTCCAGCGTAAGGCTCGATATAGTGCCCGTCCAGCAGGTCGTTCTGCTCGAATATGAGCCGGATAAAATCAGTCAAGCGGCCCTTTCCACCAGGATACCGAAGGGGGGTGCTCGTCATGTTCATGCTGCTTTGTTGCAGATCATGTCCCTAGGCCAGCTTATTTTTTAGAGATCCATAGCCGCTCGATAAACATCTGGGCATTGTTCCAAGTTGTCTTGAGTTGCATGGGCTCTGGGTTTAGCCATTTACTGTGTACATACGCATTCAGAGTGTCTGGTGATAATAATGAATTATCGTTTCCTAGTGCGACATCTATGGACTTCATATCCTTGTCGGAAATAAGTTTTGTTGTTTTTACATGCGCTTTTATAAATTGCAGTCGAGTTTTTAGCTTGTCTATAGTTCTCCCTGTTTTGGTGTCCACTGGTAAAACGATTTCATGTTTAGTGATATATGCGTCCAGCGTAAGTTCAAAAAACACTCGAAAGAGAACAGATACCGCATGCCTTCTTTTAGTTACATCAAGTTCTTTAAGCTCGTAAAATATATCGTTTATCTTACCCGATGGCAATTCGAGTCTGAATTTTTTTGGAATCAGATTTATTTGTTCCTCAGTTGAGGGGGTGATCTTACCCTTTTTTGCCGAGACTTTCAGATTTACACTAACTGGTTTACCAGAAATTTCCCAAGCAGAGGAGGCTTTCTTCTTCTGAGGATGTTTAGCAATAATGGGCTCAATAAACTCTTTGAGCTTTCCTTCATTATCAATTTTTCGCTCTGTAAAAGAATCCCTTCCGGTAGAAATAATAGTAATAAACTCTGTTAAGAGTCCGGCAACTCGGCTTTTTTCCTGAGTACAAATTAGTTTACCGTTTTGAATAGAAAATCCAACTTCCTCTTGGAATCCTTTTGATTCAATAAAGCGTTCAAGGGTTGATAATTTAAATTGAGAACCTTCTAGATTAGTTCTTACTTTAGGTTCTAGTCCTGATTGTGATAAAATAAAGTTGATGACATCAAGACCTACTCTCGGTTTACCTTCCAGTACATCTGAGCGCGCTTTAGCCATTGCAGACCAAGGTTCAGTTCCTTTTCCATCCAATCCACTAGCGTGCTTCCTTTCTATCCAAATCATCCCAGCCTTCTTACTCGGAGAGATTACACATTCCATCACCTTGGGAATGGCATCAGAATTTTCTTTGCTTAACTTTTTGAAAGCTGCATGGATAGGAGTTCCCTCAGCAAGCTCTGGGTTCAACATCAAGTTGATTGCAGTAAGGCGGCGATTTCCCTCGATAACGATGAAATTTCCAAGGCCATCTTCTGCATCCACGACCAACGGAAGGTCGAACGGATTCAATCCATGTTCGATAATGTCTCTGGCAAGATTGACCAATTTTCGCCCCTGCTCGGAAATAATGGCGTCTCTCTCGGCCTTTTGGCTATCCTGTTGAGTATTCCGGCGGTTGCTCGTATCCAGCAATAAATTTCCTATACTTATTCCTTGATGAATGGCCATTTCTAACTCTACTGAATCGCCCGTTTGTGAGTCAAATATATTGTTACCCTGCTCAGTCTTGTAATGGGCAGTGCTATAGAGTCATTAACGAGCCTACAGGATCAAATATGGTCGATTTGACAATTCTGCGGTTCTCCGATTGGATCTTTCGTCACAGAGCCAAAGCGGTCGCCTGTCTAAGCCGATTTGAAAGGAATTTCTCGGTGAAATACACCGCCATGAATTTTCTTGGTTGCCGGGGACGAGCACTCGAAGTGGGTGGGCCCGGGTGTTGACATGTTCAATTAAATGAGAGGCATGCCTGCATGAATAGCGGTCGCTGCTTCCAAGAAGCTGTCCTTGGCACCATTTCAAAAATAGGTTGGTACAGCCAATGCTATTGGTTGCCGCTATTCTCCGCTTACCTGGAGCTTGCCGTTTCTTTCGGTCAGTGAAGTGAGTGATTCAAATTGTTGAAGCTCCCTCCTACGACCGCATTGTTCAACTGCTTGGAGAGGCGGTTGCCAATAGGATCGCAGTTGTAGGCAAAGTTGTTCACAACCGCGTTGCTTACGCCGTCACTAATAATCGCTCCGGTCAACTGGTCCGCACCATAGAATAGTTACTTTCCTTTTTGCGGGCGGCGGATCGTTTGTCTGTGGCAACAGGGAAGCTCTCTGAGGATTGAGAAAAATAGGCAATGGGGTTGATAAAGGACTGATTGAATAAAGCGTTTATTCACGAGAGAGTTATTCTTATTCTATCCAATTACTATCTAGTTCTTGCCTTCCTTTTTCTGTAATGAAATACCACTTCTCTTTTATTTTACCTTCGAAATGAGAACTAGGAATATATTTGGTCTTTTGAATATCGTATTCAAATGCAGTCACTAATTCTTCTATTTCTAAACGGCGCAAACATCTTTCTATTTCATCAAATGGAACACCTGTATTAGCAGCCCGTGAAACATCAGCCATAATTGTAGTGATGTTTTCATAATCATCACAAAGAGCATTCAGGCAATAAACATCAAGTATAGTAAGCTTCATTTGAATCCTCCAGGGCGATAATGAGGTGGTTCAACTACATTGCCGCCGGGTCCATAGATTGTATGTCTTGTAACCGGTCTGCCTTGCTTATCAACAAACCCTTCCTGGACACTTGTGCCTCCCTTATTACCGCGTTTTGTGGAAGGCTGTGAGTTTTTTGCTCCGGTAGGTTCCAAGTCACTGGCAGGGCAACTTTGACCTCCTCCATCAACCGCATTATTTTCTTCCTGCTGATGATGAATTAACTCATCAGCTAAATGAAGCAGCTCTGCCCCAAGAAGTATACCTCCTACTCCTCCTAATATAGCCCCGGCAGGCCCACCTACAATAAATCCACCTTCCACTCCTGCTATTGCTCCAGCAATGGGATTCCTTCCACTTGGATCAATCCAATTCACCGGATCATTACCGCAATATCTGAAGATATTGGCATCCCCTCCCTCGAACTTGATGGGATCCATCTGGAGGAAGCGGCCTAGCTCCGGCGAGTAAGTACGAGCCCTGTAATCATAAAGCCCCGTAGCACTGTCATACTCTCTCCCGGTAAAGAGGAACGGGGAAGCAATCGCTGAGGCTGCTAGCACATTCCCAGAGCTGTCCTTTGCTGTCACCTTCCCCCAGGCATCATAGCTGTAGCTCTGATAAGGTGCCCCATTGCTGTCGCTTACCATCACCACACTGCCCAGAACATCCTGATGCAGGTAGCGTACACTTCCATCAGGTAGCACCTCTGCCAAGGGATGATCTATCCCTGGCTCATAGATGTAGGAAGTGGCTGCATTGCTGCTGGTATTAAAATCTTCCAGTAGTGAGCTACCCAGATTGAACAAGATCTCTGTTGTTCCATTATTTACCTTGAGGGCCCGATGCCCCAAGCCATCCCGGGCATACAGAACCAATGCATTGGTTCCCTGGGTGGCTTTGCTAAGGTTCCCAAAAGCATCGTAGCTGTAACTCCAATCTCCCATCCCCGCTAAATCCCCACGGCTGTTGTAGCCAAGGGAGGTATTGCCGACGGCACTGTATTGGTTGATCGCATTCACACTGTAGCTGGTTTCTAGGGCATTGGTGCCATTGCTGCTGCTTGTGGAAATCCTGTTCCCAGCACTATCGTAGTCCCACGAAGAGGTGATGGTTGCATTGGTGGAGGACTGGATGCTGCCTGTCAGTTGCCCCATGGCATCGTAGCTATAGGCAGCTCCCAAACTTCCAGTGGTTCCCTTCAAGGTGCTGATGCGCTGCCCTGAGGGATCGTAGCCATATCGCTCCGCCCAGAGGGTCACTGCCCCCTTGGCAACTGTAATCCCTGTCACTTGTCCAACCAGGTCGTAGCTGTAGCTCGTAGTCACTCCGTTAGCCAGTGTGCGCTGGCTGAGTCTTCCGGCTGTGTCGTAGCTGTAGGTGGCCAGCGTTGTATTGTCTTTCTTGATGGCGGTCACCTGACCATCATCGTTGTAGTCGTAGCTGGCTGTAAAACCAGCAGGGTATCGGATCGAGTTGACTGTCCCATTGGCATCATAGTCCAATGTCGTCGTGCGGGTGGTTCCATCCACGCTCTGGGAGATGGTCGAGAGCCTTCCCTCTTCATCATATCCGTATGTTTGCCCCACCGTGAAGGGGTGCTCGCCCGTGGTTGTGGAGGTAGAACTCTCAACCTGTCCAAAGCCGTTGCGCACGAAGCTGCTTACCCCACTTTGGGAACCATAGCTCCAGTTGCGAGAGGTGATTTCTCCAAGCTCGTTGCGGTTAAGGGTTGCCGTGGCTTCTCCTCCCCTGGCACTCCAGTTACTCAAGCGTCCGTTGATGTCGTAGGTGCTGTGTTCGGCGGCAGCATCGGGCCATTGGAACTCGCTGCGCTGACTATCGCCCTGCCAGACGAGGTTGTAGACTTTGTTGCGCGTGTCGGTGAGCCGGGTCAGGTTGCCCTGCGCATTGTTTTGCAAGGAGACGACTGCTCCCAAGGCATCCGTGATCTGGATAGGAAGGTTAAGATCATCGTAACTGGTGGAGGTTGTGTTGTTTAGCGGATCGATTGCCCGGATCTGGTTGAGCCGTGCATCGTAGGCATAGGAGCTTTGTGCCCCGGTCGGCCCCGTCACTCTTTCCACCACTCCCCAGTCGTCAAGATAGGTGTAGTGCCAGGTAGAACCCGAGGGCATTGTCAATGAGGCGACTCGTCCCATGCCGTCGCGACTTAAGGTGGTGACTCTGCCTTGAGGGGTGGTGATTTTAGTGAGCTGCGGCTCTCCAAGGTGAAGGATGTATTCGTAGGTGGTGCTATTGCCTAAGGCATCTTTCTGCATCAGAAGCTGGTTCTTCTCGCCATACATGAAGCTGGCAAGGATGTCTCCATCAGCATTTTTAATCGTTTTCAAGCGATGGCGGGTATCCCACTCAAAGTATCTCTTCACCCATGCCGAGTTGCTCAGCGAGATGACATTTCCCTTGATGTCCCTTTCCAATATCTCATAGCGCCCCAAGGGTCGGATCGTCGTAACTCTCTGCGGCGGCTGGAACTCGCTTGCTCCACTAAATCCCTCGTAGGTATAAGTGGTTTCGTTGTTGTCGGAGTCGTAACTGCTCACCAGATAGCCAGTGCTCGCGTCATAGGCTCCCCGCCACAGCACGCTTGTTGTTGCTTCCCCTGCTCGCTTGTACTCGATCTTGTATGCTTGGCCATAGAGTTTGCCAACGGACTGGTAGTTATAGGTGGTGGTGATGTTGCCAAGCACATCGGTTTTCTTCTCAACGGAGTTGGAGTCCTGATACTCGATCTTCTCGCTTTCTCCAGTAGCAATACGGGTGCGCTGCATGCTGGGACGATTATAGACCACTTTCTTGGAGGAGTCGGCAGCACGAATGGTGTAGTTCCAGATGTCGTCGCTCTTGAGGTATCCGCTAGTCGTGTCAATGACCCAGCTTTTCCACCAACCGGTTTCCTGTGTCAGCGTCAAGCGCTTGGCTCCTCCTCCCTGCGGCTCAAAATGCCACTGCTTGCTGCGCCCGTCCGGGAAGTCCACGGTCTCTAAAGTGCCTCCCGAATACCCAAAGAGGTAGGTGTCTCCATTGACGGTGATGCTGTGTGCCCCACGCCCAACGGAGCTCCCAAGCATATCAGCCCCACTGGAACTCACTCCCAGCTGGATCACGGTGTTGCCACTCGCCACATCATAAACCCGTGTGGCAATACCCGTCGCTCCTTCATCATATTCCCAGCCAACCATCCGCCCTTCGTCTGTTGTCATTCGAAAGATTTTTCCCTGATTAAATTGCAACTCCCAGTTATCCCAGCGCGTGATCGTGAAGACGCCATCGAAGGTTTCCACCCCTTTCCATTGACCGTCATTGCTTAACCAATGTGTAGGCATGGTTTGTGAAGGGACGCCTTTACCACCTGAGTCATTTTGCTTGCCTCCGTCACTTACTGGATTGTCAGTTCCTCCAACCGGCTTGTCTCCTCCTGTCGGTAAGCTTTGCTTGTTAAAGTAGAGGGTCTTTCCACATGGCAGTGTAACTTGATAAAGTATGGCGGTCTCCTTGACAGCCTTGGATTCCAACACCGTCAGACTAAATCCATCCCATCCATAGGGACTGGATCCTTTGTTGGCACTCGAGTAAATCCAGCGCACAGGCAACATCAGCCCTCCTCCAAAATCTGCCTGCCTCAAATCGTCGGTTACTACAAGTGTCCCGTCCCGGTCGCAGTCCCCAAAAACCGAAGTCGGCGGACCAAAATCCGCTGGCAACGCCCTCAGTGGAGTAGTTGAGGCAATAAACAGGGAGATTCCCAAGACAAAGAAGATGTGCTTCACGGTAAAGATGCGATGGCTTGGGATGCTCTCAGAATACTATTTCTTAGGCGCTTTCGGTGTGGGAGTCGGCTTGGGACGCCCCTCCCCAGCAGTAGGATTCTGGGGATTATTGTTTTCTGTCACTGGAACGGGGCAAGTAGCACGCAAAATGCCAATCGTCAGAAAAAGTAAAACGATCACGGTTGTGCCAATTAAGTGGTTGTTTTTCATAAATGCGCAAAACCAATAACCAGCAAATACCATGCCGTAAAGATCCTCTATGTAACAATTTCGCCTTATTCATCATCATCTCTCCTCCTCACCCCCCTTCAGAACACTTGTATGACTCAAGGACTATTTTATCTAGCCCGTAATTTATTGCATTCAATCAGAACCCTGCTTGCTGGAACAAAAAAACCGCAACCGCGTAAGTCGATCCAATCGATGCCCGAGTCGTTCGCCCAGCAGTGTAACAGATAAGGGTTTGCATCGCTTCGAAGCTCCCCCCAAAAAACAACTCTCTTCTTTGCAGAAAGCATCAACTGTCGCTGAGCATCATTGAGTTTTTCTGGAGGATTGACCAAAAAAAGGGTGGCATCTTCCAACCTCAACTCGGTGGGAATCTTGGGATTTCCGCTAAATATGATCTTCTTGCCCTCGGTATGCTTTAAGGTGTCCCAGTCCATAACCACAGTTACCCCTCCCATGCTGCGCAAATCTTTTCCCCAGGTAGTTCCGAGAACGCTTTCATCGGGCTGGCAATAGATCATTTCCCCTCCATTTCCGAACACAAGCATACCGCCTTCCTTGTGAATTGAGTTCTTGAAAATGCCAAATGCAACCATGAGAAAAATAAGTCCAAATGCTGCTCCGGCAATCGTTAGCATGGCCGCTCTACTGGGTAGCTTTCGCCCATCAGGTGACTGACAAATCGCCATGACAAGAGCGGCAAACGGAACGATCCAAAGTATCCATTCCTTACCAAGATGGCTGAACATACAAGCCATTCCCCAAGCTACCCAGATCCCAAACGAAACAGGATTCCTCCAAGTAGCCAGAATGACCAGGAGCCAAGCGATTATATAAAAAAATCCTCCAATCCAGCCGAACTCAACCAGCCATGTGCCATGAGTTGAGAGGAGGTTTTTATAATGACGAGAATCATCGAGTGGCTGAAACCAATTTTCATAAGCGCTGGCTGACTGGCCAATCCCCCAGCCTCCTGGGGCCAAAGCCATGAGGCGAGGAATGGATTCATAAACCACAAGGCGACTGGAAAGAGATCCCTCTTCTGGTGACGAAGCGATCATGCGATGTCCGAGCTTACCGGGCACCACCAGCAGGGCAATCATCACGAGTGCCAGAACCAGCAAGGTACGCCATCGCGTCCATGGTATCGGACAGGCAGCCGCCACCCACCAGGCAAGCCCCCCTGCAAGCAGGGCAACCAGAGCACCTCGCGAGGCAGTAAGTGAGAGCATTGCAAGACAGAGCAAACTGGCTGCCAGGCGCAGGATCAGAGGTAGTCGGCCTTTGCCGGGAATAAGCCAGAAGGCCAATGCCAGCATTGCAAGTAGCGCCCCGGCGGCGTTCGGATTTTGAAAACCAAAAGTGGCTCGGACGGCCAGAGACATCATTAGGGAAGGTCAGGGATGATGCAGCTGTCGCCATGAAGCAAGCAAGCTCTCAGACGGAAGCACAGAGTAGCGAATATCAGAGTCTCCTTGTTTCACTATTTGTTTGGTGATGTTGTCCACGATGACGGGGTGTCGGTTTTTTCTCGTCAAACAAGCAAGATACTCCCGTACAAAGGCATCTAGCTCGCTACTAGGAGCATGCTCTTGGCCGCCCAAACTAATCCATGTCCAGGGATTGCGTTGTCGCCGTCCCTCCTGAAAGTATTGCAGCGTCGAAGCATAGCGTTTGCCGTCTGCTTCCCCACAGACAATCAGCGCCGGGCAGCGAAGGGTTTGTGGGGGAGGGCTTGACCATGCAAAGGAGTATGCACAGAACCCAGCAATTTTCTCAGGAGCCCATGCTGCAAACGACATTGCAAAATGGGCACCACCGCTAAAACCGTACAAGAAGAGCGGCTCGTTAGCTAAATCCGCTTTCTCGATCCCTTGGAGCAATGCCTTTCCAGAACCCCTCTCCGCCACAAAATACCCCTTACCTGCTTCTAGTAAGGAATCGGGAGATTCAAAGTGATAGCCAACGAGGGCAAGATGTTCTTGTTCTGCAAACTGGGTCCAAGCCTTATTATTAATAGCTTCCTCTGAGCTGCCATTCTGGCCAGGACAGAGTACCAAGGTAGCCACTGGATGAGATAAAGAGGGCTTGTGGATAAAGACCTTATTTTTATTGAATTCTGACTCCCCAAAACCAGTGCCAGTCAGCCCCGATAACATGAATACGATCATGCAGCGCCTCATGAAATATTTCGGATTGATGACTGACTGAGAAATCATGATGACTAGCTATCTGGCAAGTGACTCAAGCTTACTTACGAATGTATCCCCAAGCCTTTGCCACATTCTCATCGGGTAGAGGCACTCGCTGCTCCTGCGGAATCTTACTCGATGAAGGACCACGATATACTAATTGTGTGAGCAAATCGCCAGTGAGTTTGGCGTTGTTTAGGTCTTCGAGCATGAGTTCTGAAGGTTTTCTTTTGTCACAGCGAGCGCTAACACCAGCGGCATAATCAAAAAATACATTCCTCAGCTCATCAATCTCGGGGCAGTCCGCGTGTCCTAACCCATTGGCTATTTTTAAGATCATCGGAATTCCTAGCGCTTGGGAAGAATGGTAAAAAGCGACGGCATTATTGCGCCCCCGATCAAGATCGCCCGAACTCACCAGCCAGAGAGGGATTTGAGCATTGTAGTTACAAGTTGGGCGGTCGTAGCTGTTAGCTACATGGATATGGACAGCAAGAAAGAGATTAGGCATTCGTACGGCTAGTCTCTGGCTCCAGTGTGCTCCTGCTGAAATCCCATAGAGAAGGATGCCACTCTCCGGGAGATGCTCATCCCGACAGATTCTCTTCACACCCCCAGCCCATGCACGCGCTACTTCATCAAAGATCAGATCCTCTTTACGCAGTTCGGGTACATTGAGCTGATTATAGCTTAAGCCGGTTTTCCAGAGAATCGCCGTGTTCCAAGTCAGCAGTGCCAACCCATGGCGCTTGGCATATTTTACGATCGGGGAGTTTTCGTTGCGAAGGCTCGCAGCGAGACTTTTGTCCGCACGCTCCCATGTGCAAAAGGCAAGCACCCCTTTTGCAGTCGGTTTTTCCGGAGCATGCCCTTCTGGCAGCCGGAGGAAGAAATGAATCTCGGGCTGTGCGGCTTGGTAGGTTTTGACGCGCAGATCGATGAGCGGAACGAGTGGAGGGGTAGGAACAGGCGTCGCTTTAGGCTTGGCAGAGGAAGGTTTGTTATTCTTTTGTGAGGAGGTGAGATCGAAGGAAGAGGGTTTGAATTCACCTGTCTTGGGAGTTATCGCGTAGGGATCATGGGGAGCTGATACCGCAGGAAATGCAGGAAGGTTACTACTCGTGGGACTGTCAGGAACGGAATTGGAATTTACTCGCTCCCCGAAGGCGGTCATTTCAGCGTGGGCAGGGAACAACCAAAAAATCGAAGCCAATCCTGTCAGCGCCAAGGTGCTAATCCGTTTTGAAGAAATTGGCATTATAGTACGGGACACCGATGTTTTTCTAAACTTTGATCAAATGTGCGGACCGACCATTTTTGATGGCTCAGTGGTTTCGTTACTCATTTTGCCTGTATGCAGGGACAGCCCCCTTTGAGTGACGCTTACTTTTCACTGCTTCTTATATAAAAACCATGGTTTTTTTAAATACCATATATATGACAAACCTGCTCCGCCCAGTATCGAACTAACCGCAGTAGCGGTGAGGATGAGTATCTTCGAAGAGATACTGCTTTGGGGTAAGGAAAAAATGACTTGCGGTATGAAGCTAATACACGCGAGAGCAATTATAGCAAAAACATTTTTCCAAGCAATAATATTTCTATTCCAAATTCCGAATGAAATCCATATCAGCCATACTCCAAAAAAAATTGATGCAAGTAATATTATCCAAGATAAATTTCCTGCGGAAAAAATTATTGTTGCAACGGCTAAATTGCAGAATCCAGATATTGCAAACATTAAAGCCAATTTTTTCATAAACTTCAGATCTGAGTTTTATTTTTTCCTAAAAAACTGAATATATACTGATAATAAAACAAAAAATATCATCAGAAAAAAAACGGTAGATTTAACAATCATGAAAGTTAAGGGATAGTCTTTCTCATACCAAATCCCAACTAAATGATCGTTTGCAAATAGTGAAGTCTGATGTAGTTTATATATTGTGTCATAAGTAATACCACAAATTGCAGCTGCCACAAAAGATAATATCGCCAAGTCCTTCATTTTACGTTTCCTGCAACTGTAAACCCAGCTCCAGCAAAACCTGTAAAGCCACCAGCAGCACTAGGCGGCGGTGAAAAAATGTTATTCCCGTAAGAAAGTGTCTGTTGACCATTTTGGTTAATACTAAGTCTCGCATTAATTCCACCTAGTCCATTTCCAGTTAGCGATACCGTACTACCACAGCCGCTTCTTTCTGAACCTATAGATCCGTTTCCAATATACGGAATTCCTCCTGCGAAGCTAGCACCTACTGAACCATTTAACCCATTGGGTACATTTGGACTGCCTGTGCTAACTTGTACGCTGGCTCCCACGCCAACTCCAAATAATTGGGTAACAGAAAGTTGTCCAGAACTAGGATTGTAGCCAATTCTAACTTGTGCAGCAGCGCCAGCTCCGGCAGTAACGGTGATTTGCCATAACCCCAACGGATCAGTCCAATTGACCGGATCATTACCGCAATATCTGAAGATATTGGGATCACCGCCATCGAACTTGATGGGATCCATCTGAAGGAAGCGTCCTAACTCTGGCGAGTAAGTACGAGCCCTGTAATCATAAAGCCCCGTAG
>Ga0194053_10000547_pt1 | contig 28078 bp, 30 predicted proteins | sample SepL228m_MetaG_FD_161684 | JGI IMG/M metagenome (GOLD analysis project Ga0194053, IMG submission 161684) | Anoxic zone freshwater microbial communities from boreal shield lake in IISD Experimental Lakes Area, Ontario, Canada - Sep2016-L227-8m | ecosystem: Environmental > Aquatic > Freshwater >... | reverse complement strand
TGGTGTTCATGGTCACCCGTTCCATGTGGAGGAACCTGGTCCATACGATCAAGAATAAAACCGGCGACCTTCCGCTCACCATGATGCTGAACGGAGTGAATGTTCCTTCCTACGAAGGATATCCGGTGCTCATTCGTCCCGACTGGGATACCTGGATTGCTACCTACCAGAATGGGATTCAGCCTCACAGGGCGCTGTTTACCACCCAGCAGAACCTCATCTTTGCCACCGACGGACTCATGGATCCTCAGGATATCGAGTCCTGGTATAATCCTGATCTGCAGATGAGGCGTTACAGGGTCCAGTACAAAGCCCAGACCGCATATCTCCACTCCGAACTACTGATGCTTGCCGGCTTCGGCGACTAAATCGTAAATCGTACATCGTAAATGAAATCGTAAATCGGGGTTATTCGCAATATTGTCAATTTTTAATGGTGCTCATTACGGCTGCGCCGAACGTAAATCGTAAATCCAATGTCACCTGTCCCCCGCTTTTTCGAGTTCAATTACGCTCCTGTCCTTGATTTGTTTGATACGGATTACATCGCTTCCCGCACCAATTATCAGGACTATATCCCCTTTGGTGATGATAACGCCCTCCCCCGCCAGTTGATCAAGCTGGCCCGGGAGGTCCCTGTTCACAGGGCAATCCTGAATTCGAAAACCAACTACATCATTGGCCAGGGTATTCAGTCATCCGATCCGGCTACCTCAGGTTTTATCAACCTTTCCAATAATATCCGGGAACCATTTCTGTACACCTTAAAGAAGCTCTGTTTTGACTACCTCACTTTCGGAAACTGTTATTATGAGCTGGTTTCCAATTCCAAAAGGTCTTTTGTCTTTGTTTACCATCAGGATGCTTCCCGGGTACGCCTGCATGTCGATGGCAAGCAGGTTCTGATCCATCCTTGCTGGGATTTGTTCAAGGGCAAGGACGACAAGGATCTGCAAACCCTGGCTCTCTTCCCTGAATTTTCAAAGGGTTCCGACGGATTGCTGCATTCTGTTGTGCAGATCAAAGATTACGAGCCTGAATTCTTTTACTACGGTATTCCGTCCTATTTTGCAGGCATCCGTAATGTCATCATCTCGGGCCTTACCAATATTTGGAATCAGACCCGCCTTGAATCTTCTTTTGCCACTCCCGGCCTCCTGGTGATCCCGGGAGTGAACTCTGATGAAGCAGCCGACGAACTTGACGCCATGTTTCAACAGTATAAAGGCGCTCTCAGTTCCAAGGCCAACGAAATCATCATTCAGTATCTTTCCGATCTTGGGCCCGGCATCAGTTCCCAGGAAGCAAAGTTCATTTCTTTCAACCGTGATAAGGAAGACAATTGGACCAGTCTGCACAAGCAGTCCGAAATCTCCCTTATCACCATTCACAACTGGTTCCGCACCCTAACTCCCTACTCCGACGAAAAAGCCGGATTCGACTCCGGACGTATCCTCAATGAGCACGATATTGCCATTTCCACCGTCATCCATCCCATCCAGGAAGTCTTTATACAATCCCTGGAAACCTCACTCTCAGATTGCAACCTGCAGTTCAAAGACTTCGAATTCATCAACACCCCGCCCATCTCCCGCATCAACCCCATGAAATACGTCTGGGAAATCCGCCGCGACACCGGCCTCGACTACGACAAAACCGACCCCGTCCAAAAACTCCTGGTATTACAATTGAAAAACATCTACCCCTCCTCCGACACCCTAAACGTATGATATTTAAATACTTCGACATTCAACATTCAATGTTCAATATTCGATATTCATAAAAAATGTCCTTAATCACCTCATCGGAAGTAATTACCCTCGCCTACGTCACCGAGCTCGATCCCACGATGATAAAATCCGAAGTCATCCAAACCGCCGAGCTCAGGTATGTAAAACCCGTATTGACTGCTGACCTGTACAACGATGTCGTTACAAACCCTGGTGATTACTCGACTCTGATTACATCGTATATAAAGCCCTGCCTCGCTTTCTTTGTCAAATATGCCATGCTCAACCAGCAGCTGCTCGAAACAGCCCAGTACACCCCCGGCGCCGATCCGGCATTGTCACCCGCCCTGGTTGAAATCTCCACCGCAGTATTGCTCCCAAGGGACCATCGCCGCGACACCATGCAGGAAGTACTTTCAATTGCCCGTTCCAAACAAACACTCCTGCAGGAATACGTCATCGCCCAGAATTATCCATTATACACAGCCCCCGCCTCCAAAAGAGTTTCAGGCTTCAGAATCACATCATAAATGAAAACCGCATCCCGCATCCTGCATCCTGCATCTTGCATCAAATCATGTATCCTAAATCATAAACATCTTCCCTATGTCAATCGCCCGCAGAATGATTCAATGTTCGCTTCCCGTTTCAGCCGGGAATGCCAGCACTCCTTATATCCAGATTCCTAATGGTGCTACAAAACTCACCATTCAGTTCGTCTACAGCGGGCTTGATGATGATATTGTAATGTCAATGAATCAGAGCCTCGACGGGTTCAATTTTGATGCCTGCGTCAACGAAGATGATGCACCCATTACCATTACTCTCGATAAGGATTTCACCTCAATGACTCTCAATGTTGCTGACCTCCTCACTACCTGGATTCAGTTCTCCATGGACGTAGGCGAAGCCAAAACCGGCAGCCTCGATAAAATGTATGTCATCATGACCTAATTCGTAATTCGTAAATCGTAAATGAAATCGTAATTCGGGCTTCGTAAATCGTAAATCACTTCATATGGGCAGTTCAAAATATTTTCTCATGGGTCAACAAAATCGCGGCAGTACAAATTATCGTGATTTTACAAAGCAGGAGTCTGCTCCTGATCGTCCAAGGTCAGGCATTATCCGAACCTGGCTCGACGGCCTGGGCATTCTCAACTTCCTGGCAAGCACCGGCCCGGCCATTAAGGCCATTCTGGGCCTCCAGGCCGATTATGATGATGCAATCTTAAAGAAGCATTCCAATGCCAATGATCATGTGCATGCCAATGCCACAGCATTAGCCGCGGTTTCCGGTAGTAATACCGGTGATCAGGACCTTTCTACATGTTCTAAAGCCGTTCAGGGAACTTTATCAGCAGGGGCCCTGGCCGGCAATGCGCGTGGTGCCAATGCTACCGATTTTCAGTTTGTCCGGGAATCGGTCAGCAGGGTTGCCAGTGGGGCCGGTTCCTTCATTGCTGGCGGACAGCATAATCAGGTGTCCGGTGCAAATTCCATGGCCGCAGCCGGATCTCATAATGAGGTCAGCGGGCAATTCTGTCTGGTTGCAGGAGAGCATAACGAAATTACCGCTGATCACAGCTCGGCCTTTGGTGATCAGCATCAGGTGAGTGGCAATAAGTCCACAGCCTATGGCTCCAGTCATGTGATTTCTGCCGAAACGGCATTTGCCGAAGGAGATGGCAATATTGTTTCAGGTGTCGGCGGGCATGCCGAAGGCACTTTAAATGAATGTGCAGCCGATTATTCCCATGCCGAAGGTTGCAATGCGAAAACCTACAACATCTATCAGCATGCCAAGGCTTCCTGCGGGTTCAGTAATCCCGGCGAAATTGGCGAAGCCCAGTATACGAACATCATTGCCCGGGCTGCTACCGAAGACGATGGGCCTTTAGATCTTTTGGTTGGTGAAGAAGATTATATCGTCCTGATGAATAACAAGATGAATGCCTTTAGGATCATGGTAGTTGCTGCCACCGATGATAACACGAAGGGAGCAGCCTATGAGTTTAAAGGTCTCATTAAAAAGGATGCAACCTCAGCCTCAGCTGGTCTTATTGGAGCCGTAACAAAAACTGTGATTGCCGAAAGTGTTTCAGCCTGGGATGCTGCTGTTACAGCCGATACCTCCAATGGCGCTCTTAAAATCACAGTCACCGGTGCAGCCGAAACAGTAATCCGCTGGGTAGCATTTATTGAAATGATCGAAGTCGCCTTCTATGGCTCCTAATCCCCAGTGCCAAGTGCCCAGCGCCTAATGCCTATGTTATGAAAGAATGGAAAATATTCGGTCTCCCACTACCCCAGGCAATCAGTCTGCTAACCTTTCTTGTAGCCATTGTTTCCGTTTGGGTTCACATGGAAATCCGTCTGGCCGAGATTAACGTTGAACTCACCAACCTCAAACAGGATCTGGTTTTTCATAAGTCTGATAACAGTCGCGAAATTGAAACACTGCGCTCTGATATCAAATCCGATACCCGTGAAATCCTCAAAAAAATCGATGAGATCCAAATCTATCTCAGGAATCCCAAATAAAACATTCGTAAATCGTACTTCGTACTTCGTAAATAGTCAAACCATGAACTCAACCTTTTTAACCCTCAACTGGATGGACCTTCTCAAAGGTCTCCTCGTTGCCGTCATTGGAGCAATTCTCACAGCAGTATACCAGGCACTCCAGGCCGGTACTTTGACTTTCACCTGGGCATTCTTCCAGCCCATCCTCTTGACCGGCCTGGCAGCAGGCATTGCCTATCTGATCAAGAATTTCCTGACCAATAGTCAGGGCTTTCCCTTAAAAACCGAGAAATGACCACCTCCGAAAAAGGCCTCGCTCTAATCGAGCATTACGAAGGTCTCCGCTCACAGGCCTATCGCTGTCCTGCCGGCGTCTGGACCATCGGAATCGGTACCACCATCTATCCCGACGGAACTCCTGTCAAGGAAGGCGACAGGATCTCCTATAAGCAAGCCAAAGACTTCCTGATGCACGATCTCCGGAAAATCGAATACCAGCTAAGCGAAATGCTTACAATCCGCCTTATGCAATATCAATTCGATGCGCTGGTATCCTTTGCCTATAATGTTGGCTGCAATGCCCTCCGGAAATCCTCCCTGCTCAGGTATGTCAATGCCCGGGATACCAATACCTCCATTGAATATGCCTTCCTGATGTACACAAAATGCGCAGGTTCTCCAGGCATCGACGATGATCATGATGGCCAGATCGACGAACCCGGCGAAAAACAAGACTCACCAGGCCTTATTAAAAGGCGGAAGTCCGAAGCCTGGTTATACATTTACAACGAACTGAAATACTTCTAATCGAGGCAATTCAAGTGGATTCAACCAATAATACCGGAGTAATAAACCGCCCTCTTGTCTGGATATCTATTATTCTGGCCTTTCTGCTTATCTGTGGTGTAATATTGGAGCGGGTTTTACACGACGAATCCAGGAACAAGATAATTCGTGATCAGGCCACAATAATCTCAGCGTATAAAAATGCCCCCATTAAAATAGATACAATCCACGATACCGTTCACCAGCTCAGCCAGATCGTTATAAAACCCATTTCAGTTAAAACAGTCATTCATGATACAATCCTGATCCCCTACCGAGAATGTTGGTACGATTCAGTATTCAGCCAACTTGGTCTCCGGTTCCACTGGCAAGCCAAAGGCGACCTCCAATCCATTACATTCTCCGATTTCACCTGGCCCAAAGATATCATCACCATCACCCGGCAGGTCGATACCTGCATTACCAAACCCATCCCAAAACAACCCCTATTCCGCATAGGCCCATATGTCGGCATCTCCATCAACTCCTTCCAAACATTCCCCGGCCTCGAAGCCGGCGCCCAGCTCGTAATCAAAGATCAACTCACCATATCCGCCGGATGCCTTTACATCAATGGCATTTACGGCAACCTGCGATTAGGCTGGCTCTTCAAATAATTAGGTTTTTGTAATCCTGATTTTCCTTGTAACTTTACCTGATTAAAAGGATAGACCATGTTTAATATTCTATTCGTGGTAACAGCCAAATGGCTATTATTTAAACGTCGGCATACAATTAAAAACAATTATAACTAAAACCTTATGGGCAGTGCAACTTATGACTTTTTAGCAGATAGTTTTCTACTCAATAAGGACAATATTGAGGATGAATACGCAGACTATACGGTAGATCAAATAGAAGAAGAATTGCATAAATATCGCCAGCACTGTCTGGATAACTATGACATTCTGACAAAAGAAGTTACTGTAAGGGAATCGAGTTTGAAGGTTTTTTCAAGTATTGAAAAGGTCAGCTTTAATTTACTTATGCAGCCATGCCTCTACCTTGATCAGTTTGTTATTTATGATCCCCTTTTCAAATTCACCGAAACGGAGAGTGAAGTAAGTCGAGTAGCTTCCGAATATTTAGGATTTAAAGAAAAAACATTAAACAAGTCCGAACTAGCCAGGACTTGCTCTTTTCTCAAGAAGATAACCCCAATGATAGCTGCAGATTATGTAAAGATTTTACCTGTAAGCTATCATTTTGAGGCACCAACTAAACCAACCATCAATTTCCCGCAGAACTATTACAACGATATTTTACCAAAAGAAGTGTTAGAATTCTTCTATAAGCATGTTATTGTAAAATCAATGGTAAAAGAAAATATCGGATGGCGTATTGAGGACACCCTTTATCCAAGTAGAGGTATTCATATCGATTTTGCAGATTATAATACTGAGAGTACTTTTATTTATCATCTATGGGAAATGATTATTGAGTCTGTCAATGAGGAAGATGGTACTGCAATATTCAGACAAACACTTCCAGATACACCTCCTGAAGTTAATTATTTCAAAGCATGGGTTAAGCAATCAGTGAATTCTTCTTCTAAGGCTGTTTTTGATAAGGTATATATGGAAAACGTTATCGCATCCGAACTAAATTCAACTTACTTATGTGATAACCTTTTTACTGCAAACCTTCTTACAACCTACTTTGGAGTAAAGAATTCGATTCAAACTCACACAGTGACTGAGTTATTAAACATGGAATTACCATTTATTTCAGAAATTAATTTGGACGAATTAATGGCCATAAGAACGCATGAAGAGGATGTATTCACTAATTTCCGCTTAGAACTTGAAAGGCATTTTAGGGATTTAAGGGGTATTTCAAACCCTGAAGAGCTAAAAAGAGCGAAAGAAAATATACTTCACGAATTAAATGAAGTCCAAGTCAATAAGATTAACCAACAGATAAAATCGGTAGCACGAAATATGAAAATTGATGCAGCACTGATGACTGGTGGTCTTGTTGCATCTGCATTGACAGGTGGACTGAGTTTAATTGCCTCTGCAGTCGCGGTAGGTAAGGGATACAAAGACTTTAAGGATTATCAGGACAAAGTGAAGCAAAACCCGTCATATCTTTTGTGGAAGGTTCAAAAATAGTTAAACACTTTTGCCAAAAGCCGCTATATTTGATGCTGTGGCTGGCAGCGGAACGTTTTGGGCAAGTGTTAATGAAATCAAGTTTGAGATTTATCTAACAATATAAACAACAATTATGGAAGTAGACTATGACAAAATGCTGGAGTCGTTATATATAACAACTCTTGAAAATATGAAAAAAATGAAGGAAATTTTGGATAAAAAAGCTGATGGAGACACAAGTAAGCATGATGAAGTGATTCAAAAGCTAAATGACCAATATAATTCATGTGTCGAACATTTTATGGGGCTATATGGATTTAAGTAAAGAAATTCCATTAGGAGAACTTATTGACAAATTGCAGCTTGCTTTTACAAATCCTGATGTAAAAACAGAAGTGCTTGATCAAGAATGGTTAGAGAAAAATTTACGATCAGGCATAGACTCGACGGGATTTTGTTTTGCTGCTTGCCAAGTTATCTATAAGTGTAATGGAAAAAAGGACAAGTGGTTAGTCAAAGTTATAAACAGAATAAAATGGGAACATGGTTCTCATTATTACCTTCAAAATAAACAAACTAATGAAATTCTGGATATTACGAAGGATCAGTATGTTCAAAAAGGTATCTCAATACCATATGAGTTAGGAAAAAGTGTTGGAATTCGAGGATATTCAAAAGGAAGAATTTTGGCAAAACATATTGGAATTTATTTCGAATAATACCTACCGGCTGGGTGGAAGGCAAAAATTAAACTACTGGAATTTTAATGCTAGTTTTATTACTGAGATAAAGACAACACTTAATGGAAAGATTATCGACAGAAAAATATCAGAAACTCTTAACAAAAGCAATAAAACACTTTTGGAAAACCAGGGACTCTCAAGCAAAAGGACAAAAAAAATCAGATCAGGGAAGCAGAAGTTCAGTCACGGGCGGAAAACAACTTAATGGGTTTATCGAGCTACTGGTTCAGGTTTCAAAGGACTTAGGTGTTCCTGAATCTTGTATTTATACAAAGGGTAACAATCTGCCTGGGTATTTTCGACCTACCAAGGATTGGGACTTTTTAATCATTACACCTAAAAATCAGTTAATTGCTGTCGTGGAACTGAAATCCCAGGTTGGTTCCTTTGGTAATAACTTCAATAACAGAACAGAAGAAGCTCTGGGGAGTGCGGTTGATTTGTGGACTGCTTTTCGAGAACAGGGATTCGCACAAAAACAGCCTCCGTGGTTAGGTTATCTCATTCTTGTCGAGAAAACTAAAAAGTCTACAAGTCCGGTTAGACTTCAGGAGCCATACTTCAAAGTACGTCCTGAATTCCAAAATACAAGTTACATCGATAGATATTTAATCCTTTGTCAAAAACTTATGCTAGAGAGACATTACTCGTCAACTGCATTAATCTGGACTAATAAAAAAATGGAATTTGATTCTCCTGAGGTCGATATATCCTTTGATTCATTTCTGTTATCGTTCATGGGTTTTATACAAGGGAAATTGAAAGAGATTAAATTATGATATACGGCAGTCGTTCTAATGGAAATCATCATGGTTTGGTGCTCACAAAACCATTGGTTGTCGACGTCATGCTCGATCGAATTGGATATATATCATCAACCGATCTTAGAGAAAAGGTAGTTACTGAACCTGCAGCGGGAGATGGCGCTTTTGCTATTGCTATAATTGATCGTCTCTTTGAATCCTCTAATAACTTCGGCTTTTCTTTTCAGAAAGCGCTATCGAATATTAAGCTTTATGAAATTGATAGCAAGATGTCCGAATTACTCACTACTAGGATTAAATCAAGATTAGATGAACTTTCAGTAATCCTGCCAAAAACAATGATTCAAACCACTGACTTTCTCCTTGCAGAATCAATCCCTTGTGATATAGTTATTGGTAATCCGCCTTATGTCCGCCATGAGAATATACCAGAGAAAGAGAAGTCCATATATAGACAGGTATTTAGGACATTTACTCACAGGAGTGACTTATATGTTGCCTTTTATGAAAAAAGTCTTCGCCTTCTAAACGAAAATGGAATCCTCTCATTCATATGCTCCAATCGTTGGCTAAAAAATCAATACGGTCAAAATCTCAGAGAATTAATAGGCCTAAATTATGCTCTTGATGAGATTATAGATATTGAAGGAACCTGCCCTTTTGAGGAAGATGTGATTGCTTATCCCGCAATAACCACAATCAGAAAGTCTGACAAAAAGCTACAGGGGAATTATTATCGAATTCACCATATAGATGACTTAAATAAAATAGATCATTCAATAATGCCATCCCGAACCCTGAACACTCGTGTAGCGAAAAATTGGTTTTCATATATATCAAATGGGAATAGACATGAAAAATTTCTCGATTCCATTGAGAACCAGGGCTTCAAAATTGGTATTGGTGTCGCGACGGGTTCTGATAAGGTTTTCATCCGGAATGACTTTAATCGTATTGTAGAAAATGAGTTATTACTTCCTATATTAACTTCAAGAGACATTCATGACAACAAATTCGATTGGTCAGGCAAGTTCATTCTAAATCCATTTGCAGAAAACGGTGAACTTATCGACCTGGAACAATATCCAAAAGCTAAAAAGTACTTTTACTCTCAAAGAGAAACATTACTCAAAAGACATGTTTCCAAAAAAAATCCGAAGAAATGGTATAAGACGATTGATAGAATAACGCCGGATTTGACAAAGAAGGATAAGATAATTTTGCCCGACATTTCAGGTAATACTCATTTGTTCATTGACCAGGGAAATTACTATCCTCATCATAACTTATATTATATCACAGGAAGATCATACGAAAAACTTGTTTTACTTGCAGCTATTTTAATGTCTGATTTTGTTAAGAGTCAACTTTGTGAACTTGGGAATAAGATGAATGGAGGATATCCAAGATGGCAAAGCCAAAATCTGAAAAAACTTAGAGTGCCGATTATAGATGCTATTCCTGAGAGCTCTGCTAAAGAAATTGTACGAGCCTACAATGCCAGAGACTACCCAAAAATAGACACTCTAATAACCCCGGCAAAGATTTCGCATTATGAAACTGCTTGCGGGCAAACTCGACTTTTCGAGCCGAAACCTCGGAAATATGGTAGCCGTTTCAAATCCCTTTCACCTTGATAGAGAATTTCCAACAACCTGTAAACGCTTTATGCTACCAATTTTAAGTAAAATATAATTTTAGGCACTTTATAGATTGACCGTAGAAGAAATTGCATTAATCGTACAATCATAATAAACTATGGCCCTCCCTATCAACATAAAAGATTTGGTTCACGGAAAGGTTGTGGAATGGGAACGTCTGGAATTTAAGGCTGGCTGGAATCCCGAAGATGTCCTGCATTCGATCTGTGCGTTTGCTAACGATTTTAACAATTGGGGTGGCGGGTACATCATTGTGGGTATTGCAACGGTCGATGGGGTGCCTCAGTTCCCTCCGGTTGGATTGCCGCTTAATAGTCTCGATGCGATACAGGGTGAACTGATCAACATCTGCTATAAGATTCAACCCAACTACCTGCCCATAATTCAACCGTATAGTCTTGATGATCGGCATATCCTGGTCATTTGGGTCCCGGCCGGGGATCTCCGCCCATATTCTGGTCCTTCAACCCTGGGCAACGATTCCCGCAGGCAATATTATATCCGTGCTGGTTCCCGTAGCATTGTGCCCCACGGTGATAATCTGGCCCGGCTTATTGAGCTCACGGCAAAGGTTCCTTTCGATGATCGTGTAAATCAGCAGGCCCAGCTCAACGATCTGGATTTGGGTTTAATCCGAGAGTTCCTGCAGGAGGTTGGAAGTGAATTGTTCGACGAGAGTGTGAAGATCCCTTTTCCTGAATTGTGTCGGCAGATGCAGATTTCCCGGGGCCCGGCCGAGTTTTTAAGGCCGGTGAATGTCGGGCTGATGTTCTTTAACCGGGAGCCTCACAAGTTTTTTAACCGTGCCTGGATTGAGTTGGCCATTCATCCTGACGATACGGGCCGCAATTTTATCACCGAAACCTTCAAAGGGCCTCTGCACCATCAAATCCGAAATAGCCTCGCCTATCTTAAAAAGGAAGTGATCCGTACAGAAGTCCTGAAAATTACAGGCCAGGCCGAAAGTAAAACCATCAGCAATTATCCTTATAATGCACTGGAGGAAGTGATCAGTAACGCGGTCTATCATAAAAGCTATGCCGAAGAGGCGCCCATCGAAATACAGGTATTCCCCGATAAAATCACCGTGCTGAGCTATCCTGGCCCCATGCCGCCCATCACAAATATCGATTTACAGCAACGTAGGGTAGTCTCCCGCGCCTACCGTAACCGCCGTATTGGAGATTTCCTCAAAGAACTCGATCTCACCGAAGGCAAATCCACCGGATTCCCGATCATTCGCGATGCCTTGGCCGCCAACGGTAGCCCCGAACCGCTATTCTATACCGACAAAGACCAGGTCCTCTTTATGGTCACCCTCCCCTGTCATCCCGAGCTAGAGGGGACTAAGTCATTAACTAAGATATTAACTAAGACGGGGGCTAAATTAACTAAGCAGCTTATTGCACAAATCTTCTCTGAAGGTGTTGATTTGCAAGCATTAAGTGACCTGTTGGAAAGTGATACCAGTGAGGTTGTAAATGAAATAAGGAATAAACTAAGCGCTCAAAAATTAACTAAGACATTAACTAAGATACTTGTCATCATAGATTATCTGGAAACAGAGAAATCAAGAATTGAACTGTTCGAATTTCTTGGATTGGAAAATCAAACGCTGAATTTCAAAACCAACATAAAGCCATTGATTGATTGCGGCCTTATCGAAATGACATTACCGGATAAACCTCAAAGTCGCTATCAAAAATACCGATTGACTGTAAAAGGGAAGAAACTGCTGAAACAATAACCTCAGGTACCAGCTTGTTCGCTTCAATGCAAATCTCACGTAAGGTATCTCCGTAAATTCCTAATAATCACCCTGGTTATAAAATATGTGGGACACTGTTCCACATATTTAGTTGGAGTCATTTTTGTTTGCTTCAATGCAAATCTCACCAAAGATATCTCCGTAAATTTATAATCCGCAAGGCCATGGCCCTACGGGTGCCGTCATTTTTTTCGATTGTATATCTTCCGGGGCAAAAAAATGACCGGCAGCCTTGCGTATTAAAATTTACTCCGCTGTGTAGTGCTTACGATTTGCATTTTATGCACTAAACCATTTGTAACACTTAAAAGCGGAGGTTTGTATGTCAACAACCATCAGTCATTCTTCAACTCAGGTAATTCATGATTTAGCCTGTGATTATCATGTCAATGAAAACGGTCAGGTCATCCTGCACCACAACGGCCGGCCGGTCAAGTGGTCGTCCACAATCAAAATCACCTTGTTTTCCCCAAGTGGTAAAGAGGCCGCAAGGTTCAGGTTCCTCAATATCCATGAGGCCATGAACTTCATCCGCCTCAATGATCCGCCCAGGTATATGATCTGGGGGTGATTTTCCTGGTCATAGTATTTCAGGTTTCCCTGCGGGTGCCAAAACCTGCAGGGAAACTTTCTTCATGGACGAAAGGGAATTTAATAATTCAGATCCAGCAGCCTTTTGACAAACCTGAAAAAGAAAAGTTTTAAACGGAAATATTCCGGAATAGATAATTGTAAATGCTTGAAAAATGCTTGAAAAAACGAAAACAGCCACTTTACTTTTTATCGTAAGTGGCTGATTCTCTGTGACCCCGACAGGATTCAAACCTGTAACCTTCTGATCCGTAGTCAGATGCTCTATTCAGTTGAGCTACGGGGCCAAATTCGGTGCAAAGGTATAAAATTTGGATTTAGCGGCAAAGAGAATTTTACGCCGTTTGATTAATCACACGCCTAATATTGATCTGCACCGAACTTCTGCCCTGTGTCCCTGCAGATGATCTGTGCAAGATCCCTGGCCGATTTTATGGCAACAGGCAATCCGCCCCCGGGAATGCTCCAGTGACCGGAATAGTAAAAGTTATTGAGACCGGGAAGTTTGAATTCAACTGGGGACTGTTCGATCAGGTTCTTTCCCGGCAGCCAGCCCTGGGCCGATCCTTTCCAGTTATTGGTGTACCTGAAAAATGTCGCAGGAGTTGCAATATCCATTTCTTCAATAAACTCCTTTATCCTTCCGTATTTCTTCTCAAGGGTTTCGATTATTTCTTCGGCAAACCTGGTCTTTGCATTATCGTACCCTGCCCTGTCGGTTTTCCTGAGGTTGATCCAGTAAGCGGCATTACTGGTATAAAAACTCACCGAAACAACTGTTTTAGCAGCGGGTGCAAGGGTGGGGTCATAATTGTATATATGGGCTTCAAGGCGGGGGTATGATGTGCCGTCGGGCGAGACCAGGTCCTTATCGAGAGGGAACCTTAGAAAATGGGATTCGTCTTCAAAGGACCTGTTTATTCCCAGGGAGACGATAAATAATGAATAATACACTTTCAATTTCTCCTGCTTGCCTAGACCAAGTATCGTTTTGTTTACATAGTTGCCATCCAGTGCATCAAAAACAGTATAATGCCAGTCGGCAGCCGATACCACAATGTCGGAGGTAACCTTTTCCCCATCCCCAAGAAGTAAACCGCCTGCATGATTATTTTGGACCAGGATTTTATTAACAGGGGAATTATAGCGGATCTGTCCTCCCAGGGAAAGGTATTTATCCTTTAAACGGTTTACAAAGCGGGTGGCCCCCCCAACCGGGTAGCCGGCAGCCCTGAGATCGTTATAGGCCAGGGGCATGGTAACTATCATCAGTGGAAGTTCTTGACCGTCGTAAAGCAATTCAAAAGCCTCCTTTAAGAACGGGTTTTTAAGTCTGGAAGCAAATGAGAAATTGGTTTCTTTTTTCAATTTATTCAGGAACAATAATAAAGGCAGGTAGCGGATGTACTTTATTTTTTCTTTCAGGGGCAATAGTTTTGGCAATTTCTTGATCATGGGAGGTATCTCAAAGCCCTGGACCTGCCTCATGGATCGGATAAGTTTGTTGATTTGACGCTTGTCCTCAGGCGAAATCCCTATAAGATAGTCCCTGAGCCGGTCAAGGTTTGTATAAAGATGAAAGACCTTATCACCCTTTGGGTCTGCATTATCCCTGACCTCAATGTCCATGCGGCTTTCATGTGTAATAAAAGGGATGGATCTCATGTCGAGCAATTCCGTCCATAAGTTGTAAAACGGGTTTGCGGGTCCTGACCCTAAAAGCCACTGGAACCCACTTTCAAACGTGTAACTGCCTTTCTTCCAACTGGTGCATAATCCGCCAGGGGTTGCATGGCGCTCAAAAATCACTGTATTAAAACCACTCATCTGCAAATAGCAGCCTGCGCTCAAACCTGATACTCCCGCCCCGATAATGCTAATATTCATTGATTTAAAGTAATAGTTAGTGCCAAATGTAAGAAAATGATATGAAGCTAATCCAAAAAAAAATTACCTTTGTAACAGAATTGATAGGCTATTTCCGGATCTTCCGGAGAAAGCGATAAACACTGAACAACAGACCATGATTACAGTCGGAAGCAGGAAACTCACTGTCAATGATTTCTTTAAAGTCCTTTTTGAAGGTGAGCAAATAGATATTGATATTGAAGCACGCCGCAAGGTGGAAGAAGATTTTGAGTTTCTGAAAGAATTTGCACAGGGGAAAGTTATTTACGGTATCAATACTGGCCTAGGTCCCATGGCCCAGTTCAAGATCAATGGGAACAAGGAGCTTGAGTTGCAGTACAATTTGATCCGCAGCCATGCTGCCGGTTGCGGCTCACCCCTTCCACCGCTTTATGCCAAAGCCACTATGCTGGCAAGGATCAGTTCACTGGTCCAGGCCAAATCGGGGATCCATATCGAGGTGGTGGACCTGCTCAAGGAACTCATAAACCGTGATATAAATCCTTTTATACCCGAACATGGTGGCGTTGGAGCCAGCGGCGACCTGGTTCAGCTTGCCCACCTGGCCTTAAACCTGATCGGTGAAGGCGAGATGTTGTATAAGGGACAAACTGTTCCTGCTGCGGATGCATATACTGCCGAAGGCCTCTCCCCTATCACCATGCATATCCGCGAAGGCCTTGGCCTGATAAACGGTACCTCGGCAATGACAGGCATAGGGATGATCAATGTGATCCATGCCAGGAACCTGGTCGACTGGTCAATCCTCGCTTCATCGATGATCACCGAGATTGTTGAATCGTATGATGATCATTTCTCCGACGGGCTCAATCGTGCCAAAACACATCATGGTCAAAGGGTAGTCGCCCGTACCATGAAATACATCCTTAAGGACAGCCAGTTGATACGCCGCCGTGCCGACCATTTATACAACAACGATAAACTGGTCGAGGTTGAGGTGTTCAAGCATAAAGTCCAGGAATATTATTCGCTTCGCTGCGTCCCCCAGGTAGTGGGCCCGGTCCAGGACACAATACTGTATGCCACCCATGTGCTGATGAACGAAGTGAACTCAACCAGCGACAACCCGATCATTGACGGGGAACATCATAATGTTTACCATGGCGGGAATTTCCATGGGGACTATGTCGCCCTGGAGATGGATAAGCTCAAGATTGCAATCACCAAATTGTCGATGCTTGCCGAACGCCAGCTGAATTACCTGATGAACCCCAAGCTTAATGAAAAGCTCCCTCCCTTTGTCAACCTCGGCAAACTGGGTCTGAACCTTGGCATGCAGGGGGCACAGTTCACTGCCGTTTCAACTGTTGCCGAAAATCAAACCTATTCGTTCCCGATGTCGCTGCACAGCATTACCAACAATAATGACAACCAGGATATCGTGAGCATGGGAACCAATGCCGCCCTGCTGACAAAGAAAGTTATTGACAACACATACCAGGTCATTGCTATAGAAATGATCTCCATACTGCAGGCTATAGACTACCTTAATATCAAGGATAAGCTGTCTTCATACTCAAGAAATAAATATGAAGATCTCAGGAAAATAGTCCCCGTATTTACAGAAGATACCAGCAAGTATAAGGACATCCTAAATATTATACAGTACATCATGGAGAACAAGCCCCAGTTTTCAGTTGAAGAATAATTTACTAACAGGAAAAATAGCTTCTGAATGAGATATGCGTTAGTAACAGGCGGGTCCCGGGGAATCGGAAGAGCTATCTGTTTAAGTCTGGCCAAAGATGGTTTTTATATCCTTATTAACTACAATTCAAATTCAGCAGAAGCTGAATCCACGCTTGCCCTGGTTCGTGAAAACGGCGGCGACGGCGAGATCGTTCAGTTTGATATTTCCAGCCAGGAAGCCGTTGAGAAGGCCCTGGGGGACTGGCAAACCAGGAACGAAGGGAAATATATCCATGTGCTTGTCAACAACGCAGGTATCAGGAAAGATGCCTTGCTGATGTGGATGAAGAACGAGGAATGGAACGAGGTTATCAATACCAACCTGAACAGCTTCTTATATATTACCAGGTTCCTTTTAAAAGATATGCTGATCAACAAGTTCGGGAGGATCATCAACGTAGTGTCCCTGAGCGGGATCAAAGGCCTCCCCGGCCAGGCCAACTACTCGGCCGCAAAAGGCGGGGTCATTGCAGCAACCAAAGCCCTGGCCCAGGAGATTGCGAAGAAGAATGTGACTGTGAATGCCGTAGCCCCGGGCTTTATAAAAACCGATATGACAAAGGACCTCGATGAGGCCCAGCTTAAAATGATGATCCCTATGGGACGTTTCGGCCGGCCTGAGGAAGTTGCTTCAGCCGTGAGGTTCCTTGCATCTGACGATGCTTCTTATATCACGGGTTCAGTAATCAATGTTAACGGGGGGTTATACACATAAAGCAATGATCATTTTCGCCAATCCGCTATCCCGCTATCCCGCTATCTGATGACAAGAGTCGTAATCACAGGCATGGGCATTTACTCCGTCATTGGCAAGAATCTTGCTGATGTCAGGGATTCATTATTCCATGGCAGGTCGGGGATCATCTTTGATCCGAAAAGAAAAGAAATGGGATTCCGCTCTGCACTCACCGGTATGGTCGACCGCCCTGTTCTCAAGGGGGTCCTTGACCGCCGGATGCGCGTGGGAATGCCGGCCCAGGGTGAGTATGCCTATATAGCAACACTGGAAGCGCTAAAAAATGCAGGCATCGACCAGGCTTTCCTTGACGGCCATGAAGTTGGCATCCTATACGGAAATGACAGTTCCGCTGTGCCGGTGGTTGAATCGGTTGACATACTCAGGAAGGAAAAAGACACCATGCTCATCGGTTCGGGCTATATTTTCCAGTCGATGAATTCAACCGTTTCAATGAACCTCTCGGTTATCTTCAGGCTCAAAGGAATAAATTTTACGGTAAGCGGCGCCTGTGCCAGCGGTTCACATGCAATAGGGATAGGCTATTTAATGATCAAGCAGGGGCTGCAGGAAATGATCATCTGCGGAGGAGCCCAGGAAATAAACCCTGAATCAACGGCCAGTTTTGATGCCCTGAACGCATTTTCGATCCGGGAATCTGAGCCCACAAAAGCTTCAAGGCCTTTCGACCGCGACCGCGACGGCCTGGTACCAAGCGGAGGGGCAGCCACAGTAATCCTCGAGAGTTATGAATCGGCAAAAAAACGCGGAGCAAACATACTTGCCGAATTGGTTGGCTATGGTTTTTCATCAAACGGCGAACATATCTCACTTCCAAACGTTGAAGGCCCTGCAAGGGCAATGCAGATGTCGCTGAAGGTTGCAGGCATGTCGCCAAAAGATATTGATTATATTAATGCCCATGCCACCTCCACGCCAGCAGGCGACGGCAATGAAGCCAAAGCCATTTGCCAGATCTTCGGGAAGGATATGCCGCTGGTGAGCAGCACAAAATCCATGACCGGGCATGAAATGTGGATGGGAGGCGCCAGCGAAGTGGTGTATTCGACCCTGATGATGAATAATAATTTCGTCGCACCGAATATAAATTTTGAAAATCCCGATGAAGCTACCGCTTCCCTGAACCTGGCAACAGTCACTACTCCCCATGAGATCAATGCATTCCTCTCCAATTCTTTTGGTTTCGGGGGTACTAATTCCTCCCTGGTAGTAAAGAAAGCCTCATTCTGAATTCTCATTTTTTTTTTTTACTTTTGCAGCCTATAAGAAGATCGTATAATGCAAAACGACGAGATTATCGGTAAGATAAACCAGTTGCTGGTGGACGAGATTGAAATTGAGGAGGAAAAGATAAGCCCCGCCGCAGATCTTAAGAAGGATCTTGAGATAGACAGCCTTGATTTTGTAGACCTGTTTGTGATCATCGAACGCAATTTCGGGGTCAAAATGAAGGCTGAAGAAATGGCTGATATCAAGACCCTGCAGGATTTTTACGATTATATCATCAAACGTGTCCATTCAAATTAGCACAAATGGAGTCCTGGGAAGGTAAAACCCGCGGAGGAGTCCTTGGCTATAAAATCTTTATCTGGACGCTCAGGAACCTTGGAATTTCTTTCGCTTATTTCCTGCTTGTTTTCGTTGTCTCCTATTTCATTTTCACATCCGGCAAAGCCTTTGGCTCAATCTACAGGTACTTTCGCGGGAAAATGAATTACGGGAGGCTGAAGTCATTGATCAGTATTTACCGCAATTACTATGTCTTCGGGCAAATCCTGGTCGATAAATTGGCATTGCTGGCAGGTTTTCAGCATAAGTTCACTTTTGAATTTGAAGGTGAAGAATACCTCAGGCAGATGAATAACGGGGGCCTCCTTATAAGCGGCCATGTGGGGAACTGGGAAATAGCAGGACAGCTCCTGGTCAGGCTCGAAAAGAAGATAAATATCCTGATGTATGATGCCGAGCATCAGAAAATAAAGGGTTACCTCGCCGACATCCTCAAGCGAAACGTGAGCTTCATAATAATCAGGGAAGATTACGCCCATCTTCAGGAAATCAAAGAAGCATTTTCCAGGGGTGAGATCATTGCGATGCATGGCGACCGGTATATAGAGGGAAATAAAACCGTCGTGACCGATTTTCTCGGTTCGCCTGCAGCCTTCCCCCTGGGCCCGGTTAACCTCGCTGCAAGGTTTAACGTCCCCGTGGCTTATGTTTTCGCAGTCAAGGAAACCAATTCGCACTACCATTTTTTCTCCACTCCGCTTCAGAATATCGAATTCTCAAATAATCTTAAGAAGAGGGATGCCATACTGGCCGGGGCCGTCAGGAAATTCGTTGATGCTTTTGAGAATGTCGTTTATAATTATCCCCTGCAGTGGTTTAATTATTATGATTTCTGGAAAATTCCTGATCATGTTCATCAGCCACCGCTGAATACAGGCCCTGAAACCGTAACCTCATCCGCCGACAAAACAAAAGGCCAGAGAGAACCAGTCAAAAAAAAGAGCAGGAAACTGCTTCTTATATCCGCTAACCGTTATGCCAACCCATACCCGGTTTATCCATTGGGCATCTCCTATCTTTATTCCTACCTCAGCGACCATATGCCCGACCTGGATATACGTTCGTTTGATTTTAATCTTAACGGCAGTGAAGAACTGAAAGATCTGCTGCAGTCGTTCAAGCCTGATTATACAGGCCTTTCACTGAGGAATATCGACGATGTTAACTTTTATACCAAGGAAAGCTTTATCGGCGGTTACAAGACTATTGCCGACATAATCAGGGAAGCCGGGAATGGCACCACCTTTATTGTTGGCGGATCGGCTTTCTCCATTTATCCAAGGGAACTGTTCGAGCTTCTACAACCTGATTTCGGGATAACGGGTGAAGGTGAAGAAAGCCTGCATATGCTCCTGAAAAGTCTTGATTCGGGGCTTGCCGACCAGGCGATAGAAGGCCTGATATACAGGAAAGACGGGAATCTGCGGCTTAATCCAAGGAAGCAGTTCATTAAAACACCTGAACTCTCCTTTGACCATAACCTGGTTAAATATTACTGGCAGAAAAGCGGGATGATCAACATCCAGACAAAGCGAGGCTGCCCGTTTAATTGCATCTATTGCACCTATCCGCTTATTGAAGGCCATAATGTGCGAACCCTTGATCCCGACAGGATACTGCATACCCTGAGGGACCTGTATTACCATCATAATATCGATTATTACTTTTTTACTGATTCGGTCTTTAATATCAGTAATAACTTTAACATAGAACTCGCCGAGAAGATCATCAAGTCGAACATGAAGCTGAAATGGGGGGCATATTTTTCACCATATAAACTTTCGAGAGACCTGCTTGACCTTTTCGCAAGGGCCGGGCTTACGCATATCGAATTTGGCACCGAATCGCTGTCGGATACCACTCTGAAAGCCTATGGGAAGCACTTTGACGTGGATGAGGTCGTGAGGGTTTCAGAGTATTGCAATGAAACAAATATCTACTTCTGTCATTTCATGATCATTGGCGGATATGGAGAGACAGACCAGACCGTGGATGAGAGTTTTGAAAATTCGAAACGTATAGATAATACGGTATTCTTCCCATACGTGGGGATGCGGATCTACCCGGGCACAAAACTTCACGAACTTAGTATTGCAGAGGGGATAGTGTCGGCCGGCGATCCCATTATTGAGCCTGTTTATTACATTTCAAAAAAAGTGAATTACGAGACACTCAAAGAAAGGGCCGAAAAGTCGGGGCGCCGCTGGGTTTTCGCCGATGAAGACGTGGCCACGGCTATGAACAGGATGAGAAGCAGAAACCGTAAAGGATCCTTATGGCATCATTTAAAGAAATAAACCTGCCCCAGAAACCACCCATGGTGATGGTGGACCGCATCGTAGGGATACAGGATAGGACAACTGTGACTTCATTCCTGGTAAGGGATGACAATGTGTTTCTTGCGGATGGCGTTTTGCGGGAACCCGGGCTGATTGAAAATATCGCCCAGAGCGCGGCTGCGGGAATTGCCGCGAATCCCGCAAATACCCTTGATGAACCGAAACTCGGTTTCATAGGGGCCATAAGGGATCTCAGGATCATAAAACTTCCTGAAGCAGGTGACGAGATCATAACATCGGTCACCGTTACACACGAAATATTGAATGCGAGCGTTATTGCAGGCAGGATTAATCTGAAAGGCGAACTGATAGCCGAATGCGAGCTCAGGATATTCCTTGAAACCGCCTGAATTATCAATGAAGCAAATATCCCCGATGGAAAAAGAAGAAAAAGAAGAACTTATTTATACCTATAACCGGGAACTCCATTATTCCTTTGAGCCCGGGAAAGGTTATACCCGTAAGGTAGATTACCACTATCCCGGTAACCAGGTCATTATAAAACAAAGCTGGGATGAAGCCGAAAGCAGGCTTAAGGATATATCTTCAAAAATCAGAGTAGGCCAGCTCAGCCCCATCGCCTTTTATATGGAAAAGAACCTGATGGAACTCCCTATGCTTTCTGATTATACAGGTTTTATGCAATGGAGGATAAGAAGGCATCTCAAACCAAAGGTCTTTTCAAAATTAAAACCCGGAATACTTTCAAATTATGCCTCGGTCTTTAATATCGGGGTCAACGAACTTATGAACCCTCCATTAACCTGATATGATCGAACTGAATTTTGAGCACCGGCAGGCCGGGCATTGTGAAAGCGGCGTTACCTCCAATCTCCTGCATTATCATAAACTGGATATCAGCGAGCCCATTGCCTTTGGCATCGGGTCCGGATTGTTTTTCAGCTATCTCCCCTTTCTTAAAATGCAGCATGCCCCTGTAACCTCCTTCAGAGTATGGCCGGGAATGGTGTTTGACAGGGCGACTAAAGCACTGGGCGTGCAAACAAAGATCCACCGGTTCAAGAAACCTGAGGATTCAATGAAAAAGCTTGATGAAGTTCTCGAACAGGGCTTTCCTGTCGGATTGCAGGTAGGCACATTCCATCTTACCTTTTTCCCGCCCGAGTACAGGATGCATTACAATATGCACAATATGGTCGTTTACGGTAAAAAAGCCAATAACTACCTCATCAGCGACACATTGATGGAACATAAGGTCGAGATCACTTATGATGACCTGATGCGGGTGAGATTTGCCAAAGGAACTTTTGCACCAAACGGACGCATGTATTATCCTACTGCAGTACCGACCGAAGTAGACATCAGGCCTGCAATCATCAAAGGGATACGCAAGACCGCCAACAATATGGTTGGCGTTCCGTTCCCTCTCATAGGAACCAAAGGCATCAGGTATCTGTCGCGGCGCCTGAGAAAATGGCCTGAAAAGCTGGGCGAGGAAAAGGCATCATATTATCTTGGCCAGGTCCTGAGAATGGAAGAAGAAATTGGTACAGCCGGCGCAGGTTTCAGGTTCATTTATGGAGCTTTCCTCGATGAGGCAGGTATTATACTGAAGCAGGACTGGATACGGGAGATTGCCGTTGAGATGGGCGAAGCTGCAAATCACTGGAGGAAATTTTCGTATCTTGGTTCAAGGAATTGCAAGAAGAGAGCCAAACCGGAAGAATCATACGATATGCTGGCCGACATGCTTATGGAATGTGCCGATATGGAGGAGAAGATCTTTCGAAAACTGGCAAAAATAAGATAATACTTGCCAGTGATTATTTTTTAATAATTTCGCGTCATTATTATGCTAAATTGATCTGCATGGAAAACTCATCAGAAAACAAAAATCCTGTTTATAAAGACCAGAATTACGGTCAGTACAGGGAGATGTTGTTCACTTACGACGAAAAAGGCAATTTTCAGAATTCTGTGGGTTATCACGGAGAGCCCGACAGGGTTGTACTGCAGCAGGCCTGGGATCTGTTTGCCGAACGTATTGAGGAGGCACGTAAGAAAGTACTGGCAGGGAAAGCCAGTCCAATCATGTATTATATGGAGAAAATACTGGCCGATCCGTTGAGTTTGTCGATGATGGCCGGTGTCTCGCTTATAAGCGTCAAACTCCATTGCAAACCGTTTTTCTTTAAACACCTGGGTGATAAAACCCTGGCAAAATATGCCGGGGCTTTCAATATCACTGTTGAACAACTGAAAAAATTCGAATAATCAAAATAAGGCAAATGGATAGTAAACCTATAATGATCAATTATACGCATCGCCAGGCAGGCCATTGTGAAAGCGGTGCAACTTCAAACCTGTTTAATTTTTATGGCTATAAAATGTCGGAACCCATGGCGTTTGGGATAGGTACGGGGATATATTTCAGTTACCTCCCCTTCCTGAAACTGATGTTTGCGCCTATGATGTCATTCCGCAACCTGCCCAATACAGTGTTTCACCGTTCAATGAAATACCTTGGGGTGGATGGGACGGTCATTAAAAAATTCAGCAATGAAAGGGAGTCAATGGAAGCCCTTGACAGGAACCTTGAAAAAGGCATCCCTACGGGCTTGCAGGTTGGAGTGTTCAACCTGACTTTTTTCCCTCCCGAATACCGCATGCATTACAATATGCACAACCTTGTTGTATTTGGCAGGGAAGGCAACCTCTACCATGTCAGTGATACGGTAATGGAACATCCGCAGACAATCACCTATGATGATCTTGTAAGAGTGCGCTGGGCAAAAGGCGCCTTTGCTCCAAAAGGCAAGATGTACTGGATCAATAGCATCCCCAAAGAACTTGACATCCGTAACGGGGTGCAGCAGGGCATCAAAAAGAGCGTTTATGAGATGACCAAAGTCCCTTTCTGGCTCATTGGTATAAAAGGGATGCGCGTGATGGCCAGGGATATAAAAAAATGGCCCAAAAAGCATGGTAACCAGAAAGCGGCTTTCTATCTCGGCCAGATACTCAGGATGGCTGAGGATTTCGGGACGGGCGGAGCCGGCTTCCGTTATATCTTCGGCTCATTTCTGAAAGAAAGCGGGGAGACGTTTAATAACAAGGAACTTCTTGAAGCTGCAGATCTTATGGGGCGTACTGCAAATAAATGGAGGGAATTTACGTACCTTGGCGCCAGGAACTGCAAAAACAGGTCATCCCAGCCGGTAGAGGATTATGTTACACTCGGGGATATGATGCTTGAAATAGCAGGTATGGAAGAACAGGTGTTCAAGAAAATTGAAAAAGTAACAGTCTGATGTCTGAAAAGGTCATTATTGAAATACGGGACCTGGTTAAAATATATAAGGGATCTGATGAGCCTGCGATCAAAGGTATCTCGCTTGATATTTTCCAGGGCGAGATCTTCGGGTTGCTGGGCCCCAACGGTGCTGGTAAGACCACCACGATTTCGATTTTGTGCGGACTGTTTCATGCAACCAGCGGCAGTGCCAGGATTGACGGGATGGATATTCATTCCCATCTCAATGAGATAAAACGCATTATAGGGGTAGTTCCCCAGGATGTGGCCCTCTACCCTACCCTGACAGCCTGGGAGAATCTCACTTTTTTCGGGAACATGTACGGCATCAGGGGAATAAAGCTCAAAGAGAAGATCGCCGAAGGCCTTTCGGTATTCGGGCTGGAGAAACATGCCAACAAAAAAATCGCCAACTGCTCCGGCGGCATTAAACGCAGGATCAACCTGATCGCCGGCCTGCTTCACGAGCCCAAAGTAATTTTCCTTGATGAGCCTACTGTGGGTATCGATGTCCAGTCAAGGGTTGTGATCCTGGATTATCTTAAGGAGCTTAATCATAAAGGCACAACGGTAATTTATACTTCCCATTATATGGAGGAAGCCGAAAAACTCTGTTCACGCGTAGTTATAATTGACCGGGGAACGGTCGTTTCCATGGGAAATCCAAGGGAGCTTGTGGCGGAACATCCCGAGTTCAAGGACCTGGAAAATATTTTCCTGCACCTCACGGGTAAGGATCTAAGAGACTAATTAGGAGAAGAAAGCACAATGTTCAAATTTTTTTCCGCTTGCCGAAAGGAATCATTGATACTGATAAGGGACCTGGCAGGCCTTGTCATGTTGTTTATCATGCCCATGATCATGGTCATGATCCTCGCCCTGGTACAGGAACAGGGCTGGAGCTCGCTGTCGAAGGATCCTTCAATACCGGTCCTGCTGGTCGATGAAGATCATGATACTCTTGGAGCAAAGATCCAGGATGGCCTTAAAAGTTCCAATATTTTCAAAATATTTACAAGCATTGAAGGAAAACCCATTACCCGTGAGTTTGCAAAAGAAAAAATTGCCAAAGGGTCATACAATGTCGCTGTAATTATACCCAAGGGTTCCACGAAAATAATACGGCATAAAGTACAGGTGATGGTGACCCAGATCGTTTCAGGTATCATGATGCCTGTCGACAATCCATTCCTCGATATCCAGTCAAATGATTCCATAAATATTATAATCTATTTTGATCCCGGGATAAAGGGCACTTTTAAATATGCCTTTATGGCGACCATGAAGGAGTATAGCATGTTTATAGAGTCGTCGATGATTTTCGGATCCTTTAATACCGAACTGAAGAAAATGTTCCCCCAGTACCGCCCTCCCAAAACGGAGTATAAAGAATCGGTATTTTTTACCGAGATCTTTCCTGCCGGCAAGGATGAGAAAGCTGTACCTTCAACAACCCAGCACAATATCCCGGCCTGGGCCCTGTTTGCAATGTTTTTTATAGTAATCCCGATGACCGGCAGCATGATCAAGGAACGTGATGAAGGCAGCATGATCAGGATTTACACCATGCCGGTTTCATATTTCATTATTTTCATGGCCAAGGTCAGTGTTTACGCAGTTGTATGCATTATACAGTTCATCCTGATGATGCTGGCCGGTAAGTTTATTCTTCCCCTCGCCGGTATTCCCTCTCTTACAATCGGATCAAATTATATGGGCATACTTCTCATGATGATTGTCTCAAGCCTTGCTGCACTGGGTTTTTCAATCGCAGTTGGGACAATTGCCAGGACTCATCAGCAGGCTGCGGCTTTTGGTGTAGTCTCTGTGGTCGTACTCTCCGCATTGGGAGGGTTGTGGGTCCCGGTTTACCTCATGCCCGAATTTATGAGGAACCTTGCTACATGGTCGCCCCTGAATTGGGCCCATGTAGGCTTTATTGACCTTTTCCTGAGGGATGCCACCATAGTGGATGTCATTCCGCAGATGGCCAAACTGCTCGCATTTTTTATCGTGATGATCTCTGCTGCTTTATTCTACCGCAGGATAAACTCTCCAATAAACAGCTAAAATGACACTTACCGACAGCAAAGAAATCACTGTGAGATTCAGTGAGGTTGATTCAATGAAAATTGTCTGGCACGGGAATTACCTTAAATATTTTGAGGACGGCAGGGAATCGTTCGGGCTTAAATATAACCTTGGGTACCTGGATGTTTACAGTCATAATGTGATGATTCCGATTGTTAGAATAAACTGTGATTATAAACGGCCCCTGGTTTACGGTGATGATCTTATTGTTGAGACCAGGTATATCCCTACAGAAGCCGCCAAGATTGTATTCAATTATACTGTTTCCAGAAAGAAAGATGGTGAAGTTGTGGCCACAGGCAGTTCGACCCAGGTGTTCCTTACCCCTGAAGGGGATCTTCTGCTTAACTCACCTGAATTTTATACAGGATGGAAAAAGAAATGGGGAATTGAGTAATTTGAATTAATGAAGACTGTTTATACCGTTTCCGAGAACATCATTTCATCGCTGGGATTTACAGCCCGCGAAAATGCAGTGTCACTTTCCGGGGGGGCAACAGGGATAAAATTGCATAATGACCCTAAGCTTTACGCCCAGCCCGTTCCCCTGTCGCTTGTTGATACAGCAAGGCTTGAACAAAATTTTGAAGCCATCCTCGGTAAGTACAAGAAAGACAATAAACCTGGTTTTTATACACGGCTGGAGAAAATGCTGATCCTATCGGTGGCCGACGCATTGGCCGGTACCCCGGTGAGGCCTGAGAATGAGAAAGTTTTACTTCTGCTTTCAACAACCAAGGGGAACATCGACCTTCTTGAGGACCGGTTTACGGCAAAATTCGACCACAAACGTATTTATCTTTGGGCCGTAGCGAATATCCTGAAGGATTTCTTCGGATTCATTAACATGCCCCTGATCATTAGCAATGCCTGTATTTCGGGCGTTATGGCCCTTATTGTGGCCAGCCGTTTGATACGTTCAGGCAAATATGAAACTGCAGTGGTGGCTGGGGGCGACATTGCAACTGAATTTGTGATCTCAGGCTTCCAGTCCTTCCAGGCATTGAGCCCTGAACCATGCAAACCGTTCGATCTTCACCGTACCGGGCTTTCGCTCGGCGAAGGCTGCGGGACGATAGTGCTTTCCTCAACTGCCCCGGAAGTCGCAAACAGCGGGATCCTGGTAATGGGCGGATCGGTAAGCAACGATGCCAATCATATTTCGGGACCTTCAAGGACCGGTGAAGAACTTAGTATGGCGATTGACACCGCGGTTTGTGAATCGGGGATCATGAACAGGGATATTGATTACATCTCTGCCCATGGAACAGCTACACCATATAACGATGAAATGGAATCTAAAGCCATTTCCCATTGTAAAATGAATGATGTCCCCGTTAACAGCTACAAAGGATACTGGGGGCATACCCTTGGTGCCTCTGGTTTAATGGAGTCAGCGGCCCTGATCTCATGTATGAAAGCCAGCCGGCTAATAAAATCAGCGGGATTTGAAACTCCCGGTGTTTCTGAAAGAATTAACGTGATAACCGAAACGATACAAAAACCGCTTGATACCTGCCTGAAAATAGCATCCGGGTTCGGAGGATGCAATGCAGCCCTGGTATTCCAGAAAACCTGAGCATGGAAAAACTGATCACGGCATATACCTATATTGGGGAAGGGAAAGTAGTTGTTAACAAGCAACTTATCTTTTATCAGGAAAAAATTGCTACTTTTGCAGAGTTTATTAAGGCTCTGTATAAGCAGGAACAGATTTCATATCCTA
>Ga0194053_10000541_pt1 | contig 28201 bp, 17 predicted proteins | sample SepL228m_MetaG_FD_161684 | JGI IMG/M metagenome (GOLD analysis project Ga0194053, IMG submission 161684) | Anoxic zone freshwater microbial communities from boreal shield lake in IISD Experimental Lakes Area, Ontario, Canada - Sep2016-L227-8m | ecosystem: Environmental > Aquatic > Freshwater >... | reverse complement strand
CAACACAATACAATGAGGCAATAAAATCGAATTAATCATATAACTATAGGTTTTACTGGGGTGACAGTTTATGAATTTATTAATAAAGTCTTTTGTAATATTCGTGATGCTGGCATTAATGTCGTCAGCATACGCCGTCGACATCCCGTTCACACTCGATAAGTCTGGCAACGTATCACTGGCGATTTATGACGCGAAGGGACGGATGATTCGCACCCTGTTACGGGCCGAACCCATGACGGTTGGGAAACATACCGTCGACTGGGACGGCCTCGACCGCGAAGGAAACCCTGTGACAGGTGATGTGCAGTGGCGACTGGCAACAAGCCAGGGGTTGCATTCCGAGTACCTGCTATCAGTCGGTACCAGTATGCGGGAGAATATATGGCCCGCCCAACATGGTCCGTTGTGCGCGGTACAGACTGATGGATCGAGAATATTTGTAACCGCTGGAATGTCGGAAGGCGCACCGCAAACTGGTTGCATGAATATTGATGGTAAATGGCGATGGGTCTCTGGACCGACCGGTGGCTGGATGGGCGGGAATGACCTGGCTCTGGATGGTGACACACTATACTTCCTCGGAGGACCAATGTGTAACGATGCCAGGCTCTTCGTGCAGCAGGCTGAAAATGGCCAAGGCAAACCTGGTATCCGCAATACAGAAAACTGGGGAGGTTACCCCAACTGGCATGTGGAGAAATTTGACCACCCGCGTCGGGTGGACGCCCGCGATGGTGAACTGGTCATCGCGTCACTATCTGGTCTAATCGTTTGGCTCGATCCGATAACGGGGGAAGAACGAGACCGGTTAAGCGTCGAAGGCGGTTTGACGGATTTCTCTCTACTTGGTGGCGGACGGATTCTTGCTATTTCGGGAAATGACATCATCGAGATGGCACGCGGAAAAGCTGAACGAACTGTCCGGATCGCCAACCTCATATCTCCGCAACGCATCGCCGTAGATCGTGTCACAGGTGATATTTTTATTGCTGAAGCGGGAACGAGTCAACAAATCAAACACTTCAGTCCGGACTGGAAACTACAACAGGTTTTTGGACGTGCAGGTGGCCGTAAGACTGGGGTCTACAAACCAGAGGATTTTCTGGATGTTTCAGATCTCGCCGGAGATGGCAAAGGTGGGTATGTGATTACCGAAACCTCCGGGCCCAGAAGAACCACGCACTTCTCCGCCGCGGGCAAGGTCGTCAACGAGTGGTACGGGGGTCAATCATTTTACAGTTATGTAGCTCCTGAGCCTGATAATCCCGATCGATTGTGGATGCATTCAGACGGTTGGATTACCCAGTTAGCCGTTGATTATGAGCATAGGACCTGGAAACCACTTGCTACATACAGGTTTGGAGACGGCATTGACCGCGATATGATTACTGCTGGTTTTGGTTATTGCAGTGGTTTTCAGGTTAAGCGTCTTGATCTGGTCGGCAGTGGACGTATGGAAACCTACCTGATGTCAAAGTGGAACCTGCCATTGCTGCTCAAGGTAGATGAAGCGGCCGGACTATTAAGACCGGTAGCGACAATGGGCAGTGTGCCCGGCAATTTCGTCGTGCCGGTTGACACCTCCCGGCAGGTGCCAATTCCCGACGTTGACAAGCCAGACTCGTGGACGCTTTCGGCCGCGGTGAAGTGGGCGATTTATAATCAAGGCCAACATGGCTGGCTCGAGGTGTTGGATATTGATGGTAAGCCCATCGTTTCATGCTACATGTTCCGTGGCAACCCCAAGCCGAACATCACTTCCAACGCTGGCCATACGAACTACCTCGTGTTTAACGACGGTGAGTTGCTTAACGGGAACAGTCCAAATTGGAAACTTACGAACAGTCTGCAGGAAATTAAGATTACTGTGTCTAACGGTATCGCGACACTGACTTATGGAGGGATAGTCAAACTCGAACGTCCGATTCTCAAAGGCGACTGGAAAAAACCTGCCCGATTGTGTCTGCGCACCACAAACGGTGCGAGCATAAGTGCCATAAAAGCAGTATTCTCCCAGAATGCGAGTGATAAGCTGAGTGAGAGTATAGTCGATATCGAGGGTGCACCAGATATTAAGGCGCCGGTGAAACCAGCCGCCTGGGCTGAAGCGATCCGGCTACTCGGTAAAAATCCTGAGGATTCTTCGGTGCGGTCACAACTGGCGAATTTCGCGTGGGCCGACACGAACGATGATTACGTGATTCAGGCTGGAGAGTTGAAACTCTCCAATGCAGGCGGCACCGGCAGTACCCTTTTTATAGAGGATAATTTAAATATCTACCTGAGATCGGATGCCGCGGGCGGGCCGGATTACCGCGTTGTCGAAGTATTGGGTCGAACACCAACCGGCAACCCAATCTGGGACTGGAGCCGGCAACGTTCCGGGCCCAATACTCCCTTCAGTCAGACCCGGTCGCTATGGGCAGACACAAAAGGTAACGTCTATCAGACATCTGCGTATAATGGTGACGGCTACAATCACAACTGGCAGTGGCCTGCGACGTTCGTTAATGCCACCGCCGTTGTGAAGACCGGCCCCGATGGCACGATGCTATGGCAGGCCGGCGAACGGGCCGCGCGGGGACTGCCCCATCCGCGCGGGCAGATGCATTACCCTATCAACACCCTTGGTGTCGTGCACGGTTGTGTCGGCTTTGCGGATTACATAGAGAATCCCGCCGAGTTTTGGACCGAGGATGGGTTATACATTGGTGGTGTTTTCGACAGTCACGCCGATGGGCCGCATCCACGCGCCTATTCATGGTTTCGTGTGAATATTAATAAAGGCGATGACTTCACTGATAACCTCGCCTTACTGCAATACGACATGCTGGTGGGCGGCAACCTTGCCACGCGACGCAACGGCGACGTTCTCTTCTTCGGTTGTGGCTGGAACAATATGCCGGTCTATCACATCACCGGGTGGGACCAGATAAAGCGGCAGCAAGGCACGGTCGCGGTGCCGACAACGCCACGAACCGCTACGCGTAAAGGTACCGGATTACAGGCAGAGTATTTTCCAAATGACAAGCTGGAAGGCGAAGCCGTACTAAAGCGTGTTGACGCCAGCATTTGGTTTGACAGCAAAAATGCCTGGCTTTCAGATGATAATAAAGAACCAACAAATCCTGATGAACAGAAAGATTTAGATGATTCGCGTACCTGGGTCCAAAAAAAATGGTCTGCCCGTTGGACAGGTACCATAGAACCAGTGGTCAGCGGATATCATACTTTCTCAGTTTATACCACAGATGCCGGAATAAGACTGTGGTTAGGAGGTCGTTTACTCATTGATAATTGGGAAGCCGGCGGTAAATTTTGGTCGTATCCAGTGGACCTGCATGCAGGACATCGTTATCCTATTCGCATGGAATTGCGACGAATTGGTGATAAACCAGAGGTGCATCTCAATTGGGAAGCTCTTGATTTGCCCGTAGCGCATATTCCAAAGACTGCAATGTATTCCGACACGCAGTCAACTGTATTAAATATATCATCGTTATCTACTGTTATCTTAAAAGATAGCGGCGATAAGGTTCAATTCAGGATTGAACGAACAGGACCTGCTGATGCACCACTTGTCATCCCGTTTAAATTGGTAGGTACAGCTAAACCAGGCATTGATTATATTCCTGCTCAGCAGCAAAGTATAGTCATCGAGGCTGGAAAGCGGGAAGCAAAACTCATTATTAAAATCATCGATAATCCAGCGCTTTCGAGTGGTGCAACCATCCGATTTGTGCCCGAAGTATCAGAGGATTACATTATCAATGAATCTGTAATGCCGGAAGTCGCCATCCGAATGCCGAAGGATTCCGGATATCGCTGTTATGACCGCATTGTTGCTGCGCAAAAATATGTTGACACTCTAAATCTGGATATTGGACAACCCATTGCTGAATGGGTATTGTCATGCCGCGGGAACTTCAATGTTATGCACGCTAACGATGAGGCATTATTCGAAGTGCTGGACGCTGACGGTAAGTCCATTATTTCACTCTATATGTTCCGTGGAGACGCAAAACCAAACATCACGAAAAATGCAGGTCATACGAATTACCTTGTGTTTAACAATCACGAATTGCTGAACGCCGCCTCCCCTGACTGGAAGTATGCTAATGGTTTGCAGGATATCGTAATCACAGTGGCAAACGGTATGGCAACGATAAAATATGGTGATACTGTTAAACTTGAATGCCCTGTTCTTCAGGGAGATTATACACGGCCGGCGTTAGTACGTGCACGAAGCAACACTACGACCGCCGCTGTTCGTGTAATAATCGGGAATCTTAAATACAGGATACCCATTGATGTTAAATAGTGATTATCAGAAATGAATATTAACAATATGCGCTATTGTCCATGACACATTCAATATTTTGCATTGGGAAACCGTCTAAACAATATCAGTGTAAAAATCTCAAACAATTTATATTCATTTGTCTAAAAATACTTAATATCACCTTTATAAATTATTAAAATTAATGATAAAACACTACTTTCAGGTGAAAGTAAGGAGAAAGATTATTATGCGTAAACAAAATAATTTTATGTTGTTACTGTTGCTCTTATGCAGTATGGCATGGGCGACTGAGACAGAAAATATTAACATCCGTATTTTACCAGCACCGGGTAAAGTGACGATTGACAGTAAATTTAATGACTGGGACCTTACTGGCAGTCGTTTTTCCTGCAGCTATGTAGAAACGCTTCGCGAACGTGCGGCAATATGGTTATCTGCCATGTATGATGCTGATAATCTTTATTTACTTGCGCGTTGGGTGGACGATTCTCCGTTGAATAATCCTTCCAGTACGGCTGGTGGATATTCTTTTCAGGGTGATGATCTGGAATTTCGCATTATCACCGGATATAAGACACCATCACAGCGCGCCTCGCATTGGAATGCCTGGCGTGGTTCGGATGGAAATGAAGTGATTGATTATGTTTATGGATTGGATTTCAGAGGCGGTTCGGGTAGAAATCCAGTTGGCGCAAAACAATCTTTTGCAATTAATTCGGACAAACGTGGATATATTCAGGAAATTTCTATTCCATGGAAATTGCTGACACAAGATGGGCAATCTTTAAAAGCGGGAAGCGATATGGTACTACATTTGCATGGACATTTTACCAGTCCTCCCTTCGGAATACATATACCAGACCTGTGGCGACCGGGTATAACCCCTAATCGTGTTACCCCTTACAATGCTGGTGATTTATGGGGTGTAGCGACACTGGAAAAAACTGGTAATATACCAATTCAACAAGCCCGTATAGCAGATGGACGTGAGTTCCCTATTAAGCTGGAACGTGGATTGCAAGTTGTTGATTGGACAGGATTAATTAAGCGGCGTGAATTGAAAGGATTTATTCCGGTAACCTTTAAAATGCCTGAAGATGGATATATATCCCTTAATATTAAAGATGCCAATAAAACGGTTATGCGACAATTGCTTAATTGTGAATTTTTTACAAAAGGCAAACATACTGTACAGTGGGATGGATTGACTAATCCGCATTTTACCATTCCCGGTGAACCGGTGGCGGAAGGCAAGTATCAATGGGAAGCTATCTGGCATAAAGGTCTGGGATTAAAGTTGCGCGGTTGGGCCTGTAATAGCGGTAGTGCTCCGTGGGATAAAACGCCGAATTCTAATTGGGGAGGCGATCACGGCAATCCCGCAGCTTGCGTAACTGACGGGGACACTGTTTATCTGGGATGGAGCGGGGCTGAGGCTGGCCGTGGTATTGTCGCATGTGATTCAAATGGCAATGTACAATGGCGTGCACCAATGGGGGTGGACCAGGCATTTCCTCTGGCAATCAGCGATGGTATTCTATATGGATGCACCACATATGGCGCACTGCGCGGTCTATTTAGAATTGATGCAAAAACGGGACAATACAAACCATGGCAAGGCAGCGAATCTGCTGGTTTACCTTTAACCGATATTATAGGTGCTGACCGCGCCGATGTTGCGAGTGCGCGAAACGGTAAGGTTTACCTTGCTGTGACTAAGTCAAATCTCGTGACGGTACTCGATGGAAATACCGGCATTTTATTACGCAAAATTAAAGTACCCGCACCAATTGCTATAGAAGCAGCAGACAATGATAATATTTATGTGTTGTCCGAAAAATCAGTTTTTCTTATTGATGTTAATGGTAATTCAAAGCCAGTAATCAATGGCTTGACAAATCCTACCGCGCTAACAGTAGATCAGCAGGGAATTATTTATGTAGGTGAGGGTGAACCGGAGAATATCGTAAAATGTTTTTCATCTAATGGCATACTGATACAGACCATCGGACGAAAAGGAGGTCGGCCTTTATTAGGAAAATGGGATTCGCTGGGACTGCGTTTTATCAGTGATTTGGCAGTAGACACGAAAGGGCAATTGTGGGTTACTGAAAATGATGGAGTTCCCAAACGCTTCAGTGTCTGGCAGGCAAAAGATGGAAAATTTATACAAGAATTATTCGGACCGAGTGCATATGGTGCTCTTGGTGGAGCCATAAACCCACAGGATCCTGATGTGATGTTTGGTCAAGGATGCGAATGGCGGATAGACCCGAAAACCGGGCACGCAAAATGCACAGCGGTTGTAACGCGGGACGCAAGTGGGGTGGCTCAATATGTTATAGGATCAAATAATCGCGTCTATCTTATTACTGGCCCAAAGCGCGCCGCGGGAACAATGTGGATATTCGAGCGTCGTGGAGAAGCGGATTATCTTCTGCGCGCCACTTTAACTAATGATACAATTGATAAAAAACAAGTTACTACGTATTGGACAGATATAAATGGCGATGGAATATCTCAAATAGATGAATTAACCACTACACAGGGATGGGTGCTTCCATGTGCATGGTATTTGCGCTTAACACCAGATATGTCGCTTTATCCCGGTGGTTTTGGCTCCAGCACTTATAACGGGAAAATAGCACGATTTAGTATGAAAGGCTTTACTGCTTGCGGTGCACCCCGTTACGATTTTGCTCAACCGGAAATATTACCAGTCCCGGTGGAAAAGCATGTATCCGGAATTGGCAGTGGTGACGGTAAATATTTTGTTCAGCATATCGGCGAACATGATGGTTTCCTGCCCAACTCGCCAGGTAATCTGGTATGTTATGATCAAACAACTGGTGTAGTTCGATGGCGTTATCCCAATGATTATACTAATGTTGGTGGCGCAATGCGCGGCCCGGGTGTACCACAACCGGGTATGCTGCGTGGGTCATTTGAATCTTTAGGCACTATTACCTTGCCAGAACCCATAGGCAATGTTTGGGTATACGCGACTAATTGCGGTGAGTGGCATCTAATAACCCGTGACGGGTATTATCTTTCACGGCTTTTCCAGGGAGATTTTGCCTTACATAAATGGCCGGAAGCCGCTGTACCGGGAGCAATTATGGATGATTGTCCATCTGGTATGGGCGGTGAGGATTTTGGCGGTTGTGTGACAAAAGGTATCGATGGTAAAGTTTATATTCAGGCTGGTAAAACAGGATATTGGAACTTGGAAGTAACAGGATTGGATAAAATAAAGAAAATCGGTACAGGAAATTTACCTGTTGTCACTAATATTGAAATAGCCAATGCCATGAAATTTAGAACTGAAATGTTACAGCAATCGGCATCAGGGCGTTCTATAACTGTTAAACAGTTTGTTCCAAAATTTACCGGAAATCTGGATGTAGATTTTGCTGGCGCGCAAATAATTTCTTATCAGAAATCAGAAATTGCGAATATTCGCTCTACAGCAACATGGGATACCCAAAATCTGTATTTAGGCTGGCAGGTTGTTGACCAGACATCGTGGCTAAATGGTGCTTCGGATGCTGCTGAGATGTATCAATGCGGCGATACTGTGGATTTCCAACTGGGAACGAATATCATGGCAGACAAAAAACGAACAGAAGCTGTGTTGGGTGACATGCGTATTTCTATCGGGAATCTAAAGGGACAGCCAACAGCAGTAATATATCGCAAGTTTGCACAAAACAAGCATCCCCGCACTTTTACATCAGGCACGGTAAAGGCATATTTAATGGAATCGGTATTAGTGATACAGGATGCTAAAATAAATGTTAAAGTCAATCCCGGAAAAGGTTATATTATTGAAGCCGCTATTCCGTTAAGCGCGCTTGAAATACAACCATTAAAAGGCTTAGCTCTTCGGGGTGATTTTGGCGCTACCCATGGTGATACTTCTGGTCAACGTACTCGTTTACGAACCAGTTGGAGTGATCAATTTACAAATGTTGTTGACGACATTGTTTGGGAATTAGTAATTCACCCAGCAAATTGGGGTGATCTTATATTTCAGTGATAAACTTAATGTTTATGTGTAAAATATCTGGTTTGATTATTTAACAATAGGATCATTGATGTTGCAGAACTGGTAAAATTGGTAGAAATCCGTATAAGCGGATAAGGAATATATCCACCATGAATATTCGAAAATTGTTTGTTTTGTTTTTACTGACTTACCCGCTAATGTTATTAGCGGGCAAGGCTTATGACCCTTTTACTACCACCTTGCCGACTTACCTGTTGCCGGATTATGCGGCGGCGGATGGCAATTTGTCGGAGTGGAAATATATCCCGGTTATTCCTGCTGAACGTTTTCATGCTACTTTAAAACAGATGGATTATCAGCCGTCTGCGGATTTTTCGTCCAGCGTACGTTGCGGGATGAAAAGAGGCAGCAATGACCTGTATTTTCTGGTGGTGGTAAAGGACAATCAGCGGTTTGTGGAAGACCAGCCGCATTGGATTTTGGGCGATTACCTGGAGTTATATCTTGATTATGGTCGCGAGGCGCGCGACAAGGATTTTCCCAAGTGGAACGCTAAACGCGATACAAAATGGCTGGCACCGCCATCGATGGGACAATTCGGCTTTCGTCCGCAAACACTGCAGGTTACGCCAAATACCGTAAACACCCAAAACGCGAAAGATTGGAACTCTGATTTTGCGTCTGTACTGATTGACGGCGGATTTGCCTATGAAGTCCGGGTGGACAGCGCATCTGTGCTGAAAACACTGAAGATGAAAACCATGCCGGCTTACCTGGGCATCGATTTTGGACTGATGGACCAGGATTATATGGTTGAACTATCTACCGAGGGTTGGAACAATATTGACGCGACTTACAAGCTGTTTGGCGACGGCATGGAACATTCATTCCCCGACCGCTACGGCATGGTATCCGCACAACCCGTTCCATTGCCGGCAGTTGCACATTTCGAGCCGCTGCCCCGGTCGCTGAAGACTCACTTTGGCGAATACCCCACCGTGAAATATATTAAAGACGCCATCGCAAAATTACCATCGGCGGAACTCGTCGACCTGATATATTGGGCAGGAGTACAGGGAACAGTTTTTGATGTCCCGCTGGTTAAGGCATTGATGGCGACCGGCGACCCGCTGGTCGAAGAAAATTGCCTGGCTGTGTTGAACTTCACCGACCAGCCGGCAGAATGTCGAAAAGTCGCGCTGGATAATGTGTACCTGCAGAATATGCAAAAAGATTCGCCATATACGTTAGCCATCGTCAATTTGCTGAATCAACAGATAAAAGCCGGTTATCAGCCGCAATTACAGGTGCTGCTTAACAATGACGACACCACCGTCGCCATTACGGCAGCACAAGCCTTGGCGGATGTAGGCAGTTATGATGACGCGAAACTCTTTGCTAAAACCCTGGCGGATATTCTCGCGGATTTGCGCAAACGAGTGAATGGCCCGTTCCACCCGGAATATGGCAGATTGACCGCTTACCGGGTACTTGCCAGCGCGGCTTTGGAAAAACTGCAGGCGCACACCGAGCCAGTAATTCAACCGACAGCCACCCCGGTACGAAAATTGCTATCTGCCAATACCGACCTTGAACGGTTTATCCCTGCTGACGGCAATACCGTTTACAACGCGAAAGATTTGCTGCGAACGTGGCCAAAAACAGGCCCGAAGGAGTTATGGCGCGCGGAAGTTGGCCATGGTAAAAGCGCAGTGATTGAAGTTAATGGCCGGGCATTTACAACAGTGATGACAGATGGTAAACAGTGGGCGTTATGCCTGAACCCATTAACTGGCAAGACTATCTGGAAACATCTGCTGGTAGACAAAGAATCGCACCATGTAATAGACGGACCATCTGTTAGTCCGATAGCGGACGGCGACCGGGTATATTTCATTCCCGGCGGCAATTGGGACGATAACGGCGCAGTGGTCGCCTGCCTGCGAGCCATCGACGGATCGGAAATATGGCGCGAAAATACCGCATTCTGGGGTCGCGAAGGCACTACTCCGCTGATAATTGATGACCTGCTAATTATAGGAACCACACAGCAGAACCAGGCGGTGATAGCAGTTAATAAAATGACCGGGAAAATTGTCTGGAAAACTCCACCAACATCCAATGAGGCCGGCAGCGGCGCCGCGTCAATCAGCTATCAGATACTCGACGGCATTCCGCAAATCATACTTGGTGTCGGCGGCCACAGCAACGGTGAAGTTTGGGGGATAAACGCAAAAACCGGCGAGATTTTCTGGCGCTACCCATGCAACACCCACAACGGTCTGCTGGCAACGCCGACTGCCATAGGTTCAAAAGTATTAATTTGCAATGGCCAGGGCGGTTCAGGCTTTTCCGCCTGCCTGCAAATGTATATAAAAGATGGCAAAATCCGCATGCGCCAGTTGTATTATGACAATAAAGTACAGTTGAATATGTACAACACCCCCGCCGTAGTTGATAATATCATATACGGTTTCTCATCTGGCAGTATAGAATGTTCGCGCCTTGACGATGGCAAATTGCTCTGGAAAAAAGAAAGCAAAAATTGGGGTGCGGAACAGCAGCTAATAATTGCGGACGGTTTAATATATGCCATCAGCAAACCGGGTGAATTGGTTATGTTGGCGGTAGACCCGACCGGTTATAAAGAATTAGGCCGCGTGAATCCTGGCATAGACTTTGGCCTATGTCAGCAACCCACCATCGCCAATGGCCATCTATATCTGCGCGGCGAAAAATGGGTGGTCTGTTATGATTTGTTGGATGGTAAGTAAAACAAATATCTATAAAATCTTGATAAAAAGATTATTAATTGGTATAATCTGTAATCCGGTATACACCGTAACATTAAAAGTCTATAACAATCAGGAGACATTATGATCTCTAATATTTCAAAACAACCTGTAATTACCTGCGACCCGGCTACCGGGCGTGTGGTGTCGTTTAACCTGTATGGTGAAGAATTGCTGGACAACTCCCCAGCATCTTCCAGCGAATTGTTGCTTAATGGCGCACCATTTGCCATGCGCGCGGTACCACATGACAGTGCTGGCTCCAGACCGCCGGAAACTTCAGTGCGCATGCGCGGCGAAAAGTTCGTCAACCAGTATACCGGCATGGGTTTGGTGATGACGCGGGTCATCGGCACACGTCCCAAACTTTCTTTTAATGCCATCGGCATTCAATATGGATTGCAGCGTGAAACCGCTGAATTATCTTATGAGTGCCCGGGACCCGGCGGACCAGTGCTGGAAGCGCCGATGTATGTTGATACACTGACACTATTGAATTGGAATTGGAAATTCTGGGGAGAAGATACCCGGATGATTTACCCCAATGCCTATTCCATGGGGCCAGACCAGGAAAACGGGCACATGGGTTATGAACATGACACCCCGGAAAACGCCAAGAAATTCCTTGGACATATATTCCGCCGTCATTATCCCGGTGGTTTAGTGCTTAACGGCGCAGTCTTTTATAATATAAAAACCGGTCACTGGGTAGCGATAACTTGCCGCAAGCCAAATATCGGATATATCGTGAATATTGATTCTGCCGGACGCGGTATCTGTTTCGACTTTACTTTCCATGCGGAATTGCCGTTGGGAACAACTTTTAGAATGCCGGAAATCACCATCTACCACGGCGAGACATCTGACGAAATGAAGCGGTGGATGGCAGATTACGCGACATTTTATTACCCGGAACCACCAGCATGGACATATAATGTCTTGTGGGGTGAAGGTGTAGCATGGAATAATGAACCTACCTGGACAGAGCAAGCTGATGTATGGGAGAAAAAACTTGATGACGGGCAATTCAATGCAATCTGGATCAGCCTGGTAACAGAAAGGTCAATGCTATGCGGTACGTCTCCACACGGATATGCACCGGATACCCGTCACGGCAGCAGGGATGAGTTCAAACGGATGTGCAAACGTATCTCCGGACGCGGGGTGCCGATGATTATCTGGATGTCGCATTCCGGCCTGGTTCCCGGCGCTCTGGATGTTGATGACGACTGGTTCATTCGCGGTATCGACGGACGCATGATAGCGTCATGGGGGAATAGTGACGCGACCAGCATGTTTTTCATCAATCCCGGCCATCCCGGATATATTGAATACACAAAAAAGTGGATTGATTTTTACATTAAGGAATGTGGCTGCAAAGGAATATTCTTTGATTGCAGCGGGCATCCTATCCCACCGGATTTCACCCCGCGTTCTTTCATGCGTTACCCGGGTGAAACCGCAGTTCATGCTATATCATTCATGGATGAAATGTATTCCTATATAAAATCCTGCGACTCGGAAGCTATTATAGTCGGTGAAGGAACAGCAATGGATATGCCGTTAGAAATGTTCAGTGTTATTGCTAATACCCAACGCGGCATTGACGGATATGGCCCCCGCGATTTCTTGATGAGTCTGCGAAACCATGGCGGTAAATGTATATCATCGGACGGTGGAATTAGACTGGCACCGATTACCGGGCATTGTGTAGTTAATGATAAGCCGGGTTGGGAAGAACATAATCGCTATATGCTGAAACTGCTGGTTGAAAAAGGCGGTCGCGATGCCTTCACCTGGCTACCGGGAGATTTATCTGTCATAGATGATTTACTGATTATACCTTCCCCGTATGGAAAACCAGATGATTTCGCATTTCCACAAATCAACCTCGGTGACACATATCTTAAAGTGGCAGAATTACGGGAAGAATTAACCGGCGCGGTAATAAAACGCGATAACGATAAATTATTTAAAGATGTAAAACCCGGATTTTATAGAATGAAATAGCCACATTCTCCATTTTACTTTAGTGAAAATGGTGTTATTTTGACCCCAGCGAGGTCACATATTTATAGAATTTGTATTTATAGATTTCGACTCCAGCGCGGGTCGCATATAAATAGGCACATTATCAGAAATTATATGCGACCTGCGCTGGGGTTGAATTCTCTGCTGCTTGTATTCTTATCTATAAATATGCGACCCCGCTGGGGTCAATATATTTAGTGTTTGATATAATTCCTGTGATAAATATAATCTGCCAATTATAACTTTACCACTTCAAATGCATGGTACTCGCAAACTCTGACGCGCCTATTACTACGAAAACTCCATATACTAAATCGAGCCAGAATATAGAACCGAGTGCGCCGATAAAAATAATTGCTACTAATGGGGTACCAACTATTTTCAGGAGAAAGGGAGAACCTTTTGCCCAGATGGCAGACCACATTGATTTCGCGTCGCCGGTACTGGGGAATGAATGCATTGCGATAGATACGCCGAGGTAAATCATGATAAAAGTGAAGATATTATCGCCATTTGGTGTCTCTTTTCCCCAAAATAAACCACCTATAATGGCACCGACTATAGTGTTAATAATCAATGGCCCATAACCGATGAGAATATTTGCCCAAGGGTTTCGTGGAGCCTCGTGGACAACATAACCCGCGGGATTGCCGAACCGGAAGTAACATACTTCATGTACCCTGACGCCAACCAGTCGGCACATCATTAAATGTGCCCATTCATGAACAATAACACCGGGAAACGTAAGAATGGAAATAATGAATCCAGGAATCATCGCGAAACTCTCCTTGATTTTCATTAGCTGTATAACAACTATGGCGGCAGTTTATCACGGCTTGCAGAAAGCGGTCAATATAATCTTATTAATCCTATTAATCGATGTAAAATTTAAATAAAAAATACCTGACATCATTCCATATTGGCGCATTATGGAATATAATAACTATACTGATTTAAGGGAAAAACTGACTTGGCGCAAACCATCTATTTTAATAAAGAATACAAACAGTTAATGAAAGAACAGATTATCGTCATTCTGCTGCTATGGTGCGTCGCGATTGCTGGTATTGTACTGGCAAGGTTTAACCATAATCATTATGCTCTTGCTTTTATCATTTTCTGTTCCAGTGCAGTACCGCTAATTGAATTAATTATGTACCGCAACGCGATATTTCGCATCGATATCAACGAAAGCACCTGCACATTCATCTCGCGAATAAGGTCAACAACCGTGCCGGTTACAGATATAGAATCCCTCGTTACATTACCAAATAACGTCTTATCCCTACGTTTAAAAAATACCGCTGGTTTTATCCTGATAAATGGATATCTTTTGGTTGACGATGCCAACCTGAACAAGGAATTCTACCTGCGATGGAATAAAATCTTCCTTCTTAAAACATCAGAAAAAGAAAAAATGATAGACCCGTTCATAAAATACATCAGCGAAAGAAACAAGAAATTTAAATTAATTAACGGGTTGGATGGTGAGAAGAAGTAAAACATTTTAATCAATGCAAAAAAGCAGGATATTCTCTACTAAAATCCAAATATACAAATAGAAATCAGTTCATTAGGACACAACAATGCCAGAGACAATTTATCACAACCATTATTTTGTAAAACGAATGCGGAATGATACTATTTTTGTAATAGTGTTGTTTACCATGGCATTGTCATCTTACATCTGGAACTATTTATATCCTGCATACTCCACCCCCGGATTTATTTATCCTATATGTTTCAGCATCATCTGTATCATTGAACTTTTCATTTATCATGATGTTGTATATCAAATTAACGTTGACGGTGTTACCTGCAAATTTATATCCCGAAAAAGAACTGTAGTATTAGCTATAGCAGATATAGAATCACTTTTAAATAACATCTCTTTTCACACGTTGCGGTTGAAACATAAAGATGGCTCTCTGCTTATTTATGGAGTATTAATGACATACGCCCCACCATTTAAAGATATTCCTGATTTTAGAATTCCCTTTAGAAATTTTATGCGTCCAATTCTTTTCGATAACGAAAAGTTATTAATACCTTTCATCCAATATGTGACCGAACGAAATCCTGATTTTAAAATAATATATATGAATGATATTGAATATTTTCATGAAAAACATTTAAAATGATTCGTGCTTGGAACGATAGCTTGCCGGGGACTGGCTTGAATACTGCGATTACCTACATGCTTTCAATCACCAGCAAAACACAGTATCCGTGCTGTACCCGATTGCTTAGCGTACCATGCCACCGATTGGGTTTGGGGTGGTAAATAATGATGGCAGCCAGCAAACAATTAAGGTAGACCAGCCAATAAATCGCCAGAGTGAATTTTCCATTATTGTGAAAAACACCGGCAATGTCCCGGATAATTTTATCATTACCAGTAATTCTACTGTGAACAGCAAATGGAAAGTAGGAATATTTGACATTGGCGGCAAAGATTACACTAAAGAAGTATACAATGGCGGTTGGCTGTTAAGCGCATTAAGACCGGGTGAAAGCGTTAAACTGTTCCTGCGAATTGTCACATACAGCGGGCAAGTAATCGACGTAAACAATCCGCCAACCCAGACTATTAATACAACAGCTTACTCAAGAAATGACATCGCTAAAAATGCAGCAACCTTAGCGTCCGACACAGTAACCGCAACCGCTGTACTGACAAAGGTGTCCGGGATAAAATAACAGGCGAGCCTTCGGGACTGACACGGATGTGCCGGAACGGTAACCCGTGTCTGTCCCAACATGACGAACCGGTATAATAAGACGTTTCCCTACTTTTTGGGACAGACACGGCACGGCTTCGCCGCTTGATGTCAGTCCCTGAAGCCTTCGTAATTCGCAATTCGTAATTTTTAATTATTCATTTTTAATTTTTAATTCTAAATCCCTGTCGGCAATTCCACACCAGTCACCGAATAGATGTTATTCGCATTCAAGCTGTATTCGCCGTCGGTTAATTTTTCACCGGTAGACATGTTTGTCACAACGCCTGGCAGTTTAACCTTGCGGTCTGCGAAGTTCCAGATAACTGCCTGGGTCTTTTCGGCATTGTGCCAGATAACCGCCAACCCGTCCTGCTGCAGATAGCGGGTGTGCATCGATTCCAGGTTGTCGTGGTAAATCTTAAGCATCTTGACTTGCTCGCTGCTCCAACGCTGGTCGATACGGATATTATCAGCATTGAACATGGCGGTGGCTGATGCCAAACCTGCCTTGTGGGCAAGGCTGTAGAAGTCTGCTGACATTGATAAATCTTTTTGCACGACTATCGGGTTATTGGTCGGTACGGTGGTGTAATCATTGCCCAGTCCCACGCGATAGCAAATAAAGATTGTATCCATGTTATATGATGACGGATGGCCATGGCATGGCTTGCCGAACGGGCCAAACGACTCGATTTCCAAATTTATCCCTGCGTCCTGAAGCGATTTTACCATGGAAAGGCAGCCTTTCCACATGGTATGCGGCGAACAGTTTCGATAGCTGATCGGCATGAAACCAAGGTTGTAAAAACTGTCAAAGAACAACGAGGTTAATCCGGTTTCTTCCGCGATTTTCAGGTGGCTGTCCACAAAATAGTTCAGGGCGTCAGGGACGGAGAAATCAAGCACGCTCATGCAGCCGGCGTATGCCCCGCCGTATTTAAGACGACAGTCTTCCAGCAACACATACCAACCTTTTTCGTCGCGTTCGGAAGAATTAATTGGACTTGCCAGTGATTGGTCGTTATTGGTCCATATCATCACCTGCACACCCTGATCAGCGCATTTGCTGACGAAATCTTTCACTCCGGCATTACCACCAAACATGTCGGCTATTTCATATTCATGGCCGCAGCACATGTTCCACTGCCATTTTCCTTTCAGCGGAGCGTCTTCGGTCATTGATGATTTCTTCAGGTTATCGACAAATATTCTCTTTGCGCCGATATTCGCCGCTGCCGGTACCAGGTCTTTGTAATAGTCTTCCAGTTGGAAATTGCGCCAGAAGTTCTGGTACAGGTCTACCACCATCGGTTCATCTTTAATGCCATATTCTGCACGGGCGCGGTTGTCTACTTCTTCAGATACCCAGGTCCAGATATTCTGCTGGTCGGTGACTGTTTTCGCGCCTTTATTTATCATTATCGACTTTGCTGCGGTACTGTATTTCATGGTATTGTCAAAGATGTGCTTATCAAAAGTTTTTAATTCCGCTTTTTCTGCATCACGGCATACTACTGAACGTATTAATTCGACCCGTTCAAATACACCGACCATGGTGACATCACCCTTGAATTGAAAATCAAATGAGCCATGTCCAGCCCAACGCGGCAGGTTGTGGGTCATTACCGGGTTTTGCCCGCCGTCAACCAGAAAGAATAAAAATCCTTCGGTAGACCATACAGTGTCATTATCAAATTTAACCACCGGTGGTGAACATGAAGATTGTGTATATACTGTGCAGCCGACGATATCGCCGTCTAATTCCCAACTCGCCATATCAAGCAGGTAAAACAGCGCGATATTTTTGCTGTCATATTCATAATGATACGAAAAACCGCCAAATTCAACGCCGTTAAAAGAGTCTGCGGCTTTTTTAATTACGATGTCAATCTCACCTAATCCTGAAATAACTTCAGTGTTCCAGTCGCCAAGTTCATGAATCGGGTCAAAACTGTGGTCGCGCATGAGTTTTACCGGCATGGGTGAAAACTCTGCTGTCAGGCGAATGCGTAATTCGTCGGTACCGGTGTCAACACTGCGCAGTTTTAACACGCTCAACTGATTGCCGGAGAATGATTGCGTGAATGGACGCAACGGTAAGCGGCCGGAACGAACCACTGTGTCGCCAATGGTTATCGCGCCAATACCAGTAAAACTATCGCCATCAGTTAACAGTTCAAAAGAAGAGTCGCCCAATTTCAGCATTTTTGTTGTCATTGTAATTACCTTTATGATTGAATATTTTAAATACAAATTGAATATATTTACACCTGCCAATTATAGCAACCTTTTTAATAACTGCAATAGGTTTTTTACGAATTATTGCAATTTATGTTAAAGATGTATACAATATCGGCATACTGTTGTATTTAATTTTGCGCCTAACAAATAATTAACCACAAAGAACGCAAAGAACACATAGTTTTTTGTGCTCTTTGTGTTCTTTGTGGTTAAATTCATTAACAAGGAATATTCTAATATGATGCAAGCTATAAAATCCCGCGCGGAGAGATACCAGCGGTTTTACGATTCCAATAAACCCGGCGATTTAATGATCGTCGTGCGCCAGGACCCATACTGGGTGCGAAAGAAAAACCTGTTTGAATACGATTTCAATAATGGCGGCCACCTGGAGATGGCGGAAGATATGGCGATATGCGCCGAAGGCATGTTGGAATGGAGCGAGCAAGCCGGCGACGATTTAATCCCCTGGATGACGCCGGACCTTGGCATTGCCATTCACCACACTTTTATTTTTGACTTGCTGGTAGAGTTTTCTGAGTGGACAAGTTGGGCGCCGCACCCTTTGAGTGGTGAAAACGGATTTGACCGTCTGAATGAAGTTGTCTATAACCCGGAAAATCGTTGGGTTAAAATAATGAAAGAGATGGTTCAATATTGGGGCAATCGTGCCAGCCAGCCATATCTATTCAACGGTCACAACCATTATTCGCCGCTCGATTTGGCGAATGCCATCCGCGGCAACGATATCTTCATCGACTTTTATGACTATCCTGACGAAATGACCGAATTAATGCGGCGATGCACCGACACCATCATCGCGTTTGAGAAAGATTTGCGAACCTTAATCCCCGCCGACCGACCCGGCATGCCTTTCTGGGGCGCGATGGCGCCGAAAAATGCCATCTTCATGTCCGAGGATACCATGGATATGTGCGGACCAAATGTATCCGCCGAATGGGGACAACCCTGGAGCAAAAAGATACAGGAAGAGTTTGGCACTGTGGCAATCCACCACCACATGATGGGGGCAAATTTGCAGGGAGTAATCGGCAGTTACGTGCAAAACTCCATGATTCAAATCTCCAACGACCCCAACTGCCCGCCGGCAATCGATCGCCTGAAAGAATTATACGAAGCATCCGGCGGCAATGCGCTCATGTTCGACTGCAGCCCATCCGACCTGCTGCAAATAAAAGACCAGCTAAAAGATATCCGTGCCATAGTAGTAACCGCCACCGGAACAGATAAGCAGATGGCAAAAGATGCGGTAAAATTTGTGCGGGATATTTCGAATATTGGTTAGTTATTAATGGGAAGAATGGGAACTATGGGAGGAATGGGAAGAATGGTTAGCCCGAATTTCTTTGGTGAAAAATGCTCTCATATCTCCCATTCCTCCCATCTATTCCCTTATCTCCCAAACTCCTTCTAAAACAATAACCTCATAACTTTCTACACTGGTTTCTTCTCAAAAATGACTAAAACCGGCTAATTCGGGTATAATCCATTTGTTACTGGGGCTTCTATACATCTTGTATAGTTTTAGCCTGTCAGTATTTGAAAGGGTTGGGTAAATGGAGCCGTTTGATGGCGAAGGCGAAGTTGAGGAATTAATAGACCGCGCGCATAATTTGCTGCAGATAAATAATCCAGAGGAAGCTTTGGAGATATTGGCACAGGCAGAGGAGAAGTCGCCGAATAATGGCTGGGTACAGCTTTTTCGCGGCAGCGCATACGGTCAGATGGAACGTCAGGAAGAGGCGGTTGACGAGATTTTAAAAGCGGCGGACAGCAACCTTGATGACATTGATATCCAGGTGGAATCGGCACACCAGTTGTCGTATTTGCAGCATTACCAGGACGCGCTGATAAGCGCAAACCGCGCCATAAAGCTGGATTCGCACGATGCTGGGGCCTATATGGCACAGGCAGATGCTATGGAGCAGTTGGGCAGAATAAATGAAGCGCTGGTCGCTCGTGAAGATGCGCTGGCATTGGAACCGGAAGACCAGGAAAATCTGTATTATTACGCACTTGATTTATGCGATGTTGGTAGATTTCATGAAGCATTTAAATATGCCGAGTTATTATACAATAAAATGGACGATGACCCGGATATTTTGCGATTATACGGGGCAACGCTGTCATATTTAGCGCGTCATTCCGAAGCGATTGCAATTTGGGATAAGTTGGAAGAATTAGAAGGCGAAACCGGGATTCTGTTATATAACCGCGCTACTTCTTTAGATGCCATCGGCCTTTCGGAAGAGGCGCAGACATTGATTGAAAAAGCCATCGATTTAGAGCCGGATGTGGCAGTGAATCACCTGGCGTATGGCACCATGCTGGAAAGGGCAGGCAAGGAAGAACAGGCGATTACCGAATACCTGACCACCCTGGAGTTGGATGACGAAGTGTTGGAAGCGGCATTGCGGATAGTTGACCTGGCAATAGAGATAGATGCCGTTGCGCCGGCGTTGGAGAGCATTGAAGAAATGCTGAAGCTAAAGCCGGATAACGCGATATTGATATACGTTCAGGGCCGATTAATGATAGAAAGCAGTGATGTTGATATCGTGATAGAAGGTGAACAGAAAATCGAATTAGCGGCAAACAAACAACCAAAACTGTCTGTGGCCTGGTTCTCGCTGGCAAAGCTATATCACGAACAAAACCGTTTTGACGAGGCACTGCGCGCTATCGAACGCGCTACCGGTGATTACGGCGATGACGCGTCGCTGTGGGTGATTCGTGCGCTGTCCTACGTCGGCAATAAAAAGTATGTTGAGGCGATGGAATGTTTTGACAAAGCCTGCGAATTGGACCCGGGTGACGAGAAACCCTGGCTGTATATGGGCAGAATGTTGATGATTGATTTAAATCGCTCTGCCGATGCCCGCAATGCGTTTTTAGAAAGCCTGCATCGTCGTCCGGATAACCCGGAAGCCATGTGGATGCTGGCGTTGTGCCACCTGCGGGTTGGCGATATGAATGACGCGTCTGACGTGGTGAACAGGTTGTTGAAAGTCGACCCGTTTTACGTGCGCGGTTTGCTGGTGCGGGCAGCACTGCGGGCACAAACAGGCAAGATAACCGCAGCCTTTGCCGACCTGCGCGCGGCGATGAAGTTAGGTTACGATACAACCTACGTTGTTGAAGAACCACTCTTTGCGCCACTATGGAATGACCCGCGCATGAAAAAACTGAACAAGTACCAAATTTAATAGACAATTAACATCGATCCTTTGTCGCTAAAGCAATAGAGGACAAGTTGGCAGGATAGGCAGGATTTGATTAATAAGATTAATTTATTGAATGGCGAAGCCAAAAAATCATGTTAATCATGTCAAAAATTAAATATAAGGGGAAATATATATGTCCTGTGTTTTATCAATTTACCTGCGCGATGGCATAGTGATGGCGGCGGATAGCCGGATTTTATACACTTCTCAGCAGCATCGCGACGATAACACCATTATTCAGGTTGGCATAGGACAGACGGATACCGCCTCGAAAATAATTGTCACTGCAAACAACGTGGGCATATCATATTTCGGGGTGCCGGAGATTGCAGGTGCTCCGTTGTCTTTTCATATTGAGAAATGCGTCACTGAAAGGCTGAATAACCGCGATTTGAAGGTGCGTGATATCGCGCAGATAATGCTGGAATATTTCCGCGAACAGCCTGGTGACCCTGACGTAGGTTTTCATATTTCCGGTTACGACTACACTCCGGAAGGGAATTCAGTATCATCGGTTTGGAATGCTCATACCCAGTCCGAGTCGATGATGCATCTGAATGCTGATGGATTGCCGGGAATTAGCTGGAGTGGGGAAGGCGATATTCTGGCACGATTGATAGGTCCTTGCGGAAAACCGGATGCGGATGATAATTATCTTCCGCTGCCCACCTATGATATTCCCATTCACCTGTTCACCCTTGCCGATGCGGTAGATTTTGCGGAGTTCGCTATCCGTACCACAGCAGAAACCATGCGCTACCAGTCGCGGATGAAGACCGTTGGCGGGCCGATAGACATATTGGTAATCACCAAAAATCAAGCATATTGGGCAAAAAAGAAAAATACTTTCAACAATGGTTTTATAGGATAATGAATATGTCATGCAATGAAAAGTTTGATATTGTACGGGTAAGCAATGCCATGGCTGCCCGCGATTTCACCACCGCCACCGGCGGCAACATCAGTATGCGAACCGATGAAGATGGTTGCTGGATTACTCCGTCGCGACTGCATAAGGCGCTGGTTACGGAAGATGACATGGTGATGGTAGATAAAGACGGGCAAAAAATCGCCGGCGACCGCGAAGCCAGCAGCGAGGTAATGCTCCATCTTGCGGTATACCGCGCACTACCGCAGGCCAGTGCGGTAATTCACGCGCATCCGCCATATATCAACGGTTTCGCGCAAAACTGCATGCCTATCGACACCCGCTCATCATCAGAAGCAGTTTTTCTGTTAGGCGCTGAAGTTCCAGTACTGCCATATTTTCGACCGGGAACATTTGATTTGGCAAATGGGGTAGAGAAAGCAGTAAATTCCCGTCAGCAGGCATATTTGCTGGCAAACCACGGCGTAATATGCTGGGGAGTAAACCTGCAGGAAGCATACGACATCCTCGACACCCTCGAACTATTTGCCCGCAGCCTGGTAGTATCGCGAATATTAGGCGGCGATAAACCACTCCCCCCAGAAGAAGTGCAATGGTTGGAAGAAAAATTTAGTGAGTATGCACGGCGAAGAGACGGGGTGTGAAGAGAGAGGAGAGAAGAGAGAAGAGAGAAAATTTTGCAATCCTTCGGATTGCTTTTTTATCGTCACCGGGACGGTGACGCCACGTTTCCTCTCTTCTCTCTTTATCTACTCTGGCATCAGCACTGCTTTCACTGATGGACCGTTTATTTGCTGCATTGCCAGCATTACATCTTCTTTGGTAACGAGTTTTAGTTTTTCCAGCATCAACTTGAAATATTCCAGTGGTGCGCCGATTGATGCCAGGTGCGCGTAGTCGAGACACCAATTTCTGTTGGTTTCGTGACCCAGGATATGGTTAGCGCGAATTACTGTTTTGGCGCGTTCAAACTCTTCATCGCTGACGATATTATTCTGCATCTTCTGTAATTGTTCGATGAATTGCGGCGCGATTTTATCGATATTTGTTGGTGAAGTGCCGATGTTGATGGCGAATTGCCCCACTTGGATGTATGGCAAATAGCCGGAACCTATTGAATATGCCAATCCCTGCTTGTCGCGCAGTTCGCGAAACAGTCGCGAACTCATTCCACCGCCGAGAATGATGTTGGCAATTCGCAATGGAACCATCATATCGTCGCCAAATTTCGGCGCGTACCAGCTCATTATCACGTGTGCCTGATTCATCTCTGCTTTGGTTTCAATAACTTCGATATCTTCATTAATGGGGGTAAAAGCGGGCAGGAAAGGCTGGAATGACCGCGCCGGCAAGAGGCCGAAATAGCCGTTCATTATCTGCAGCAACTGTTGCGGGTCCATATTGCCGGACACGCAAATTATCAGGTGGCGTTCATTAAGTATTTTTTTGTATTCACTCACCAACAATTCCTGATTTAACTTCGGTATAGCCTGTAAAACTTTGGTGCCGGTATAAGAATAAGGATGATTGTTGAATATCGTTCTGGTCAGCAAGTCGCGGACGATTTCCGGCGGCATATCCAATGACGCGTGAATTGCCCCAATCATCTGTTGTATTTCCTTTTCCCATTCTGCGAAGGTTGGGTTCAGGAATACATCTGCCAGTAATTCCATGGCGATATCAAATTTCTGCGGCAAAAACGCGGCGGAAAGATACTGGTAATCGTTATCCAGATGGTCGCTTAATGAGATTGCGTTATTGTCCAATTCCCGCAGAATCGTTTCCGCGTCCCGGGTGGTAGTTCCTTTAAGGGTCAATCGGCTGCGCAGCAATGACGCGCCGGGAATCTCGTCGTATCGCCTGCCGCCTTCCATGCCGATGCTTATCACCGTGCGGGCAGAGTTTGGCGCAGGAATATATATCAATTCAATGCCGTTATTCAGCAGATATTTTTCGTAATTCATCTATTCGTTTCCTTCGCCAGGCATCACCAGCACCGTGCAGGAATTTTCGGTATGCAGATATTTTTCGGCGGTATTCTTCAAATCGTCGATGGTCAGCGACCGTATGATATCAAGGTTTTTCTGCACGTAATCCAATCCCATATTTTCTACCATCATGCTGCTGGCCAAATCTGCCATGCCAACCACGCGTTCCACCTGGGTGGCAAATTGCGATTCCAGGCAAATCTTCGCCATGTCCAACTCTGCCAATGTCGGCGGGTCAGTAATGATGCGGTTCAGTACCCCCATAAACAGTTCCTGCGCTTCTTCCACGCGTTCATGGTTTACAATGGCGTAATTCAAGTATCGGCCGCAATCCCGCATGGTGTAATTGCCGCCGCCGACGGCGATAAATGGCGTATTCGGCAGCTTTTCTATCAATTCCATCTGCATTCGACAACTAACGCTGCCGCCAAGGATAAGCGAAATAGCGTCCAGCGCGCAGGTGTCTTCCACTTGTTTTGCCGGCGGAGTTAAAAATCCGGTGAGGATATACGCCACGTTTTGCGGCGCGGTAACGGTTTCTGTGTTGCGAGTTGGCGGCTTGTCCATGGTTAATAGGGGAAAAACCGCAGGTTTGCAATCGGCAAAGTTGTAATATTTCGCCACCATTTCAATTATTTCCGCCGGGTCTACCTCGCCGGCGACAGTGGTTACCATCGCGTTTGGCACGTACCATTTGCGGTAAAATGCGTAAATATCGTCGCGGCTTATGTGGGCGATAATCTCCTCGGTTCCTATCACTTCGCGCCGGTAGGGGTGGGTGGGCATCAGCAGCTCATTCAGTTTTTTTATGGCGCGGCGAAACGGGTTGTCTTTTCCCATTAAAATCTCTTCCAGCACCACCATCCGTTCGCGTTTCTCACCATTTTCCATATCATTCAGGTCAATTTCCGGGCCGATTTCATCCGCTGGCAGTGCCGCATTCATCAGCATATCCGCCTGTAATTCCATCGCCAGCCGCAGGTTGCCGCCATCGTCATCTTTCGGGAAAGTCGCGTAGTAATACGTGCAGTCGTCCGATGTCGCCGCGTTTATCCGCGCCCCCATCCCTTCCATTATTTTGTCGAACTCGCCAACGGGATATTTGGCGGTGCCTTTAAACATCAGGTGTTCCAGAAAATGGGAAACGCCGTTATTGGTTTCATCTTCGTAAGACGCTCCCACCAGCACATTTGTCTGCAAATGCAGAATATCGCCGGGTTTGCGTATTATTATCAGCCGGTGGCCGTTCGGGTAGGTATGTAAAATCGCCGGGTCTTCCAGGTAAGGCAGGTAATATTCGCTGCTGTTACCGGCGTTCGGTTGTTTATTCATCAATTTCCTTCCACTTTTCCCAATGCGGTTTCGATAGCCTTCTTCAGGTGCTGTTGTCCGATAGCGGTGGACAAATCGCCGCGGGTGCGTTCGGTGGTTCCGCGCAATACATCAGTAATTCGGCGCAGGCCAGCGGTGATAGCGGCGGGATAGTCAAAACTGATTAGTTCGAAATAGATTTCATCCATCACGTTAAGGGTAGCTTCATTTTCCTTGGATGCCGACTCGCCTTCGCGGATTTTATCGAGAATCAAACGCCGCATTTCGCCGGTGGCGTCGCCGATTCCGTGCAGGTAGGCCGGGTAATCCACCCCCAGGTCGTCCGGATCGGGCAGGGTTTCGTCAGCAACAACGGAGAGAAAAATTGCCGCTTCGGCATATTCTTTCTGCGCGTCATGGACAAATCCGGCGTATTTCACCTCGGGGTAATTCGCCAGCACTTCGTTCATCTCGCGCACCAGTTCGTGAATCTGCGCGTTAAGCTTCTTCGCTTCGTCAAACTTGCGCCGATGAGTAGCGCGGATGGCGTTTGCGCTGTTGCGCACTACCTCGCGGCTGATGGTAAGTCCGCGCTCGCGCGCCGCATCCTTCTCATCAAACTCCCCGCGAATCTTATTACAAATCTCACTAAATCGCTGCATATCAAACATGGCGTGGTCTCCCTTTGATGTTCTTTATATTTTATATTATTTTAACCACGAAATACACGAAAAGCACGAAATATATTTTGTTATGTTGCATTTAGTAATCACCTATTCATTGTGCTATTTGTCTGCTTTGCAGTTAATTTTCGTGTTTTTCGTGGTTAAATTATTTGATACAATAATCCCCCCGCCATAATAAAACAGCGAGGGGAAATCGCTCTATTTTATATTAATAGTAACTACGCTTTCGTCGTAATCTTCCGGTTTATCGAATCCAAGCAGGTTTAGGCAGGTGGCGGCGAGGCTGCTGATGCCTAATTGGGTGGTGTCGTTGAGGGTGATATTCGCGGAGCCGTCGGCGTCGTAGATGTATACTGGAACGGGATTCAGCGAGTGGGCGGTTTTCACCTTGATTTTGCCGTTTTCTGTTAACACGTCGCCGGTTTTTTTGGCGTGCTCGTACATGTCGTCGGCGTTGCCGTGGTCGGCCGAGATAACCAGGATGCCTTTCATCTGTTGGATAACCGGCAGGATGCGGCCGATGCACAGGTCTACCGTCTCCACGCCGATTTGGGTTGCCTGGTATACGCCGGTGTGGCCGACCATGTCGCCGTTCGGGTAGTTCAGGCGGATGAATTCGAACTTGTTTTCGCGGATGGCATCTATTACATAGTCGGTAATCTCGGCGCCTTTCATCCATGGTCGCTGTTCAAACGGCAGAATATCGGATTTTATTTCGACGTATTCTTCCAATTCGTCGTTAAACTTGCCGCTGCGGTTGCCGTTGAAGAAATATGTTACGTGTCCGAACTTCTGGGTTTCGCTGATAGCCAACTGGCGGATGCCAGCATTTGCGAGGAATTCTCCCACGGTGCGGTCGATTGCCGGCGGGTCAACCAGGAACATTTTCGGCAGTTTCAGGTCGCCGTCGTACTGCATCATTCCGGCGTATATCACCTGCGGACGCACGCCGCGGTTGATTAACGGCAGGTCATCTTCTTCAAATGCGCGGGTGATTTCGATGGAGCGGTCGCCGCGGAAATTAAAGAATACCACGCTGTCGTTATTCCTAATCTTGCCAATCGGCGCGCCATTCTCGGCGATGACGAATGACAGCAGGTCCTGGTCAATCATTCCCGGGTGGTCTTTGCGGATGCCGGTGATTGCTTCGTGTGCGGAAGCGTATTGCGCGCCAATGCCGTGAACATGGGTGTCCCATCCGCGCTGTACCATTGTCCAGTCGGCGTTGTAGCGGTCCATGGTGATATACATTCTGCCGCCGCCGGATGCGATACGATAATCCACGCCGTCAGCGTTCATGGTTTTCAGATATTCTTCAAACGGGTCAACATAATCAAGCGCGCTGGTTTCGCCAACATCGCGGCCATCCAGCAGTATGTGAATACGGGCAGTCTTCACGCCTTCCGATTTCGCTTTTTCCAGCATACCTTTCAGATGGTCGATATTGCTGTGGACATTGCCGTCGCTAAACAGGCCGATGAAATGCATGGTGGACTTGTTTTCCAACACGTTGCCCACCAGGGTCTGCCATACCTGGCCACGGAACATGGAACCGGTTTCGATGGCGGCATTCACCAGCATCGCGCCTTGCGAAAATACCCGTCCGCAGCCGATGGCGTTATGCCCGACTTCGCTGTTTCCCATGTCATCATCGCTGGGCAAACCCACCGCGGTGCCGTGTGCCTTCAACTGGCCATACAACGCGTTCTCCTTCAGCCAATCCAATGTCGGTTTTAATGCTGTCTGCACCGCATCGCCGGCAGCATATTTGCCAATGCCAACGCCGTCCATAATTATCAATACCACCGGACCTGCCGGACCGGTGTATGCACTTTTAGCTAACTGTTCTGTCAATTTTTTTACCTGCTATTTGTATTTGAATCCGGGGTAATTATATAGCAGAAGAGGGTACAGGTACAAGGGGAAAAGTTCTTTATTAATTTACATCGATTTATAGGATTTAAGCCCCACCCCAACCCC
>Ga0194053_10000540_pt1 | contig 28227 bp, 24 predicted proteins | sample SepL228m_MetaG_FD_161684 | JGI IMG/M metagenome (GOLD analysis project Ga0194053, IMG submission 161684) | Anoxic zone freshwater microbial communities from boreal shield lake in IISD Experimental Lakes Area, Ontario, Canada - Sep2016-L227-8m | ecosystem: Environmental > Aquatic > Freshwater >... | reverse complement strand
CATCTCCCACCTTTCACTTCCGCTAGACCTTGGTGAGATATTGCTCTCGAAGAATTCTGTCCTGCGCCCGCGCAGACATTCCTGTCCGCTTCGGGGTTGACTGAGCTCCGGGAGCGGACAAGAATGTCCCCTTAGGGGTTGACTGAGCTCCGGGAGCGGACAAGAATGTCCGCGCTCCAAATGGAGCTTTTTGCCTGGTCGCGGATTTTTCCCCCTCCGTTTCCTCCTGTGGCGCGTGAGAGTCAGGTTTAGTGCGGGTGCGGGCGCAAGAACCAGTTCAGTTTCAGTTATTGGCTATCGACGCCGTTGACCTTCATGCGGAGACCGTAAAAGTTCTTGCTCGCAGTGATGAACAGGGTCTGCCGATTTTTGCCACCGAAGCAAACATTCGCTGTCCAAGGCTCCGACACGTCGATCTGCTCGATCTTTTGGCCGTTCGCATCAAACACCGAAACTCCTTTGCCGGTGAGGTAAATATTGCCCTTGTTGTCGATGGTCATTCCGTCCGAACCCAGTTCGCAAAACAGCTTTTTGTCTTTGAGCAGGCCTCCCGGCTCGATGCTGTAGCGGTAGGTTTTGCCCGCGCCGATGTCGGCCACGTAAAGGTTTTTGCCGTCCGGAGAGCCGATTATGCCGTTGGGCTGCTTCAGGTCATCGATCACGCGCGTCACCTGTTTGTAATCCGGCGAAAGGTAATAAACGCATTCATCTATTTCCTTGGGGCCGCGTTTCCAATACGGACGCTGGTAATATGGGTCGGTGAAATACAAACCGCCACCAGGCCTGATCCAGACATCGTTCGGGCCGTTGAGCAACTTGCCCTGATAATCCTTCACCACGACAGTCGTTTTCCCGGCCGGATCAATCCGCCACAGCTCGTTCTTCTCATCCGCGCACGCCCAAAGATTTCCCTGGCGGTCAAAGGAAAGGCCGTTAGCCCGCCCGGAAGGCTGCATGAACGTCGATAGCTTGCCCTCGATGCTCCACTTGAGGATGCGGTCATTGGGTTGGTCGGTGAAGAACACATTGCCCCGGCCATCGCAGGCCGGCCCTTCGGTGAAGACAAAATCGCCGGCCAGCTTTTCCAGCGCTGCGCCTGTCGCGATGATTTTGCTCTCCGCCCCTAATAATGGGGCGGAGCAGAGGATGCTCAAGAATAATTGGTGGAAGTATTTCATTTTGCTCTCGCTCCCGTGATGCAAATCGAAATATGGCCTGGTGTAAAGCAAGAAGGTTTTCGCCTTTCCGACGGTTGACAAGCGCGATGGCTGAACACAGTGTTGGCGGGTGACCGTTGACGAAACAAGTTCCCGCACGAGTTCACTCGCCCGGTTCGCGACGCAAGCGCTGCCGGGCGTGTTGAAACGATTGTGGGTATTGCCGCTGGTGGGTGCCTTGATCATCGGCCTGGTCGGCTTTTGGGTCCGGAGCCGGGTGGACGGAACGACGCGGGCTGAACTGGCTTCGCGCCTGCAGACCGTGCTTAACGCCGACATCGCGGCACTGCGCCTCTGGTTCACCGAGCGGGAATATGACGCGCAGTCCTTCGCTTCGGACCTGCACATCCGTGCGGCGATCGATGAACTGACTGTGCTGGCTCAAGACTCCAACCTCGCCGAGACCGTGCTGGCTGATTCAGGTGCGGCGCAGACGTTGCAACTTGACCTGACGCCGCTTCTGGAGGCGCAGCACTATCTGGATTACGTGGTGGTGTCCCCTGACAAACAGATCCTGGCGTCCACCTACCGGCGGCTGGTCGGCACGCGCGCGCCGCGGGCCTATGATCTGTTTCTCAACAAGGCGCTCGACGGTGAATTGGCTGCGTCCCGGCCCTTTGCGCCCGAGGCAACGCTCAACCTGCGGGCCGAAGGTCCGACCATGTTCGTCGCCGCGCCGGTTAAGTCCACCAACGGCGCGGTCATTGCCGTGATCGGGCTGCGGATGAAACCGGAAAAGGAGTTCTCCCAGATATTCTCGGTGGCGCACATGGGTGAGACGGGCGAAGCCTACGCCTTTGACCGCCGCGGGATGATGCTGACGGCGACGCGCGTTGATCCTGTGCTCAAGACTCTGGGGTTGGTTCCCCCCGGACGTGAGAACACGGCGATCCTCAATCTGAAGCTGCTCGATCCGGGGGCCGAACTGCGGCCCGGCGACCCTCCGCCCAAGCCGCGGGACCAGCTTGGTCTTACCCGAATGGCGCTGGCGGCAACGACAGGTTATGACGGTTACGACGTGAATGGTTATCGGAATTACCGCGGAGTGAAGGTTGTCGGCGCGTGGGCCTGGCTGCGCGATTACGGAATGGGAGTGGCGACCGAAGTGTCAGAGGAGGAGGCATTTCAGACGCTTTATGTCCTGCGCCGGGTGTTTTTGGTTTTGTTCCTTCTGCTCGTGCTGAGCGGCGGCGCCATCTTCGGGTTCACGATGCTGGTCGAGCGGCTGCAGGCTTCGGTGCGGAAAAGCACGCTCGCCGCCCGCCGGCTGGGACAATACGTGCTGGTGCAGGAGATCGGGCGCGGGGCCAATGGCATGGTGTACCGCGCCCGGCATTCTCTGCTGCGGCGCCCGGTGGCCATCAAGCTGTTGAGCCCGGATATGACCAACGAGGAGAACGCCGCCCGGTTCGAGCACGAGGTGCAGATGACCAGCCAGCTTACCCATCCCAACACCGTGTCCATCTATGACTACGGGCACACGCCGGAGGGTTTGTTCTACTACGCCATGGAATACTTGGGTGGCACCGACCTTGACCAACTCGTGCGGCAATTCGGCCCGCAGCCCGAGGGGCGCGTCATCCACATCCTGCGCCAGGTCTGCGGTTCCCTGGCTGAAGCGCACCGCATCGGGTTGATCCACCGCGACATCAAACCAGCGAACATCATCCTCACTCGACGGGGCGGCGTATGCGACCTGGTCAAAGTCCTCGATTTCGGGCTGGTGAAGGCGGTCAGTTCGGGTGCGACCAAGGGCCATGCCACGGATGCAGTAGTCGGAACTCCGCACTTCATGGCGCCCGAGGCGGTGAACCGACCGGAAGCTGTGGACGCCCGCAGCGACCTTTACTCGCTCGGGGCCGTTGGTTATTGGTTGCTGACCGGCAAAACGATGTTCGACGAGCAAGATGTGGAGGCATTGATGGTGAATCAGGTGAAATGGAAGCCGCTGCCTCCGGCCGAGCGGCTTGAAAAAGCGGTATCCACTGATCTCGCTGAGCTGATTATGCAATGCCTTGCCAAATCACCGGAACAGCGCCCCCCGAGCGCCGAGACGTTGGACCAGGCGCTGGCGGGCTGCGTCTCGGCTGGAACCTGGACGCTCTTAGACGCTGAAAAATGGTGGCGGTCGAACATGGGTGCCATGGAGGCCCTGCCCGCTGCCACCATGGCCGAGAAGACCATGGTCATTGCGCCGCGACCGTGAGAGGGACGCCGCGAACTTGCCAGGGTGCCCGCCCGCTCTTACCTTGTGCGTGTGATTGCTCTGATCGATTACGGCTCGGGGAACTTGCGCAGCGTTCACAAGGCGCTGCTCAAAGTCGGCGCGGAAGTGTGCATCGCGCAGCGGCCCGAAGAGATGGCCGACGCTCGCGCAGTGGTGCTGCCGGGAGTCGGGGCCTTTGATGATTGCATTCAGGCGCTGCAAAAACAGGGGATGCTCGAGGCGTCGCGGAAATTCATCGAGTCGGGCCAGCCCTTCCTTGGCATCTGCGTTGGCTATCAGGCGCTGTTCGAGAAGAGCGAGGAGTTCGACAGTTGCGCGGCAGGGCTGGGCGTTTTTCAGGGCAAGGTTGTTCGATTCCCGGCAACGAACGGGCTCAAGATTCCGCAGATCGGCTGGAACCAGCTCGACATCGTGAAACCGGAGTGCCCCCTTTTCCGCGGTATTGACAACGGCAGCTACGTCTATTTCGTTCACAGTTTCTTTCCCAAACCCGTCGATAATTCCATCGTTGCCACGAGCACGAGCTATGGCGAGACATTTGCTTCGTCGGTCTGGCGGGACAACGTGTTTGCGACCCAGTTTCATCCCGAGAAAAGCCAGAAGATCGGGTTGCAGTTGCTTAAGAACTTTGTTGAATTGGCAGGATAGCCGCGGGATTTGGACCTGCCCCGGCTTGACTTTGGCACAGACGTGCTATGTTATCCTCGCAACCGTTACCCGGGAAGAAACAAAGAACATTGATTAACACGGAACAACAATTACGTCAGGAACAATATGGCATACGAATTACCTCCACTTCCTTATTCCAAAGATGCGCTCGAACCCTATATCGATGCCCAAACGATGGAAATCCATCACGACAAACACCACGCCGCCTATGTGACCAACGTCAACAAGGCCATTGCCGGCAAGGCGGACCTCGAAAAGAAATCGGTCGAGGTTCTCATCAGTAATCTCGACGCGGTGCCGGCGGAAATCCGCGGCGTCGTGCGCAATAACGGCGGCGGCCATGCGAATCATTCCATGTTCTGGAAGATCCTCGGTCCGAAGGCGGGCGGGGCGCCCTTCGGCCAACTGGGCGATGACATCAAGGCCGCGTTCGGCAGCTTCGACGGCTTCAAGGAACAATTTGAAGCGGCGGGCATGGGCCGTTTTGGCAGCGGCTGGGCCTGGCTGGTCGTCAACAACGGCAAGCTCGAAATCGTTTCCACCGCCAATCAGGATAACCCGATCATGGGGAGGTCAGTTGCCGGCGTTGAAGGCAAACCGGTTTTCGGCTGCGACGTCTGGGAGCACGCCTATTATCTCCGGTATCAGAACCGCCGGGCGGATTACCTGAAAGCGTTTTGGAACGTGCTGAACTGGACGGAAGTTGCTAAGTGTTACGAAGTGGCCAAGAAGTGACGAGTGATGGGTGATTGCAGTGGATCGCCCTGTTTCTCCGACCCCATAGTCTGCAAGGCACGTCAGGGATGCCCCTGCGTGCCCGCCTCGGTTCTCAGCTTGGCTCGTGAGCCGTCAGCGCGTGCGCGGCCTCCCAGGCGAGCATGGTTCGTTTGCGCCCTTCTCCCCAGCGATAGCCCCCGAGCAGACCGGTCTTGCGAATCACGCGATGGCACGGAATCAGGTAGGAGATGGCATTCTGCCCCACGGCTGTGCCAATCGCGCGCGAGGCCCTTGGTGCATCGATGAATCCGCCAACCGTCTCGTACGACGCGACGGCGCCGGGCGGGATTCTCAGCAACGCCTGCCAGACCTTAAGCTGAAAATTCGTTCCCATCAGCAGCAGGCTGAGTGAAGGTTTTCGCGGACGGTCCAGCCCGGAAAAGATCTGGGCTGCGATCCGAGCCGTGGTTTTCGGCTGTTCGCCAATGGCGGCCCCGCTCCATTGCAATTCCAGTTCACGCACCGCTTCGCGCTCGCCCGTTTCGTTGGTGAAGCTCAACCAGCAGATCCCGCGTTGGGTCACGCCCAGCAAGCAAGTTCCAAAAGGGGAGGGATGGAATCCGTAGGCAATGTGCAGGCCGGCGCCGCGGGTCTTGAACTCGCCCGGGGTGACGGCTTCAACCGCGACGAACAGATCGTGCAGGCGTCCCGGGCCGGACAGGCCGGAATCGAGCGCCACGTCAAACAGCGCCTTGGAATCGGCGAGTTGACGTTTGGCGAACTCGACGGTCAGGAATTGGAGGAACCGTTTCGGGCTTATCCCGGCCCAACGGGTGAAAAGGCGTTGAAAATGATATTCACTGAGGTGCGCGGCGCGCGCCACGGCAGCAAGGTCAGGTTGTTCCAGGAAGCGCGAGTGGAGGCCGTCGATCGCCTTTTCTATCCGCGCATAATCGAAGCGGTCCTCGAACGGCTCGGCGTCCAAATCAGGAATGGAAAGAGGATTCATCGCAGTCAATATACGACGGCGTGTTGGCCACACCCACCCGATTCTTGCTGACTTAACCGCAGCCGGCCTATTTCCTGGCCAGCGCCTCGGAGAGAGCCTTCTCGAGCGCTTCGCCGCCCAAGTCCTTGCCGATGATTTTGCCATCGCCCCCGAGGAGATAGGTCGCGGGAATGCTGTTGACACCGTATTTAACGGCCAGCTTGTTTTGCCAGCCCAGACCGTCAAAGTATTGCGGCCACGTCATGTCTTTCTCCTTGGTGAAAGCAGTGAGCTTGTCCTTATCCTTGTCGAGGCTGATGCCGATGATTTCAAAACCCTTCTTGTGATAGGCCTCAAAAGCCTTGATCACGTTCGGCAGTTCGCGGACGCACGGCATGCACCAGGTTGCCCAGAAATCAATGAGGACCACTTTGCCTTTGTAATTAGCGATGGAAAGCGGTTTACCCGCCAGATCCTTTTCGCTGAAGTCAGGGAATTGGGAACCTACGGTGAGGGAGCGTTGTATCTTCTTCGCCCCCTCCTGCGCCTTGATCGACTCGAGCACTTTGTCAACGCTCTGGCCTGCCTTGGTGTCTGGAAAATCGCGCTTAAGCTGGTTGAGCAATTCCGTGCCCTTGTCCGTGTTATCCAAAATCTGGAGGTACAGCATAGCCTCCATATTGAGGATTTGGGCGGCGTCTTCGCTCTTTTCACCTTTATGTTTGGCGACCAAAGCCTCGAACTCTTTGAGTTCAGGGGCCAGGGCCTGCTCGGACTTGGCCCCTTCCTTGATCTTGGCGCTAATTTTTGTGACCAGATCCTTAAGCTCGGTTCCTGCGTCGCTTTGTTCGGCGGCAAGCGCCCGATGGCTCGCCATGCAGAGTGACAGCGCGGCGAAGGCGGCCAGTAGTTTGATTTTCATAAATGTTCAGGGTCAGAATTGCTTTGGTAATTAATAAGCCCAGCAAAGCATGATGTTCGGTGAATCGCAAGTCTATTGACAGGCTTAACCCCCGCGGGCTGGGTGGTTTCAAGAAATCGTAGCCGCCGACGGCAGTCGGCGCTGATCTCAGTAATTGAGGAAAAGTGCGCCGACTGCCGTCGGCGGCTACGATTTTGCAGGTTCTTGAATCCGCCCTGCCCGGCGGGCTTGGGAAGGGTTCAAACCGGAGGTTCTCCATAACTCTGGCCTCCCGGATACGACGGATTGCCCTTGGATTCCGGCTGTCCCCCTGCCATCGGGTGTGCATACAAACGCACAGTTGTCGCCATGTCAGTTCGGGGTAGTGTTCAACAAGAACATGGCAACTAAAGACCATAGGCGGCACGCTAGAGGGCTCATCGAGGAGTTGGAGTCCCGGGTGCATGTTGGGCCGCCGATTCATGATACCGAAATCTCCTCAGCACAGGAATTTCTACGCCGAAGCGAGTTTCCTGCCGCCAGCGATTATTTCAATCGGCTCGCGCAAATACAGAACCGGCTCGAACCGAGGTCCAAAACACAATCCTTGCCGCCCGGCAAACGCAATTACGGCGGCGAGGCGGCGGGCCATTGGATGCAGTTGCAATCCGCCTACGACCACCTAATCCTTTCCACGTGCTACGAGGGGGAATTTTGCCTGAAGCAGGGCAAGGTAAAAATCTCGCATCGCTTTAACCAGGAAGGCCGCATTGACTTTGTCGAGCTGAAGTTCCTGCGCTCATTGCATGCCTGCTTGAACGGTGAACTCCGAAAGCTCTTGAGAGTAAAAGATTACCCGGGCATCCGGGAGGATTGGCGCACGGCGGAGGCATTTGTTCTGCCGGTGCTGCCGCAGGAACTGATCTTTCTGTACGAAGACATCTTTCGATGTCCCAGGTTCGAAGTCCTGGCGTGGCTCATCAACATCGGGCACCGTCTCGCCGGTGATCTGCTGCAGGATTTGCGGCAGCAGCCTGTCAACGGTTGCACGACTCCACGCCGGGCTAATCGGGACCAATTGCCTTTGGAGGCAGTCCGGACGGACGAAGTTGCCATGCCGATTCTTGAAAAGGCGGACGCGCTGGAAGCTGCGGTTGAGCTCAGCGACCCGCAAACGGCGGTCGTGCGGTACCTCAGCAGGCAGCCTAGCCAGTCCGTTGAGAGGTGCCGGTTCGAGGATGCACTGGAACCACGGCGGATTCATGAACCGGCAGTTTACGGAGATCCGCGCCGCCTGCCGTCGGCGGCTACGGTTTCTTGAATTCACCCTGGCACTGGAACGGGCGCTCAGATTTCGGATTTGATAAGTCGGCCCCGTCACGTCATGCTCTTGCGCTTGCAGTTCATGGCGCCGGGGGCGCGGGCCTTGTCGGGTCCGGCCGCGCGGCGCAAAAGAATCAAACGATGTCATATCGAGCCTGGTTTCAGTGCATTAACCCGCAATGCGGAGCCACCTATCCGCTGAACTCGGTCGTGTACCAATGTCTGCAGTGCGGTTCACTGCTGGAGGTGCAGCACGAAGTCGAGGCGCTGGCCAGGCGCGGCCCGGCCGCGTGGATGAGGCTCTTCGAGGAGCGCTACAAGAGCACTCAGTGGCCCTTTGGCTCGGGCGTGTGGGGCAAGAAAGAATGGATACTGCCGCAGATCGACGACCGCAACATCGTCTCGCTTTACGAGGGCGGAACGAATCTTTTCTGGGCCGAACGTTTCGGGAAGGTGATCGGGGTGGAGAATCTCTGGGTCAAGTTGTGCGGCAACACCCACAGCGGGTCATTCAAGGACTTGGGCATGACCGTGTTGGTTTCGCAGGTCAAGCAAATGATCTCCGAAGGGGCGCCGATCAAGGCGGTGGTTTGCGCCTCGACCGGTGACACCTCGGCTGCGCTGGCGACTTATTGCGCCGCCGCCGGCATCCAGTCCATCGTCCTGCTGCCGCGCGGCAAGATTTCCATCGCACAGCTCATTCAACCGGTTTCCAATGACGCCCTGGTGTTGTATCTGGACACGGATTTTGACGGGTGCATGAAGCTGGTGCAGGAGATTACCAAGGATCCCACGCTCTACCTGGCCAACTCGATGAATTCGCTGCGGGTCGAGGGACAGAAGACCGTTGGCATCGAGATCGTCCAGCAGTTTGATTGGGAGGTGCCGGATGTGATGATCATCCCGGGCGGCAACCTGGGCAATGTGTCAGCCCTCGGCAAGGGCCTTTTGATGATGAAGAACCTTGGGCTGATCGCCAAGCTGCCGCGCATCGTTGTCGCGCAGGCGCAGCGGGCCAATCCGCTCTATCTCGCTTACCTCCGCAATTTCGAAGGGTTCGAGCCGGTCCAGGCGCAAAAGACCCTGGCCAGCGCCATTCAGATTGGCAACCCCGTCAGCTTCGAGAAGGCAGTCCGGGTACTCAAACAATTCAACGGGATTGTGGAACAGGCCACAGAGGAAGAGTTGGCGGAAGCGGCGGCGCTGGGGGATCGGACCGGGATGTTCAACTGTCCGCACACCGGCGTAGCGCTGGCGGCGCTGCTCAAGTTGCTCAAGGCGGGGAAGATCGACAAATCCGAACGCGTCGTCGTGATCTCCACTGCGCACGGTCTAAAGTTCGTCGAGATGAAGGTCAAGTATCACCAGAAAGAACTGGGGTTCCCGAGCCGGCACGCCAACCAACCTATCGAGCTGCCTGCGCGGTTGGATGCTGTGAAGGACGCTCTTCACAAAGCGCTCGAAACCCGGAGCCAGAGGGATCTCTAACCCGGACATGGACCGAGGTTCAACGGTTTACTTCTGTTTCTCGAGGACCGTTGGCGGGGCGTTGGTATCTTTGGCCTGCTTTTCCTGTTCGTTCAGGTTGCGCGTCAGACGGGTTTTCAGCTCGTTGTACATCTCGTTGGTTACGGAGGTAAGCTGCGCGCGCGCTTCTTCGAAGCGGCCGGCGATGAGTTTGAGCCGGGCAAAGTGAAGATACACGCCCTCGCGCTCCATTTCATCGTGGGCGATGGCGAGGGTATTGGTCCACGCCTTGAGCGCCGCATCGGTGCGCAGGGGTTTGATTCCGTAGTAAGTCTGGGCGACATCCGAGGCGAGCGGGAAATTCTGGGGATCGAGCTTGAGCGCCTTGCTGTAGAGTTCGAGGGCTTTGTCGAAGACCTGTTGCTCGGTGATCCCGTAGAATTCCCGCGCGTCCTTGCGGAAGAGATAAACGGTGGTGCCGAAGTTGTGATAGTAAACCGATTCGCGCGGGTTCAGCTCGATCGCTTTGGTGTAGTACTCGAAGGCCTTCTTCACCGGACCGATCTGGCCGTATAGATTGGCCAGGTTGTTGTACACGGCCGGGTCCTTGGGGTCCAAAGCCAGCGCCTTTTGCCACTGCTCCTGCGCGCCTTCCTCGTCATGGATGTCGCCCAGGAAACTGCCATAGGCCACCCGCGCGCGGACGTGGTCGGGATGGCGCTTGATAAAGTCCTGGTAGCCTTTGCGGATCGGCTCGAGGCGTTCCCGGATGCGCCGGCTCAATTCGGCGCTGGGCATGCCGGCGCCCTTGGCCGCAAACTGCTCGTTGTCCCGAATCCACTTATCCACCTCGCTCTGGACCGCGTCGTCATCCTCCATCAGCTTCTTGTATTCCTTTTCAACCGAATCATTTGGATCGGGGGCGGTGGCGGATGGGTTTGTGCCCTCGGGGCCGTTGGTGGCTGCCGAAAGCGGGAAGGCAACCAGCAGCATGCCGAGCATTCCAATCAAGAGCTTGTTCACACAGGGAAGCTAACATGGGGCGCGCAAGGTCCAAAGTGGAAAGCAATGTTCTTCTCAACTGCCCAGGGTGGTTTCAAGAAATCGTAGCCGCCGACGGCAGTCGGCGCTAACACTCCGATAATCGAGGAAAAGTGCGCCGACTGCCGTGGACGGCTACGATTTTGCAGGTTCTTGAATCCGCCCTGTTAACTGCCTGGGTTGTTGAACTTTCGCAACGAAGTGGAAGACACGGCAGCGGAGGGGCCTCATAAACGCGGCGGTCTTCGAGGACCGATGGCGGCGCGCCCAGGACCGACGCCCAAGACGCCGCTTTACACTGCGGATTGGGCTAATTAGATTTACGGCATGTCTTCGGATTACGACGCAACGGAGTTTGTGGATGGCGATTTTCAGGCGCACAAGGCCCCCTACGCGACCCCAGCGGCGAGCGGGGGCCAGCAGCAGCGCGCGCCAACTTCCGAGGAGGTGGCCGCCGACCTGGCGCAGACGCAACAGAAGCTGGCCGCCATCGTGCGCGCGAAGGAAGAGAAGGAACGGGAGCGATCGGCGCTCGAGGAGACTCGGCGACGCCAGATGGAGTTTCAGACCGGCCGCGAGGAGATGATCCAAAACCTGACGCGCGGCGTCGGCTTGCTCGAGGAGGCGGAATTCAGCGCTCGGCGGGATGTCGAACAGATGGCCAAGTCGCTGGAGGATATGCGCGAGGCGATGGCGAAAGTGCAAGCCATCAGCGAGAAGACCTGGACCAAGGACAATTTCAGCCTGGAACTGACGCGAGCGCTCACGGTTCTGGAAAATGCGCGGATGGAATGGAACACGGCGCGGCTGAAATTCGCGGTGCTGTCAGGCTCCCGCCCGGATGGGAGCGCCACGACGACCCAAGCCGGGGTCTCCCCGAAATCCCTCTTTGCCCAGAGCAGTTTCGGGGAGCTTTGCCGGTTTGGGCTGGCATTAACCTGGCCGCTGGTTGCGGTGGCGTTGCTCACTTTGGTTGCCTTGCTGATCGTTCTAGTGCGTCGCTGAAGCGGATGCTCTCATGGCATGGTTTAAGAAAAAGACCGATCCGATTTCCGAGCACGAGCGGGCGCTCGCCGACGAGATTGCCGAACTCGATGTCCAGATCAAGCATCTGGGCGCGCAATTGCAGCGCGACCAATCCCAGCCGCGCCTGCGGTCCACCGCCGTGCCGCATGGAGCCACCATTGGCCGCTCGCCACCGGCGAACACGCCCCCTGCCGCAGCGCCGCGGGCCCCCGCCGGGCATGAACCGATCTTCGAAGAGCTGGGCCAGGACTTGTTGAAGGCGCGGCATGAAACGGCCACGACGCCCGGCCACTACAATGAATTGGGTGTCCGCAAATACGACCTGCCGGCTTTAATGCGGCGTCTGCGCAACCATTTTCGCGGGCCGTCCACGACGAACCCCAAACTGGTGAGCTATCTGGCGGCGGGCGGCATTCAGGGACTTCGACCGTTGCGTTATGAGAAGCGGGTGGCGCGCAATCGTTTCATTGCGCTGGTGGCCATCCTCTTTGTGATCTTGCTCGGTTTGATCGCGGTTTTTTTCCGCCATAAGTAGCCTTAGCCAAATCCGAAGGCGGAAATCCCAGGCCCAAAGGCCGTCCGCGCTCGCCGAGCCGGACAGCAAAACCGTTACTTCACTCTACCCCCCCTAATGGCAAAGCCTGGGGCAAAACCACGTCGGTCCACATCTTCCCCTTGCGCGCGTGCCAGCGATATGCCTTGGGGCGGCTAACGCAACACGCACAGTAAACGCTTCGGGTGAACCGGATGCACCAGCGAAAGATCGGCTTCGTTGAAGGCCAGCAGCAAGGGATCCTCGTCCATGTTCAACAGGTGCTTGTCGGAAGTCACCAGTCGAGCAAAAGATTAGCAGGAGATGAACAGCGAAGACGGGAAGACGGGAAGAAGAAAAGGCACTGATCGCCGTCACTCACCACGAAACACACGAAACACACGAACTCACTCCCAGTCCGCCGGGCGAAGGTCTTCCTTGGCTCTCTTTATGGCGCTCTCAAGGTGATGCTGAGTTTTCTTAATGGTTGTTTACGGCAAGAATTCGTGGCATCTTGCGGGCGTGAAGACGTTTTTGAGCAATGCGGACGGCAGTTCAGCCGCTACGGGTGTTGAGGTGCGTCAGTTGCGAGCCACCGGCAAGCGCATCGCCGCTAACAAGAAGTCCATTCTCCGTTTTCTCGCGGCCACCGGCATGTACACGGCCGCCGGCAAACTAAAGCCTCAGTTCCGCTGATGGTTTCCCATTCCCTCGCCGTCGGGTATCACGGCTGCGATGTTCGCGTCGCAAGAGAAGTCATTTCGCTGAAAGATTCCCTTCCCAGCAGGAGATGAACAGCGAAGACGGGAAGAGGAAAAGGCACTGATCGATGTTGCTCACTGAAATCGAACCGGGTTTGCTCACTAAAACTGAGCCAGCCTGGAGGGGGTGGCTAAGCAATAGTGAGCAGACATCAGGCGCAGGCGCTGGGACGCCTATTGCATATGAAGGGGTTGGCTCCTGTTCCTGCGCATGAACACCGTGAAGACCTACTTGGAAAGGAAAAATGACTCCTTAACGAATGGCTCACTTTAAGTGAGCGCAGGTGGTCCTATTTTCGTGAGCGCCATCGTCCAGAGCGGCGCGGCCAGGTTGCTGCTGGCCTGCGCCACGTACTGGACATAGGGCGTGCCCGAGAAGAAGACTGTCACCGTCCCGTCGCCACTGTTCTTAATGCCAGTGGTGATCGGGGGCGGCGCGCTCGCCTCCACCAACTGCTCGAGGCTGGCATCGCTGCCAAGGTAGTTGCCGTCCCTCAGCCCATCGGACACAAACGATGCAACCCATTCAGGGTTGAGACTCCAATCCGTCGCCCACCCGGGGTAGCTCTGCGCGAGCAACCCCGGGCTGAGAGATCTAATCCTTTCAGGATTGGGATTGGGCAACGGATATTCCGGTCAATCCTCTAATCAATATCGAGGCAGCGCCAGTTCGGTCGGCGAGACGGTCTTGATAACTCCGCGGCTACACTTCCACTGCTTCTCCGGCTTGCGGCCGAATAATTTTGATCTTCGGGTGCCGGGCATGGATTTGCTGGGCGAACCAGGCTCGCGAGTCTTCTTCGCCGTGGCTGAGCAGGACGGCGCGAGGCTCGACTTGGCCGACGAAATCGAGCAGATCGCTGCGGTTGGCGTGGGCGGTGAGGTCGAAGTCCTCGACCTCGCAGCGCCGGGTAACCATGCCTCCGCTGGGGCTGAGGAGAAATGTTTCGCCGTGTTTGGCGGCTTTGAGGCGGCCACCGGGCGTTTCGGGGTCAGCGTAACCGACGAAGAAGATGGACTGGCGTTCGTCGCCGATCATGCGCGAGGCCAGGTCGTGGGCTGCGGTGTGCTCGCTCATCATGCCAGCGGTGATGACAAAGATGCGTCCGCCGGTGAGCTTCATTTTTTGGGCCTGCCCCTTTTCCAGCACGACCAGGTTGAGGGCTTCCCGCAGTTGGAGGTTGGGGTACTGGCGATGGGTCCGGTGCGATTCGAGGTCGTAGATTTCGGTGAACACACGGCCGAGGCCGCCGATGTAGATGGGCTGCGGTTTGAGTTTGCCTTCGCCCATGAGGACGGCGAGCAAGGCGAGGATTTCCTGGGAGCGCCCGAGGGCGAAGGCGGGAATGAGGATCGAGCCTTTGCGTGCGAGCACGCGATGGATCGCCTCCGTGAGGCGCTCGATTTCCGTCTTGCGGGTGGACCCAACCGGGAGAGCACGGTTGCCGCGGGTTGTTTCCATGATGAGCACGTCCGCTTTCACGTCCTCGAACCGAGCCCCTTTCAGGATGGTTTGGTCGTGGAAACAAACGTCGCCGGTGTAAAAGAGCGTTTCCTTTTGGCCTCGAACCATGATGCCGGCGGAGCCCAGGGTGTGGCCGGCGTCATAGAATTCGAGGGTGGGGGAGAGGAAGCCGGCGCGGGTTTTGTGAAACGAGGCCCAATCGACCTGGCGGTTGTACCTGAATCCCTGGAACCTGGGGGCGATGTCGTCCACCTCGTCATGGCTGTAGAGGGGGTAATCCTTGAGCCCGAGTTCGTCGCGCTGTCGCTTCATGACGTTGACGGAGTTGTGGAGGACGCGTTCGACCAGGAAGTAGGTCAGCTCGGTCATGAGGACATGGGCGTGGGGGAAATAACGCAAGGCGACGGGCAGCGAGCCGACGTGATCGTGATGGCAATGCGAAATCGCGATGGCGTCCAACTCCTGCTTTTTGACCAGATCATACCGCGGCAGCCCGGCGCGGCCTTCGAGCCGGGGGTGGGTGCCGGCGTCCATCAGCAACCGGTGTCCCTCGATCTCAACAAACCAAGCGGTGGCGCCGATGGCTGTGTCCGGGTTCAGGTTCGTGATCTTCATTGTGTGAGAGTAGTGAGAGTATAGTCTGTCGGCACCTCGAACTGTTTGGCGTCGGGCTTCGCCAATCGGATCTGCTTGAAACGCATTCTTACCGTGCCTTCTTTTCCCTTCATCTCGATTTGGATGGGGAAATCCTCGAGGTCCGCCGCATTCCAGGTGGTCGCTTCGAGGACGGTTTGCTGCTGATTTTTGACGACCACGTTGTTTTTCACGCAGGCGTGGTCGTCGAGGGTTTCCTTGCCGAGCGCGGTCTTCTCCATCGTAAGCCCTTTTTCCAATGCCTCAGCTTCCCCTTTGGTTAGTGGCAAAACCACATAAGTCTTGGAGTTGGGATAAAGGACGAAGGTAGCCTTCTTGTCGGGCCGGAAGAGGCTGATGATGCGGTCCATACCGGCCTGTTTCAGAGCGGCGATGGTGCTGGCCGGGAGGTCTTTGCTCGTGGTTTGTTCCAGGTTGATGCCGAGGCGGATATTGTTATCGAGGGCGGCGAAATCCATAGGCATCCGCACCGCTTCCTGCTGCGACTTGTCGAACACCAGCGTATCGACTCTGGCCGAGAAGGCGGAAATGCTGCCAAAGAGTTTGACAAAAGCGGCGTTGATCCCGGTGGCAGAGCCGACGGCTGGCAATTGGGCCAACACCGCGCCCGGCACCAACAACATCAGGGCAAGCACGCCACACAATTTCGCTGTCATGGAATTCATTCTCTAGGCGGAACTTGTTGGGAAGATACTGCTGCGACCGAACAAGGCCAGCACAAACTCTTTTCACTTGGTTGTTGAACGGGCATCACTTAAGGTGGTCTCACGAAAACAGAAAACGTTGAAAGGCCTTAGCGGGTTATGACGCATACGAGACATTTGAAGAAATTGCTGGCCCTGGCTTTGACCATCCACGGGGCGTTGCTGCTGCCGCTGTGCGCGCAAAAGGTTCCGGTGGTCGAGAAGCACCTGGCGAATGGGCTGACGCTCCTGCTGGTGGAGCGGCACGATGAGCCGATTGTCGCCGGCGGCTGGGTGGCGCACGTTGGGAGCTCGAACGAACGACTGGGCATCACGGGCATCGCCCACCTCTTCGAGCACATGATGTTCAAAGGGACGCCGACCATCGGCACCAAAGATTACCAGAAGGATATGGAGATCATCGCCGCCCAGGAACGCGTCCGCGATGAAATGCGGCAGGAAGACCGGAAGATGCGCGCCGAGTATCGCCGCGGCGCAATCGATGATCTGCTGAAGCCGGAGAACAAGACGGCGCGCTACCTCGAGCTCGAGAAGGAGTTTGCCAAGCTCATCACCGAGCAACGGGCCATCCTGGTCAAGAATGAGTTCGATCGGATATACAGCGGGGCAGGCGGTTCGAGTATGAACGCCTTCACTTCCGAGGACATGACCGCCTATTTCGTGAATGTGCCCGCCAACAAAATCGAGCTTTGGATGTGGATGGAATCCGAACGGATACTGCACCCGATTTTCCGCGAGTTCTATGCCGAGCGCGATGTGGTGTTCGAGGAGCGGCGCATGCGCACGGATTCGACTCCGTTGGGCAAGTTCCAGGAGGAGTTCAACGCGATGTTTTGGGAATCGTCCCCTTATGCCTGGCCGACGGTGGGCTGGCCCTCGGACATTCCGGCGATTTCCAAGGCGCAGGCTGACGAGTTTTACTCGACTTATTATTCGCCGCAAAACATCACGCTCATTCTGGTGGGCGACCTGGAGCCGGACAAAGCCGAGGCGCAAGTCCGGAAATACTTTGAGCGCATCCCGCGCGGCCCGAAGACTCCGCCGGATGTGGTGACGCTCGAAGTGAAGCAACTGGCCGAGAAACGACTGTCTGCGGAAGCCGAAGCGAACCCCCAGGTGGACATCCTCTGGCATACGGTGGCCTTCCAGCATCGCGACTCATATCCACTCGAAATCCTGGCGCAGATTTTGTCCACCCGCACCGGCCGGCTTTACAAGGGACTAGTGATGGGCAGCGGTGTCGCCACGGAGACCTATGCCGATCAGAGTTCGCAGAAATGGGAGGGCATGTTCAACGCCGGCGGTGAGGTGAAGGAAGGGCACACTCCCGCGGAAGTCGAGCAGGGCATTTACGACAACCTCGATAAGTTGAAGAAGGAGGAAGTTCCCCCGGAAGAGTTGCAGAAGGTAAAGAACAACTTTGCCGCCGCTGAATACCGCAAGCTTTCGTCGAATTACCAGATTCTGATGCACCTGATTCGCAACGATGGCGAAGGCGACTGGCGCGAGATTAACGAGGCTGCGCCGAAGGTTCAGGCCGTGACCGCAGCCGACGTCAAACGCGTGGCCAATAACTATTTCACGAAGGAAAACCGGGCAGTGGCCGTTTACACGCGCAAACCAGGCGCGTCAGCCAAGGAGACACGATGAGAGAATTGCTTGTTGAAATCCGAGACCTGAAATCTGAAATCCGAAATCCGAAATCCGAAGGAAATCCGATGGCCGAAATCCGAAGGAAATCCGAAATCCGAAATCCGACGACGGAATCTGAGTGGCCAGCGGTGTGGCAATTCGGATTTCGGATTTCGAGCTTCCTTCGGATTTCGGATTTCGGATTTCGGATTTACCCCACCCTGCTCGGCACCGCTCTGCTGCTTGCCAGTTTCACCCCCGCTCGCACCTTCGCCCAGGCCGCGATCCCCGACCGTCCCGAAAAGCTGAGCTATCCGCCGCTCGTTTATGAGCCGCCGGAACCCGCGAACTTTCGCGTGACACTGAAGAGCGGCCCGGTCGCCTACGTGGTGCCGGATCGCGAGTTGCCCCTGGTCAACATTGTCGTCTATGCCCACACCGGGTCGTATCTTGAACCTGCCGGCAAAGAGGGTCTGGCTGATCTGACGGGGTATTTGCTCGCCCGGGGCGGCACGAAATCAAAGACTGCCGAAGACTTGGAGGAGCGTCTGGCGTTCCTGGCCGCACAACTCAACTCGGGCATTGGGGAAAACCAGGGTAGCGTGGGCTTGAACCTGCTCTCCAAAGATTTGGACGAAGGACTGGCGATCTTGCGCGAGGTTTTGAGCGCCCCGCGCTTTCAGGAGGACAAGATCGCTCTTCGCAAGCAGCAGATGCTGCAAGGCATGAAGGAGCGCAACGACGAGACGGCGGCCATCGAAGGTCGCGAGCGCGGCTTTCTGGCTTTTGGCGAGGATTTCTGGGCCAACCGGCATACCACAGCCGCTTCGGTGAACTCGCTAAACCAGGCCGACCTCGAGAAGTTCCACCAGCAATGGTTTCATCCCGCCAATTTCGTAGTGGCGGCCAGCGGCGATTTCGACCGCGACCAGATGGTGCAGAAGCTCGAAGCGCTGTTCGCGAACTGGACTGGCAGCGGCGCCGCGCCGACGGCCATCCCCACCAACACCACTTTTGCCGCGACGGGCGTTTACATCGTCGATAAAGACGTCAACCAGGGCCGCGTCGCGATGATGCTGCCCGGCATCCTGCGCGATAACCCGGATTACTTCGCGGTCGTTATTATGAACGATATTCTCGGCGGCGGCGGGTTCACCTCGCGCATTATGAATCGGGTGCGCTCCGATGAGGGTTTGGCTTACTCCGCACATTCGAGTTTTCCGGGCGGTATCTACTATCCGCTGACCTTCACGGCCGGGTTTCAATCCAAGTCCCGCACCGTCGCCTATGCGGCATCGATCGTGTTGGAACAAATGAAGCAGATCGCCGCCGCGCCGGTGAAGGACGACGAGATCAACGTCTCGAAACGCGGGTTCATCGAGCGGTTCCCGCGCACTTTCGCGACCAAGTCGCAGGTGGCGAACACCTTCGCGCAAGACGAGTTCACCGGCCGCTACGCCCGGCAGCCGGACTACTGGAAAACCTACCGCTCGCGCATTGAAGCCATCAGTCAGGACGACCTGCTGCGGGTGGCAAAGAAGTACCTCACGCCCGAGAAACTCGTCATTCTTGTCGTTGGCAAGAAAGACGAGATCCTGCTTGGCTCTCCAGAACACCCGGTGAAATTGACGGAGCTGACCAGCGGCGGCCTGACCGATGTGCCGTTGCGGGATCCGCTGACGATGAAAGCTCTCAGGACTTATGGCCAATGAAGCTCTCGAATCCACCAGCGCGGCGGGAAACGCATCCGCGCCTTCTGATTTCATCCGTGACATCGTCACGAGCCACGTTGCGGAAAAGAAATATCCTCAGATTCACACCCGCTTCCCTCCGGAGCCTAACGGCTACCTGCACATCGGCCACGCCAAGTCGATCTGCCTGAATTTCGGAATCGCCCGCGAGTTCGGCGGCATTTGCAATCTGCGAATGGACGACACGAACCCGACCAAGGAGGACATCGAGTACGTCGATTCCATTGCGGAAGACGTAAAGTGGCTGATCAGCGACTGGGCTGACGACCGCCTTGGCCTCAAGCCCAAAGGCAAGGCCCCGGAAACCCAAACGACCGACGGGAAAACGGACTTCTATCTCCCTCCCGCGACCCTCGATCTTCAACCCGCCGCTCCCCTCGAGCCATTCTACGCGTCGGACTATTTCGATCAGATCTATGAGTATGCCCTGCAACTCATCAAGAAGGGCGTCGCCTACGTCGATGATCTCTCCCCCGAAGACACCGACAAATACCGCGGCTCCCCGGATCGTCCGGGCCAGGAAAGTCCATTCCGCAACCGTTCCATCGAGGAGAATCTGGATCTCTTTACGCGGATGAAGCAGGGGGAGTTTCCCGACGGCAGGCGCACGTTGCGCTCGAAGATCGACATGGCATCCCCGAACATTTGGATGCGAGACCCGATTTTGTACCGCATTCGTCACGCCGAACACCATCATACCGGCGGCAAATGGCGCATATATCCGCTGTACGATTTTGCGCATTGCCTGAGCGACTATATTGAAGGGATTACCCACTCGATCTGCACGCTGGAGTTTGAGGTGCATCGGCCGCTCTACGATTGGATTCTCGGGCAGCTCGACTTGCCGCGGCCCTTGCCCCACCAGTATGAGTTTGCGCGCCTGAGCCTCGGCTACACCGTCATGAGCAAGCGCAAGCTCATGCAACTCGTCAACGAGGGACTCGTCTCTGGCTGGGATGACCCGCGCCTGCCCACCATCAGCGGCTTGCGCCGGCGCGGCGTCACGCCGCAAGCTCTGCGGGATTTCGCATACAACATCGGCATCACCAAATACAATGGGATTACCGATGTCGCCGTGCTGGAACACTCCATTCGCGAGGATCTTAACCGGCGCGCCCTGCGGCGGCTGGCAGTGCTGCGTCCAATCAAAGTCGTCCTGACCAATTATCCTGCAGGGCAGGTCGAGGAGCTTGACGCCGTCAACAATCCCGAAGACCCGGCGGCGGGGACGCGCAAGGTTCCGTTCAGCCGCGAGCTTTACATCGAGCGCGATGATTTTATGGAAGTGCCGCTGCCGAAGTATTTCCGGCTGCGTCCCGGCGGCGAAGTGCGGCTCAAGTATGCCTTCATCATCAAGTGCGAGGAAGTCGTCAAAGATGCCGTTGGCCAGGTGGTCGAACTCCGTTGCACCGCCGATCTCGGCAGCAAAAGCGGCGGCCCGACGGCCAGCCGCAAAGTCAAAGGCACCATCCATTGGGTCAGCGCCGCCCACGCCGTCGAGGCGGAAGTCCGGCTCTATGACCGGCTCTTCACCGTGCCCGAACCCGATGCCGACGGCGATTTCAAGCAGCATCTCAACCCGCACTCGCTGGAAGTCGTCACCGCCAAATGCGAGCCGAGCCTCAAGGACGCGAAGTTCGAATTCTGCTACCAGTTCGAACGTCTGGCCTATTTTGCGATCGATAAAGACAGCGGCTCGGGAAAGCTAATTCTCAACCGGACGATTACGCTGAAAGACGCGTGGGCGAAGCTGCGTTAATCGAGTTGGTAGCCCTGAAAGGCGAACCGTAGTTCGTCCAGTTGTTGTGATCCAGTGATACTTGAATCTGGTAATTTGTTCCATTTGTCTTTCCACCCTCCCAATTTCGCAGCCTTGTCAGACAGGCTGATCTTTGGCATCGTAACACTCGATGAATGACACGCTGAAACGCATCACGGTTGATCCGGCAATTTGCCACGGCAAACCCACCGTGCGCGGGCTGCGCTATCCGGTGAGCATGATCCTGGAGCTTCTGGCCGGGAACATGACGCCGGAGGAGATACTTGCTGACTACCCAGATCTCCAACGCGAGGACATCAGCGCCTGCCTGGCCTTTGCCGCCCGGCTTTCCAGTGTCCACCGTATTCTGCCCCTGGCCGCGTGAAGTTCTTGGTCGGTGCCCAGTTGCCGCGCAGGCTGGCGCTCTGGTTCCAGCAACGCGGGCATGATGTGATCCATACGATCGAGCTTATCCAGCAGAACCGCACCCCCGATCCACTCCTATTGGCCATGGCGAACCAAGACGATCGCGCACTGGTCACCAAGGACACGGACTTTGAAATCACTCACGAACTCGGCCAAGGTCCGCCCAAGCTCCTGCTAATCACCACCGGCAACATTCACAACAACGAACTGCTGATCGGAGGTGGGGTGTGCCGCATCCGGCGCACCGTTGCTCGATGCTGTGGCAGGCTTCAGACACCTCCAGAAGGAGCGCCTTTTCCTCAGCCCTCATAGACGGGCTGGTGCGTCGCCTCGATGTCTTGACGAAAATAGGGATTCCGCACCGAGCGTTCCGTGACCATATCCACCCGCCGCTCAAGCAAGCGCTCCAACTCGTTGGCCAACCCGAAGTAGTTGTCAGCATTTGCACGATACGTTCGCCGTAGGCGCCGTTGGCGAGCACCGCCACTTTGCCCTCCGGCGACACGCAAGATAAGAGCGTCCGGCACCCATCAAGGTTCCAGTTTGTTCCGGTTTGCCGCAAACTGGAACAAACTGGAACCTTGAAGTCCCTTTCCGCACTACTCGTTTGCGGGATTCACTCCCAATCGCACCACCGCTAACTCCCTGCCGCTCGCGCAAAGCGCGGAGGTAATGAAGAGGGAAGAGCGGAGATGGGTAACGGGCTCTCGCCACGCAGGAGAGGAGAGACCAGCGGAAGCCTCCGATGACACCGACCATCGGGTTCAATGAGTAAATGCTGAAAAACTGAAAGGCTGATCTGCTTCAGCGTTTGGCCAGCATGGAAAATCATTTACGGAGCGCGGCGGCCTGCTTGCGAAACTCCTCCACCGCCCGCCGGGCTTGTTCCAATTGCTGGGGCGTCAGGCGGGATTCCAGAGCGCGCTTTCCGTCATTGGCGCTGGCAATTCCGCCCGAGATGGCCAACTCATACCATTTCCATGCCTCAACCAGGTCGGTGGCGGTGCCCTGGCCTTCCTCGCAGCGGCGAGCCAGGTTGTACTGCGCATAAGCGTCGCCCAAGTCAGCGGCCTGCCGGAAATAGCGAACCGCGGTTTTAGGGTCTTTGGTCGCGCCCCGGCCTGTGCCATACATCGAACCCAGATTGTAAAGGGCAGCGACATGGCGCTGGGCGGCAGCTTTTTCGAGCCAAAACACGGTGTTGGTGGGGTCCTGCCCCGCAAGACGACCAGACTGATACAGCGTGCCCAGTCGGTACTGCGCTTCCGCATTCCCCGCTTCGGCCGCTTTGCGCAACCAGTCCCCGGCCTCGCGATACTCGCCCGGCCGAATCGCCTTATCCAAACCCCAGATCCCCATCTGTAACTGGGCTTGCGAATCTCCGGCTGAAGCCCGAGCCGCAAGGGCTTTTTGGTCCACATCGCTCCGCCCAACAATCGGCTCAGAATGGTCCTGGTTGGCTGGCAGCACCCTGGCAAAATAGTACCCCGCGCCGCAGAGCACCACGGCCACGACTGCAAACAAAATTACCAATGACCCCTTCAGTTTCTTCATAATTCAACAATAAACAGCAGCCCAAGTTAAATGCGCCAAACGCTCATTCGGTATCAAATTGTAGGTGCAATAAATTTTAGTTGCAATCTGCGATTTGGTTTTGCAATGTGAAGCATCAGTTCGAAATGGGCAAGCAAAGCCATACATGTTCAAGGTGGCTACCGGCTGGGGGCAACCCTGCCGGTTGCATGGCGGCAACCATCTGCGCGCATGATTCAGCCCGCCGGCGGACTGGGTCGTCACACGATTGTAACGTGCAAGACATGGGGCCGTAACAAGGAGGATGCATTTTGACTTGCAGATTATTCTTGTGTGCAACGGATCGGTGGGTAATCAATCGACAGGACAGATTATGAATGTGAATACGACGAAACGACAAAACGGGAACCGGCGCGAAGGGTTTACATTGATCGAACTGCTGGTGGTCATTGCCATCATCGCCATTCTGGCGGCGCTGCTGCTGCCGGCACTTAGCAAAGCAAAGGAGCAGGCCAAAGCCGCCCAATGCAAGTCCAACCTGAAGCAAATTGGCTTGGCGGGAATTCTGTACGCGCAGGACTTCAAGGACAGCTATTTTTACCTGACCGGTTCGGACGGCCCCTACCTTCCCAACGACGGGCAGTGGACAGCAAACCCGCGTTCAGACATCCTCCTCCTCCCGACGGATGGGCTGGCCTACTGGGCCATTGGCTACTTGGATTATTTCGCGAAAAACCGGCGTGTTTTCCACTGTCCCAATTGTATTCACTGCGACGAATGGCATGACGGCGGCCGGTATTATCCAGTTGAATTTTGGCAGAATTCCCAATACGGGATGTGTCAGTTTCTTCTCACGGCTTTTGACGCCTCTGTCGAACCTCGCTTGAAAAAGCTCTCCAGCTATAAACGGCCGTCGCAGATGATTTTCGTCCAGGATTCGGCGGAGCAGAAGAATGAGGGTGCAGATGACAGCATCGGGCTGTTCCCGGGCAGTGCTTCGATCCTGACCCAGTGGATTGGAACACCGCCGCCGCTTGGGGGCCTTTCGACTCTTTACGGCGGTTACGATTTCACCTGGGAATGGTATCGCCATAACAAGACCTGCCAGACTTCCTGGGTGGATGGGCACGTGTCCAACATTAAATTCAAAGGCCTGAAGGTCGGTATCGATTATCGCCATTTCACGGGGATAATCCCGCTGAATCCGGCTGAATAGAACTGTTCTCCGAACATGATTATGATGACACCACTCTGCGCCACAAGAATTACGCTCGCTTTCCTTCTGCTCTTGATTTCCGGTTTGGGTTGCAGGAAGGACGTTTCGCCGCCAGTACCGCTGCCGGTCGATCAATTTGCCGCCACGTTCAACACGGCTTTCGCGGGTGCCAAAGCCGAGGCCAAAGACACCGCTGCCCAGATGGTGACGGCAGTCCAAGCCAAGGATTATTCAAAGGCATTTGCCCAACTCCAATCCCTCATGTCAACTCCTGGCCTGACCAAAGACCAACAGGGCGTCCTGGCGCGCGCGTTGCTTACGGTGAATGACCTCCTGGCCACCGCCCAAAGTCAGGGTGATCAGAAAGCCGCCGAAACCATTCAGATCTACCAAAAGAATAAATAGTCGCAGCTTTCAGCCCTAAAGATAGGGTTGCTCGCGATCACATCTACATCTTTTCTTCCAAGTCTCGAACAACACCAAAACAAGTCCTAAACTACCTATGAAAGTAGTAGCCATAGCCAAAAGAAACTTCTGCGCGCTGTGCGCAGTCGTATCCGATAAAATAACCGTAAACATAACCATGAAACCGATACCCAAAGCCAAAAGAAACTCGTGCGCCCTCGGCGCAGTCGTGCTGGCGACCCTCCTGGTCGCCGCGAATACCTCCGGCCAACCCACGGGCCAATGGGATTTTAACAGTGGCAATCTCAATGCCACTGTAGGCGCTGCTCTTACCTACGCCGATGGTCCTGGGGGGCCCACCCAGTTGGGAACCTCGTTTGGGACGACAACCTCCCTTGGCATCCCCAACATCAACGGCACGGCCGCCAACGTCATGCGATTCCCCGCAGCCACTAATGGCATGGGCTATCTAATGCCAGACCCTGCTACACCCAACGGCGGCGGTTCGCAGGTGAACGAGTGGACCCTGATCATGGACGTGCTTTACCCGGCTGCTTCCGACGCCCTGGACCGGCCCATCATCGATACGGATGGCACGATCTTTGTGCCTGGACCCGACTTCATCGTCAGTGCCAGCGATGGCTTGGGGTCGCCCCCCAGCGGGCCCTACGGCGGCTCCATCCTCCCCAATATCTGGCATCGAATCGGGATTTCCGTGACCGCGGACGTCGTGAGCTTGTACATCGACGGCCAACAAGTCGGCACCGGGGCGGGTGCTGGTCTGGACAATCGGTTCGCTCTGAGCGCTGGCGCCACTTCCCTGATTCTGGGCACTACACTCACCAACGCCGCCGTTGGGTACGTCAATAGCATCCAGGTCCGTGATGTTGCACTGAACCCTGGCCAGATGCTCGCGATGGGTGGACCTTCAGCAGCCGGCATTCCTCAGGTCATCCCCCCGGTGCCTTCGTTCATCCAATCCCGCACCCCGGCGGTGAGCGCCAGCGGTGTGAGTCCAACGCCAACCATCGATGTCGTGTTGAATCAGGGAGATACGACCGTGAGTTCATCCTCCATCAAACTCTACTTCGACGGCGCCTTGCTTCCGTCAACGATGACCCCGACCCCGCCCACGTTTGATGTTGCGGCGTCGATTACCGCCCTCCAGACGCCAAATTCCCTGCATGCGTTGTCGCTGGTGTGGTCGGATAGCGTGGCCGGTCTCAAGACAAATACATGGTCTTTCACCGTGCAGAATTACCAAAATGTAAATCTTCCGACTCCGTTCTATTTCGAGGATTTTAACGGGCTCACCGAGGATCCAAGTGGCCCAGGGCCTTTGCCTCTTGGCTGGACGGTTAGCAATATGACCAGCCCGGGAACATCCGGTTACAATCTGGACAACCGCGATTCAGACTGTTACCTGAACTGGGTTCTGGTTTCCAGCTACCGCTTCTCGACCTGGGGTTCGGCCCGCACCGATCTGCCGCCCATCGTGCTCAACGGAACGCTGTTGACCAGCTTAACGGATGGCAACCTGATGTGGGCAGAATCCGACCAGCGCTGCGGCGGTTGCAACGGCCAGTTCCAGGAAATGTACACCAGAGATATTGATTGCAGCGGAAAAACGAATGTCTTCGTCGCCTGGAAGAGCATTTATGAGCAGAACCAGGACAATATGAATTGCTCCGAATACTCAATCGACCAGGGAGCCAATTGGCTGCCGGTCCGTTACATGTTCTGCACGCTCGGCAATGGCGAAGCTTCCGCCATTTATTACACCAATAATGCGGCCGGCCAGCCCGTCATTGACGTTGGGCAGACTTTTTACACCACCGCTGTCAGCCGCAACTTCTCCACAACGACACCGCCTGCGGCTACGAACTACGCGTGGTACATTAAGGCCCCGATTACAACGAATCTCATCCCTTGTATCATCGGATACACCAACGACGACACGCTCAACGGAAAAGAGATCGTCGTCGTGCGCCTGCCTAAGGCCGATGGCCAATCGAAAGTGCGCCTCCGGTTCCTCGATACCGGAACGTCCAGTTGGTTCTGGGGCATCGATGACTTGGGACTATACGAAATCAATACGCCGGTCATCACCTCGCAACCGGCCGCTCAGACGGTGAGCGCGGGAACCACTGCGACGTTCACCGTGGTTGCGCAAAGCGCCACACCTTTGACCTATCGTTGGCAACACGCGGGGACGAATCTCTTTAGTGTTGGACATTTCTCGGGCGCGACCAACGCAACCCTCACGGTGTCCAATTGTGAGACCAACGACGCTGGCCAGTACGTCTGTGTCGTGGGCAACCTTTATGGCAATGTGCCCAGCGTGGGCGCTCAGTTGACCGTCGTGACCGCGCCACAGATCATCACGCAGCCGACCCCGGCCGTCTCCAGCCCCGGCTTCCCGGTCTCCCTTACGGTGGCCGCGCTGGGCCGGGTGCCGTTGCACTATCAGTGGCGGCACGATGGTTTGCCGGTGGGCGCGAACAGCCCCACCTTAAGTTTCGCCTCCGTCCAGACGACCGATGCGGGCCGATACCAGGTGACCGTTACCAACAGCGAAGGCTCGGCTTTGAGCGCTGTGGTTCGCCTGATCGTTTCCCCCGGCCCGATCACCAACAACCTGGTCGCGCACATCACGTTTGACGGCAATTACGACGATTCTTCCGGCCGCAATAATAACGCCTCGGCGGTGGGTGGACCAACCCTGGTCGCCGGAAAGATGGGTCAGGCCATGAAATTCACCACCACTCAGGATGGGTCCACCATTCAGTACGCAACGCTGGGCTATCCCGATGATCTGAAATTCGGGGACGCGGTGGATTTCTCGATCTCCTTCTGGGTCAATTACACCCAACAGGTGGATGACCCGCCGTTTATTTCAAACAAGAACTGGGCTTCGAGCGGCAACCGGGGCTGGGGAATCTTTACTCAGGGCGGTGGTAATTACCGCGCCAACACAACTGGAACGGGCGGGACCAAGTATGACACCAGTGCGACGCCGGTTGTGCGCGATGGGACGTGGCACCACATCGTGCTGAGCCAAGCCCGTGGTGCGATTGCGAGTCTTTATACCGATGGTGTTCTGACTATCACGAAGCCCGATCTCGCCACCGGTTCGATCGACACTGACGATCTTGGCTACGCCGTCAATATCGCCCAGGACGGTCAGGGTAACTACACGGATGGAGGCAGTGCTGGCATCACCAATGCCATCATCGACGATGTGGGCATCTGGCGTCGCGCGGTCAGTGCGCAGGAAGCTAGTGCCATTTATACCGCCGGCCAGAGTGGCAAGAACTTGGCGCAGGCGGTCATAGCCGTCCAACTCACGGTAGTCAGCATCTCCAACGGCAACATTCACCTCGCTTGGCAGCCCAGCCCGGCGGTGAAGCTGCAGCAATCCACCAGCCTGAGCCCGGCATCGTGGACGGATGTTCCCGGCACACTCGGCGCCGGCTCGGCATCGGTGCCCATGTCCCCCACCAAGCTCTTCTTTAAACTGGCGCAGTAACTCACCCACCTAAACCCCGGGCAGGCTCCAAGCCGCCCGGGTCCGTGGGCCTGATTCGTTCACCGTTTGGGTGATTCAGTGGGTTTTGGCATGTTGCGTAAGTCATGCCAAAACCCATTTTAGTTTGGAGTCCCGCCTTTAGGCGGTTTCTGCGCCGCGCCGCCTAAAGGCGGGACTCCAAACTTTCCACCGTCCTGCGGTTTGACCTTCAGGACATCCAGCGTGAGATCAGCCGGCTTGGGCTTCATTGTTTCGAAGGCGATCCGTTGCTCTGGGGTAAGTTC
>Ga0194053_10000539_pt1 | contig 28250 bp, 27 predicted proteins | sample SepL228m_MetaG_FD_161684 | JGI IMG/M metagenome (GOLD analysis project Ga0194053, IMG submission 161684) | Anoxic zone freshwater microbial communities from boreal shield lake in IISD Experimental Lakes Area, Ontario, Canada - Sep2016-L227-8m | ecosystem: Environmental > Aquatic > Freshwater >... | reverse complement strand
AGTTGGCAGGAGATCCGTTCGGGTTTGATGTTGAGGACCGTGGCCGGCGGGTAGCGCCGGGCGATCGCTTGCAGGCGCTCGAACGGGAGCAGGAAACTCTCCGCTGAATCGCATCTGGCTTCCGGCAGGGCGACTCTGGCAAACATTTCCAGGTCGGTGCCCATGAGGGTCGTGCGCTCGGGTGTGGCATCCACCCGGATGCAGCGCAGGCATTCGAGGGTGGACTTGTTGGAGACGACTTTGGCGAGGCCCGAGAGTGCGGGCTTCAAGTCGCTGACTGAGATACTGATCATGTTTTCCTTTCGGTTGTTGAAACGGAAACGGCCCGCGTGTCGTGGTGACAGGCGGGCCGCTTTCGCAGGTTGTTGTTCCTATGGTAGGTCGAAGTCGTGTTCGGTCATCTCCTCGCGGAGAAGCTTGAACTCGGCCGCGTCCGTCCGGGAAGGATCGGGGTCGTCAAGCCGGAGCTCGATCACCTCGAAGTTGAGTGTTTTGGGAAGGAGCAGATGGACTGTCCCGTTCGTGACATCTGTGCAGAGGTAAATGCGGTTGGTGTCTAGTTGCATGTGCTTGTTCAGGTTTCGATGGGTTCACACCAACCTGCGACGAGGCGCCCCCAATACTCGAGGTCCTTGCCGCAGGCATGCCCGTGGGCGGTTTTCCCATCGGGCATGGTGATGTCGAATTCAGGGAACCCCGGTCCGGGGTCACTGCCGAACATGTAGGCACCAGTGTAGGTGATGACCGAGCCGGCGGGGACGGGTATGGACGGGCCTCCCTTGTGGGTATACGGGGCGATGGGCACCATTCGCGAAGCGAAGGTGACCGGTTTTGTGGTAGAGAACTTTCGCCCTCTACTGAGCGTTCCTTCGATTAAGGTTGGCATATTGTGTTGTGTTCTGAGCCGGGGATCCATCCCGGCGCGTGTTAGAAAACCCCGATGGTCCGGGATGGGATGTCATTCGTGGCGGCGCTCCTCCCACTCGTCCTGACAGCACTCGCACCGGAAGACCGATGCCTCGGGGATTTCCCGGTTGGCTGCCACGATGTAGAGGTATTCCCCGTCGATCACCTGCCGACCGGTGACCAGGTCGCCGCAGTCGCAGCAACGGAATGACATTCCTGGATTGACGCCCGCTTTGGATAGGATCGAGGCCATGTCAGTAGCCGTTGACCCTCTTGGTGCCGACGCGGTTGCCCTTGGCATCGTAGGCGCGAAACTCGCAGTAGTCGGGGCCGGGGTCGCTGATCTCCGAGCCGTGGACTTCGAGCGTTTCCGTCTTCGCCACGACCTCGGCATTGAACCCGGCACCGAAGGGCGGCTTGCCTGCCGCCTCCTTGCGGGCGGCCTCGCCCGTGAATTTTGCAACGAGGTTCACGCCGCCACCTCCTCCCTGCGGAACTTGAGCTGATCGCGGGTGCATTCGACAGCAAGGATGTCGTCGCGCACCCCCAGATACACTGGCTGGAAGAGGCTGCCACTGCCGGGCATCGCATAGAGGTAGCGAATATCCACGGCATCCCCGACCTGCGGGATGAGCTGGTCCGCCGGGACCGTGACGTTGCCGGCCGGAACTAGCGTGCCGTTATCCCATACGGCGATGCCCACGCTGCGCTTGGCGTTGATCGCATTCACGATCACCGAGGCGGTTTCGACGAATTTGTATTTGAGCTGGTCGCCGCCGGAGTTCGGGCGCCCCGGCGAATACGGTGCCCCGATCCGCTTGAAGACGACCCCCTCCGCATTCTCCTCGCGGAGCTGGTCGAAGACGCGGCGCTTGGCCACCTTCCCGTTATGGGTGGCGACCCACTGGATGGCGCTCTGCTCGGTGCTGGCGAGCAGGTTGAGCAACTCGACGAGCCTCGTCTTGTAGGGCAAAGGCCGCAGATCGGTGAACCTCACCTCCAGCAGATCGAAGACGTGGAACGTGTCGCCCACGGCCTCGCCGTCCAGAAGGAAGTTGTGCGGCAGGGCGGCCGCCGCTGCCCGGATGGATTCCGGGAACCCGCATTCGATTCCCCGGCGGTTGATGCCGGTGATTTCGAATCCCTGCTTGTGCAGGAGGAGCCTTTTGCCGTCGTGCTTGGGCTGGAGGTAGAACGCTTCGTCAGCCAGGAGGGGCTCGGGGTCCTCCACGGCATTGAGGAGCTGGGGGCGGATGTCCGTCATCTTCCGGCTGCCTTCGGTGTAGGCCTGGCTGTCTGCCCCGAGGGTGTAGCCCTTGGCCATTTTTTCCTTAACCAGCTTGTCGTAGATCAGCCTCGCGGCGTCAAAGTAGAGCGGGCAGGCGGTTTTGGTGCCGGTGTTGAGCGTGGATCCCCTGCGCCCGTAGGCAAAGTTGACCACGTATCCGCCGTCACGCGGTTCGATGGCGATCCGGTAAACTTTGTCGGAGCGCTCATCGCGGTAATGAAGTGTTGTGTGCATTGAATTCTTTCTTTGGTTGAAATGGAAAAGGCCGGGAGCGTGGTTGCCCCCGGCCTTCTTGGTTGATGGTTGTCTATCTGCGCCAGAGCAGCATGAGGGCGGCGACCGCCCCAAACCCGAGCGCTATCCCGATCAGGGGCATTATCAGGCCGGGCAACGCCGCCGCCGCCACAGCCAATGTGAGGAGTGCGAAAAGCCAGAACATGATGTCGGCTGCAAATGTCATGATCCACTTCATCACCTTCCCCCTCCGATGAATTTACCGAACACCATCACCAGCGCGCAGAGCACGAGGCTGATGCCGATGAATTGCAGCCCACCTCCAATGGGACCGGTGTCGATTCCACCCGCTCCGCCATCACAGGCGGATAGAAGGGTAGCGGAGAGAAGCAGCATGGATTTCTGAATGGTCCTCATGCCGCACCTCCTTGCCTGCACTCGTCGAAGTATTCGCACGCGGCGCACTGCAAGCCCGGCGAGGGCACGTAGTCCTCCCTCTCGACTCCGTCCACCAAGGACTCGATCAGGCGGAAGAGTTTCGAGTGCTGGGCCTCGGTGGTTGCCGGGGCCTCGCTCACGACGAGCTTGGGCGTCTTGGTTTTGACCAAGTGGTGGAGCTCGAAACCGGACTCCTGCTTGCCCGTGGCCTCCCGGTAGAGGAGACCGTAGGCTGTGAGCTGGGTTTCGTTCCTGTGGACGACCTGTTCAGCATTCGGGGTGGCGGCGCTGGTTTTGAAGTCAACGATCCGCCCACCCGGACGCACGAGGTCGATGATCCCGACGAGGGTGGGCAGCCCGTGCTTGGCCAGATCGGCTTCGACACGAACCTCCACCGCCTCGGGCTTTTCCTCGGCCGGGATGGGAGTGTCGCGGACATACATCTCCACGAGCCCCCATGCTTTTTCCTGCTGCTCGTCCTCCTCCCCGGCCTCCCATGAAACCGGCGCGTCCTCCTGACCGGTTACCCAGTTCATAAGGAACCCTTCGCGCAGGGCCGACGCGTCATGCGCCTGCCCCCGCCAGCGGGCCGTGCTCCACGCCTGCAGGGCCGCGTGGACCGCCTTGCCCACGAACTGCGCAGCACTGCCCGGCTTGAGCAACTCCAACACATACCGGAAGTAGAACTTCAGGCGGCAGGAGTGGAAGCAGTTGAGCCGGGAGGCGGAGACCACGCGTGTCAGGTGCTCGGTCGGGTCGGGGACCACCTGCTTCCTTGTCGGAGCGAGGGCGATCACCGGGCACCTCCGTTCGCGTAGGTCCGGCGGGGCGGTGCGCTACGGGTGCGGCTGGGTTTGCGTCCGCCGTTCTCGTCGAGGATGCGGTCGATGAGACCGCTGGCCTGGAGCTTGTTCAGCTCCCGGACCCCGACGCCGAACATTTCGCGGCTGGTGTCATCAACCTGCCCCTTGTCGAGGTTGTGTTCGTCCACGAGCTTGATGATGAGTTCCTGCTGCTTCTCCGAGCAGGCCCAGGCATCGCCGTTGGTGTGGCCGTTGCCATTGGTGGGGGCGCTGTGGCCGTTGGCGCGGTTGTCGTGCCCGTTGGCGGAGCCGTTGGTTTTGCCCTCCATGCCGTAGCCGTGATCGGGGACGAACCCCGTGCGCTGGATCTCCTCATCCACGTTCTGCTGGAGGAGCTGGTAGAGACGGGTGCTTTCTCCCGCCACGTCGTTGATGTTGCTGATCTCGGTCTCGACGGTGACCGCGAACTGGTGGCTCGAATACCCCGGCAGGCCGAGGCGTTTGCTGTAATTGGCAATGAGTTTGAGTGCCATAGTTTCCTTTCGTTGTGGGCACAAAAAAGCCCGGCGTGGTGCCGGGCTGATTGTGTGCCGGATTGGTTTGTTCAGGCAGCGGCGGTCGCCGTGTCCTGGTTGGTGGCTCTGTGGAGAGGGATGACCTTTGCCGGTGCCTCGTAGATCCGGGAAAGCGAATCCTCCATGAGGCGGTCGTTGAGGACCGTCATGGGAACGCGCAGATCCTTGGCTGCGAAATACAGGCGTTTGACCAGATCCCTCCTCAGAGGCGGTGAGTAGTATCCCTTGCGGGGCATAATCGTCTCCGGGTTGGTGTTGCGGTTGGTGCCCCGGCGGACTTCGCCGGGAGTTCGTGAACCCATGTGGATATTCCACCGGGGAGCAAACCTCGGCTGCTCAAGTATATATAACCCCGAGACTGGCACCATTGCAGCGCGTGGGAGTCAAACCTCGGTGTGCGACACCAATAGACTTGATCACCATCCGGGTTTATCGGAATCGCAAGGTCTTGGAACCTTCACAAATTCCCGTCCCGGACGCTCGGAGCCCGACTGTCGCTCAAACTTGTCCCGAGGGAAATCCGCCAGCAAGAGCGGGCCAAGCACGGCAGCGCGGGAAACAACCAGCGGTCGCCGCGCCCACCAAACGTGCAGGTTGGTGTGAAGAGCTAGCGCACTCGCCGACCCCCGTTCGCGCATACACATGACGTCGATGGCCGCTGGAAAGTTTTGGAAGCATAAAGGGTCAAGGCTTAAGAGCAGAATATATTGGCGTGTGCCCTTGCTGGGCGGACGTGCGCATTTTGAGTTGTCCGGCCTCCGAGTGCCAAAGCATGCCAGGCAATCGCATGGCCAACAGCGGGCTGGGATCCAGCGGCTTGGGCAGAGGTTTGGAGCAATCCAGCAGAATTTCCCCGAATTTCCGGCGGCTGACGGTGAAGAGTTCTTGGGCGCTGGCCTCGATCATCCAGAACCGTTCGGGCAACGCCTTTTCAAGTTCAGACACCCAATCAGCTTCCACTGCCACTCCATCGCGTGTTCGGGCGGCCGAGAGATGGTCCAAGTAACTTTTCTTTTCGATGAGCATCGACCGTAGAACGAGCAGTCCGCTGCGGGCAAAAATGGAAAAGCGGTCATACCAAGTCTGGCCGAGTTTGGGATGCTGGATGGCAACGGCTCGCAGAAAGTCGAGAGCGACGGCTTCAACCTCGGTCGCGCTTACCATGACGGGATGCCTTCGCATGCCGAGGATCAACCGGAAGTTGTCTTTTTTGAGGAAGTGCCGGGGCAGACAGTAGTAGGGACCAAAGTTGTCGTCGTGCAGCACGTAGCTGCTCAGCCAGCTCTCGCTGGAGAAATAGCTGAGTTGATTGCCAAAGTAGGCGCGTTGAGCTTCGGGCACCCAGGCATCGTCGTTGAAGGTATGGCCTATAATGGGAACGATGTGACGCGAAGGTCCCTGCGGACCAGGATTTGCGTCATCGAGCGCAAAGCCTAGAAGCGCCGGATCGCCGGACTCGATGAATCCGTAAAGATCGCGCTGGAATTCTGTTGGGAGATTGAGTGCATGTTGAGGCTCGTGGACGATTTTCTCGTAGTGGATGCCCACCCCAGTGAGAATGGCCTCCATTGCCACGGGGTCGAGACCACGCTCCACAGTCTTCGTAACGTGATCAATACCGGCCAACGCGTTCATCCGGCTGTAGGTGATATCCCCATCCGGGAGCAAACAAGCCAACGCCGTTCGGAGAGCCACATGTGCACAAACGAACGTCTGAACATTTTGCTGGGCATAGAGGACGCCGGAGGCAGCTTGGGGGCCCGCATCGGTTCGCACCGTGTAGCCGCGAATGCAGTGAATGTAGTTGTTGTGCTCAGTCAATCGAATCGGTGGAAGGACGGCTTCATAGACATGGCCTTCTGGAGCCGCGTTGGCATCGAGTTGGTCCATCTTGAAGACCGCATAGCCGATGAAATCCTGCGGGTCGGCAGGGGCACCTGGCGGGCAACGCCAGAATGAAAGCCGGTGTGCTGTCCCTCCTTGAAAGCCCGGGCACCGGATCGCGAGGGCTGCATTCTCTTCCGCAAGAAGTGCGCAGTCGCCTTCTCGAATCTCCTCGACTAGCAGGGACTTGTAATCGTGCTTCCGGGCTAACGACAGGATCCGCCGTAGAACCGGATGGGAGCGGTAGCTCTGGTCAACGAACAGGAAGTTCGAGAATTTGGCTTCAACGCGCGTGTCGTGCCAATCGACGACAGTTCCTGGTGCGCCCCGGAAATCCATCGCGCCACATCTCAGTAACTACCGAAGCTGACGTCCCGTGTCCTCTCCGAATATGCGCGTTTGGATTCGAGGAAGGTTTCAATTTCAGCCGAGAATTCGAATGTCTGCGGATCGACCGTTTCCGTGGGTCGCCCGATGCGGCTGGCTTGAAACGCGGGAGCGTTGCTGGTGAGTTCCTGAAGCGCCTGAGTCAGTTGCTGAGTCGCGTAGGTCACTTGAGTTGTCCTTGAATTGGGATTCTATGAATCAAAGAAGAAGGGATACCTCGCGTTTGCGCGAGGGGCAAGGTGAAAGTTCGCTGTGCTTTTTACGCCGCCGCAGCGAATTGCGCTCCAGGGGATAGGAGAAGAGAGTCGGAATGGATATCAGTTTCCGTAATGAGAGAGTCGAGAGCGAGGCCAGTGGCAAAATGTGAAAAACACGAGATGAATTCCCGCTTGGGAGCCATCTATGGGCAGATTGCGGGCCCATTACGGTATCGGCGGCATCCCCGAGTCGTGGGTCTCACGACTCGCTTTGCGGGGTCTCATCATGGAGTCGGTGATAGGATGTTTAGGCGCTACAGCCAGCACGCCAGCTATTTTTAAGGGCACTATACGGGCACCAGTCAGTGCCATCTAGTGCCCGAACCGATTTTTCTGTCACTGCAACTTAATCATTTACAGTATTTAACAAAATATCGGGCCGGCGAGATTTGAACTCGCGACCTCTTGAACCCCATTCAAGCGCTCTACCAAGCTGAGCCACGGCCCGTTGCGGAGCAACGACCCTCGCGCAGACGGGAAGGGGATTCAAGGATGAAATTTGAAACGGTATTGCGTGGTCGAGCGCGAACGGCTAGGTTCCCGGTTCAACTATCACTTTTATGCGTAAAAAAATCATCGCCGCGAACTGGAAAATGAACATGACCGTAGCCGAAACCGCGAGTTTCCTTGAGGATTTCCGGCTCGATGTGGAGGAGGTGAACGGGGTCGAGATCGTGATCGCGCCGCCATTTACTGCGCTGGCGAAGCTGTCCGAGCTGCTTGGGGGGTCGCAAAAAATCCGTCTCGGCGCGCAGAATATGTATTTCGAGGTGTCCGGCGCCTACACCGGCGAGATCAGCCCGGCGATGCTGCGGGAATTATTTGTCCGGTATGTGATCCTCGGGCACAGCGAGCGGCGGCAGTTGTTCGGGGAGACCGACGCCCTGATCAACAAGAAGGTTCACGCGGCGCTGGCCTCTGAGCTGAAGCCGATTCTCTGCGTCGGCGAGACACTGGCCGAGCGTGATGCGGGCAAAGAGAAGACCGTGCTCGAAACCCAGTTGAAAGGCAGCCTGGCGGGTGTCACGGCCGAGCAGATGCTCGATGTGGTCATTGCCTACGAGCCGGTCTGGGCGATCGGAACAGGCCGCAACGCGACTCCCGAGCAGGCCCAGGATGCCCATGCGCATGTGCGATCAGTGCTCGCTTCGCTGACCGATGCCGAGACAGCCGCAAAAGTCCGCATCCAATACGGCGGCAGCGTGAAGCCGGCCAACGCGGTCGTTCTCATGGGCCAGCCGGATATTGACGGCGCACTTGTGGGCGGAGCCGCTCTTGAGGCCCGCAGTTTCGCCGAGATCGTCAAAGCGGCGGTTCCGGGGGAGGAATAGCCAGCGGGGCCATTTGATTTGTTGTCCAGGCGCACGCGCCACCCGAGAGGCGCCACCCTATCTGCCGCGCACCAGGGAAACCACGCATTGCGCTGCGGCGAGCAAAACTTCGAGGGCCTTCTCGGGATCGATTTCCTCCAGGATTTCGTAATCATACCCGGAAAAGCAGGTGAAAGCCACCGGGCCGGAGGCGCGCAAACTGACAAGCCGGGGTTGGCTGGAAAAGTAGCCGATCTCGCCGGCCACCGTCGGGGCCTGCATGGTTCCGATTTGTTGCTCCCCGCCCTGCGGATCGCCCAATTTCAAAATCTCGAGCGTCCCTCTGTGGACGAAGAAAAACCCGTTTGATTTTTCTCCCTGCCGGCAGAGGAATTGGCCGTCGGGGAGTTGATCCTGTTTGGGAAAAAGCTTGAGAACCCCTTTGGGCAGATTCTTTCTGATGACTTCCGCTGCGTCATTCTCTGCGGCCTCGTCTTCGGGTGGCAGGGGCTTTCCGGTTGCGTTTGCATCGGAGGTGCGGCCGTTCTGTGTGCGCAACCATCCGCCCAGCACGCAAATGACTTGTTTGAGCATGCCCAGCGCGGCGTGGACCTCGCCGATTTCGGACAGCATTTGGATCGGATTACTCCGCACTTCGAGGAGCAGCGAGGGCTCGGAAGCGCGGGCAGTAGCCGACCTCACTCCTGCTTCGCTGATCAGGCCCATCTCGCCGAAAACCCCCTCCGGCCCGACTTCGTCCAGTCGCGTCTCGCCCGCCCCGGTCGCCCTGACAATCTCGATCTTCCCGCTGAGAACGATAAAGAGCCCGGATGCCGGCGCCCCTTCGGTGAAGATCACCTCGCCGGCACCGACCTCCCGGCGGCAGGACAATCTATTGAGGGCTTGATCCGCGAGGAGAAATCCAGTTTGAAGTTTCATGTGGCGGGTGTGTTGGTATGGCCGCAGTCCGATTCAGGTTTGGTCCGCATAACAAGTGCCTGCCTGCGTTCGGGTGCAAGCGAAAAGTGTTCTGCGGCGTCCGCGCCACCTTGTTCAGGGCAGCTTGAAAAAGCCGTTGGCGGTTGTTTCCGTGGCGGCTGCAATTTTTTCCAGGGTCGTGCCGCGGACTTCGGCGATTTTTTCCGCGACGAGCCTGGTGTGGGCGGGTTCGGCGCGTTTGCCCCGGTGCGGGACCGGGGCGAGATACGGGCAATCGGTTTCCACCATGAAGGCATCTTCCGGGACCATGGCGGCGACCTCGCGGACGACCGGGGCATTTTTGAACGTCACGATGCCGGTGAACGAAACAAGATGCCCCATGGCGAGGATCTCCTGCGCCTGGTCCGGCATGTTTCCGAAGCAGTGGAAGACTCCCCGCACGCGGCCGGTGTAGGGTTTCAAAATCTGTATCGTGTCGTCCCATGCGTCGCGCTGGTGGATCACGACATTGAGCCCCAGTTCGCAGGCGAGGTCGAGCTGCGCCGAGAATGCCTCTGCCTGCGCGGACCGGTAGGATCCATCCATGATCATCGCCTCGGTGTCCTCAGCCGTCTCTGACTGCAGAGCGGACAGTGCCGGGGACGAGGAGAGCTGTTCGGAAGGGAGCCGGTGGTAGTCGAGGCCGGTCTCCCCGATCGCGGCGACTTTCGGGTGCGTCGCGAGCCCGCGCAAGACATTGAGCCAGTCGCCGGATTCCTCTTCGACATTCGTGGGATGAAGTCCGACGACGGCGTAAACCGAAGGATATTTTTCCGCGAGGGCGACCGCCCTGCGGCTGCTCTCGATGCCGGTTCCGATGGTGATGATCCGGCGGACTCCGGCCTGCGCGGCCCGCGCGAGGACGGCGTCGAGGTCGCCGGAGAAATCCGGGTAGTCGAGGTGTGCGTGAGTGTCTGTGAGCATGTCAGTTCAGGAGTTGATACCACGTGCTGCGGCGGTGCGGTTCGTAGCCGGCTTCGCGGATGAGGTGTTCGATGTCCGACGCCGCGAGGCGGAACGATGTCCCCGCGCTGGAGACGACATTTTCCTCCATCATCACGCTCCCGAAATCATTGGCCCCGAATTGGAGCGCGATCTGACCGATCTTCGGGCCCTGGGTGACCCACGAACTCTGGACGTTTTCAAAGTTGTCCAGGAAGATCCGGGCGATCGCCTGGGTGCGGAGGTATTCCGCGCTGGTGACGGTTTCTGCGCGGAGCTTGGTGTGCTCGGGCTGGAACGTCCAACAGATGAAGGCCGTGAACCCGCCGGTTTCCTCCTGGAGGTCGCGGAGGCGGCCGAGGTGCTCGATCCGGTCGTCGAGGGATTCGACGTGCCCGAACATCATCGTTGCGCTGGATCTGAGGCCGAGATCGTGGGCCTGGCGCATGACCTCGAGCCAGGCGTCGGAGTTGCACTTCAGCGGCGCGATCCGGTCGCGGACGGCATCCACGAGGATCTCGCCTCCTCCGCCCGGAATCGACCCCAGCCCGGCCTCGATGAATTTCGCGATGACCTCGCGGACCGGCATTCCGAAGACATCGGAAAAATGGTTGAACTCCGGTGGGCTGAACCCGTGAATGTTGATCTGCGGGTATTTCGCCCGGATGTGAGCGAGCATGTTCAGGTAAAAATCGATCCCGAGCTTCGGGTGGTGCCCCCCTTGGAGGAGGACCTGGGTGCCGCCTTCGGCCGCCAGCTCGTCGAGCTTTTCGTCGATCTGGTCGAGCGTCAGCACGTAGTGGTCGTCGTCTTTTTCGGTCCGGTAGAACGCGCAGAACTTGCAATAGACATTACAGACGTTCGTGTAGTTGACATTGCGGTCCACGATGTAGGTCACGATGTCGTTGCCCTTGCCGTCGTAGGCGTCCGCCTTGGCGGCCCGGCGGCGTGCATCCGCCAGCGACCCCAGCATTTCCAATGGCAACTTGTGCAGCTCGCGGGCGTCATCGGCGGAAATCCTCCCGCCATCCAGTATCTTGTCCACCAACTCGTCTTCCGTGCAGATTACAGACATGGAGAAAAGACTACCGTTTGCAATGGCAACATTCAACCGCGCGTTCGCGACTTGGTGCGGATCGGCGCGGACCCGGCACCCCGAATGTGGAGTTCTATCTCCGTCTCAAGCTCGCGGATCCGTTGCGGTGCCTCCAGCGGATCACGCCGATCGCACAAACCGCAAAGAGCAGGAGGACCACGGTGGTCGGCTCGGGGACAACTTCGGGTGACGAGTTGAAGTTCCACGCCAAGCCGTAGTTTGTCTGGTTTGTCTGGTCCGCGACCGAGGCGAGGTTGAAATTATAGCCATCCCACACGACCCGCACCATGTAGATTCCGGTTTCCGGGATGGTGATGCGGAGGTATTCGATCGTACTCACGGGGGCGGCGGACTTGGCGATGAGCTGGCTACCCGAAGGCGCTGGATCCATCTTCCACAGCTCGAGCGAGAGATTCGCGAGTTCCTGCGCCTGGGCAGTTGTGAGAAGATCGCCGTAGGTGCCGGCAAACCAGGTGAGCGCGACAGTCAGTTCGCCGCCGGCTGCCAATGACTGATTGATTCCATAGTCATTCGGGGTTCCCTGTTTCACCAATCCGTAATCCCATCCGCGGCTGAGGACGGATCCGCCTGCTCCTACGCCTACTCCTTGGGTGGTATTGATTCCTCCGTAGGTGAAGAAGCTGTCACGCACGGGGTCGCCCACGAAAATTCTGTAGGTGGTATTGAGGTCGAGCGCGCCCGCCCCGGCGGCATAATCGACAGCCTGAGTCGTCACCCAGACGCCGTTTTGCAGGGTCTGGCCGTTGTTCCAGCCGCTGGTGCGTGCCGCGCCCGCCATGAGCGCGGCTTTGATCACGAGTGGATTGGTCATGTTGGCCACGCCAAATGCCTTTCCGGCATCAACCATAAGCGCCGCCGCCCCCGCGACCGTTGGCGCGGCGAAGCTGGTGCCTCCCGCATTCGAAGCGTAATACTGGCCGCTCCCGCCTGTTCCATCAATTCCCGAAATGTTGCCGCCGGTCGTTCCTCCGTAATATGCCAGTGTCAGGTCGGTCCCGGGCGCGGAGATATCCACGACCGGGCGCACGGACAGGGTCGTTATTTTAGTTTCCGGATTGTAGAAATCTCCGGGGCCGCGGCTGGAAAAATCGGCTACTTGGGCATAAGCGGGAGTGGTCGTGTCGCCAGTGAGCGCAGCGACCGAAATCCCGTTGAAGCCGGAAGCCGGGCCGCCGACCGAGTTGGCGCCGGGGCCTCCATTTCCGGCGGCGAAGACTCCGACCACGTTGTTTGCCTTCAGGAGCGAATCCAGAAAAACCGTGTAGGACTCCGTGCCCGCCGGATCGGTGAACCCCCAACTGCTGTTGATCACGTCGGCTTTGACGCCGTTGACGCCGGTCTGCATCACGGTTTTGTAGGCATACGAGAACGTCTGGTCGGTAGTCTCAAACGATCCGGTGTATTGCGTTTCATTCGGTGCCGGTGTCCATGCGGTGGCGATCGCTGCCGACCAGAGGGTGGCCACCGGGGCAATTCCAATCTGGAAGGTATAAAGGTTGTTTCCGGCAGCGACATTTCCGGCGATCACTTGGCCAACCATCGTGGCGTGCCTGTCGAACTGCCCGAGCGAGGTGTCCGTGACCGTGGGGTCCGAGATGTAGGTGGTGACATTTCCCAGCGTCTCGTGGCCGTTCCAAATATATCCGGCCTCGACATTGGCCACGACTGCGCCCGACCCGAAAAAGCCCATCGAGTAAAATGTCGTCGCTCCAATCTGGTCGTTGATATACAGGCCGTTGAAAATGCCCGTTCCCGAATTGCTGCCGACCAGCGCGAAGGCAGGCAGAATCGCGCAAAAAAACACGGCCGCCGCGGCAACCGTGTGTGCGCGGAGTCCGTGGAATGCCAGAGGGGAACGCAATTTCAGAGACATTGACACGTAACAAAGCGCACCCGGTGCCCGCGCGCCAACTTTTTTTTGAAAAAATCCCTTGCCACCCCTGCGTCCATCCCTAGTCTTTCCCTCCCGCTCAATGTCGGGATTTCAACACACACATTAACTGTTCTTTATATTTATGGCATCACCATCAGCCCAAAAAATCCGGATCCGTCTCAAGGGATTCGACTACCGCATTCTCGATGCGTCAGCGCACGAGATCGTGGAAACCGCGAAGCGCACGGGATCGAAAGTGACCGGGCCGATCCCGCTCCCGACCCGTATCGAAAAATTTACCGTCAACCGCTCCCCCCACGTCGACAAGAAGTCGATGGAGCAGTTCGAAATCCGCACCCACAAACGGCTTCTCGACATCGTCGAGCCCACGGCCAAGACCGTTGACGAACTCCGCAAACTCAACCTCCCGGCCGGGGTCGACATCACCATCAAAATCTGACCGCCATGAGCATTGGACTACTCGGAAAAAAACTCGGAATGACCCGCGTCTATGACGACAAGGGCCGCTGCACACCCGCCACCGTCATCGAGGCGGGCGGCAACCGCATCCTTCAAACAAAAAACACCGACAAGGACGGCTACACTGCCGTTCAGGTGGGTTTTGACGACCAGAAACCCCAGCGCGTCACCAAGGCGCAGACCGGGCACTTCGGCAAAACCTCCTCGACGCCAAAGCGGTTCATCCGCGAGTTCCGCCTCAAAGCGGGGGAAACCGCTCCCGAATCAGCCGACGTCGCTGTCACGGTCTTCGAGACCGGCCAATTCGTGGACGTCATCGGACAGTCGAAGGGCAAAGGTTTCCAGGGAACGATCAAAAAGCACAATTTTCACGGCCAGCCGATGACCCACGGTTCGACGATGCACCGCCGGAACGGCTCCATCGGCAATCGTTCGACTCCCGGCCGCGTCTGGAAAAACATGGGCATGCCCGGTCACATGGGCGACGAGCGCGTCACGCTCCAAAACCTCCGCGTCCTCCAGGTTCGCGGTGAAGAGGGCGTCATTGTCGTGAGCGGTGCGATCCCCGGAGCCAAAGGTTCCTACGTGATCGTCCGGCCTTCCAAGAAAAAGAAGCCTGCCGCGAAAAAGTAGCCCGCCGTTTCAGAAAAAAAGATTCCAGCCGCTCCGGTCACACGCCGGGGCGGCTTTTTTCTTGCCGGCACGGGCATTCAAATGGCGGCTGCTTTCGGGAGCCGGAAGACGAGCGTGAAGGCCGCCGCGCAGGCGATGCCGATATCGCGGAGGATCGCCATTTGCATGGCGGCGGCGGATGGAGTTTCGTCGCCGCCGAAGCAGCCGCAGCTGACAATGATGCCGTTCGAGAGCGCCCAGGTGAGGACCCCGATAAACAGGAGCGCGAGAAGCAGGATCAGCCCCGATCCCAAGCGGTGGACCCGCGGCAGGAGAATCAGGATTCCGGCGGCGATCTCCGTCGATGCAAGCAGCACGGCGAATGTCGGGGTCCAGGATTCGGGGAGGATGCTGAACGGGACAAGAGCCAGCGCAAATTCCTCGCTCGCGCTCGCTTTGATCGTCCCGGCGTAGAGAAAAACGCCCCCGAGCAGCACGCGGATCAGCACGACAGACCAAAGCAGGATTTTTTGGCGGCGGTTGTTCATCGGGAGTGCCCGGGTTTCGTGATGCCAGCACCGCTGGACCTGAAAACCTCGCTTGCGAAACACGGTCGATGTTCCGTCGCAGGAAAAGCCGTTTTCGGCGGGCCAAACGCATGAAAAAAGCGCGCCGAATCGCAACCTTCCGGGGAGCATACCCGTCCCGGGTGTGGTTTTCGGCGTCCCGCCGAAAAATCGTGTCGGCGGGACGCGTGTGCTCCCCAGCAACAGAACTTTGCGCAATCGGTATTACGTGCGCTCAAGAGAAATGGATTTTCATGCGTTTGCCATGTTGTTTTCGGAATCATCGGCTGGCCGCCAGCGCATTTGCTTTCTTGAGGGTCTGGCCCTCGAACCAGTAACCGTCGGTCAGCACCGTCATCCGCGCAGCAGGGATGCCCCGTTCGTTATGGTTGAGTTTTTCGATCGCCAAGCGGGCCGCCATCGCCCCGATCGCAGGCGCATCCTGGCAAACCCCGCTGTAATTTTGGTGCGACGGGAAGAGGTTCAAATTCACCAATCCGACTTGGTCCGACGCGCGCAGCTTCATCTCCCTGAGGCACTCTTCGATTTGCGGGAGCAGGAAGTTGGAGGAGATCACCACCTGCGGCTTCTCCCTCTTGAACCAAGCGCGGAAGGCTTTGGCATCCCATTTGGGGATGAGCAGCGGGGCCAGCGGGGCCATTCCGGGGTCGCGCTCCTTGGCCAGCGAGTAGGCGGCGCATAACAGACCCTCGTTGCGCTCGTCCACGAACTGCAGGATCGCCAGCCCTATCCGCGTATAACCCCGCGTGCGGCATTCCCGGATAACAATGTTCATGGTGTCGTAGCTATTGGTGACAACGCGGTCGAAGGCGGGTTCGGTGAAGGAATACTCGATGACCACGGTGGAAAAATGCTCCCACTCGAGGGTGAAGTGACCGTGAGCTTCCGGCAACGGCCCCAGAATGATTCCCTGGATGCCTCGCGCGATAAGGATTTCGTTCAGCCGGGACACGCTCAGGTCTGGCCCGATTTCGAAGACATCCACTTTATACCCTCGCTGTTCCGCTGCCGCCCGGACTCCCGAAAGATGTCCGCCGGAAGCCCCTCCCTTCACGATATAGGCGAGGGCGGTTTGATAACGGGCGGAGGCGCGCTGACGGCGGAGCGTCCCTAGCGCGGACAGGAGCGGATTGGGCCGGTAGCCCAAGCGCTCGGCGGCTTCGCGGACCTGGGTTTTGACGGACTCGGTGATGCGCGGGTCGTTGCGCAGCGCACGGGAGACGGTGGTCTGGTGAACGCCTGCGGCAAGGGCGACATCCTTCATCGTGGGGACCAGGGAAGATGGGGGATTATCAGCGTCCATGCATCAGCAAGCACAGCGCGTTAGTTGCCTCCCAACAAGAAAAATGTGATCTCACGAACGAATCCCATTTCATGAAGACACCGTCTCCTCTCAACGCAGGACCCGACAAGAAAGGCCCGGAATCCGTGCATCAGTAAGCATCAAGAACCGGTTGCTATCTCTGCAGATAAGACCAGTCTGCATCATCGACAAAAACCATACTTCCACCCGCACACCACCAAAATATTATGAAACCCCTCCCACGCTCAGCGATCCGCCTCTCGTATATTTTTCTGCTCATCCTCGCGGGAAGCCAGATGGCTTCCGCAGCGACTTCTACGTGGAATCTCACATCGGGAACCGGGACCTGGAGCACCCCAGGTAACTGGGGGGGCGGTCTCCCAGGCACTGCCGACACCGCCCTTTTTCAAAATAATACAAACACGAACCAAACTCTGACCGCGAATGTGGATGCGGATACTACTGTCAGTAAAGTCCAGGTTCAAACGCTCGGGGGGAAATCAGGCACAATTGACGCGAAGTTTACGGGGACAAACACGCTGACGGTTACCAGTATTGCTTTAGCCGCCCCCACCGTAGGAGGCGGAACCAACACGATCGATTTTCAAACCAACCTGACACTGCTCACCGGGGCGACGAGAGCAATTCAAAATGCGCAGTCAACCGTCGTGAATTTTAATTCCGGCTACACGGTGACAGGGTCCATGCTTGCGCCCGGCCAGTACGTTGCCGGCGCAGGTGGTGGCACTATCAATTTCAATTCGAGCACCTTCAATGCCGGCTCCAATAACACGGCTTTGCGGGTGGATGGCGGAACGGTGAACTGGAACGTCGGGACGTTCACTTCTTCTTCGACGAACGCTGCGCAGATTCAGCTTTCGGGGGTTTATGCGACCAGCACCGCCGTGACCGCGACGTTGAATTTTTTGAGGAGTTATTCCTCCGGCGGCGGCATCACACTGGGGTATGCCGCCAATAACAGCAACTTGGCCCTCTATGGAACGGCGAACAACGTCACGATTGCAGGCAACATGACCGTAGCGGCCGCCGGGACAGGTGGCGCTTCAGTCAACACTATCACCTTGGGTGCCAATGACACCGCGGCCACGTCCGGCAGCCCAAGCACGGTGACATTCACCGGAGGCTATGCCATCACCGACACGAACGCCCGCACTCACCAGTTTTCTGCGGCAGCCAATAACACCGCCATTTTCTCCGGTGTGATCTCCGGAGGTAGCGCTTCGGGCAGCGCTTTCACAAAAATCGGGGCGGGCACCGTGGAGTTCAGCGGAACTTCGGCGAACACTTACAACTCCGCGATCACGACGGAGGTCGTGGGAGGAACGCTCCTGCTGCAAAAGTCCGCGAATGTCGTCGCCCTCAACAGTAGTTCCGTGACGGTGGATGGCGGGGCCACGCTGCAACTGGGCGCGGCCGGCCAGATTTCTGGCACATCCGCTTTGTCCCTAGCCGGCGGCACGTTTGACCTGCAGGGCAACAACCAGACGCTCGGCAGCGTGCAGCTGACCGGCAACGGCAGCATCAGCGGCTCGGGCGGCACGCTCACCACCACCAGCGCATACGATCTCCAGTCCGGCACGGCGAGCGCGAAGCTCGCCGGTTCAGTGGCGCTGAATAAAACGTCGGCTAACACCGTGGCACTGAGCGGGGTGAACACCTACACCGGTGACACGACGGTGAGCGTGGGCACGCTCCTTGCGAACACCGCTGTCTCGGGCACGAATTCCGCGACGGGAACCGGAACGGTTTCCGTCTCTGCGAGCGCCATCCTCGGTGGCAGCGGCCAAATCACGCCGGGCACGGGCAAGCAGATTAGCGTGGCTAACGGCGGCATTATCGCTCCCGGCGTCGGCCTTGGCACCTTGACGCTCAACGGTGCCAACACGACATCGGCTGTCCTGGCCCTGGCCTCAGGTGCCATTTTTGCTTTCGAGCTCAACAGCACTGGTCCCGGAAATTTCCAGAGCGACAAGATCGCCCTGTTGAACGGCGCGGCGAACGACATCGTATTCGGCGGCAGCAACGTGATCAACTTCACCGATCTGTCGAGCGGTTCGCTGGCCCACGGGGCATACACCTTGTTCACCGCCGATATCGCAAGTGCTTACAGCGGGTTCGGAAACCTTTCCATCGGCACGGGGCTTGGGGCCTATACCGGCAGCACGCTGCAGGTTGTTGGCAACAACATCATGCTCAATGTCGTTCCCGAGCCGACCACTTGGGCACTTCTAGCCTTTAGCCTGACGACGGTCATGGTCATGCGCCGCCGCCGCGACTGAGCGGCGAACCGGGAGAGTTGATTACATTTGGGGGAAGAGCGAGTGCGTCAGAATTTTCCTGGCACACTCGCACCGTCGCAGAGCGAGGGGTTCGTTTCCGTGGTGGCGGTCCCCGCTTCCGAAAAAGCCGGTTTGCCCATTTAACCCACTCATGAAAACACTCAGCAACTATGCGGTCATCGGCCTCGGCGGACGTTCCCGGATGTATCTGGAAGCGGTCTGCAAAACCTATTCCTCCACCTCCCGACTGGTCGCGATGTGTGACAGCAACGCAGGGCGGCTGGAGCTGGCGGCCGCACTGCCTTATGTCTCCACTCATGCGCCCCGGCTGTATTCCGACAACGATTTTGAGCGCATGGTTGCTGAGACGAAGCCCGATGCCGTCATCGTCGCCTGCCAGGATTCCTTCCACGACGCATATATCTGCCGGGCGATGGAACTGGGCTGCGACGTGATCACGGAGAAACCGATGACCATCGACGCGGACCGTGCCCAGCGCATCCTCGACATGCAAAAGCGGACGGGCCGCAAGGTGCGCGTCACGTTCAACTACCGATATTCGCCGCCGCGCACCCAGGTGAAGGACCTGCTGATGTCGGGGGTGATCGGGGATATTCTTTCCGTGGATTTCCAGTGGATGCTCGACACCGTTCACGGGGCTGACTACTTCCGGCGCTGGCACCGCAACAAGCGGAGCTCCGGCGGGTTGCTGGTGCACAAATCAACCCACCACTTCGACCTGGTGAACTGGTGGCTGTCGGCCATGCCGGAGGAGGTTGTTGCCATGGGGCACCGGCGGTTTGCCACGCCGCAGACGGCGCAAAGGCTGGGCCTCAGCAATCCGGGACCGCGCTGCACCGGTTGCGCCGACCGGCTGGCCTGCCCGTTTTATTTGGACCTCGCCGGAAACGCGGAACTGAACGCGCTCTACAGCTTGCAGGAATCCCACGACGGATACCTTCGCGACCGGTGCCTCTTCAGCCCTGACATCGACATCGAGGACTCTATGCAGGTCCTCGTCAACTACGACAACGGTGCGACCCTGAAATACAGCCTCAACGCCTTTTGCGCCTGGGAGGGGTATGCCATCCAGTTCAACGGAACGAAGGGGCGGCTGGAACACAAGTGCCAGGAAACCGTCTATATCAACGGCGACGGCACGGTCCCCGGCGCCCTCGACAAGGAGGGAACCTTCATCCGCATCTACCCGACCCGGCAACCCGCCTACGAAGTCCCGGTCTGGACCGGCGAGGGTGGGCACGGCGGCGGCGACGACCTCATGCTGCGCGATCTTTTTGCGCCGGAAGGATCTGACAAGTATCTTCGCGCTGCCGATCAACGCGGGGGTGCGGCCTCGATCCTGTGCGGCATCGCTGCCAACCTCTCCATCGCAGGAGGCGGCTGGGTGAAGATCGATGACATTATCCACGCTCTGGATCGCCCGGATTATCCCGCCATGCCATCGTCATCCGGTCCCTTCACGATCTCTTCACCGTCTCAAAAGGAACCTTGAATAATCTCGACCGATAACTCGTCGGCGCAATGCCCGCCACGAAACAAGGAGAGGTGAACGTGTCCAACCCGAAATCGGGCCGGTGCATCGACAAGCATCAAACGCTCGTTGCAACCCGGAACGCCTGTATCATAAATGCCATGAGCCACCTAATAGCTGCATGAATTTCCCCTCTTACCATAATAGTGTTTGGTTACAGCAAGGCCCTTTCCGTGCGCGCCGTTTCGTGACGAAAGCCCTTGCTGCTGCCGTCGTGGCAAGCTTCTTGATGATGCTCTCCGCAGCGGCCGAACTGATCAATGGAGGCATGGAGGAGCCGTTCGTGCCTATTGAAGCCCAACCCGGCAGCGGGTCTAAATCGACCATCGGCGGCGAGGTGGCCAACGGCTGGCAGGACAATTCCGCGTGGGCGGATGTGGACGTCCATTACAAGCGGGATACCGAAACGGTCAAGGCGGGCCTATCCAGCCAGCGCATCGAGATCGGCTCGATCCGCGGGGGCCAGGTGAATCTTATCCAGCGCATCAGTGTGGAGAAGGACCACGCTTACAAATGCACACTGTGGCTGAAAGGCTCTTCATTCCGTGCCGCCGACATTCTCGTGCGCGAACGCGAGAAGCCATGGAAAAGCTATTTTTCCAAGAGCATCCTTGTTTCCCCCGAATGGTGTTCCTTCACGCTGAGCGGGATCGCACCCAAAACGGGCGAGGTTTTGCTGATGCTAAGTTTTCCGGGAAAAACAGAGATTCCCGTGACCCTGTGGTTGGACGAGGTGGAATGGAAGGACATGGGGACGGCAGGAGCCGACGCCCCTCCCACCGAAGGAAATCTGCTCGCCAACAGCTCGTTCGAGGCAGGACTCGGGGGAGGATGGAATGTGGCCCTGCGCGAGTTCAGCAGGCTTGGCACGGCGATCCGGTCGGAATTTGCCGACCACCAGGCGGTCACGGATTCGGCGGATGCCAGCGATGGAAAGTGCTCGATTCGCATTGATATCCCAGATGCGCGCGCGGCGATCATCACGTCGCCCTGGGTGCCGTATCATTTCAACCGCGCGCACACGGCGTCGATCGCCTTAAAAGCGAGTCAGCCAGCCGAGGTCGAGATGTATCTGGAAGGTGCGCCTCAGAGCAACAAGAGAGTCCGGGTGGGGCCGGAGTGGAAAGTCTATTCCACGAGCGCCGTGCTCCCCTACAGCGACAAGACGCGGCTTGTCGTCAAGTGCTGGCCCGAGCAGCAGACGGTATTGTGGTTCGATGCCGCCCGCATCGAGGAACGCGCCAGCGCATCGCCACAATACACCGCCCCCTTTCCCGTCGAGTTGGCATTCCGCCCGATGACCCCGGGCAGCATCTTTTTCGATGGCGAAGACGCCCGCATTGGAGTCGAGGTTGCCGGGACCATGTCTGAGGGCGCGCGGCTACGGCTTGAAGTCGATGATTTGCTGACCGGCGTGAGCCATCTGCCCGATTCCGCCTTGCCCGTGCAGGAGCTCACGATCAAGCCGGATCCAACCAGGCCGCGCGGGATATTCAAGCTGCGGGGGCAGGTCGTCAGCGCCGACGGCAAACCGGTCTCGGCACCGGTTGAAAAAGTCTTCGCCCGCGTGCCACGCCCGAGGAAGATCGACCCGGAAAAATCGTTTTTCGGGACGCAGACACCTTTGACTCCGGAGCTTATTTCCATGGCGCGGGCCCTTGGTTTCCGGTGGCTCAGACTGCATGACGGAACCAATCCCACCAAGTGGCGGTACGTCGAGGAGAAGCAGGGAGAGTTCCAGTTTTGTGATGAAGGCATTAATGCGGCCAAGGCCACAGGATTCTCCCTTCTTGGCATGCTGGATGGGGCCCCTCCGTGGACCAGCAAAAAACCAAGGGGGCTGGTGAACTACGAATCGATTTACAACCAGCCGGACAAGCCCGGCGCTCTCGACGCCTGGTCGGAATATGTCCGGACGACGGTCTCTCATTTCAAAGGCCGCATCAATCACTGGGAAATCTGGAACGAACCATGGGCGGCGAACTTCTTCAGCGGAACCCCGGAAGAGCTCGGGGAAATCATCAAGCGCGGATACCAGGCGGCTAAGGAGGTCGACCCGCAATGCTTTATCATCAGCGCCAACTCGGTGGCGCACAGCAACGCGAGCGACAAGTGGACGCCGGCTGTCCTCAAATCCATCGGGACCGAATTCTTTGACGCCCTTTCAGTGCACGACTACAACCCCGCGCTTTACGGGGGGGAAATCTCCCCTCCGGAATCCACCGTGGCAAAATTTTCCGCCATGATGCGTGAAGTCGGCCAGCCCAAACCGATCTGGAACACGGAAGGCGGTCCCGGTGAATCGTTGTCATGGTATTGGGCTGACCAGGAAAGCCTGCCGCTGGTGAGGCAGCAGATGGCCCATATTGTGCGCTTTGACGTCACCCAGATGGCGGCCGGGATCCCGCGCTTCTTCTACTACAGTTTTTACCATCCGTCGGAGATCCAAACGAAGGGCTTCGGCGCCTTGGAACAGGATCGCTCGGTGCGCCCGGTTCTGGTGGCTTCGGCCGTTCTGGCCAGCCTGGTTGACGGGGCCAAATGCCATGGCCGCGTCGAGATGCAGGAAGGGATCGAGGCCTATCGTTTCAGCCAAAAAGACGGATCCACGGTAACAGCTATCTGGAGCAGGGACGGAAAGAAGCATTTGGCGAAAATTCCCGAGCATGTCCGGGTCTTGGACATCGTTGGAAATCCTGTGCCCGCAGAAGCCTTGGAGGTCGGTGACGAACCGTTCTATCTCGTCTCGGAAAAGGCTGCCAAGAAATCGGGATAGATCCGAAGTCCGTGCATCAGCAAGCACGAAGGCTCCGTTGTTTTCATCCGGAGCGGGGCCTAATTTTTCCCTGATGAAAACAATTCTTTCCAAATGGGTGTGTCTGGCATGCATTTCCACCACGCTTTCGATGAGTGCCGCCGTCGAGCCGCGCCTGTTTTTCGATTTTAACGCCGGGAAGGGAACGTCCGCTTACGGGGCCCAATCCAACCCGGACGAACTGTTCATGTTCGGTCCAACCCAGGAACCCCTCAGTTTGTATGGAGAGGCCGGGAGCGGGTTGACGGGCAAGCCGGGAGACTTCGCCTTGGACATCGGCAAGACGACCCAAGCGATGGGGTCGAAGGGCGAGAGCGGTGGCTCGGCCAGAATCCCGACGGCAAGCAGCGTGCTCGGTGCCATGACCTCGTTCACCGTGACGGGATGGTTCAAAGCCGCCAGCAAATTGGATGGGGCGGCCCGGCTCGTGGAATACAGCGATCCGACATTGGCCGGATTTATGATTTTTGCGTCAGGCCCGGGAATGCTCACCCTGGCGGTCAACAAGCAGCAGGCGAGCATACCCCGTCGTTCGGCGAGCGTCTTGGGCGAGGGAGCGGATGGCCAGTGGGTTTTCTTCGCGGTTACCTATGACGGCAGCAAGACAACCGGGAACGCGGTCTTTTACGGGGGCACGACCACCAGCGAGCCGCAGATCATCACGACGGAAGATCTGGATGCAGGGAAAACCGCGGAACTGAGCCGCCACGGCTGGCTCACCATCGGCAACACCAACGGCGGGATCCGGCCTTTTCACGGGATGCTCGACGACATCGCGATTTATGCCTCCGAATCGGATGGGTCTGGCGCTCTGAGTGCAGAGCAGATCACGGAAATCTACAAAGCCAACATCGCCGCCTCGCCTTCGGCTAAGTCTGGCGCGGCTGTCGTGCGCCCGCTCAAAATCGCGATCATCGGCGATTCGACCGTGTGCGAATACCCTAGCAACTCGCTCCTTCGCGGGTGGGGGCAGATGCTGCGGGAATCGACGGCGCCCGGCGTCCTGTATCTCAACGAGGCCCAGGGAGGCAAAAGCAGCAAGAGTTTCCCCGTTGACCGGTGGCAGAAAATCCTGGCGGCGAAGCCCGACTTTGTCCTCATCCAGTTTGGCCATAACGACGCCCATGGAGCCGGCCAGCCGGAGTCGACCGATGCCGCCACCGACTACAAGGATAACCTGCGCCGCTACGTGAACGAGGCGCGCGCGGCATCGATCACTCCCGTGCTCGTCACGCCACCCCACCGCCGGCAATTCGCATCGGGCCACGTCACGACGGAACTGGCCGCCTACGCAGAAGCGATGAAGGCTGTGGCGGACGAGTTGAAAGTCCCGCTCATCGACCTCTATGCGCAAACCGGAAAGTGGCTGGATTCGCTCGGCGAGGAGGGGAGCGCCTCAGTCACGGTGAACCGCGGCCCCAACCCCGCAGCCGACGACCGCAGCCATTTCACTAAAGACGGGGCTGCCACCCTGGCGAAGTTTGTCGCGGGATCTTTCCCCGCGATCGATCCGCGGCTGAGTCAAGTGCGGCGCGTTCAATAAATCGGATCGGCGCTTTCCATTGAAATCCTCATTTCCATTTTTTCAGCGCGTCAGGCCGGTTCCGAATAATGCGGGATTCCGCATGGACGGCTACTGGATTTGGTGTGGCTCGGTGATCAGCGGCGAGGACGGGCGCTATTACATGTTCGCCTCCCGGTGGTCACGCGACCTGCCGATGTTCAGCGGTTACATCCTGAGTTCCGAAATCGTCCGGGCCGTGTCCGACACGCCGTGCGGCCCCTATCGCTTTTTGGAGAAAGTGCTTCCGCGTGGAAACCCTGAGGCATGGGACGGGAGGATGGCTCACAATCCGACCATCCACAAATATGGGGACACCTATTTGCTCTATTACATCGGATCCACTTTCACCGGCCCCATCCGGCGAAGCCCGCAGGACGCCTGCGATGCACAATGCGCCGACAGCTACTCAAACATCCGGATCGGCCTGGCGACCTCCAGCTCGCTCGACGGGCCGTGGAAAAAGCTGGATAGGCCGATTCTCGAACCGCGCCCCGGCAAATGGGATTCGCAAATCGTGACCAATCCCGCCCCTTGCGTGCGGGACGATGGCCGGGTGGTTCTGTTTTACCGCTCTAACACCCCGCAAGGGCTGCGCATCGGAGTGGCGGAGGCGGATTCATACGAAGGCCCCTACCGCCGCCTGTCGGACGAGCCCATACTCCGTTTCGAAGGAGGCGATTTTGTCGAGGATCCGTTTGTTTGGTGGGAGAAAGACCATTACGAAATGCTGGCCAAGGATATGCTGGGGGGGATCACGGGGGAACTGCATGCAGGTGCCCACTTCAGATCCAGCGACGCGATCCATTGGACGCCGATGGAGCCTCCCAAGGCGTATTCAAGAACCGTGGCCTTCGAGAACGGCGAAGAGACCCAGCTCGGCTGCTTGGAGCGGGCGCAACTGCTCTTCGACGAACAGGATCGCCCGATCTGCCTCTTCGCAGCCGCCGCCGACGGCCCCGGCGGATTTCATCATGCTCTCCACACTTGGAATATCGCGATTCCCTTGGGATCGTCATAAAATTTTGATAATAAAACGCGCAACCCATTTTGCTTGGTGGAACTTGTGGTATTTGAAAACATTCACCATGCATCAATAAGCACGGGCATCCTGTTGTTTCTGCCGCACGTTCGGATAAATTTCCCTTACACCTCGGAACACAAGCCATGCAGAAGGCATTTACTCTCATAGAACTTCTGGCGACGATAGCGATCATCGCTGTCTTGGCTGCTCTTACCTCGATGGGATGGAGTTCCACGCGCAAGCTAATGCTCCGGACCCAATGTGTGCAGAATCTCAAGTCCGCTGGAACGGCGATTAGCCTGTATACCGCCGACCACGACGGTGCGCTGCCAGGGCCGACCTTTTGGTCTCAGAAATCAATGCCCGATGACGGCCGTTTTCTCGCGGCCTACCTTGGCCCGTATCTTGGGTATAATATTTCGCTGACATCAGGCAATTATACGAAGGTGGATACGTTCCGGTGCCCGTGTGCGACGTGGAGCGAGTTATCCTACTTGGCATGTCAGCAAATCAAGGGCGGGACCATTCCGAACAAAAGCCCATGGGGAGATGCGTCTACGGGAACCATCCCTGAAAACCTGGCACCGGTCCGGATGGCGACGCTCACCTCCCTGGGAATCAAGTTATCGAGCCAGTGGGCAATTCGCGATTCGTATGGGACACCCCCGGCTGATAATCCGGGGCTCGGAATGAAAGGCCCGTCCCGGCACGGAAAAACCAGCGTGCTGTTTTTCGACGGGCACGCTGCTTCCGAGTGAGCGCCATCACCCACATTCCCGAATCCGAACGGATTCCGCTTTTCCAGAAGCTCATGTTTAGCGCGGGCGTGAACATGGACTACGCAGCGACCGGGTTGTTAACCGGGGTGCTCTGGATGCCGTATTTCAACATCGGCATGGGAATCAGCCCGGCGACTCTGGGGCTCGTGCTGATGATCCTTTTGGCGTGGAATGCCTTTTTGGATCCTGTCATCGGAAACCTGTCGGACAACGCGCATACGCCCTGGGGGCGGCGCCGGCCATTTATAGCGGCTGGGGCGGTGCTGACCGGCTGCGTGTATCTGATGTTCTGGCGCATGCCGCCCGGATTGCAGGACTCGGGCAAGGCGCTCTATTTGGTTGTCGTGGGCATCGTGTTCTTTGCCAGCTACTCGCTCTGGTCGATGCCCTATTACGGACTCCAGTTGGAGTTGACGCCAAACTACGACGAGCGTACCCGTTTGACCGGCTGGATGGCATTTTTCGGAAAAGCCTCCTCGATGGCCGGCGGCTGGGTGCTCGCGATCGTCACGGGAAAGTCCTTTATCAACTCCGCCACCGGCAAAGGAGACATTCTCATCGGCATGAAGTCGGGGTGTTGGATGATAGCGGGCGCGATTGTCGTTTTCGGCCTGCTGCCCGCAATTTTTGTCAGGGAGCGATACAGTTTTTCGGAGAAGAAGCTCCCTGACCCGCTTTGGAATAGCGTGAAAGAATCTTTTCAGTGCAAGCCCTTATGGTCGCTAATCGGAATTTCCTTCTTCTTGGTCCTGGGTTCCAGCTCGGTCGGCAGCCTCGGGCAATACCTGAGCATTTACTATATATTCGACGGGGATCTGCCAGCGGCCTCGATCGTCGTCGGCTGGAAAGCCACGGTGCTCGCCGTCACGGGTATCCTGTCAATCCCTGTCTGGGCCTGGCTGGGAGAGCGGTTCGACAAAAAGATCATGGTGATCAGCATGCTGATCTTTAGCATGATCGGCCACTTGATGAATATCATCTGCATGAGGCCCGACTCGCCGTATCTCCAAATCGTCCCCGCGATATTTGAATCCGGGGCGATTGCAGCGGTATGGCTTTTCATTCCATCCATGAAGGCCGACACCGCCGATTACGACGAGCTTCGCACCACCCGGCGGCGCGAAGGTTCGATCAACTCGTTCTACTCGTGGTTTATCAAGGCTGCGTTGACGTGCGCGATGGGGCTGGGAGGATTGGTGCTGGAAATATCGGGGTTCACTTCCAAGCATGTCCACCAGCCGCCGGATGTTCTTGCCCGGATGTTCGGGTATTACCTGACCGTGCCGATTGCAATCTGGGGCGTGGCGTTGGTTTTCGCATTGTCCTATCCGCTGAGCCGCAGCCGCATGGCCGGGATCCGCGCGGAGTTGGAGGCGCGGCGGGGAAGAATCTGATACGGCTTCCGATTATTTTACCAGCATGGTGGCGCGGAGGGCGAGTCGGGCCGCATGGACGTTGTGGACGCGGATGATGGCGGCTCCGCGAAGCGCGCCGGCCACGATGCAGGCGATGGTGCCGGCGTCGCGGTCGGAGGGGGTTTCGATCCCGAGCGCGCGTCCGATCGTGCTTTTTCGCGAGACGGGAAGAAGGATCGGGCAGCCGAACCGGGCGAGGCGCTGAAGCTTGCGGAGGATACGGAGGTTGTCGCCGATCTGCTTGGCGAAATCGATTCCCGGATCGAGCACCAGGGCCTCGCGCTGGAGCCCGGCCCCACACGCCATGGCGATCTTGGATTCAAAGAACTGGTCCAGTTCGGCCATGATGTCTCCGTATTCCACATCGGTGTGCGGGACTTTGGGTTCGCCCTTCGTGTGCATGATGAGAAGCGCGGCACCGTGCTCCGCGCAGAGGCGCGCGTGGGTGGCATCGGGCAGGCCGCTCATGTCGTTGAGGAGATCGCAGCCGGCCTGCAGCGCGCGCTCCGCCACCCCGGTGCGCCAGGTGTTCACGGAGAGCAGCGGGGGAAAAAGCTGGCCGTCATCCGGAGATGGTGCCATTTCCATCAGCGCCGGAAAATTTTCCAGAAATGGCGCGATCCGCCGCCACTCCTCGTCTTCGCTCACCGGCGGGCGGTTCGTCCGCGCGCTCTCGCCGCCGACATCGACGATGTCCGCCCCGGAGGCCACGAGTTCGAGCGCCCGATCGAGCGCCCAGGCGGTGTCAATCCGCCCGTCTCCCGAGAACGAGTCGTCGTTGATGTTCAAAATCCCCATGATCAGCGGACGCGGGCCGATGGAGATCATGC
>Ga0194053_10000538_pt1 | contig 28296 bp, 29 predicted proteins | sample SepL228m_MetaG_FD_161684 | JGI IMG/M metagenome (GOLD analysis project Ga0194053, IMG submission 161684) | Anoxic zone freshwater microbial communities from boreal shield lake in IISD Experimental Lakes Area, Ontario, Canada - Sep2016-L227-8m | ecosystem: Environmental > Aquatic > Freshwater >... | reverse complement strand
TCCGTGAAGCCCTCCCACTCTCGCCCTCCTGTCCTGCCCCCTCGTCCGGCAGCGCCATCCGCCGCCACCTTGTTGCTCATTCGCCATGCTGAGGTCGAGTCGCGTTACCAGGGTGTATTCGGTGGCCAGATTGATATGGAACTTTCGCCCCGCGGCCACGAACAGGCCGCCGCGCTCGCCAAGTATCTCCGCCAAAAAGCGGTGACCGCGATCTACGCCAGTCCCATGAAACGTGTCCAGCAAACGCTGCGGCCCTGGCTGGTCAACGGAGCGCCAAACCCCACGATTTTGTCCGATTTGAGAGAAGTGGATTTCGGTGTTTGGACGGGACTGGCTTTTGCCCAGGTCCAGGCCCGATTCGGCGTTAGCGCCTGGGAATGGCTCAACAAGCTTGAGTCGGCGGCCATTCCTGAAGCGGAATGCGCCCGAACCTTCCGTGCCCGGGTTGAACCCTGCCTGCGCCAAATCATTCAAAATCATGCCGGCCAGCAGGTTGCCGTTGTGTGCCATGGCGGCGTGATTCGCATGTTGCTGGCGATCCTGTTGGATATGCCGCTCTCCCGGATGGGAGCCTTCCAAATCGAATACGCCAGCCTCACCCATGTCATGTTGCGGCCGGAACGAACTGAACTGCAGTTACTCAACTTTACACCCTGGCGGGAAATCGAGTCATGAGCCGCCAGCCGCTCTGGAAGATCTCCGTGACTACTTCGCCAGAGGCCGAAGATGCGGTCACGGAAGTGCTTGCCCGTGCCTTTGAGCAGTCGGTCGCGTCGTACACCGACATCGAGACCCGCCGAACTGTGGTCACGACTTACTTCCAACAAAGACCAGGTTGGTCCCGGGAACGGCGTGCGGGCCTTCGGGCTGGACTGGAGCGCATCAGGGCCTGCGGGCTGAACCTCGGCCCGGGCCGAATCTCCCTGGCAAAGGTTCGACGGGAAGATTGGGCGGAATCCTGGAAACGACATTTTAAGCCTATAGCCATCGGATCTGGACTCCTGATCAAGCCAAGCTGGAGCCGACTTCAGCCACGAAAAGGGCAGGCAGTGGTTGTGCTTGATCCGGGTTTGAGTTTCGGAACCGGCCAACATCCGACGACGGCATTTTGTTTGCGGCAGGTGGCTAAACGACGCCTAACCTCAGAAGCGCAGTCCTTCTTGGACATCGGCACCGGATCCGGCATTCTCGCCATCGCCGCCGTCAAGCTTGGCTACAGCCCGGTGGACGCCTTTGACCTCGATTCTGAAGCCATCCGCATCGCGCGGGCGAATGCCCGGCAGAACCGTGTGGCCAACAGCATCCGCTTCTTCCGGCAGGATTTGATGGCGGCGTCCTGCGGGCGTGCCGGGAGATACTCGCTGGTCTGCGCTAATCTCATTTCAAGCATCCTGTTGGCCGGGCGCGAACGCATCCTGGCCCGTTTGCAACCGGCGGGCGTGTTGATCGTCGCCGGCATTTTGAAGGAGGAATTTGCCCAGGTCCAAACCAGCTACGAAGCGGCCGGACTAAGATTGCTGGCGAGCCAAATCCAAAACGAATGGCGCTCCGCAGCTTTCGGTCAAAAATAGTTTAGAAAACTTTGAATGAATCTTCCGGATAAAGGGTCGTATAATCGAATTGCTTGAGGCGGCAAATGTTGAGCTTATCGGATGGTGGGCTGACCAGGGAAGGCCCGAAGGGAGTATCTTGCACGCCAAGCTAAACTTGAACAATGAATTAAATCAAGCTATGACCAAATCGTTGGAAGTGATTAGTGAGGCTATTAGTAATCCAAAACATCCGTTTCGGAAGGTGGATAACCAGCCGAAAAAAACCCAGAAGCATCGCTACGAACGGAGGAAGATCAGGGAATACCTGCATTTCGGGGAATGGGTGACTGGAGAAGCGACGTAAGAACGATTAAATCTCCAACTTAAAACGAAGAAGCCACGCATACATGCGTGGCTTCTTCATTTGGCGCCCCAGCCAACTGAGGAAGTTCCCTCATTCGGGCTGCTGGCACTCCGGGCAAACACCGAAGAATTCCAGCTTGTGGGTGACGGCCTTGAAGCCGTTACTGGCGGCAATGCGCTCTTCCAATTCGCGCATGAAACACTCTTCAATTTCGATCACCTCCGCGCAACCCGTGCAAACCAGGTGATGATGATGGCCATCGTCCCCTTCCGACAACAGTTCAAAACGCGCCACCCCATCCCCAAAATCAAACCGCTTCATCATGCCCACGCTTTCCAGCAGGCGCATGGAGCGATAGACCGTCGCCAGATCGCAATCGCCCGGCGGCAGTGCCCCGAATATCTCCTTGGTTGACATCGGGTGCGCTTGTTGGCCAAGAATCTCCAAAATGGCCTGTCGCGGTCCCGTTACCTTGCGCGACTTTCGGCGCAACCGATCAGCGAGGTCAGGGAGCGCCCTGCGCTGAGGAGCATGTGAATGGGCTTTCATCAGCGAGCGCGGCAGAAATCAATCAATCATCAGGCTGAGGATTCCCAAGCCTGTTCCCAAGACAATTGCCCCAAGCTTGGCCAGGTTGAACCGGTGGATGTCGCTGCTCTCGAACAATATCGTCGTCGAGATATGCATAAAGATGCCGATAACGAAAGCCATGAGTTCCCGTGTGTAGCCAGCCAGCGCTGTGTGGGCGCTCAGGGTCATCCCCAAGGGGGCCATCATCGCAAAAAGCCCCAACAAACCGAGTGCCCGACCCCGTTTCATCCCGCTCTGCAACAGCATCCCGAGCAGGGCGATGGAAACCGGGTAGTTGTGCAAAACGATGCTCCAGAGTAACAGGTGGCGCGAGGCGGGATCGTAATGGGTGTGGGCATTTCCGAGCGCCATAGCCTCAACGAGTGCGTGCAAACAGAGGCCAGCCACCACCCCCACCGGCATCCGCCCGTGCAAATGATGCGCGTGTCCATGCTCCACGCCCATTGAAATGACATCAAGAGCGATCTGGGTATAAAAGCCCGCCAGAATCAGCACCCCAATCCGCATGGGACCCGGCACCCCCGCCCCGCTGTGAGTCAGATATAATTCCGGCAGCAGGTGCAGCAGCGTGAGGCACAGCAGGTAAGCCCCGGTGAAGGCATTCAGCAGTTTGATGTGCCGGGGTTCGTACAGCTTGAACAGAAACACGCTCAGAGCACCCAAGCAGATGCTGGAGAGCAGGAGCAGGTATTCCATACCTAATTGCAAATCATTTGCAGTTGGAGACCCTGAAAAAACCCGCAAATCCGATTGCGGGGTGAAACTAAAACGGAGCTTACTTCATCAACAGCATCTGGCGGGCGCGTTTGATGGCCTGATTAAGACGGCGCTGATAATGCGCCGGCAGGCCGGTATATTTGCGAGGCAGAATGCGCCCCTGATCGGTTACGAACTGCCGCAACAGGGTGATGTTTTTGAAATCAAGCGCATCGACTGTGAAGTCAATCTTCGGTTTCGGGCGTGGCGTGCGAACTTCTCCGTAAGCCGACCCTTTACCGCGTTTGTCTTTATCTGGGCGGGTTTTGCGTGGCATATATCCTGGTTATTTGACTTCGCGGTGCAGCGTGTGCCGGCGGAGGGCCGGGTTATACTTCTTGATCTCCAGCTTCTCCGTTTTGAGCTTCTTATTCCGCGTCGTCGTGTAGCGTGAAGGAGCCTTACCCTCCTTGCGCGCCTCGGTGCATTCGATGGTGATAATCTCGCGAGGCATAATTATTCTTTTTCTTTAGGCTTATCTTCTGCTTCTTCTTCATCGGTCTCGACTTCAGTGAGGCCGACGGCATCCACTGAGCCAAGAGTGCCGAGGCGGCGTTGCCGCAAAGCACCCTCGCGCTCCAACTGGGCCTGCGCCTGCACGGTAAACCGGGTCCAGGGGATCGCCTCGAGGCGCATCTGGGGAATCGGCTTGCCGGTCAGTTCGCAGACGCCGTAAGTGTCCCGCTCAATTCGCTTGAGGGCCTCTTCGATTTCATAAACGGCGTCCTGGTCCGAGGACAAAAGGCTCAAGGCAAAATCGCGGTCAAAATTGTCGGTGCCGGAATCCGCCATGTGCAGGCTGTAGCCAGCCATTTCCTGGGCGGATTCCTTCGCCAAACCGCTCATCTGCCGGATCAGTTGTTCGCGCAGTTCGAGAAGCCGTTGGTAAAACTTCATCCACTGCGGCTTGATCTTTTCTTCTCCGTTTTTCCTCGTCGTTCCGTCGGAACTACCGAGAATAGACGCGGCAGTGGCCGCGCCATGCGGCTTTTGATGCGCCATCGTCTTCTTGATCATGTTCTTCTTCGTAATCACAACTCAAACTGCTTACTTCTGCCGGACGGCCAGTCCGGAATTCCTCAAAAGGTGCCTCTGCACTCCCGTTGAGAGGGCGGGAATGTAGCAAACGAACCCAAATATTCCACAACAATCTTCAAAAATCTTCATCTGGGCCAATCACCCCCTTCTGAGGGGCCGCAGCCGCCAGCCTGCGTTCGTCGGATTCTCTGGTCTCTCGGACCAAAATCCTCAAGCGTCAGGCCTTCTCGATACAGGCGTAGGCATTGTGGTTGTGGATGCTTTCATGGTTCTCGGCTTCCACCTTATACCATGTCACATCCGGGTGAGCGTTGAGCTTGAGCGCCACGTTGCGGACCAGGTCTTCCACGAACACCGGGTTGTCGTAAGCCCGCTCCGTGACGGCTTTCTCGTCCTGCCGTTTCAGCAACGCGTACAGCTCCGAGCTGGACGAACTCTCGATGATGGCGATTAAATCTTCAATCCAAACCGCCTTCCGCGAACGGATCTGTACCGTCACCTCACCACGTTGATTGTGGGCGCCGTAAGCCGAAATGGCCTTCGAGCACGGGCAGAGCGTTGTCACCATCGCCTTAACCGTCAGAAGGAAAAGTATCTCTTTGTGACAGGCTGCGGCATCGAATCGGGCGACATAATCCATGACGCTTTCCATGCCGGTGACCGGCGCCTTTTTCACCATGAAATACGGAAACTCGATCTCCAGGTGCGAGGTAGCCGCCTGAAACTTCACCTGCATTGCGTGGAGAATGTCCTTTATATTCTCGACGTGAATCACGTTGCCGTGCGCGTTGAGCACCTCGATGAAGCGGCTCATGTGCGTGCCCTTAAACTCCTTCGGCAAATCGACGAACATTCCGATTGTCGCCACCGTGTTTTGCACCGCGCGCGCCTTGTCGCGCACTTGGATCGGGAAGCGCAGGCCGCGCACTCCCACCTTGTCGATGCGCAACTCCCGGTGGTCGCGTTCGCTCTGTTTGTCGTGCAATTTGGCGTGGGCCTTCCCTGCGCCGCCATGCGATTCGTTCCCCAAATTGGTCCGCGTGCGCCGCGATCCGGCCCGCGCATTCGCCGTGTAATGGGGCGGGCGGACTGATTCATTCTCACTCGGCTTCAACATGATTTAAAGGTAACCGCAAACCATCATTTTGCAAAAACTTTCCGGCAGATCGCTTTTGACTTGCGCCCACCGGACCTATATTACCGGGCGCATGAAATTGTGTTCACGCGGTTGTCGCCAACTGGCCACCTTCGTCATTCTGCTTGCCGTCCCGCGCATCGCGGACGCCGAGACCTTTCGCGTCGCCACCTACAACCTCGAGAACTATCTGGATGAAGCCACCCAAAGCCGCTACGCCAAATCGACCGACGCCAAGGCCAAAATCCGCGAGAGCATCCTGGCGATCAAGCCCGACGTGATCGCCCTCGATGAGATAGGTTCCACCAACGCCCTGTTGGAACTGCGCGACTCCCTCAAAACCGCCGGGTTGGATCTCCCCTATTGGGAACACGTCGCCGGTTTCGACACCAACATCCACGTCGCCATCCTCAGCAAGTTTCCGTTCAGCGCGCGACGCTCGCACACGAACGACAACTTCCTGCTCAACGGCCGCCGATTCCGCGTCAGCCGCGGCTTTGGGGAAGTCGATGTCCAGGTCAACCCCGACTACTCCTTCACCCTCCTGGCCACGCACCTCAAATCCAAGCGCGCCATTGCCGAAGCCGACGAAGCCGAACTGCGGCTGGAAGAAGCCAAGCTCCTGCGCGAGAAGATCGACGCCCGCCTGGCCGCCAATCCGAAGGCGAACATTGTAGTGCTCGGCGATTTCAACGACGGCAAAGATTCCCCCTCGACCAAAGTTATCATAGGGCGGGGCAAGCATAAGTTGGTTGATACGCGTCCGGCCGAGCGCAACGGCGACAACGTCCCGAACTCCAATCCCGCATGGGAGCCGCGCAACATCACTTGGACGCACTACTACGGTAAAGAAGACGTGTTGACCAGAATCGACTTTATTCTGATTTCCGAGGGTTTGGCACGGGAATGGATTAAGGAGGAAACGTATATTCCGTTCATTCCCAATTGGGGAGTGGGGTCAGACCACAGACCAATTATGGCAACGTTTGAAGCCGCAGACAGACCATTTTGACGGGTCGTGGGGCAGGTCTCCGACCCTGCCGGTTCACGGAGTCGGAGACTCCGTGCAGGGCCAGAGCAAGAACAAGAGCAGGAGCAGGAGCAAGAGAGCTGCCCCACGCTGCTCCCCGAAGTGAGACTTGCTGGTTCTGGGCGGTTGGCTGGATTTTCCCGCTCTTCAACCTGGCCGCCACGGGAGATTTCCGGGCGTGGACCAAATTAGTTTTTGTTCGCGGGCGGTTTGGAGACTAAGCTCTGTCTTGCTGATGAATAGCCATCCGACCAGTCCAGTTGCAAACGCGCCCTCGAGCGCTTCAGCCTCAGAACCACTCTCCCTGCGCCACCACGCCCTCCGGCTTCCGGAATTGCTCGCGCCGGCGGGTGACTGGGAATGCGCCCGCGCCGCGGTCGAGAATGGCGCCGATGCGATCTACTTCGGTCTCGAGAAGTTCAACGCCCGGATGCGGGCCAACAATTTTACGGAAGCCGATTTGCCGAAGCTGATGGATTTCCTGCACCGTCGCGGGGTTAAAGGGTATGTCACTTTCAACATTCTGGTTTTCCAGAATGAAATTGTCCAGGCCGAGCAATACCTGCGGACGATCATCGCCGCCGGCGTGGACGCGGCAGTTGTCCAGGATGTCGGCATCTGCCGTTTGATTCGGCAACTCTCTCCCGATTTCCCGATTCACGTCTCAACCCAGATGACGATTACCAGCGCCGCTGGCGTCGAGTTTGCGCGCGAACTGGGCTGCAACCTCGTCGTCCTTGCCCGCGAATGCGGGATCAAGGAAATCGAGAAAATCGCCGTAGGTGCCGAGTGTCGAGTGCCGGGTGACGTGAGCCGAGAGAATGCGGCCGCGCCCGGCGCCCCCCGGTTCGCGGCATTGCCCCTGGAAGTCTTCGTCCATGGCGCCCTCTGTGTGGCCTACTCCGGCCAATGTCTCACCAGCGAAGCGCTGGGCGGCCGTTCGGCCAATCGCGGCGAATGTGCCCAGGCCTGCCGCATGCCTTACGACTTGATTGCCGACGGCAAACCGGTCCCGCTCGGAGATCGTCAGTATCTCCTCAGCCCGCAGGACCTCGCCGGATTGGAAGTCCTGCCGGACTTGGTGCGCGCGGGCGTCGCATCTCTGAAAATAGAGGGTCGGCTTAAATCGCCCGAATACGTCGCCAATATCACACGCATTTATCGCCACGCGCTGAATGAATTGATCGAGAGCCGGACGTCGGAAGCCCAACCTGACGACTGCGGCACTTCTATTGCCCACCCCTCTCCTCCAGCCCCTCGCCGCTCCCAATACGAAATGGAGATGGCTTTCTCACGCGGTCTTTACACAGGCTGGTTTCGCGGCACCAACAATCAGCAACTTGTTCATGGCCGCTTCGGCAAGAAACGCGGCGTGTACCTTGGCCAAGTATCCGGCGTGGATGACGAATGGGTCACCGTTGCTCTGCAAGCGCCGCTGAAGCCGGGAGATGGCATAGTCTTCGACGCCGGCCACCCCGAACAGGACGAAGAAGGCGGAAGGGTCTATGAAATCAAGGCCGCGCGGCCGTCCCGCCAGGTTCCGAAGGAACCCGCTCGCGCCAAAGAAGCCAGCGAGGCCGCGGTCGCCCCGGCCGTCCTGCTCGCCTTCGGTTATGGTGACATCAATTTCAGTCGTGTTCACATTGGCGATCGACTCTGGAAGACCAGTGATCCGGAACTGGAACGTCGCCTGCGTCAGAGTTTTGAAGGCGAGTCGCCGAAATTCCAGCGCCCGATCTGCATGGAGGCGCATGGGCGGGCAGGCAAGCTGTTCACCCTGATCGCTCGCGACGAACTTGGTCCGGTGGCCCGATTCGATTCAGCAATGCCGATGGTGATCGCCGAGAAACAGCCGCTCACCACCCAGCGGTTGCGCGATCAACTGGGACGGCTCGGGGGCACTCCGTTCAAACTCGGCGAGCTGAAGAATCTTCTCGAAGGCGAGGTGTTGCTTCCCGTCAGCGAACTGAATCGCCTGCGCCGCGATGTCGTCCGGGAGTTGACAGCCTTGCGCAGCGAACCCAGGCGCTGGGATCTTCACGCCACACTCCAAACGCCGCCCGGCACTCGATCCTCGACCCTCAACCCTTGCCCTTCGACGCGCGATGCTCCCCGCTTGATCGTGCTTGCGCGCTCTCTCTCGCAGATCGAAGCCGCCCTCCGTTGTGGTGTCGATACCGTTTACTGTGAGTTTGAGGACCCGAAGAAATACCCCGACGCTGTTGCGTTGGCGCGCCGCCGTCAATTGGAAACCGGCAATGAGAAGTTGGAGATTTTCGTCGCCCCTCCGCGAGTCTATAAAACGGGCGAGGAATGGACCCTCAAACAGGTCCGTTCCTGCGGGGCCGATGGCTACCTGGTTCGCAATTACGATCACCTGAACTTTTTCGCAAATGACCGCTGCATCGGCGACTACTCGTTCAACATCGCCAACCGGCTGACAGCAGATTATTTCAAAAGCAAATTCGGACTGGAACGTGTTACTGCCTCATACGATCTGAATTTCCTGCAACTCGAAGCGCTGCTGCAAGCTGCGCCGCCCGAATGGTTCGAAGTCACCATTCACCAGCATATTCCGATGTTCCACATGGAGTATTGCGTCTTCTGCGCCTTTCTCTCCACCGGCACGGACTACACGAACTGCGGCCGCCCGTGCGATAGCCACGATTTGAAACTGCGCGACCGCGTGGGCGTGGAGCACCCGGTCAAGGCGGATGTCGGATGCCGCAACACCGTCTTCAACGCGTTGGCGCAGACCGGCGCGGATTATGTTTCGCGAATGCTTTCCCTGGGCGTGCGCCATTTCCGAATCGAATTCCTTAACGAAACGCCCGTGCAAGTGGAACAAACGATTGGGAAGTATCGCCAGTTGCTCCGAGGTGAAATCACCGGTGCGCAACTGTGGCGCGAGTTGAAGTTGCTCAACCAACTCGGAGTCACCCGCGGCCAGATTGGCAGGCAGAATCCCTCCTGACCGGTCCATGCCCGACCGGATTTCAGCGGCCAGTTGCCCCGCATCGTCACCGAGCCTTTCGGCTCGCCGTCCGCCGCCGCCAGGCGCGAATCAGGCCCGGACCTCAATCACCGAGTTGAGAGACCCGTGCTCGTTGGACACGGTTTTCTCGGCAGCCGGGTCAGCTATCCACTCCCCATCGACAATGAGCTTGTACTGGTACCGCCCCGGCGCTAGAGCGACGGTCGTTTTCCAATGCCCGTCATCATGCCGCTTCATGGGTGTTGCGCTGGGCGACCAGCCATTAAACTCGCCGCACAGTGATACCTGTTTGGCGTCCGGTTTATGCAGCGCAAAACTGACGCTGAGGGTCTTGGGCGCTGCTGGCCCCGCCTCTCCTTTGGACGGGACGGGGTCTGGCCACAAAACAGCGAGCGGGGCGAGTGGCACCGCTGGCGCCGCTATCGGGGCGGGAGGTTGTTCAACAGGCGCGATTGGTGCTCGCCTTTTGAAAACGTCCGCCCCCGCTGCCGCCGCTTTCTTGAGCCGCTGCTGTTGATCGTCGAGGTCTTCTTGCTCGACCGGATACGCTTTGTTCACCTGCTTCGCCGCTGGTTTCGGGCTCAGCGGTTTCCTTGCCTTTCTCGCAATCGTCTTTGCCATTGTTTTTCGGGTTTAAATTCGCAACTTCAATACTGGGTTCATTCCATACTACCGCTGCTCCGGCTAAAGTTCAAGCTGAGACGGCAAGGCGCTCTATGGCGCTATCGCGGCGAGTGGCTTGCATCTGGAGAGGCCGCTGGATTTCACCAAGCCGCTGGCTTCTTTCTGCTACCCGGACCCCAGATGAAAAGCAGGTCTTGCTTGCATGACGCAATCAGACCAGAAACACAGTTGGCTTACAAGCGTGGAATCTCCTCCAAAACCCAGCAGCAATTCATCTTGAAGGGGCGTGGGGCAGGTCTCCCCCCTGCCGGTCCACGGAGTCTCCGACTGTCGGAACTTATGCACATCTAAACTCGCGCACCCAACATTGCAACGTTGGACTCGTGTCGGCCATCCCTCCGGGATGAGGAGGGTCAAATCTTAGTGGCATTGGACAAAAATGTTCGCGCTCCAGAAAAACCTGAAATGTGCATATACGATTTTTCATTTGAATGCTGGCCGAGGCGCGGCAGAAGCCATTGTCGATGCCGAGTGTTCAAACCAGTTCAGTTTTCCGCGCAACCTCACTGCCTCGCCAATCACCGTCACGGCTGGCGCGGGAAGGCTGGCCTCGTCGAGTTGCTTGGCGATGGTGTTCAGCGTTCCCGTGATCGAGATCTGCCGTCTGGTTGTGCCCCGGCTGACGATCACCACCGGGGTGTCGGGCGGCCGCCCGCACGCAACCAGTGTCGCTGCGATCTGGCGGATGTTGCGCAATCCCATCAGGACGACAAGCGTGCCGGTGGTCCTGGCCAGTTGGCACCAGTCCAGTTTGTTAACCGGAGATAGCGGATCGTCATGGCCCGTAACGATGGTGACGATCGAGTTGTGCTCGCGCTGGGTCAAAGGGACGCCAGCATAGCATGGCACGGCGTGGAACGAAGAAACACCCGGAACCACTTCGAAGGGAATGCCTGCCTGGGCCAGCACTTCGGCTTCTTCGCCACCCCGGCCAAACAGGTACGGATCGCCCCCCTTCAATCGCACCACGCGTTTGCCTGCGCGGGCTTTGGCGGCCAGCAACGCATTCAGCTCGTCCTGCGAGACACATCGAGTGCGATCATGTTTGCCCCCGTAGATAATCTCGGCCCCCGCCGGCGCGAAGCGTAGCAGCTCCGGATTTACCAGGCCATCGTAAATCACCACTTCGGCCTGCCCGAGCAGTTCAGCGCCGCGCAGCGTGAACAATCCAAGGTCGCCGGGACCGGCCCCCACCAGATAAACAATGCCAGGGAATCCCATAGAGGACGGCTCCAGTCAAAGGAAACCGCATGATCCTGGTCAAATCGCAAAGTCGTTGTATTCCGGCTTCACCTGTTCTGCAGGCGGGAAAAGCATTCCGGCGCCGACAGTCGCGTTGCTGCCGGGTTCGATCAGGATGAATGACCCGGTCAGACGGTTCGTGGCGTAGCCGTCGAAGACGAGCGGAGCGGAGGTTTTCAGTCGCACTTCGCCGATGTCGTTGAGGGCCAGCTCGGGCGGCTCGATCTCCGGTTCCAAAGTGGCCATGTCGATGCGGTCGGCAATAGTGGTAATCACTGCCTGCACCGTTTGAGTGGTGTGTTTCAAAAGATACTTCCGTCCGCGTTGAAGCGGGCGGATGTGCATCCAACAGACCCTGGCCTGCAGCTCGGTGCTCGCACCCGGAAGATTGTCCGGACCGATGATCATGTCGCCCCGGCTGATGTCGATGTTGTCTTCGACCAAAAGGGTAATGGATTGCGGGCAAAAGGCTTCCTGGAGGGGACCGTCGTAGGTCCAGATTTGTTTCACGGTGCTCACCATGCCGCTGGGCAGCGCCATGACTTTCTGACCGACTCGCACGATGCCGCCCGCAATCTGGCCGCTGAACCCGCGAAAATCGTGCAACTGCGGGTCGGTAGGGTTGTTCGGACGATTCACCCATTGCAAGGGCAGGCGGAAGCCGTTGAGGTTCCAATCGCTGCCAATGTGAACGCTCTCCAGATGGCCTAACAGCGTCGGGCCAGGATACCACGGCGTGTGCCGTGACGGATCCACCACGTTGTCACCATTGAGGGCGCTCAAGGGGATAAACTGCACGTCCTTCATATCGAGACGCGGCAGAAACTTCTCGAACTGGTCCCGTATCTCGATAAACCGAGCTTCGCTCCAACCCACGATATCCATCTTATTGACCGCAATCACCAGGTGTGGAATGCGCAGCAACGCTGCGATGCACGTATGACGGCGGCTTTGCTCGGTGACACCCAGGCGTGCGTCCACCAGCACAATCGAAAGGTTGGCGGCAGAGGCCCCGGTGACCATGTTGCGCGTGTACTGCACATGACCCGGCGTGTCCGCGATGATAAATCTGCGGCGCGGCGTCGCAAAATAACGATAGGCGACGTCGATCGTAATGCCCTGCTCGCGCTCGGCGCGCAGACCGTCGGTCAGGTTGGCGAGGTTGATCTGACCGCCGCCGGTGATGTCGGCGGAGCGCTCCAACGCTTCAATCTGATCTTCCATCAATGACCGCGAATCGTATAGCAACCGGCCGATGAGAGTGGATTTGCCGTCGTCCACCGAGCCGCAGGTGTTCAGACGGAGAATGTCAACCGGGTGATGGATGGGAACGGACATGCGAGATTAGTTACAGTTAAGAATGTTACAATGTTAAATGGGCAAACCGGTTGCACGCCGACTCATGCCGGGCTAGAAGTACCCGGCTTTCTTACGGTCTTCCATAGCGGCCTCGGATGACTTGTCGTCGGCGCGGGAACCGCGTTCAGTCACCCGGGCGGCGGCGATTTCCGCAATAACATCATCCACGGTGGTGGCTGGCGACTCGATACAGCCGGTGCTGATGATGTCGCCAATGGTCCGGACGCGGACCACCAACTCCTGGACCTGCTCGCCGGCTCTCGGGGGTACTAGATTGTTGACTGGCAACCATTGAGCCTGACGGCGAACACATTGCCGGCGGTGGCTGAAATAGATGGTGGGGACTTCGAGATTCTCTTTGCGAATGTACTCCCACACGTCCATTTCGGTCCAGTTGCTGAGCGGGAACACGCGCATATTTTCGCCCGGGTTGAGGCGGGTGTTGTAAAGATTCCAGATTTCCGGTCGCTGGTTCTTAGGATCCCACTGGCCGAAGCTGTCGCGGAAGCTGAAAAAGCGTTCTTTGGCCCGCGCCTTTTCTTCGTCGCGCCGCGCGCCGCCGATGCAACAGTCAAACCGAAACTCTTCGATGGCCGCTAGGAGGGTTGGAATCTGCAGACGGTTTCGGCTGACCTCGCCCGGCGCCGGGAGAGCGATGCCCTTCGCAATCGCATCCTCGACTGTGCGCACGATCAACCTGGCGCCGAGTTGTTTTGCGCGCCGATCCCGAAACTCATTCAATTCCGGGAAATGGTGCCCGGTGTCGATGTTGAGCAGCGGCATCGGGATGTCGCACGGCCGAAAAGCCTTTTCCGCCAGGCGCAACAGGCAGATCGAATCCTTGCCGCCGGAAAACAGCAGGGCGGAGCGCTCGAATCCGGCCGCCACTTCCCGCATGACGTGAATTGCCTCGGTTTCGAGATACTGAATGTGGTCGAAATGGTAGCTTTGCATGAGTCGATTAGTCGTTAAGCCCTCACCAACTCCCCGCCCCACCGCGCATGCAACCCGCACTCGCGCTTCTCGTCGGCTTTGGCGGGGTCGAAGTAGTCCCACTCGTTGGGGAGATTGTGCTCCTCCAGATAAGCCTCCATCTCAGCGTCGGACAGTTGGAATACGGGACTGACCTTTAGCGTGCCAAAGTTGGTATCGAGCGAAACAATGTCCAGCCCGGCGCGGTTCGGGTTCTGCACTTTGCGCACGGCAGTGATCCAGACTCTCGGCGCCAACTCCTTCATGCCGCGCTGGAAAGGCTCCAGCTTCATCAGCGCGCTGAATTCCTTCAAACCCTCCTCGTCATCCGCCGTAGGAAGCGACCCGTAGATGGCTTCGCGGTGTGCGGCGGTGATGCGCGGCAGGCAGGCTCTGAGGTTCAGTTTAAGCAGCGCGCGAAGCTCTTCGGCGTGCTTGTAAGTCGCAGGGCGATTGTAGCCGTGGTCCACCCACAACACCGGCATGTCGGGCTGCGCCTCCACGCACAGATGCAGGACGACGGCTTCATAAGGTCGGAAGTTGGTGGAAACCACGACACGTCCGTCCGCGTGGGCGATGGCCCAGCGGGTGATTTCGCGCGGTGATTTGAACCGCAGGTCCGCGTTCCAGTGAGCGATTTGATCGGGAGTCATGGGAATCAGTTGGCGATCGCAGGTTGTTCATGCCATAGCACGCGGGCGACCCAATCGCCGAATCTCTCGCCGACCAGCCGCTCCTGTCCGAAACGCGCGAACAAGGGACGGAGTTCAGCGGCGATGTCCGAGTCTTTAACCACGTCCCGATACAATCGATTCAGGCGCGTGCTGGTTTCGTTGCCGCCGAGCCAAAGTTGATAACGGCCCGGAGCTTTGCCTACAAACCCGATCTCCGCCATGTAGGGCCGGGCACAGCCGTTCGGGCAGCCGGTCATGCGAATAGTGATCTCCTGGCTCTCCAGGCCAAGCTCCACGAGCAGCCCATCAATACGGGTGATCAAATCCGGCAGATAACGCTCCGACTCGGCCAAAGCGAGACCGCAGGTCGGCAGCGAGACGCATGCCATCGAGGCGCGACGTAAAATGCTGGCCTGTCGTCCGAGTTCGGTCTGCACACCGTGCGCCGCAAAAACCCGGCTGATCTCGTCCTGCTGCTCAGGAGCGATGTCCGCCAGAATGACGTTGTTGCCCGGTGTGAGATGGACTTCCGGCTGATACTTTGCCACCACCTCGCGCAGGGCGGCCTTCATTCGCCAGCCATTTCTATCCCGGATACGACCCGTCTCGACAAACAAACCAAGAAACAGGCGTCCATCCGCCTGCCGGTTCCAGCCGAAAGCGTCTCCCTGCCTTTCAAACTTGAATGGTTTCGGGTTCTCCAATTTGAACCCCAGCCGGCGCTCCAGCTCTTCTCGAAACCACTGTGTACCCCGGTCTTCCAGCACATATTTCAACCGCGCGTGCTTCCGATCGCTACGGTCGCCGAAATCGCGATGGACTGTCAGGACCGCCGTAGCCACATCCACGGTTTTCTCGGATGGCAAAAAGCCGATCACATCTGCCAGCCGAGGAAAGGTGGCCTGGTTGCCGTGACTACGACCCATGCCGCCCCCGACCGCCAGGTTGTAGCCCAGCAGATTGCCGTGGCTGTCATCGATGGCAATGAAACCGCAACAGTTGGTAAAAACGTCGCTGTCGTTCTGAGGCGGAATCACAAAGGCGATTTTGAATTTCCGCGGCAGGTAGGTCTTCCCGTAGAGCGGATCAACGAAGGCATTGTTCGCGGAATCATCGAGATCGAGCGGCACGCCTTCGATCCAGATCGAGTGGTATGCCTTGGTGCGAGGCGCAACCGCCAACGCCGCCTGATGCGCATGTTTCAGCACCTGTTCACCCAACTCATTCATCGCTGGCGTCGCGGGGGCCATCACATTGCGATTGATATCCCCGCACGCCGCGAGTGTGCTCAGCAGTGCGTCATTGATTCCCTTGACCAGCGCGCGCAAGCCTCCCTTGGCCACTCCGTGGAACTGAAGGCCCTGCCGGGAGGTGACGCGAAGGGTATTGTTGGCGTAACGGCTGGCGAGATCATCACACACGAGGTATTGAACGGGCGTGAGAACCCCGCCGGGAATCCGGATGCGGACCATCAAACTGTATTTCTTGCCGGTCTTGCGCAAATCCCGGTCGTCCTGCTGGTAAATACCATGAAACTTGAGGAACTGCGTGTCATCCTCCACGAAGTGGTCAGCCTGCGGGTCGGCCAGCGTTTGCGCGATCGTTCCTGAGAGCGTCGGACTGCGCTCTTTCAAAAACTCGTTGGCCGACGGCTTCGCGGCGGTCGTCGTAATTGTCATAGTTCAAATCTGCATGGCCTTTTGCCACTGGTAAACTCTCATTATCGCCGAAGACCGTCAGAGTTGCAATCCCTCGCTCAGATACCACGGCGCATGCGCATGGCAGCAGAGTCGGGAGTGGTCGTCGAACACGCCCAGCAACAACGATAGGCCCACCGTTATGGTCAGCGCATCCTCCTAAAATATACGAGCAATATGGCAACCACAGCGCAGCGCAACAAAAGGGCTGTCCAGTTGAAATAGCCGAGCATTGCTATCAATGCAATCTGGGCCACGAAGCAAAGTCCGATATAAGTGTAAACGCCCCAGCGACGCATCCGCCAAACCCCAACCATGGCGACGATGGCGACTATCCCGCTGATTGCCAGCAATGGCAAATACCACTCGCCGTGTTTGCTGGGTGAGACAAAAAAGCCTCGCACGAGATTCAGAATCGCTCCGGCAATATTGAGGATGCAAACAATTGTCAAAATGATGGGGCGGCGATTCCCCTCAATTGGCGGCTGAGGTGGTGATGACAATTCCATATATTTGTCAACCATGTACGGGCTGACCCTGAACGGCTGCAAGCAAGGCGATTTCGTCTGTCACATCGCGGAAATCAATATCATTGGGAAGGCGCTGGATCGCCTCAAGAACCTGTTCTTTCATGCTCATGCGGAAAGTGTAGCGGATTTTACCCTGTGGGCAAGTTGTCTGGTCCCCAAAACTGGGCAGCCGCCCGAATGATCAAAAGGCAAGCCATCCGTCGCCGTCCGGCGTCCACTCCAGGCCGCTTGTTGGGGACAAAGTCATCTGGGTAAAGAGGCGACGGGCCAGTGGCATCCGATAAACGACAGAGACGCGCTCCCGCCGTCCTCTGCACCCGCCGGGTTGGGCCAGCTCCGTAGGAGCGACATGTTTATAGTAACCGTGCCCCCGAACTTCTCCGCAAGCCCCGTAGGGGCGGCATGGCCTACGGCGCGGGGACGATGGCGCTGATCTGTTTGGGGAGGTCGTTCCAGCCGTTGATATGCTGCCGAGTGCGGATCCAGACAGCCTGGCCGGCCGGCGGGACGCCGTACCAGTCAACATAGAGAGCGGTGATGTCACTCCATCCGTCGGTCGGGGCGGGCAGGAAACCCAGGCAGGGGAAGTGCTGGGCGCGGGAGATTCCAGGGCTGCAAGGGGCGGCGGCCTGGACGATAGTGTGCTCGGCCGGGAGGGCTGGGACGCGGAGTTTGAGCGTGATGATGCCGCCGTTGTTGCTAATCAATAGCTCCTCGACTGGGTTCTGCTTGAAGATCGGCACTTCCGGCGGAACGTCGAACTGGTTTAGGCCAATGTCCAAGCGCGCGGAGTTAATTCGGACAAAGTAGTTATAGCCGTTGAGGGCCACCTTCCGGCCCATGCGGCCCATGGTGTAGCTGTCGGCGGGGGACGTACGCCAGGCGGCGCGCTGTTCGGGGGTGAGAACCCGCCAACGGGCCGAGACGCGCCCGAAGTTGCCGCGAACCGCCTGTTGGTCTGTCGCCTGGGGGTTGCGCGGGGGGACAAATTGACGCTCAACCTGGCCGTAGCGAGTGATCGCGTTCACGACGGTGCCGATTCGACCGGATTGTGGGATCGAGAGTTTTTTGCTCATACTGTTTTTTGGGCCGGGTTCGTTACGCCTTTGACCACCCGCACGCCGATCGTCGGATGCTTGAATCATCGCCCAACCGACCCGATAGGAGATGAAAGCCTGAAACGCTCCTGCGGAGCAACTTAATTCTGCGGGGTGGGGGCGCGCTGGAACGGGCGATGATTCCGAGCCAAAGGGCTGATTCATCGGCCGGGTGGCTTTACCGTCGGGCGACTGGGCTTCGCGGACTTCAATCATCAACTCCATCGCATGCTACTGTTCCGCGACCTGCCGGCCTTGAAATCGGCCAACGAAACCCCTTCCGTAAAGCGGCGGATCGCCTTGCCCGCCTGGAGGATGTCTTCCAGGAGGGCGTTATCCTTCGACATAGATAGGAACGGCGGCCGAGAGGATGGCGGGCTTGCGAGTTACTTTGCGGTCAGGACGACGTAATTGCGTTTGCCTTTGCGCAGCAGGAGGTGTTTGCCGAAGAGCAAATCCTTGGTGGCGATGCTGTGGAGGATACTCGCTTCGCGGACGTTGTTGACGTAGGCACCGCCGCCCTCGATGTCTTTGCGCGCCTGGCCTTTTGACGGGCAGAGGCCGGTCAGGACCAGGAGTTCGACGAGTGGCTTGCCAGCCCCATCGAGTTCCGCTTTCGCGATCTCCTTGGTGGGCACTTCGCCAACGATTTCGTTGAAGATGGCTTCGGAGATGCCCGCGAGCTCGCCGCCGAATAGTATTTCGCTGGCGCGAATGGCTTCGGTCGTCGCGCTGGGGCCGTGAACCAGATCGGTCACCGCTCTGGCCAACGCCTTGTGGGCCGCGCGGGCACCGGGGTCTTCGGTGTGCTGTTTATCGAAAGCGGCGATTTCGTCCTGGCACAGGAACGTGAAGAATTTCAGGTAGCGAATCACATCGCGGTCGTCGGTGCGAATCCAGTATTGGTAAAATTTATAGACACTGGTCCGGCGCGGATCGAGCCAGACCGCGCCGGCGGCGGTCTTGCAGAACTTGGTGCCGTCGGCGTTGGTGATGAGCGGCAGGGTGAGTCCGAAGACGGGACGGCCAAGTTTTCGGCGGGTGAGATCAATGCCGGCGGTGATGTTGCCCCATTGATCGCTGCCGCCAATTTGCAGTTCGCAGTTGTGGTCGCGGCACAGGACATAAAAGTCGAAGGCCTGGAGCAGCATGTAGCTAAACTCGGTGTAGCTGATGCCGGCTTCGCGGTCTTCCATGCGGGCACGGACGCTTTCTTTGGCCACCATTTGGTTGACGGAAAAGTGCTTGCCGATGTCGCGCAGGAATTCGAGGAACGTGACGGGAGCGGTCCATGTGGCGTTATCGAGGAGGCGGGCGGGGTTGGTGGGGGTATCGAAATCGAGCAGGCGGCAGAGTTGCTCTTTGACCTTGGTGATATTGGCTGAGAGCACCTCGTGCGTGAGCAATTGGCGCTCCTGGCTCTTGCCGCTCGGGTCGCCGATGGAGCCGGTTGCGCCGCCGGCGAGCGGGATGGGACGGTGCCCCAGCACTTGGAACCGGCGCAGCGCCAGTAGCGGCACGAGGTTGCCGACATGCAGGCTATCGGCAGTCGGATCAAAGCCGCAGTAGAGCGTGATGGGGCCCGGGCTGGTGCGTTTGGCCAGCTCCTGGGGGTCGGTGCAATCGGCCAACAAACCGCGCCATTGGAGTTCTTCCAGAATATTCATTGGCAACAAGGATAAAATGCAAATGGCAAAAGTCCAATGGCCAATTGTTTCGCTGGTTCGCCCGGATCCGAGGTTTCGACGTGTCGCCCGGGTGTGAATTATCGGTCGCGCTTCAGCAAGTACTCGGCCAGGGCTTCGAGCGCGACGGCTTGTCCGCGGAAGGCTTTCAAGGCGTTAAAGGAGCGTTGGGTCAGTTGCTCCGCGATCTTGCGGGATTTTTCCAATCCGACGATGGCCGGGTAGGTGGCTTTCTGGGCCTTGGTATCTTTGCCAGCCGTTTTGCCAAGGTTCTCGCTGGTTTGCGTGACGTCGAGGATGTCGTCAATGACTTGGAAGGCCAGTCCGACGTGATAGCCGAAATCGGTCAGTGCTTCGAGTTGGGATGGGGTGCAGTTGGCGCTCATGCCGCCGAGTCGGACGGAGCCGCAGAGGAGGGCGGAGGTCTTGCGCTCGTGAATGTACCGCAGTTGTTGGGCGGCGATCTTTTTTCCCTCCGCTTCCAGGTCTGCGACCTGGCCGGCGATTAACTGGAGAGAGCCGGCCGCGTGCGCCAACTCCAGGATGATTTGCGAATGGGGGTAGCGCGGCCAACCCTTGCACCGGGCAGCAATCTCGAAGGCTTGTGTCAGCAGGGCGTCGCCGGCCAGAACCGCGATGCCTTCGCCGAACACTTTGTGATTGGTCAGCTTGCCTCGGCGATAATCATCGTTGTCCATGGCAGGGAGGTCATCATGGACGAGGGAATAGGTATGGATGCACTCGACGGCGCAGGCCAGGGGCAGCGCGTCGGCTTCGTCGCCACCACACGCGGCGGCGGCCGCGAGGCACAAGGCAGGACGCATGCGCTTGCCGCCGGCGAAGAGGGAATAACGCATCGCGCGATGGATAGTGGCGGGTTTGGTGGCGGCGGAGGGCAGAAAGCCATCCAGGGCTCGATTAACGGCATCCGTCCGGCTGGCCAGGAAGTCTGGCAAGTCGAAGGCTGCTTGCAAATGCGAATTCGGGTGTTTGATCTTAGCAGACATTTGCTGTTGTTTTAAAGAGAGCCAAATTCCAAGGCAAGCATTCAGCAGTTTTTTATTGCGTTTGGGGCGTAAGCAGTTACTGTACCTCGCTCGAAAATAAACACCAAAGCTTTGAACGCTGAACTTACAAAAAAGGCACTGGAGAAAGTTGGCAACCCCAACGTTCTGGTCAACTTGGTTTCACGCCGCGTCCGGCAACTCAATTCCGGCGGGGGGAAGGCGAGTCGTCCGCTGGTGGCGGACATCGGACATCTGGGGGCGGCGGACATTGCGCTGACCGAGATCATTGAGGAAAAGATGGGGTGGGAGATGCCGGAATTGGTGGAATTGACCCGGTCGGAGGGCAAGAAACGGAAGAAGCATTAGTTCAGATATACTCACCAATCCGAAGGCCCGTCGTGATTACCACATCCTCGAGACGGTCGAGGCAGGGGTCGTCCTGCACGGGACCGAAGTCAAGGCGTTGCGCGCGGGCAAAGGGCAGATTAGTGATGCTTTTGCCCGCGTGGAAAATGGTGAGGTGTATCTTTACAACGCGCACATCGACGAGTATTCGCACGGCAACCTCCAAAACCACGCGCCGAAGGCGCCGCGGAAGTTGCTGCTGCACAAATCGGAGATCCGGAAGCTGTTCGGCCTGGCAGCGGTCAAAGGCAATGCGCTGCTGCCGCTGTCGTTCTACTGGAACAACGGCAAGGTCAAAGTGGCGTTGGCGGTCGCCAAAGGCAAAGCCCAGTTCGACAAGCGCGAGGATCTGAAGCAGCGCGAGGCGGACCGGGAACTTAAACGCGCAACGATGCGGCGGACATGGACGGATTGAACCATTGAACCGTCAAGTTTTTCAATTTGGGGCAGGCGGGGTTTTCGAAATTGGTGCTTGTGGATGGCGAGGTTTTTTTCGCAATCTGCTCTTATGCTTGAATTTAGCACCCAAGTTATTCGTCAATTAATCTCCATGCTTTCGCAATTCAAGCCATCATCAACAACCGCGTCGAAAGCAGCAGCGGCGGCAGTAGCGCTGCTGCTGTTTTCCTTCAGCGGATGCTACCATCCCAAACCCAACCCGAAGCCCAAGCCCAAACCCGAGCCTGCGGTTTCCGCGCCGGTGCCATCGGCGACGTTCAGCAGGAGGCACGATGCGGAAATCAAGGAGATCATGGATCTGGCGGCTGCGGGCAAGTGGGATGAAGCGCAGCTCAAAGCGAGTGATTTGCATGAGAAGTCCCCCAAGAGCATGTTGGCAGAGCGGGTGTACACTTGGGTGGCGCAAACCGGCCAACAACGGCGCGAGCAGGCGCTGGAAAACGAGATTCGAGCCATCGATGCAAAGAATTCGGTCTTTGATCCAACCATTAAGAGCCTTCTGAAAGATACCAAGGACCGTGGTTTGACCGCCCGGAAGGACATTCGCGACACGGTAAATCAGATCGAGAATTCACGCTGGATTCCAGACAAATACGGCAAAACTGTTCGTGAACAGGGCCTGCTGTTCGACTTCGAGAGCACCAAAGGCCACATGCTCAAGGTGTTGGAAAAGGAAGTGACCATGCACCTGGACAATGTCCCGCTCGAAACCGTGATTCAGAACCTCAGCCAAACGGCGGGAGTGAACATTGTAGCCGATAAAACGCTCCCCGCGCTGAAACAACCGTTGAGTGTCAACCTGGACAAGGTAAAACTGGCTGAGTTCCTGCGCTACGTCGGGCGCTATTATGAGTTGCAGTTCCAGGTGGGCGACGAAGTGGTCTGGGTTGTGGACGGGAAAGATCCGAAGAAACTGATGGAAGAAACGCGGTTTTATCGGTTGCGCAAGGGCTTCGTGCTTCCGGCCGAATTCGGCGCCTCGGACTCGCTCAAAACAACGACCGTCAACGGCCCGGTCACCACCACCACCGAGACTGCGAAGTTCAAGAAATTCGTTAACGACCAGGCGCCGGTGATACCTTCATTGGAGCGGGCGATTACGAACCTGTTCCTGGGATCGAAATGGATGATCGATTACGAGCACAACTTAGTGGTGGCCCGGGGCACGCCGGAACAACTCGATGTGATCGAGAAGATCATCAAGGAATTCGATCGCCCTATACAGCAGGTGTTGATCGAGGCCCGTTTTGTGACACTCTCCAAGCCGGCATTCATGCAGTTGGGTGTGCTTTGGGAGTCCGGGCGGGTGTTCGGAACCAATTCGCCCCAACGAACGCCCACCGACTTTACGGGTCTGACGCCCGCCACCTATCCGGCGATGGGCATTGGCCTTCAATACTTGTTCACCAACGTCTTTGGCGCTGCAGGCCTGACCGCGACGATCAGCGCTTTGGAGCAGACCGGGGAAAGCCAGACCTTGAGCGCGCCGCGCCTGACCGTGCTCAACAACCGGCCGGCCACCATTTCCGATGGCAAGGTTCAATTCTATTACGAGGAATACACCGTGGCGCAGACCGTGCAGCAATACTACTCTTCCTCGTCGATTGTGCCCGCCGGCAAGCCCACCAAGATCACCGCCGGCGCCGAACTGGACGTGCTGGCCAGCATCAGTGGCGACGGCAAGAGCATCATCCTCGCCTTGAACCCCCGCGTTAATACTGAGGTGCAATTGCAGCCCTACACCACGATTGTCCAGTTCAATGCGTCCGGCAACGTCGCGGCCAATATCCCGATTCTTCTCCCGACTTTCCGGACGCAGGAACTGGCCACGCGCGTGGCGGTGAACTCCGGCGAAACGGTGGTGATGGGCGGCGTGCTGGAGCAAGAGAGATCGACCATTGTGGAGTCGGTGCCGGTCCTGGGTGACCTTCCCCTCGTCGGAGTGCTGTTCCGTCGCCGCACGGACGTCGATAAGCCACGGTACCTGCTCATCTTCGTGACGGCCACCATCGTCAAGGACACTGGCGAATTCCTCGTCTATGAGGATGAGCGGTCCGCCACCAATTCCCCTGCCATTCTGAAATGAGACAAAGCCCTTCGCTTTCGGCCCCATTGCCAGTCTCGCAGCTTGGCTTGCAGCGTTTCGCATTCCTTTCGGATTTCGGGTTTCGGATCTCGGATTTGACTTGGCGCCCCGCCTCCCGTCCATGCTGAAGCTCGACCGAATGCGTCCGCCCGTGCGGCAGGTGCTGGCACTGGATGCCGGCAGCCGTTGCATTAAGCTGCTGCTGGCGGAAAGTGACTTTGGCCGGTTGCGAATACTCAAAGAGGAGTTGATTGATTTGCAGGCCGAGGGCCTGGTCTCGGCGGACGAAATCAAGTCCCAGTTGCAGGCGCGCCTGGAAGATTGGGGCCGGCCGCCGTTGGCGTTGGTCTTGCCGCAGCATCTCTCAATTTCACAAGTCATCGACCTGCCGCTGGCGCCCGAAAGCGAGGTCGAGAAGTTGATCGAAGACGAAACGATCAAACTGAGCGGCGTGAGCGAAAGCCGGATTGTTTACGACTTCGTCCGTACCGAGACTCCGGCGAAGAACCGGCAACAGTTTTGGGTAACGTTTGCGCAGGAAGGCGATATTCGCGAACGGATTCTGCGGCTGGGAGTCGAGCAGGAAGACCTTTGCGAAGTCACCACGACGGCCAATGCGCTGATTGCCGCTTACCGCGCCACCTGTCCGCTCTCATCACGCGCGGTTTTGGTGCATCTGGGCGCCCAGACAACCGTGGTGGTAATCCTGTTGGCAGGTCAGGGAGCCTTCGCCACCAGTTTCCAGATGGGCGGGGATTTCTTCACTCGCTCTCTGGCACGGCTCCGGAATTGCTCTGAAGAGACTGCCGAGTCGCTGAAGGGTGCCCATAATTACCTGAGCGGTTCGGATGCGGATTCGGAGTTTTCCGGCGTGGTGGATGGCTGGGTGGCCGAGCTGAAGCGGCAGTTGAATGAATGGTTCGAGCATAATCCCGGCGCGGCCCCCGAGGCAGCGTCGTTTGAACTCGTGACCAGTGGCGGGGCGTTCGACCAGCCGGGCCTCCTCGAATATCTGAAAGTGGAAGCGGGATTGGATTTGCGGCCCTGGCCCAAGGGCAGCCAGCCCGAGGCAGTGTTCCCCTCGAAACGGTTTGAAGTTGCTTTCGGCGTCGCCCTCCAGGCGCTGGGCTACAGCGCTCAACCGGTGTCGCTGCTGCCCGATGATTACCGCACCGCCTGGCGAAAGCGGCTGAGCCGGCAAAGATTCGAGCTCGCCAGTCTCGGGCTCGCGGTGATTTGCCTCTTGGTTCTCGTGCTCGGCACATGGCACCAGGCATCGCTTTTGAGCCGCAAGGACAGGTTGTTGAAGAAAGTCCAGGCCGCCCAGGAGGCGGTCGAGACCAATGACGCACTGACCGGAGAACTTGTCGCCGAATACGAGGGATTTCGTCCCGTGTTTGCCGCTCAGCAGAATACCGTCGATACCTTGAAGACGCTGGCGCTGCTCGAGCAGTCACGGAGCAATCGTAGTTTTTGGTACGTGGTATTGGCGGACCAGCAAAGTTATTTCAGTCAGCCACCGGCGCTCAATTTGACCAACAAGCCGGTTGGCACAAATCCCCCGGCAGCCGTTCGTCCCGGAGCGGTTTCCGCCGTTTTCGCGGCGCTATCGGCGACGGCGACGAACCTTTCGATTGTTAAACCTGGTTTCATTGCCGAACTTTGCACTCCTGAAGATGCGGAGAGCGCCCGCCGGCTGCTCAGCCAACTGGTCAATGATTTAAGCCAGCAGGGGGTTTTCGCGAAAGTGGACTCGTTATCGGCTGATTTGCGGAGGGATTTGGCGGACCCCAAAGTGGTTCTTCCCAGCGGAGACTCGGTGCTGACGCTGGACTTTGCTGAAACGGAATTCCAGCAACTGCCGTTAAAGAGGCCAAATCCGCTGCGAGGAACATCCAAACGTTTTGGGCACTCGTCGTGGACGTCGTCCGAGAGCGCGGACAGCGCGACCCAGATTTCGCCATGAATATGCGATTTCAGGAATACAGACGCCGAAGCATCATCCCGCTGGCCGGGCTGGGCTTGGCGGCCTATTTCATCTTCATATTCCTGCCGCTGGGACGCCGCGCCCAAAGCTTGGACGCTCCGCTGCAAAAAGCATGGCAGAAACTCTCGGCATCCCTGGACCAGACTAATGTCATCGCCATCGATTTTCTGCACATTACCAACCAACTGAGCGAAACCCGGCAGGCTCTGCTCATTCTGGAGAAAGCCAGGAAGCAAGCCACTGCGCGACTTCAAGTGGCCACGCCGCTGCGAGCAAGAATGAATGCCCCGTTCCAACTCGTCGAGTATCAGAACCAGCGCAGCAAGCAGTTGGAAGAGTTGGGCATCCTGGCCAAGCAACAGCAGGTGGCAATTGAACCGGGGGTCTTCGCCGGCTTCCCCGAGCACACCGCGGACATAAAACAACCGGCCCTGCTTTGGGCGGCGCTGTCGGCTATCGACGGCCTCCTGAAGACCGCCTTGCAGTGCAAAGTGCTCGCCATCCATGCGCTCGAGGTGCCTCTGGCGCTCACCAATGTCCCGCCCATCAATGGCTTCGATCGATTGGCCGAGATTCCCGTGCAGATCGAAGTCACCGCTTCGGTCGCCAGCGCGACCCGGCTGCTTGAGTGCCTGCCCTTGCGGGCGGAAGAAATCCGCGCTGCCGGCTTGCCGGAGGCGCCAACGAACAAACTGGTGCTGTTCGTGGACCGGCTGATCCTGAGAAAACAATCGCCGGACAAACCGGACGAAGTCCGCATGTCATTGCGCGCGGTTGGATTCGTATTTCGGGAGTGAGGAGGATGTCGAACTAAGATGTTAACCATCGCACCGGCTATCACCAGAGTGTTGCGAAGTCGTTGGTTGGCGGCGTGTGTCCACGCCGGCTTGTGGCTCCTGCTTTATCTGGCACTCACCAATCTCGGCGGCCGGGCCTTCAATTTCCGCGAGGCCAATTCGCCAACCAACCCGCCGCAAAGTGCGGTGCCGGTGGTGCGGCTCGGACTCAGTTTCTCGCCGGGAGCCTGGCTCAAGCCGGCCGTGGATACGAACGCCATTAATCCTTTCTTCACCCGGCATTTCGTCCCGCCACCACCACCACCACCAACCACGCGCACGATCGAAGTGACTTACCAGGGCTTCTACCAAACGGGTGACAGCGCCAAACAGGCGATCTTCAAGCTGGGCGACGCGTTCATGGCTGCGCCGGTCGGCGGCAAGGTCGCCACCAGCCTTTTCGTGGCGGAAGCGACGACGCAGGCGCTGACGTTGACGAACCTTGCTGCGCAGACCAATATAGTCCTCCTGAATGCGAAGAAAGAAATTGTAATTCCGATCCAATGAACCCGAGTTCGGAAACTGGGCCCAAAGAAGCCGGCGACCTCTTGTTCGAGCAAGGCAAGCTCACGGAGCAGCAACTGGAGCAAGTCCGGCGCCGGCAGCGGCGGCTTAACCTGCCGCAGCATCGGGCGATTGTGGACCTGAACTTTGCGTCCGAAGAAGACACCTGGCGCGCACTGGCCGCCGCCAGCCGCATGGAGTTTGTGGATCCGATGGCGCTGGATATCAAACGCGAGACCCTCGAATTGGTTCCTATCAAGTTTATTTTTCATTACAACCTGCTGCCGCTGGGCATGGAAGAGGATTGTTTACTCCTCGCCTTCAGCGAGCCGCCGCGGCAGATGGAACAGGGCAATTTGCGCCTGCTGCTGAGCAAACGTTTCAAGATTCTGCTGGCGACACCCAGTTCCATCCATGCGGTGATCAAGAAGAATTACGGGCTGGGCGCCGAGACCATCCAAAAGCTGCGCGACGAACGCGGCGGCGCCGACATCGACCAGGAGATCGTCTTTGACGTGCAGGGCAAGGAAACCGATTCCGCGCTGGAATCCACCGTGTCCGCGTTCGTGGACCAGATTCTGCAGGAAGCGCTGCGCCTTCGAGCGACGGACATTCACCTGGAACCCTACGCCAATTCGATTCGCTTGCGCTACCGGGTGGACGGGATTTTGGAAACCGTTCCCGTGCCGGCGGACATGCGACACTTGTACGTGGCAGTGGTTTCACGGCTCAAAATCATGGCGGAACTGAACATTGCCGAAAAGCGACTGCCCCACGACGGCCGCATCGCGATGAAAACAGGCGAGGAAGAATACGATCTGCGGGTTTCGGTGGTGCCGACCAAACACGGAGAAGCCGTCTGCCTGCGCATTCTTGGCCGCCAAAGCCTCTATCTGGACTTGGGCCAACTCGGGATGGAGCCCAACCAGGAAGCGGTTCTGGCTCAGTTGACCCAATTGCCGCAAGGTATGGTGCTGCTGACCGGCCCCACCGGCAGCGGCAAGACCACCACCCTATACACGGCGCTGGCCCAGGCTAACGATGAAGGCCGCAAGACTATCACGTTTGAGGATCCCATCGAATATCAACTCGAGGGCACCGTGCAGATACAGGTCCGCGAACCAATCGGCCTCACCTTTGCGACGGGCCTGCGCTCGGTGCTCCGTCATGACCCGGACGTGGTGCTCGTCGGTGAGATTCGCGATTTCGAGACCGCCGAAATCGCGGTTCGCGCCGCGCAAACGGGCCACTTGGTGTTCTCGACGCTGCACACCAACGACAGCATCAGCGCCGTGACGCGGTTGCTGGAAATGCGGATCGAGCCTTACCTGATCGCGGCCTCGCTGGTCTGCAGTATTTCGCAACGGCTGGCCCGCCGCATCTGCCGGCACTGCGCTGAGCCAGACCTTGCCATCTCCGACTCGACCCGTGAAGAAATGGCCGCTGCCCTGGGGATCCCGGTCGAACATGTGAATGCATGGAAGGGCCGCGGCTGCGTGGAATGCAATCAAAAAGGCCACCGCGGTCGGGTTGCCATCTATGAGTTCTTTTTGCTAAACGAAGCCATCGCGGACCTCATCCAGCCCAATTTGAGAACCGCCGAGCTCCGGGCAGCCGCACGCAAGCTGGGC
>Ga0194053_10000535_pt1 | contig 28338 bp, 20 predicted proteins | sample SepL228m_MetaG_FD_161684 | JGI IMG/M metagenome (GOLD analysis project Ga0194053, IMG submission 161684) | Anoxic zone freshwater microbial communities from boreal shield lake in IISD Experimental Lakes Area, Ontario, Canada - Sep2016-L227-8m | ecosystem: Environmental > Aquatic > Freshwater >... | reverse complement strand
ATCTTGTGGAGAAGCCCGGCTACGTGGCGGCGACGCTGATCCCGTCCGTCGGGTGCCCGATGGGCTGCAATTTCTGCTCGACCTCCGCGATGTTCGGGGGGAAGGGGAAATTCATCAATTTTTACGAGACCGGGGACGAGTTGTTCGAGGTGATGACCGGGCTCGAGCGCGATCTCAAGGTGCAGTCGTTTTTCGTGATGGACGAAAATTTCCTTCTGCACAAAAAGCGGGCCCTGCGTCTGCTCGAACTGATGGAGGAGCACAACAAGAGCTGGTCGCTCTACGTCTTCAGCTCGGCGAATGTCCTGCAGTCCTACAAGATGGACCAGCTTGTCCGGCTGGGGATTTCCTGGGTTTGGATGGGGTTGGAAGGAAAGAAGAGCCAGTATCAGAAACTGGCCGGGACCGACACGCACGAACTGGTGCGCGAGCTCCAGTCGCACGGGATCAGCATCCTCGGCTCAACGATCATCGGGCTCGAGGAGCACACGCCGCAGAATCTCGACGCGGCCATCGAGCACGCGGTGTCGCACAACACCGAGTTCCACCAGTTCATGCTCTACACGCCTGTGGCAGGCACGCCGCTTTTCGAGGAACACCGGGCAAACGGGACGTTGGTTGATCCGGAATGCGAGGATCCCTCCGATATCCACGGACAATTGCGCTTCGCGCACCGGCATGCGCACATCCCGCCGGGCGACGAAACCGGATTTCTGCTCAAGGCGTTCGCGCGCGATTTTGAGGCCAACGGGCCGAGCATCATGCGCATGGCCCGGGGCACCCTGCGCGGATGGAAGAAGTATTCCAAGCACCCGGACAAGCGGGTCAGGGCGCGTTTCCAACGCGAATCCGGCACCCTTCCGCACCAATTCTCCGCGGTGTTGTGGGCGACACGGAAGTGGTATCCCAAGGGTTCCCCGATGTATCTCGAGGCGGATTCCATCCTGCGCGACCTGAACAAGCATTTTGGCATCTCGTCCAGACTGGCGGCCTCTTTGGGAGGGCGCTGGGTTTTCCGGGCACTGAAAAAAGAGGTGACCCGGGAAAGCGGCGAGCCGCCGACGTTCTACGAGCGCTCGCCGGAGTTGGCCGCCGTGCGTCCGTCAACCGCGAACGCGGTGGCCGTGGCGGCGTAGGTTCCGCTGGATCCTCAAAGCCGCTGCAAGGCCGGGAGCGAGTATTTTTTTATGAGCTTGTCCCGGTTTGCCTCGATGGCGGCCGCGTCCAAGAAAAGGACGCCGGGATCCTCTTCGAGTTCGATTTTCTGGAATCCGTTGACCGGGTATTTGGCGGCCTCGGCAAGATCGTCGAGGCTCCGGATCTCCCTCCCGTTGACTTTTGAAACAACCAGGTTGTCCAGGCCCTCGTAACCGATCGTGTCCGGGCTCGGCAGGATTTGGGAGATGAAGACGATTTTGCCGCGGTCCTGTGGCAGCTCGTTCTGAAAAGCGTCATAAAAAACCAGCCGCTGCGGGGCCTCCTTCAACCAGTTCGCGCCCCACTCCTGGAGATAGGGACGGGAAAGCTCCATGAACACCACCCCGCCGAGGACGATATATCTCGGGGCCCGGTCAACAACGTAGGACTCGCTCAGGATCTTCGAACGGTCGCGGGCCTCCATCTTCACGGGAATCTCCAGGGTTTTTCCATCGCGGAAAATCCGGAATCCGAGCGTGTCCCCCGGATGGGAAACCGTGTTGGTGATGTGGCTGAACGCGATCCTGCCGAATTCCGCGTCTTCGTAATTGCCGTCCTGATCGATGGCTTTTCCGTCCACTGCGAGGATGACATCTCCCTTGTGGAGTCCCGCCTTGTCCGCGGCACCGCCTGTCAGGACATCCGTGACGTAAACCCCGCCCGGCTCGTTGAGACCAATGTAGCGGCGGAGCTGCGGGTCGCGGGTTGTGGAAAAAGCGAGCCCCGCGCGCGCGAACCCTCCGTAAGTGGCCTTGGCCGCCTCGCGGAGAAAATGCGCGATGACCGGCGCGGAAATGAGATCCGCGGTCTGGCTACGCGCATCGTAACGCATAAGGAGACCGAGCAATTTTCCGTCACGGACAGCCGGCAGAGTGAAACTCCCGTCGCGCTGCTGCATCGGGGCGCTGAGGCGGAAGAGGAGCAAACCCATGTTGTCCAGCGGATATGAGCCAACGGCAATTGATGTCACGGTGCCCTGAGTTTGCGCGATCTCACCGTTCGGTTCCAACTGGAGAACCGTGGCCCGATCGCCGACCTTCACCCCACGATCAAGCTCCATCGGCTTCATGCCCGCGATAAATGCCGGATCAGTAGGGCGGAGAACCGCGAGATTACCTTCGTAATCCACCCGTTCGACAGTTGCAGAGGATTTCTCCGCGGTGGCTGCCTTTTCGAGTTCAATGAATGTGTTGTTCGCGACGAGCTCCGCGGTCACGAGGATCCGTCCGCCCTCAATCAATGTGCCCAAACCCCGGCGGGAGAACGGCGCCTTTTTTGTCCACGGGCGGAAAAAATCATAGGACTGGTCCGTGGAGTTGACGCGGAGGATCGACGAGTTGCTGGCCTCAACCGCTTTGTCGGTCTTGATTTTCGGCTGGGGAGTTACCCCGCCCATCGCCGGAAGGCATAGGAGCACGAGAAGAAGAAGAGGGCGGGTGGTCATAGGTTTTGCTCCTTGGTCACGGCGTAACGCGACAGGATCCGCTTCCGGGCCTCCTCGACCGCCTTGCGCTCGAGAACGATCGGTCGCCCGACACCGGCCATCTTGATGACGTAATAGTCCGCTGGCTTGGCGAATTGCTCTGCGACGTCGGCGAGACGTTTGATCTTTGCGCCATTGATCTCATCCACGATCGCATAGCGGAAATCATTCGCGTAGGCATTCACCGGGTCGGCCAGAATTCCGCTCAAGACAATGATCTCCGGGCGCTCCTTGTAGATTTTGTCTTCGATGAAAAAATCAAACATGTATCGGAGGCGTAGGTCGTCCGGCTGGTGGGCGGTCATGAAATTCTGATCCACGGGTTGAAAGATCAGGCCTCCGAAAACCACAAAACGGGGATCCTCGTCATAGACATTGCTGTGAAGATTGAACGGCCACGGGTCGCTGAGCGGGATTTTAAGCCGCTGGGGCTTGCCGTTTCTCACCACGTCGAGGGTGACCTGATCGCCCTTGAATTTGCGTTCCACCACTTCGGCCAACGGAACCGAGTCGTCATCCATGGGAATCGTCGCATCACTGGCAATCGGCAATCCGTCGATGGCTGTCAGGACATCGCCAGGGTTGACAATCCCGTCGGAGGAACCGCCGCCGTAGACGCTGCCCACGAGCACGCCGAGGTCATCGTCTTTCAACCCGAGCGCCCTGCGCGCAGCCGGATTGAACAGGGTGTGGTAGCTCAGCGCAAGATCCACGTAGCGGTCGTAATGGCCGTCTTCGACATCCTTGAGAAACCGTTTTATGACCGGCGTGGGGATCATGTAGCCGACGTTCTGGGCGACGTCCCCGCTGTATCCCTGGAACGCTACGCCGACGACTTTCCCGTTTTGCATGACCGGCCCGCCGCTGTTGCCGGGGTTGATTGCTGCGTCGATCTGGATCGTCAGGTGGGAGTCCATCCCCGAGTGCGTGTAAGTTTGGAAGTCGATGCGCGAGACGATCCCCTTCGTCACCGAGAGGCGGTTTCCTCCGATCGGGTAGCCATAAACCGACACGACCGACTCGATAGCAGGGATGGCTCCGAACTCCAGCGCGGTGGTGCCATTGAAAAATCCGGGTTCGTCGACAGCGAGCAGTGCAAGGTCGCAATCGTGGGCGATAAAAAGAACGCGGGCCGGGCGGGGTTTCGGGTCGCCCTCCTTAGAAACCGTCAGGAACCTTGCATTGCTGACGACATGGGCGTTTGTCATGATGCGGTTCCCGCTGATGATGAATCCGGCGCCGACACCGCCGGAAACTTCTCCGGGATTCCACGGCGCCTTGTAGTCGGGTTCCTGTGAGGTGGCCTCGATGCGGACGAGGCTCTTGGCCACCGGCGAGGCTTGGGCGATTCCCGTGACCACCGCCAAAATCATCAAAAAACGAAACATCCGCGTCAACGTAAGCACGAACGCCGCTTTGACAACTCCCATTTTCAGGCTGCCAAGACCTGGCTTCCGGCAGGGGAAAGCGCGCGCAGTTTGGCTACCACGTCCGGGACCAGTTCGCAGGCCCGCGCCAGATCGCCGGCCGAATTGTAACGCCCGAAAGAAAACCTGAGGCTTGCCCGGGCGCGCTCGTTCGAGAACCCCATCGCCTTCAGCACATGGGATGGATTGACCGACCCGCTCGTGCAAGCCGATCCTGCCGAGCAGCAGAGGCCTTGCTCATCGAGGAGGATCAAGGCTCCCTCGCTCTCGACTCCCTCGAAGGAGAGATTGCTCGTATTCGGGAGCCGGTGGGCCCGGTCCCCGTTGACGCTGCAGCCCGGAATGGCGGAGAGTATGTGTTGCTCGAAGGCATTCCGCCAATCCATCACCTGCCGGCTCCCAATGTGCTCGGCCGCCAGCTCCGCGGCTTTCCCAAAGCCGGCGATTGAAGCCATGTTCTGTGTGCCTCCTCGACGGGCGCTTTCCTGGCTTCCCCGCAGCAGAGGCGTGAATTTGACCCGAGGGTTTACATAAAGCGCACCGACCCCCTTCGCCGCATGGATTTTATGGCCGGAGGCCGACAGGAAGTGGAGCCCAGAATCGGCAAGCGAGATCGGCAACTTCCCGAACGCCTGCACCGCATCGACATGCAGAAGGGTTTTCTTTTTGCGGACAATCTCAGCGATCTCGTGGACCGGAAAAAGTACCCCTGTCTCATTATTGGCCCAGAGCAGCGTGACCAGGGCGGTGTCGGGTCGGATTGCCGCGGTAAGTTGGTCGAGGTCGAGAATTCCTGCGGAATCCACCGGCAGCCAGGTGATCTCGTAGCCCCGCTGGGCCAGATGTTCGCAGAGCTTGATAGTCGCCGAGTGCTCGACCGCCGTCGTGATGATATGTTTCTTGTCCGGATCGACCGCCAGGGCCGACTGGATCGCAGTGTTGATCGATTCCGTCCCGCAACTCGTGAAGATAATCTCCTCCACCCGGCAGCCGGCGAGAGCGGCTACGCTCGCCCGGCTTTCCTCGAGCACCTTGGCCGCCTCCCGGCCGAGCGCATACACGCTCGAGGGATTGCCGAATCCATCGCGCAGCAGCGGCAGCATGACGTCCAAGACCTCGGGTGCGATTTGCGTCGTGGCGTTGTTGTCGAGGTAGATCAGCGGTTTCATCAGGAGCTCTTTTTTTATCTGTCCCGCACCGCCTTGGCAATCCCCGACAACCGCAGCGCACCGCCGCCGGAAAAAACAAACCTCTTTCGTTTTGCGGAAAACCGGTTTTTACTCCCCGCCCATGACGGAACCGGAGGCATTCATCGCGCTGAACATGATCCGCAAGGTCGGGCCTGTGCGTGTGCGACGGCTGCTCGATGCGCTCGGGTCGCCGGTGAAAATCCTCCGCGCGGGAGAGCGCGAGCTGTGCTCGGTCGAGGGCGTCGGACCGGATGTGGCCGCGTCGATCCGGGGGTGGGAGAGCCAGGTCGATCTCGAAGGAGAACTTGCTTTGGCGAAGGACTTCGGAGCACGTGTCGTGACCATGGGCTGCCCGGAATATCCCGCCCTGCTTCGAGATATCCACGACCCGCCTATCGTGCTGTATGTCTGGGGGGATTTGCAGGACCGCGACCGGCACTCGATCGGGATTGTCGGGACAAGGAAGCCAAGCCATTACGGCAGCGAGTGCGCAAAAAAGCTTTCCTACCAGCTCGCGTATTCCGGTGTCACGGTGGTGAGCGGGCTAGCGAGGGGGATCGACACGGCCGCGCACCAGGGGGCGCTTGCCGCCAAAGGTCGCACGATCGCTGTGATCGGAAGCGGGCTCCTTTCTCTCTACCCGCCGGAAAATCTACCTCTCGCGGAAAAAATTGCCGGGGCTGGCGCGGTGGTGACCGAGTTTTCCATGAGCGTTCAGGCCGATAAACAAACGTTTCCGATGAGAAACCGGATCATCAGCGGATGTTCGTTCGGGCTTCTTGTCGTCGAGGCCGGAGGCCGAAGCGGAGCCCTGATCACCGCGAACCAAGCCGGCGAGCAGGGGCGCTCGATCTATGCGGTGCCGGGCCGGATCGACCAGCCTAATGCCATCGGATCCAACCGCCTTATCCAGCAGGGGGCGAAGCTCATCACATCGGCTTCCGATATCCTCGATGACATGGGCATGCTTTTCGCGGAATCCCCAGCTTTGTCGCCGCCGCCCGCACCCGATCTCGACGGAAATGAGTCACTTATTTACGGGGCGCTCGGTGACGAGGAGTCGCACGTGGACGAGATTATTTCGAGATCCGGGTTGCCATCGCACGTTGCGTCTTCTACGTTGCTCGCCCTTGAAATGAAAAAGCTGGTGCGGCAGCGCCCCGGCAGCCGGTTCGTCAAACTCCGCTGAAATCACCCATGTCAAAATCCCTCGTTATCGCAGAAAAGCCGAGTGTCGCCGCCGATCTGGCCAGAGTGCTGGGCAAGCTCCCGAAGAAGGATGACTACTTCGAGAACGACGAATACGTCGTAACTTCCGCCATCGGCCACCTGGTCGAGTTGTGCCTGCCGGGCGAGATGGACAAGAAGCGGGGCAAGTGGAGCTTCGCGAACCTCCCGATCATTCCCGACCACTTCGAGCTTAAACCGATCGAGAAGACCCAGTCCCGCTTCAACCTGCTCAAGCGCCTGCTCAAGCGCGCCGACATCACCGACGTCATCAACGCCTGCGACGCCGGTCGCGAGGGCGAGCTGATTTTCCACTACCTGATCAAGCTGGCGGGCAGCAAGAAACCGACCCGCCGGCTCTGGCTCCAGAGCATGACCCCGGAGGCGATCCGGGAGGGATTCGCCGGGTTGCGACTCGGGGAGGAGATGATCCCACTCGCCGATGCCGCCGTCTGCCGCAGCGAGAGCGACTGGCTGGTCGGCATCAACGGGACGCGCGCCATGACCGCCTTCAATTCCAAGGGCGGGGGATTCCAACTCACGCCGGTCGGCCGGGTCCAGACGCCGACGCTCGCCATTCTTGCCGAGCGCGAGGAGAAAATCCGGGCGTTCAAGGCACGCCCGTTCTTTGAGATTTACGGGGATTTTGGCGTCGCAGCCGGGAGCTATCGCGGGCGCTGGTTCACCGAGGGGTTCAAGAAGAACGGCGACGAAGATGCGCGTGCGGAGCGGATCTGGGAGCGCGCCGCGGCTGAGGCTATCGTCGCCAAGTGCGATTCGAAGCCCGGCATCGTGACCGAGGAAAAGAAGCCGGCCACGCAGATCGCGCCTCAGCTTTACGACCTGACCACGCTTCAGAGAGAGGCGAACTCCCGGTTCGGACTCAGCGCGAAGCGGACGCTGCAGATCGCGCAGGCGCTCTACGAAAGACACAAGGTTCTCACCTATCCCAGAACCGACTCGCGCTATCTCCCGGAAGACAACATCGGCAACGTCAAAGCCGCCTTCACGAAGCTCGAGGCACCGGATCTTGCCGAGCACGCCCGCAAGGCGCTTTCCCAGGGCTGGGTCCGCCCGAACAAGCGGATTTTCAACAACGCGAAAGTCACCGACCACCACGCGATCATCCCCACGGGGGTTTCCACAAAGTCCCTTGATGACTTCGAACTGAAGGTTTACGACATGGTCGCCCGCCGGTTCGTGGCTGCATTTTACCCAGCTGCGCAGTTCGAAGTCACGACCCGCATCACGCGCGTCGAGGGCGAGGCGTTCAAAACCGACGGCAAAGTCATCACCGATCCCGGCTGGCTCGCAGTCTATGGTAAGCAGGCCGCCTCGACTGACGAGCAGAATGTCTGCGCGATCCGCAACGGAGAGACAGCCCGCACCGAGGCGCTGGAGATCAAAGAGAACGAGACAAAGCCGCCTCCACGGTTCAACGAAGCCACCCTGCTGGCTGCCATGGAAGGCGCGGGCAAACTGGTGGACGACGAGGAACTCCGCGAGGCGATGAGCCAGCGGGGACTCGGCACGCCCGCCACCCGCGCGCAGATCATCGAGGGGCTGATCCTTGACGGCTACCTCGTCCGCCAGGCGCGCGATCTCATCGTCACATCGAAAGGCCTTTCCCTCATCATCCTGCTTCGAGGGCTCGGCGTGCAGGCGCTCACTTCCCCGGAAATGACCGGCGAATGGGAGCACAAACTCAAACGCATGGAGCGCGGGGAAATGCCCCGGCCGCAATTTATGGACGAAATCCGCACATTCACAAACGACATCGTCGAAAAGGCGAAAAACTTCGAAGGCGATACGGTGACCGGCAACTTCCAGCCTCTTGGCGAGAAATGTCCGAAGTGCGGGCATGTCGGGTTCGACGAGACGTTCAAGGCTTTCGAGTGCGGCGCGAAATGCGGCACGATCATCTGGAAAAACATGGCCGGCCGCCAGCTCGAACGCGAGGAAGTCAGCAAGCTTCTGCGCGACGGAGTCGTCGGACCGCTCGAAGGTTTTCGCAGCAAGATGGGGCGACCGTTCGCGGCCGTGGTCAAACTCGATCCGGAATTCAAACAGGGCTTCGATTTCGGGGATTCGCAGGACGCCTCACGGCAGATCGACTTTTCCGTGCTGCCCTCCATCGGGACCTGCCCGGTCTGCAAATCCGGAACCATCCACGATACCGGCACCGCCTGGCAGTGCAGCAAAACGCCGGCCTGCAAATTCCGCATGGGCAAATCGCTTTGCCAGCGGGAAATCCCACGCGAACAGGTGATCCAGCTTCTCGAAACCGGGAAGACCGGTCTGATTACCAAGTTTATCTCGAAAAAAGGACGCCCGTTCTCCGCGTTTCTCAAACTCGAGAATGACAAGGTGGTCTTCGAATTTGAAGCGCGCAAACCCGCCGCGAAAAAAACCGCCCGCAGCCGCGGGTCCGCCTCGGAAACGCCACAGGCCGCCTGACCTGATCTCTTCAACCGGGTGGGGAGACCGGCAGGTGGCGCGAATTCAGTTATGTCCATCTACAAGATATGGATTCTTCAATTGCATCATCTGTGATGTCGTTGTTACAGTATTTCGCAGATGAGTCTTCACCGCCCCTCACTTGGGATTTTCCTCCCTTTCATCCTTCTGAGTTGTTTGGTTTTGCTTCCCCTCAGTGCTCCGGCACAAATTGCGGACGGTCCGCGCACAAAAGAATCTCCGGGTCTGGCGCTGGTGAAGCCCCAGGCCTGGTCGAAAGATGACCAGGCGACAGTTCTGGAGTTTCTCGGGTTCACCGACCATTCCGGCTACTGTGAGTTCCGCACCGCACGAGTTCCCAACTATCAGGTCGCCTCTGCAAAAATCGTAAAATTGGTTGTCTATCCCGAAAGCCCGAAGTCGCTCACGACGGCGGAGCAAAGAGCCTTTCTTCAAAAAACCGTCGATGATTTCGCCGCCCTCTCTGCTAAATTTCCCTCGGCGACCCGCCAGTTGGACAAAGCGGCGGCGCCTCTCAAGGCCGATGCGGCAAAATATGATGCCGGGAATGTGAAGGACGGTGGCCAGTGGCTTCTCCGCAGTGTTTATTACAGACAGAAAGCCACCGCCCTCGCGGATCTGCTCCGTCCCGAACTCATAGCGGCACCAAGAATCAAAGAGGTGGATCTCACCATGAACCAATACTATCTCGGGCTCCAGGATCTCGCCAAAGCGGAACCTTCCGTCAGTGGTGTGGTCGAGGGGATCCGCTCGCTTTATCAGAGCCTTGCGAGAAAGGCCGATCGCGACACATTGCTGAATCAACTCAACTCGCCGACCATCGGCTTCGACCAAGCTGTCGACCTTGTCAAGCAGCTCAAAGCACTGCAACCCGGGGAGGATGCCCGCGCCAACCTGTTCGTGCAGAGCTGGGATACGGCGATTGCCAACGCCGGGAAACTCACCAAGCAGATCACTGACGCCCAGAAGCAATTCGAGGCCGCGATGCCGGTCAGTGTTGATTCTGTCAAGGCGCCCGCGATCTCTCCGGAGCTTTCTGCGAATCTCGACGCGCTTGCCGATGCGGTGAAATCATTCCGCTCCGGCTCCCCTCCGCCGGCGATCCGTGTGCCCCTGCACCTTGCCGACGCGATGAGGACCTGCGGGGAAAAATTCCCTGGTCTCGCCAAGCAGATTCAAGCCCGCGAGTTTCTCGATGCGAAGTCTGTCCTCGATCCCCTGACCAACCAAGTGGACATCATCGGTCCAAAAACCGCCAAAGCCCTTTCCGTTCTCCAGAAAAAACTCGCCGCAGAAATCGAAAAATTCCAGACCCTTCGCAACGAAGGCAAAATGCTGGCCGAAAATGACAAGATCGAGGAGGCACTGAAAAAATACCAAGCCGCCTTCGCCATCATCCCCGCCAAGGACGTTGCCGCACAGATCGACGCCCTGAAAAAACAGTAGGTATTTTTCCGCCTGCGAACACCTGACTCCAAGCGCATGGAAGTGCCCGACCAGTGCCGGATTTCGACCGAGGTGCGCGTGATGTATTTCGATACCGACGCGGGTGGGGTAGTCCATAACATCGTTTATCTCCGGTTCATCGAGACTGCGCGGACGTATCTCGCAATCCAGATGGGGATGAGTTTTGCGGAGATCGCACGCACGGGGATCCATCCAGTGGTCACTCGGACGGAGATTGACTACAAGCGCCCGGCACGGCTCGGCGAGGAACTCCGGGTGGACGGTAGGGTGGTAGAATGGAGCGGAGTCCGGTTCTGGGTCGAGTTCGAGGTCGTGCGGCCGTCGGACGGGGCGCTTCTCGTCAAGTGCCGCCAGGCGCTTGCCTTGGTGAAGATGCCCGAAGGCCGGCCGGTCCGACTGCCGGACGGGTTCCCCGCTTCGCTGGCGTTGGGCGTGGAGTGAGGGTGTGAATTGCTGTTGTGGAGACCTCCGTGACATGGGCAGTGCTTCACTTCGTTTCGGTTTTGCGCCCCTGCACCAAACCTTCGTCTTTTCCGCTTCACGATGAGTTGGCCGCTGGTTTTCTGCGCATGTCATGCTTGATCTGACAATGCACGGGCAGGGACGCCCATGCCACGTGTTGCACTCAATGGGAAACCTTTGGGCAGGTGATGCGATTTAATGTTTTCGCGAGGGGGGCAGATCGTGTTTAATTCCCGGTTCTATGGAAAACGTGATCATTGTGGGCACGGGATGTGCCGGACTGACTGCCGCGATTTATTCGGCCCGCGCGAACCTCACCCCGCTCGTCTTGGAGGGACGCATGCCGGGCGGCCAGCTCACGACCACGACCGCCGTGGAAAATTTTCCGGGTTTCCCCGAGGGGATCGACGGGCCGGAGCTGATCCAGCGCATGCACCAGCAGGCGGAGAAATTCGGGGCGCGCTTCCGATACGGGGTCGTCGAGGAATTCGAACCCGGCTCTCCGCACCGCGTCAAAGTTGATGGCGAGTGGGTCGAGACCCGCGCGCTCATCATCGCGAGCGGCGCCTCTCCCCGCTACACCGGCATCGATGGCGAATCCGCGTTGATCGGCCACGGGCTGACATCGTGCGCCACATGCGACGGGGCGTTTTACAGGAATGTTCCGGTTTGCGTCGTCGGGGGAGGGGACTCGGCGTGCGAAGAAGCGTCATTCCTCACGCGATTTGCCTCCATCGTCTATCTCATCCACCGCAGGGACACGCTGCGCGCATCCAAGATCATGGCTGATCGCGCGCTGGCGAATCCCAAAATCAAGCCAGTCTGGAACTCGGTTGTCTCGGCATTTCTCACCGACGAAACCGGCGAAGTGCGCGGCGTCCGGCTGCGAGATACCAAGAGTGGCGAGGAGAGCGAACTTGAAGTGAAATGCGTCTTTGTCGCCATTGGGCACGAACCTAATACCGCGGCCTTCCGAGGTATCCTCGACACCGACGGGAACGGTTACCTGATTCAGAATAATGGAACGGGAACAAATATCCCGGGGGTTTTCGCCGCAGGCGATGTCGCGGATCATGTGTATCGCCAGGCGATCACCGCTGCCGGACAGGGCTGCGCGGCGGCGATCGATGCCGAGCGATGGCTGGCCGCGAAGGAATAGCCCTCTTCGTGCACCCGACCGTTTGCCATCGCTCTTCAAGGGGTCTGAAAATCTGCGACCTCACCCAGTTCTACTCGCCGGTTAGTGGAGGGGTGAGGCGATACATCGAGCAGAAATCCGCATTCCTGCGCGCCCACCGTCCCGACTGCAAGCACATCATCATCGTTCCCGGCGAATCCACGGCCAGTTCCGGGGATGAAAGGGTCCGCGTCTATACCATCGCCTCTCCGCTCATTTCCCGCACTTCACGCTACCGCGCACTGACCAAATTACACCTGATCGAGGAGGCACTTGAAAAAGAACGCCCGGACATCATCGAATCCGGCGATCCCTACCAGGTGGCGTGGAAAGCCGTGGCTTCCGGGCGCGGCCTCGATATCCCGGTGGTCGGGTTTTATCATTCGCATTTTCCCGAAGCCTATATCCGGACGGTGGCAAAATTCTTCGGGCGCATCGCGATTTCGATCACCGACGATATCTGCAAGAGCTACGTCAAGGCTCTCTACAACCGGTTCGAGTGCACGTTTGTCCCCAGCCCGGTGCTGGCCCGCCTGCTGGGCACATGGGGTGTCGAGCGGCTTCACACGGTCGATCTCGGCGTCGATGCGGGGGTTTTTATCCCAGACATCCCCGACCGGGCCGAAACCCGCTCGCGGATCGGGATTCCGGAGCCGGCAAGGTTGCTTCTCTATGTCGGGCGTCTCGCCCAGGAGAAAAATGTCAGGACCCTTTTCCGCGCGTTTTCGATCCTGCATGCGCGTTCTCCCGGAAAATACCACCTGCTTTGCGTTGGCGACGGGGTGCAGCGTCCCTCCGTCGTGCATCTCCGCGAAACAACCGGAAGCGTCCACTGGATGCCCTACTGCACGGATCCTCATGAACTCGCCGCGATCTACCGGGCCGCGGATCTTTTCGTCCATCCCGGCGTGCAGGAAACCTTCGGGCTGGTCGCCCTCGAGAGCCAGGCCAGCGGCACCTGCGTTGTCGGCATCCGCGGGAGCTACATGGACCGGATCATTTTCAGCGACCAGCACCTGTGGGCGGCCGAGAATTCCCCCGCTGCCCTTGCCGATGCCATCGAATCGAAATTTACCCTCGACCTCCGGGCGGCGGGACTGAAGGCCAGCGCCGAGGCCCGCGGACGATATTCCTGGTCCAACGTCTTCTCCCGGCTATTTGAAATCTATTCCCAAGTGGTGGACGGATACAGCCGATAACCGCAGTTTGCCCCCGGGGGCTCCTTGCGTTACGCTAGCCGCATGAAATCCCCCGGCGTCCTCCCACTGGTCTTTTTTCTTTCAGGTTTGCTTCACGCGGATCTTGTCAAAGAAGTTCCAAAAACCGACCGGCGAGGATTGAGCGCGGGCCAGACTGTGGTCAAAAGTACCGACATGCCAGGTTTGCCGTGGCCGCAGCTCAGCCTCTACCGCGTCGTCAACGCTCCGCCCGATGTTGTCTCTGAACTTTTCACCGACTACGACGCGGCCCCGTCTTATACACCCGGACTCCTGCATGCGCAGGTCATCGCCACCAATCCTGATGGCACGAAGGATGTTCGCTATACGGTCAAGGTCCCGATCATCCAGCGCACCAGCTATGTCGTTCGGAATACCTATCAAAAGCAGGGTCAAAAATTCACCGTTTCCTGGAAGCTTGTCCAGTCCCCGCTCGCCAAACAAAGCGACGGTTCGCTTCGCATCGAACCGTATGAAGGTGGCCGCACACTTCTGTGCTACACAAACCTTTGTGTTCCCATCACAAACCTTGTCTCCGGATTGAAAAACCAGGCTGTGGTCGAGGCAAAAAACACCGTTCTTGCGCTTGCCACCGAATCCGAGCGACGCGCCAACAAGTTGCAGTAATTCCAGAAACAGCGCTTCCTGAAGTTGGAAGGAGTTTCGCTAACGACTTCTTTGACACAATCGTCCGCTTCTCCGCAACTTATTCCCACAGCGGGGGTTTTGTATGAGATGAAAATCATTGTCGCTCTGGCTCTCGTTTCGTTTGTCGCCTGCAAACCCAATACCCCTCCCGCCGACCGGTCTGCACCGGGAGTTCCACCGGCAACCCCGGCTCCGACGGCTTCCGCTGCGTCAGGCGATAGTCGTCCCGAACGCCAATCCGGAAGCACCAGCCGCGCGGATTTTGCTCAGCGCGCCAAAGAGCGTTTGGAGCAGATGAAGACCGACCTCGCCCTGACCGGTGACCAAGCCCAAAAAGTCAGCGCCCTCATGGACCAGCAAATGACTTCGATGCAGACTCTTCGCTCGGACCAATCGTTGACCCGCGAGCAACGCCAGGCAAAATCCGCCGAGTCCCGCCAGGCGATCGGCGCCCAGATCGAAGCGCTTCTCACACCGGAACAAAAACCAAAATGGGAGGAGCTCAAGAAAAAGCGCGAAGCGGAGATGGCTCAGCGCCGCGCCAACCGCCAGCAGGGCGGCGGATCCCCGCCACCTCAGCAGTAATTCCATCGCTTCTCACAATGCGAACGCAGCGAGGGCCTCGATCAGTTCCCGTTCATCGCCCACGGCGAATTCCTCTCCCGCCGCGATTTCGTAGCTGCTGCCGTCAGCTCGGACAAACTCCAGGAATAACGGGCGGGGTCCGGGATGGCGTTTGACCGATTCGAGAACCAGCGAAAGGTCGGTTTCCCGCATTTTTTCGCGCGCGAGCCTGATGCGAAGCGGCTTGACCGAGGCCTTGGGCTTCAAAGCGGCAACGGAGGTCGCGGTGGCGCGCACGGAATCCTCCCGGCGTGCGGCCCGCCCGTTGACGGCGATCACCGAACCCGGGACCAAAAGCGCGGCGTTTTTTGTGAACACATCATCCCACGCGGTGATTTCCATCGACCCGGTGAAATCTTCGAGCAACAGGACCCCGAATGGCTTGCCGTCTTTTTTGGTGAACTTCTTTTCTACCGTGGACAGCAGGCCAGCCAGCTTGAACGTGCCGGATTCTTCGGCCTGGAGAACCTGGGCGATGGTCGAGATTTTTCCGGAATCGAAGTGCCCGGCAAACTGGTCAAGCGGATGTCCGCTGATGTAGTAGCCGAGCAGTTCCTTTTCATAGGCGAGCATTTCCTGCTGCGGCCAGGGTTCGACTTTCGGGGCATGCGATGAGGATCCCTTGTCTCCGGGCATTTCCAGATCCCCGAACAACGAGACCTGCCCGCTCGCCCGGTCACGCTGGACCGCAGCCGCCGCCCCCATGGCGGACTCGATCTCGGCGAACAACTGCGAACGGAATTTCCCGAACGGGTCAAAAGCCCCGCATTTTACCAGGCTTTCCAGAATTTTGCGGTTGACCGTGCGCGAGTCGAGGCGCGAACAGAAATCCTCGAGCGATTTGAACGGGCCATTCTTTTCGCGCTCGGCGATCGCCGACTCCATGGCCCCCGTGCCGACGTTCTTGACCGAACCGAGCCCGAAACGGATCGCTTTGACGTCCTCCTGCGGCGTGAACTTCAGGTCGCTCGAGTTGATGTCCGGTGGGCGGATCGCGATCTCCATGCGGCGGCATTCTCCGATCACCTCGGCGAGCCGCTCGGTCGTGCCGGCATCGAAGGTGAGCAGTGCGGACATGAACTCCAGCGGATAGTGGGTTTTCAGGAACGCCGTCTGGTAGGAGATCCAGCCGTAGGCGGCGCTGTGGCTTTTGTTGAAACCGTAATTCGCAAATTCGGCGATGAACCCGAAAATTGCGTCGGCAATTTTTGGCGGGATGTTGTTGATTTTCCCGCAACCTTCAACGAAGCGCGCCCGCTCCTCCTCCATCTTTTTGGCGTCCTTTTTTCCCATCGCACGGCGGAGCAGATCGGCGTCGCCGAGCGAGTAGCCAGCGAGAACGCTGGCCGCCAGTTGCACCTGCTCCTGATAGACCATGACTCCGTAGGTTTCCGAGCAAACCTTCTCGAGAAGGGGGTGGAGGTAAACGATCTTTTTCCTGCCCTTTTTCCGCTCGATGTAATCGGGGATGAACTGCATCGGACCGGGACGATAGAGGGCCCCCAGCGCGATAATGTCGCCGATTGCTGTGATATCGAAGTTTTTGCAGAACCCGGTGATCCCGCCGCTTTCCATCTGGAATATTCCCAGCGTTTCCCCCCGGTTGTAGATCCCGAATGTTTCCGCATCGTCGGTGGGGATGGTGGTGAGATCGAAAGCGGAATCCTTCTTGTGGATGAGCCGCACCGCCTCGTTCATGACGGTGAGCGTCTTGAGCCCGAGGAAATCCATCTTGAGCATCCCGAGATCGGTGAGGGGACCCATGGCATACTGGGTGACAACTTCGTTTTCTTTGCCGCGGCAGAGAGGGATAAATTCGTCCAGCGGACGGTCGCCAATCACCACGCCCGCCGCGTGGATCCCAGTATTCCGGCTCAGCCCTTCGAGCACCGTCGCGTAGTCCCAGAGCTGCTTGACAGCGGGTTCGTTTTCGATGGCTGCGGCCAGTTCGGGATTCTTCTTCGCAGCGGTTTCCAGGTCGATGTTGAGCTCGTTGGGAATCATCTTGGCGATCCGGTCGCCGTCGCCATAGCTCCAGCCCAAGACGCGGCCGACATCGCGCACGACGCTCTTCGCGCCCAGTGTTCCGAACGTGACGATCTGAGAGACCGCCCGCTCGCCGTATTTTTTGCGGACGTAATCGATGACCTCGCCCCGGCGGTCCATGCAAAAATCCACATCGATATCCGGCGGGCTGATGCGTTCGGGATTCAGGAAGCGCTCAAAGATCAGCCCGTAGCGGAGAGGGTCGATATCCGTGATGCCCAACACATAGGCGATGAGCGAGCCCGCAGCAGATCCGCGTCCGGGGCCGACAGGAATCCCCATTTTTTTCGCGTAGTCGATGAAGTCCCAGACAATCAGGAAATAGCTGATAAACCCGCTGTTCTCGATGATTTTGAGTTCGTAATTGAAACGTTCGAGCAGGTCCTGGTCTGTCTCGGCACGCTCTCCGTATCTTGTCCGCAAGCCTTTGTGGCAAAGGTCGCGGAGGTAGGCTTCGCGGGTCGTTCCGGCGGGAGGCTCGAAGGCCGGATACTTCGGTTTGCCGAACTCCATCTCAAAATGGCATCGCTCGGCGATGGCGAGCGTGTTGTCGCAGGCTTCCGGGAGCTCGAAGAAAAGCGCGCGCATCTCCTCGGCGGATTTGAAGTAAAGCTCGGGGACATACCGCAGGCGCTTTTCGTCGAGGACCATCGAGCCCGTGCCGATGCAGATCATCACGTCATGGGCGTCGTGGTGTGAACGCTCGAGAAAATGCACGTCGTTTGCCGCGACGAGCCCGAGATCGAGTGCGCGAGCGATGCGGACGAGGTCGGGGTTGCATCGCCTCTGCGCCTCGATCCCGTGGTCGTGAAGTTCCACAAAGAAATTCTCTTTACCGAAGAGGTCCCGGTATCCGGCCGCGGTCTGCTGGGCCGCTTTGAAGTTTCCGACCTGGAGGAGCGAATTGACCTCGCCTTTGAGGCAACCGCTGAGCGCGATGAGGCCTTTCGAGTGTTTGGCGAGGAGTTCCTTGTCCACGCGCGGTTTGTAATAAAACCCCTCGAGGTGCGCGGCAGTCACCAGCTTGACCAGGTTTTTGTAGCCATCCTCGTCCGTGGCCAGAACCGTGAGATGAAATGCCGCCTCCTTGCCCGAAGACGCGTTCTTGTCTGTCATCGAACCTGGAGCCACATACAGCTCGCACCCGATGATCGGCTTTACTCCGGAGCCTTTTTTCGCCTGATAAAACGGGACCGCGCCATACAGGTTACCGTGGTCGGTCAGCGCAACAGCCGGCATCCCGAACTCCTTGGCTTTTTTGATCAAATCCTCCACCCGGATAGCCCCGTCGAGCAGAGAATATTCCGAGTGGCAATGGAGATGCACGAATGACATGGGAAAACTTTACGACGGATTCCCCGCGAGTGTCGAATTATGCTTGCGACAGCTTTCACCCCAAGCGCGGCACGCTGGGGATCTTGTCGAAATGGGCGTCGCGGGTGTAGAGGATCAGGTTGTGTTCGAGGGCGAGGGCGGCGATCCAGATGTCGTTCGTCGGGATCGGGGTTCCCTTGCGGCGGAGTTGCGCGAAGATCGACGCGTAGTGGTGGGCGGTGCCATCGGTCGAATGCACGGTGCGCACGCCCGGCTGGTTGAGCAGTTCGCCCAGCGCGCGGACCTGGTTTTCCCCGCGCTTGGCCAGTTGGGCACCGGCCCGGATTTCCGCCAGAACAACAAACGGAATAACGAGAATTGCCGCCTGCTCGAAGGTGGCGACCACTTCCTCGTCTCCCGCGCAGAAATCGATGAAGCGGTTCGAATCGATGAGGATCCGCATGTCTTACTTCCAGTCCTCCGGGTTGACCGTGTCCATGGATCCCAGAATATCAGCCCATCCCTTGCGGTCCACTTTGCCGGATGCCCCGGCCACAATCTTGCCCAGAGAACGATACCGGACAGGCTCCTCCGCCAGGCCAAGGCCGCGGTCCAACGCCCTCAAAACGGCATGGTTAAGGCTGATATCTTCCATGGCGGCGGTCTCCCGCACGCGCGTGTCGGCAGCCTCCGAAATATCTCTCACCGTGTATTGGGTAGTGCGCATCTTCTTCATGCCTGCACTATATCGTTTCAATGCATGCATTGAAAGAAATAATCCTGCTTATGAACCCGATTCCATCTGTTCGAGGACTTTCGAAAACGGCACGCCTTCGAGGAGCCCGAAGGCATCGTGGCGGGTCAGCCGCTCGCGGGTCGTGGCAGGGCTGCTGATCCCGCAAAGGAATCTTGCGAGCGGACGATTCCCCCGGAGGGCAGCATGACCTTCGTTGCGCAGGGCGCGGATAAATTTCATGTCGGAAATCGAAATGTCCCGTTCCGGGCTGCGAGGCAGAGGAGCCGCAACGGTCCCCGTGCAATGGCCGCAATGACCGCAAGGCGAGGGGAGAGGCTCGCCAAAATATTCGAGAAGACGTCGCGTCAAACATCCGGGATCCTCGGCAAAGGCGACGATGCGGCCCAGCCGGGCGATGTCCTGGGCTTCGCGCCGTGTGAAAAGCCCATAGAGCCACGTGGCCAGCTCGCGGGGAGAGCGTTCCTTTGCCCCGGCCAGCAGCTTGAACCGGTGTCTCAGTCCGGCGGGCTTCATTTCGATGTCGCCGGATTCCTCCAGGTAGCCCAGCGCCTTCAAAATCTTTTCGCGTGAGCTTCCCGTGGAATCGGCCACGGCAGCGATGTCGATGCTCAGCCAAATCCGCCCGCGCTTTCCCGCGGCAAAAATCCCGCGGAGAAACCTCTGCCGTTCCGCGGTGTGTCCCGCGATCACACGCTCCTCAGAATGCCGGAATGCGATTTGGAATTTCGAATAAAATACGCCGGCCGGATCGAGGATTTTCTCTTTTTCCAAATAGGTGATGACGGTTTCGAGCACGAGCGGGCGGATGTCCGTCGTGCGCGAAAGATCGTAGCGGCTGATGTCGAACTCGTCGCCTTGGCGGAGCAGGTGGTCCACCAGATGCCGCAGCGCCGGTTCGTCGGGGGTGTCTCCGAGTGTGAAATTCTGGAGGACAATCAGATCGTCCGCGCACGCCAGCATTTCGCAATGCGAGGGTTGTCCGTCCCGCCCTGACCGCCCGATCTCCTGCTGGTAGTTTTCCAGCGTCTTCGGGAGGTTGTAGTGATAGACTGACCGGATCTCGGCTTTGTCGATCCCCATGCCGAAGGCGATCGTCGCCACCATGACGTCGCAGCGTCCCGCCATGAAGTCGTCCTGCGCCGCGGAGCGGACATCATCAGCCAGTCCGGCATGGTAGGCGCGGGCATTGATTCCAGATCTTTTGAGGTGCCCCGCAACGGCTTCCGCCGTGTGCTGGAGGGTCACATAGACGATCGAGGGGAACCGCTTTCCCGAGTGCAGCTTTGCGGTCAGAACATCGAGCCGGACGCGCTCGTCCACCGGAGTGATATGGATCGCGAGATTCGGGCGGTGGAAGGATGTCTGGACGCGGTCTTTTGTGGCGATCCGAAACCCGCGGCAGATGTCCTTGGCCACCGCCGGCGTCGCGGTCGCGGTCAGCGCCAACACCCGCCGGATCCGGAGCTTTTTTGCGAGTGCTGCAAGGCGCAGGTATTCCGGCCGGAAATTGTGCCCCCACTCGGAGATGCAATGCGCCTCGTCGATGGCGAGCAGGCTGACAGCGACACGCTTGAGTTTCGCCATGAAAGCCTCGCTCACGAACCGCTCCGGAGCGACATAAAGGAGTTTTAATGCGCCGGAAGTCATGCCTTCGAAGATCTCCGCCACCTCGGTGGCGGTCAGCGTCGAATCCAGCCGTGCCGCCGAAATCCCCCGCGCCCGGAGCGCATCCACCTGGTCCTTCATCAGTGCGATCAACGGGGAGACGACCAGCGTCAGCCCATCGAGCAGCAGCGCGGGAAGCTGGTAGCAGAGCGACTTCCCTCCGCCCGTGGGAAACACAGCCAAAGCCGAACGCCCGTCGAGCAATGCCCGCACAACCTGCTCCTGCCCGGGTCGGAACTCCGCGTGGCCGAAGCCGCTGAGCAGTTCAGCTTGAAGGTTCCCGGCAGTAGGCTCGCTCACCATGTGCCCTCAACTACATCGCAGCAGTGAACTGGAGGCAACACTAGAGCCAGGGAAAAATCGCCGTCCCTCCTCCGAGGAATCCAAGCCTTCGTCGGAGGCGACAATTGATGGTCTTGCCAGCGCGTGATCTTGCCACTGCAAAACGACGTGGTAAAAGGAGCAGACGGACTGCCCGCCACCTCCTAGTCGATGCTTATCGACCCGATGGATTGGCGCTGTCCGTGTATTTCGCCCGTAGCCCGGCCGCCTTCCCGATGACCACCCTTCCCCAACATATCGCCGCAAGCGACCGCATTCCCACGTTTCAGAAGCTCATGTTCGCCTGCGGCGTCAACATGGACTACTTCGCGACCGGCCTGCTGACCAGCCTGTGGATGCCGTTTTTCAATATCGGGCTGGGCCTCAGTCCGATCACGCTGGGCGTGATTCTCATGATTTTGCAGGGATGGAACGCCATCAACGACCCTGTCATTGGCAACATCTCCGACAACGCGCGCACCCCTTGGGGCCGCCGGCGGCCGTTCATGTTTGTCGCCGCCATCACGACCGCCTGCCTGGTCCCGCTGTTCTGGCTGATCCCCACGGACGTCCACAACGGAGACTTCTGGATCATCCACATTGACGACTGGCTGAGCAATCTCATCGGCTACGACTTGATCTCTCCGGCGAACGCCCTGCCTGCCTACCTCATTCTGCTCGGCATCGTTTTTTATACCAGCTTCTCCTTCTGGGCCATGCCCTACTACGGGATGCAGCTTGAGTTGACCCCCAATTATGACGAGCGCACCCGTCTCACCGCGTGGATGACGCTGTTCGGCAAACTGTCTTCGCTCATTGGCGGATGGATCCTCGCCGCTGTGATCCTTGTTGGATCAACGGCCCTCGGCGACCCTGCGGTCTTGGCCGACAAACCGGCCTTCATCCGGAACATTCTCTCCTCGATCCAGCCCTGGCTGACGGATCTCACCCATCCCATAAACGGCGAGAAGCCGATCGTCGTCGGCATGCGGGCCCTGTGCTGGGTGGTCGCGGGCTGCATCCTCGTTTTCGGCATGCTGCCTGCCCTTTTTGTCAAGGAGCGCTACTACAAGACCGAGGCGGTCAAGCAGGAACGCGATCCCTTCTGGCGGAGCATCCGCGAATCGGCCACCTGCAAACCGCTCTGGTCGCTCATCCTGATCTCCTTCTTTTTAGTACTCGGCTCCACCTCTGTCAGCGGTCTCGGCCAGTATTTGAACTTCTATTACGTTTTTGACGGGGACCTCGGCAAAGCCGCTGTCGTGGGTGGCTTTAAAACCACCGTCATCGTCGTCTCGGGCATCGCCTCGATCCCGCTCTTCACCTGGCTCGGGGAGAAATTCGACAAGCGCAGCATGGTGATGACCATGCTCGGTTTCAGCATGTTCGGCCACCTGCTCAACTACATCCTGATGACGCCCGAGCATCCCTACCTGCAGCTCATCCCCGGCGTATTCGAGTCCAGCGCGATCGCCGCCGTCTGGCTTTTCATCCCCTCAATGAAGGCCGATGTTGCTGACTGGGACGAACGCCGCACCACCCGACGCCGCGAAGGCTCCATCAACTCCTTCTTCTCCTGGTTCATCAAGGCGTCGCTGACTGCCTCCGTCGGCATAGGCGGCTACGTCCTTCAAACCTCGGGATTCCAAGCCTCCCTGGAGCATCAGCCGCATGACGTGCTCATGCGCATGTTCCACATGTATCTCTTCATCCCGATGGTCATCTGGAGCGTCGCGATGCTCGCCGCTTGGTTCTTCCCCCTGAACCGCAAGCGCTCCGGAGAAATTCGCGCCGAACTCGAAGCCCGCCGGGGCGCCATTTAGCTGCTAGTTCCTTCATCGGAACTCCGATTCTTTTTGCACCCGCTCACGTGAGTTCATTCTTACACCCTCCCTGGCGGCAGAAAGCCCGTCACTATCCAAGCCGACCGATAGTGATGTTTTCAATTGTCGCCGGTCCGTCCGCCATGAACCGCAGGTGCTCGAGTATTAACCCCGGGCGACGCGTCACCAGCGTGCGTTGCCGGTTCAGGCAGGCATCGATGATGGTGCTTTGACTCTTGGCGTCGTACAGGAAGATCATCTCCAGCTTGACCGCGTGGTCGAGACCTTCCACCCCGGTGAGGGTGAAATCCTGGCCGCGATACGGGATAAGCCGCGCAGTTGCTTCTGGATCATCCTTGCGCTCCAATGCCGGCAGCTCCGCAAGGGCCGGGATCGCCGCGGGAAGTTCCCGCCCGGTGGTTGCGTTCCACTGCACCCGCCCACGATCGATCATCAGCGACAGCGCACAACCGGTGCCGTCCACGCCCAGCCCGGCGATGGCGATATGCTGGGTGCCCGGCCCCGGCGTGATCCGCACTGTCAACTGAATACTGCGCGGCAGTTCCGCGACCTCGGCCCACGAATCCGCCGCGCCAGTAACGGACGCCGTTAGCTCCCCGATTTTTTTCCCGCCGACCCGCAGGTCGGGGCGGATCGATTCACGGACCGGCAGACGCAGCTCGTCCGGCCACTTGAGGCCCAGCGTCCCGTCCGCCAGCTGGACCAGTTCCCGGAAGACGAGCTGCCCCGCCCACTCCACGCCTGGTCCCTGCAAAAACCCGGCCAAGATCCGCCGGTCGTTTTTGAACTCGGCGACCATCGGCACCCATAGCCCATCATAAATGTCCCAGCGTGGAGTGACCACACCTGTGCGTGTTCCGTCCGGCCCCGCCCAGTACGGGCCCAGCTGCTGGCGGGACATCCAGAATCCGGTGCGTCCGCCGACGATGTAGTGCCAGCCATTCCACTCGAACATGCACTGGCACTCGTCGGAAGCTCGCTCGGGTGGCTGCCACAACGGAACGACGTCGGTATCCAAGAGTTGCCAGTGGCGCAGCTCGTCGGATCGCCATAGCCCGCGCGAATAATAGCCGGCCAACATCAGAAACCCTGTCCCGGCTTGGTCGCGGAGGATGTTCGGATTCTGGGCCGGGTGCACCACCACCCGCGATTTGGAGAACTGTATTCCATCCGTACTTTCGGCAAAGGTAGATCCCAGCGGGTACAGGGCCTCCGCATCCCGCGGAAACGGCCGGGGCGTGGTCCGGCCGTCGGAGTCAACCGCTGCGGTCACGGTCTGCGCCTCTGGATAAATGCGCGAGGTGTGCATGCCGTAACCCAGTAGGAGTTTCCCGTCGTGCACCAGCGGCCGCCCAGTGCCGATCGTCATCCATGGTTCCAGGCCGACGGCAACCGGATGATGTTCCCAGTGCACCAGATCGGTGGTCGACAGGTGCGCGATAAAATGCCCGCCCTGGCCAAACTTGCTGGCACCGTGGCGGCGGTCGATTAGGTAAAACAAATGCAGCCGGTCCTGATCAAACGACCTAGTATCACCAAACATCACATCGCCGACCCACTGGTTGTGCCCGGGCGGGGTCCAGTACTGCATGGCTTTTCTTTCCGGTCCGAGAATCTCCTCCCGCCGCCGGGCCACCATCCCCGCGCCGCCGGCCAATGAAATTAGCTCATCCAGACTGATGGCGTCCGGTGTCATTTTCACCAGTTCCACCGTGCCGTCAAATTCAGGGACGGCAAGGAGCGGCGCCTGCCGGCGCATGGGGATCCCGCCCACCGGCCAGTCTTCGTCCACCAGGACGCCATCAACATACATTCCAAGCGCGCCCCCGTCGAAGCGCAGGACCAGCTGATGGCTGCGCCCCTTGCCGATGAGTGAGGCGGGGACGCCCAACCGCATCCTCGTCCAGGACGGGTCATGATTTTTGAAGGCCACCTCCGCCTCCAGCACATCACGGGTTCCATCGGCCGCTGGGAAGGACAGGTAATTCTGAAACGTGAATGAATCCCAGTCCTTGTCCTCCGGCGAACTCCCGGCCCGACGGGTGTATATCCGCAGAGAACCCTCCGTGTCATCGCGCCAGTTCAAGAGCGTCGCCGACCAGCCCGCGTTCCCGACCCGGATGTTCAGGAGAATGGTGAACGTCTTGAGCAGTTCCGGGAAAGCGGCCAAATTATTTGTTTCCATTATCGTTTCTCCATACAAAGTCATTCTACTGGACATGGCCTGCTCCTAAAAATCATTTCCGGCGGGGGTGCCGAAAACCACACTCGTGGGCGGGTTTGCTCCCGGGAATCTTCAAGTCCGGCGCAGTGTGGTGTCGCGGAGGAATTTGGCGTCGTCGCGGTCCGGGTAATCGAGCGTGAAGTGGAGCCCGCGGCTTTCCTTGCGGCTGAGCGCGCAATCCACGACGAGGGACGCGACGGTGACGAGGTTGCGGAGTTCGAGGAGGTCGGTCGTGATTTTGAAATTCCAGTAGAACTCTTGGACCTCGGTGTGGAGATTGCGAAGGCGGGTCGCGGCCCGCTGGAGGCGCTTGTCGGTGCGCACAATCCCGACGTAATCCCACATGAGGCGGCGGATTTCCTCCCAGTTGTGGGAGATGACGACCATTTCATCGACATCTGTGACCTGGCCCGGCCTCCACTCGGGGAGTTCGAATGTGACCCTTGGCGGGCGGTTGCGCGTGGATTTTTCGAATGCGGAACCGGCGAGCACGAGCCCCTCGAGAAGCGAGTTGCTGGCGAGGCGGTTGGCTCCGTGGAGCCCGGTGCACGCGACCTCGCCGATCGCAAAAAGCCCGCGGAGCGAGGTCTCGCCATTCAGATCCGACTTCACTCCGCCGCATTGGTAGTGGGCGGCCGGCACCACCGGGATCGGCTCGGTGGTGATGTCGATCCCGTTCTGAAGGCAGGTCTCGTAGATGAGCGGGAAGCGGGTTTTGACAAAATCCGCAGGTTTGTGCGTGATGTCTAGAAAGACGCACTTGCTGCCGCTGCGCTTCATTTCCGCGTCGATCGCCCTCGCGACAATATCGCGGGGGGCGAGTTCTTTCTGAGGGTTATGATTCTCCATGAACCGCCGTCCGCGCGCATCCAGCAGAACTCCTCCCTCGCCGCGCACGACCTCGGAAATGAGGAACGACTTGACCTCGGGATGGAAGAGACAGGTCGGGTGGAACTGTATGAACTCCATGTTGGCAATCGTGGCACCCGCCCGCCAGGCCATGGCCACGCCGTCGCCGGTCGCGACATCGGGATTCGTTGTGTAGAGATAAACTTTCCCGCACCCGCCGGTGGCGAGGACACTGACATCGCTGCGCAATGTTTCCACCTCGCCGGTCGCCTCGTTCAGCACATAGACGCCGACGCAGCTGTTCTGCATCGCATAGCCGAGTTTGCCGGTCGTGATGAAGTCCACGGCCATGTGATTTTCCATGAGCTCGATGCGCGGATGTTCGGAAATCTGCTCCAGCAGCGTCTGCTCGATGGCCATGCCGGTGGAATCCTGGTAGTGAAGGATCCGGCGTTTCGAGTGCCCGCCCTCCTTGCCGAGATCGAGCTCGTTGTCGCCATTCGTCTCGCGCCGGTCAAAATGCATGCCGAGCCGGATGAGCTCGGCGATCCGGTCCGGACCTCCGGTGACAATCGCGCGGACGGCATCCTCGTGGCAGAGTCCGGCCCCCGCAGCCAGGGTGTCCTGGATATGGAGATCGAACGAATCCTCCAGACTAGTGACGCAGGCGACGCCGCCCTGAGCCCATGCGGTGTTCGAGTCGGCCTTGCCCCGCTTAGTGACAAGGGCGACACTGCCTTTTTCGGCGGCTTTCAGGGCGAAACTCAATCCGGCAATGCCGCTGCCGATGACGACGAAATCAAATTCTTTCATGGGAGAACGGGGAGGGGAACATTGTCGATGAGGCGGGCTTTCCCGAGGAAGACAGCGGCGGCAAGACGTCCGGGAGATTTGCGGTTTTTCAGCGGGAGGAGCGATGAGGCATCGACCGCTTCAACATAGTCCAAACGGGCCCCGGAGATGGCCGAGACGGACTTTCGGGCAGAGGCTTCGATCGCTGACGGCGAAAAATTTGTCGCAGCGATCCGCAGGGCGGCATGTATGCGAGGGGCAACCGCGCGCTCCCCGGCAGTCAGGTAGGCGTTCCTCGAACTCGTCGCCAGGCCATCCGGCTCCCGGACGGTCGGGTGGCCGATCACCTCCACGGGAAAATTCAGATCTCGCACCATCCGGCGGAGGATCGCGAGCTGCTGCCAGTCTTTTTCTCCGAAGACTGCGTGCGTCGGCTGGACGATCAAGAACAGTTTAGCGACGACCGTGCAGACGCCTCGGAAGTGACCGGGCCGGGAGCGTCCGCACAGAACTTGAGAGAGAAGGGATTCGTCCACAGTAACCGATGCATCCCCGGCGTAGAGTTCCTCGACGGAAGGTGCAAAAATCGCATCCGCGCCAGCGGCACGACAGACGGATAGATCCTTGCGAAACGGGCGCGGATATGAGGAAAAATCTTCCTTAGGGCCAAACTGGGTGGGATTGACAAAGATCGAAACCACCACCGCTCCGCGCGGGCCAGCCAACTTGCGCGACGAGCGGATCAATTCCGCGTGGCCGGAGTGCAGAGCACCCATGGTCGGAACAAGGACGACACGGCCAAGCCTGGCTTTTCGCAAAGCACGAAAGACCGCAATCGATTTTGCGACCTTCATCTCAGGATGACCGAAAGCCTCAATTGGCGGGCGAGGTCGCCGGGGAAGCCGATGGTGCAGGAGTCGGCTGGATTGTTGCGGCAGCTACCGCTGAGGGAACTGCGGTTGATGCCGCGGGAGACGCGCTGGCCTGGGGCACCGGCGCGTTCAGAAGTGCCTGCTGGATCGCCGTTTTCGCGCTCGCGCTTTTCGAGGTGAGAATCGAAAGCAGGAGAGTAATGCTGAAAAACGCGACCGCGAGCCATGTAGTGAGTTTTGCCAGCACGTGGGTGGTCTGCGCCCCGAAGAGGTTCTCGGTCATTCCGCCGCCGAAAGCCGCGCCGAGTCCCTCGCTGCGAGGGCGCTGCATGAGAACAACCAAAACAATCAGCACGCACACGATGAGATGAACGGCGATCAGGACGGGCAAAACGATAAACATAGAGAACTGAAAATAATAGATCCGCTGGGCTCCTTGTAAAGCCAGGATCAATGAAATTTGAAAAGGAAGAAAATGACAAGAAATGCGATCACGATCGCGGCGGGGAGAAGAATCAGATTCCAGACCCTGGAACGTCCTTTTCGACGGCTTCGGAAAAAGGCAAGGAGCCCGCGTCCTGGCGCATGCCTTGCAGGAGAAATGGTTTTCTGTGGGGATCCCGGCGCTTCGGTGATTCTGGAAGGGTGGTCGAAAGGAATCTTCGGAGATTTTGGACGGATCCTGTTCTTTCGCTTCCAGACCGCCTCATTGCTTGTGGAGGAGAGTTGCAGTCCCGAGTCATTGGTCTCCCCCGAGAAGGTGGGCATCGCTGCTTTTCGGGGGGTAAGCGGGACTTTGGCTGCCGGCCCGGGCCTGGCCGAATCCTCTCCCGCCGCGCCAGATTCCTTGGGATCCATGTTTGCTCGCCATGCTGGCACATGGTGGCGAGAACACAAGACCGCCGTTATGGAAATCCTTCCCTCCGAGGTGGCGAGAAAAATTACCCCGCCGACTTTTTGAACTCCTCGGGGAATTTGGCGAGGAAGCTTTGCGTCGGCCACGAGCAGGCTTCCCCGAAGGCACAAATCGTGCGTCCACGATTTGTGCCTTCGGGGA
>Ga0194053_10000533_pt1 | contig 28435 bp, 20 predicted proteins | sample SepL228m_MetaG_FD_161684 | JGI IMG/M metagenome (GOLD analysis project Ga0194053, IMG submission 161684) | Anoxic zone freshwater microbial communities from boreal shield lake in IISD Experimental Lakes Area, Ontario, Canada - Sep2016-L227-8m | ecosystem: Environmental > Aquatic > Freshwater >... | reverse complement strand
CGGGAAGACTGAACCCTGAACCGTTGAACCCTGAACCTTGAACCTTGAACGCGGGCGGCCCCGAAATCGCAAACCACAGAATATAGGAAAACAGGGAAGACGGGAAGACTGAACCCTGAACCGTTGAACCTTGAACCTTGAACTTTGAACCTTGAACGCGGGCGGCCCCGAAATCGCAAACTACCGAATATAGGAAAACAGCGAAGACGGGAAGACTGAACCCTGAACCGTTGAACCTTGAACTTTGAACCTTGAACCTTGAACGCGGGAGGCCCCGAAATCGCAAACCACGGAATATAGGAAAACAGGGAAGACGGGAAGACTGAACCCTGAACCGTTGAACCCTGAACCTTGAACCTTGAACGCGGGCGGCCCCGAAATCGCAAACCACGGAATATAGGAAAACAGGGAAGACGGGAAGACTGAACCCTGAACCGTTGAACCTTGAACTTTGAACTTTGAACCTTGAACGCGGGCGGCCCCGAAATCGCAAACCACCGAATATAGGAAAACAGGGAAGACGGGAAGACTGAACCCTGAACCGTTGAACCTTGAACCTTGAACTTTGAACCTTGAACGCGGGCGGCCCCGAAATCGCAAACCACGGAATATAGGAAAACAGGGAAGACGGGAAGACTGAACCCTGAACCTTGAACCTTGAACTTTGAACCTTGAACGCGGGCGGCCCCGAAATCGAAAACCACCGAATATAGGAAAACAGGGAAGACGGGAAGACTGAACCCTGAACCGTTGAACCTTGAACCTTGAACCTTGAACGCGGGCGGCCCCGAAATCAAAAACCACGGAATATAGGAAAACAGGGAAGACGGGAAGACGGGAAGACGGGAAGACTGAACCCTGAACCGTTGAACCCTGAACCGTTGAACCCTGAACCGTTGAACCTTGAACTTTGAACCTTGAACTTTGAACCTTGAACTTTGAACCTTGAACTTTGAACCTTGAACTTTGAACTTTGAACCTTGAACTTTGAACCGTTGAACTTTGAACCGTTGAACTTTGAACCGTTGAACTTTGAACCTTGAACTTTGAACCGTTGAACTTTGAACCGTTGAACTTTGAACCGTTGAACTTTGAACCGTTGAACTTTGAACCGTTGAACTTTGAACCGTTGAACTTTGAACCTTGAACCTTGAACGCGGGCGGCCCCGAAATCGCAAACATTGTGGTGTTCATGCGCATGAACTTATCGTTAACGTCCAATGCGCGGCTCCGACCAGACCGTCCGAGACACAACAACCTGTATGGGGCAATTACTACTTGGAAAGGAAAGAGGTCGCCCAGCGGGTGGCTAACTTTAAGTAAGCAGGAGGTGGTAACATTTCTCTTAGCGGTATCGTTGTTTGCGAAAGTACTCTCAACTGTTGGAGAATTCTTAGGTGGCTGGGTCGATTTCGCCCGCAGGTGGCTCGTTTTGGTCCGTCCGGTGACATCCGCAGACCCGAAAGTGGCAGCATCCGATCCGACTGCTTTGGGGTCTCAAACCCTGTCAACGGCTCGGCCTACATTCCAGAAACCGCTTCTTCTCGTGGTTGAGTTTCAACAGCGGATCAAGCAGGTGATTGGCTAACTGAATTTTCAAGCCGTTTAATTCACTCCTCGGGAGCAGGAATCTGCGACTTTGGGCCGTTTTCTGCGAATTGTGGGAGGTGCCCCCGGTGTTCGGCCAAAAAGATGTGGGTAGAGATCAGGGGCTGAGAAGGGTCAAATCCTAACGAGGCTGGGTCTCAGCCGGCCGCCAAGACGCGCGCCCCGCCCCGGCGCCGGATCGGCTGCGGGAGGATGTGGATTATCTCGTCCACCCGTTGCTCATTCTCGGGGGAGGGCCATTCGCGGAGGCGGCGGCTGGACAAAATCGACGGGAGTGCCATGCTGCTGGAGCGACACGGAGGCGGCCTCAAGAATGTTCACCAACTGCAGTCCCTGCGTGCCGTCAGTCAGGGGTGTCTTGGCAATACGGATGCAGTCCAGGAAGTGCTGGCACTCGACTTTGAGCGGTTCATCCTGTTTGAGGTAGGGTGCATACATGTCGCCGTAGTGGTAGGCATACTGGAATTCCGCAAATGTATCGTAGTGCGGCGGACGCTCGACGCATGTGTCGAAAATCTTGATCTTCTCGATCATGGCCACGTCGTCGTAAACAAGCATCCGCTTGCTGCCAACGAAGGTCATCTCGCGGACCTTCCGCGGGTCGAGCCAACTGCTGTGGATGAGGGCGGAGCGGTTCTTGGGGAACTCGAGGTGTATGGATGTCACGTCTTCCACGCCCGGAGTGACGTGGGCGCTGCCCCGGCAGCTCACGCTGAGCGGCTGATCGCCCATGAGGTAGAGGATGATGGACAGGTCGTGCGGAGCGAGGTCCCATGCCACGTTGATGTCCTTCTGGAACAGGCCGAGGTTGAGGCGGCGGGCGGAGATGTAGCGGATGTCTCCCAGGTCGCCATGGTCCACGATCTCCTTGATCTTCCGGACGGCGGAGGAATAGAGGAAGGTGTGGCCCACCATGAGCACCACGCCTTTGTCCCTGGCGATGGCGATCAACTCCTGGCATTCGCAGGATGAGGCCGCCATCGGTTTTTCGATCAGCGTATGCTTGCCGGCGAGGAGGCTCGCCTTGGCCATCGGATAATGGTGTTTGACCGCCGTGGCGATGACGATGGCGTCCAGGTTCACTTCGTTGAGCATGTGGTTGTAATCCGTTTCGCCGGTCACCTCGGCATACAACCCTTTCAAGTGCGCGAGGCGCTGCTCGCTGAGATCGCACATCATCTTGAGGCTGCAGTCCGGCAACGACCGGAAGTTACGGATGAGGTTTGGTCCCCAGTAACCACAGCCCACGACCCCGACATTGATTTGTTTTGGCATATAATCAACTTCTCCGCAGCCCACGTTTTCTCGGTGTGGGATTTGGCCATACTCTGTTTCAAGACTCGCTTTGTTTCAACAGATTCCTTTTAGGGGGAGTTGAGTTGATTAGACAGTTGAGCTATTTGAAGGGGAAGTCGAGTTTGAAGTCGCAAAGCCAAGGCATCGGTTTACACTGACACCTATTGATAGACACCTATGGCAAGGCGGAAAGGCATTCCGGAAAACACTGCCCCCCCATGTGTGTAATTAACACCCCCTAAAAGACATCTGTTTCAACGTTCGTGGCCTAACGACCAGAGGGGGCTGGCATCCTGCGCCAGATCCAGTCGCGCTCCGCCATCAATCTTCCGACAATGTTCGTTTCCCAAGCCTGCAGAACAATGGCTGGAACAGTCCAAGCCATGATCTTGAGATCCAGCAAAATGGATTTGAACTTCGCGTAACGCAGGTCCAGCGCCATCATCTCATCGAAGGTGGTGCGGTTCTTCCCGCTGACCTGCCACAAGCCTGTGAGACCCGGGAGCGTATCGAAGCGCCGCCAGCACCAGGTCTCGTATTTCTCGCACTCGTAGGCCATAGCGGGGCGCGGCCCCACCAAGCTCATCTCCCCGCGCAGCACATTGAGAATCTGCGGCAGTTCATCCAGCCCGAGCGACCGGAGCAAGACGCCGCCAGGGATCATCCGCTGGTCCCCGGCCACATCCAGCTTTACCATCGGGCGGCCGGAAGCCATGATCTGGGCAATGTGGTTCTGATGCAGGCTGGAATCCGCGTTGGCCACCATCGTTCGGAACTTGAAGCACACAAAATGGCGACCCAGGAAACCAACGCGCTCCTGCCTGAACAGTACTGAGCCGGGAGAAACGACCTTGATATAGAAGGCGATGAGAATGCCCAACGGAATCAGCAGGGGCGAGGCGAGGAGGATGCACGTGATATCCAGCGCCCGCTTCCAGCGAGGAGCCTGCGGGTAATCTGCGCGGGTGCCGCCCGAGGACGGGAGGATGGGGCACTGGGATTTGATCGGCGAGGAAGATAAAAGTTCATGCTGAGAATGATGCGCGGCAAAGGATATTGTTTTCATATTCAAGCCCATGAAAGATTCGCTGGTGTACGAGGATGCAACTTCCGGTGTTGCTGAATTCCCACCGGCTTCCTGCGTGCTGTTCTGATTCGTCTTCGCCATACTAATTTTTCTTTTCTTGCCAATTCTTTTTCCAAACGCACAAGCGTCTCCATTTAGTCTCTACCAACTCAGAATTTGCATCTATCCAGAATACGGACGAGATAGATCACTTTTGGGCTATTCCAGGAGTGATGGTCCTCCGTGCGGCAAGACGCACTCGCCCTCCTCAAACCACCGTCTGATTGCCGACAATGCCATCGATAATCTCTGGACGGTGGTGATGTGGGAACAACTCATGGCCGGCCGTATTTGGCGCGGCGAATGGCAAGACCGCGCCAAGGATGGCACGTTGTATTGAGAAGCGGTCTTGATCTCGTCGATCAGAGACGCCGCTGAAAAGATCATCCACTATGTGGCGATCAAGGAAAATTGGAGACGCTCAGGAGTTATGTGGTTCAGGGCGAGGTGAAGCCGGCCGAGGCGCTGGCCCATAAAATCAGGGGCGCGGCAGCCAGCATCTCTGCCGAGGCCCGATTGGCGGTGGCTCCTGAATCGTCTCAATATTTCAGGGGTAGTTTGACGGTGAAAGTGCTGCGAAGCCCGACTTGGCTGGAAACGTCGAGGCTTCCGTCATGGGCATCAACAATGGCCTTGCAATCAACCCCCTTGCCGCTCGATAGAGCGGGAGCAGCAGCAATTCGACAAGTTCCAGCGGGACGACCCGCCGTTTTCTGGGTTGCGGGCGCCTTAGCCAATGGCGCTCAACCCGATTTCTTGCTTGGCTGGCACCGCAGCCGTCCCGGTTGGTTCGCTGCGCAGGAAGGCATCCGCCAGGCCGAAAAGATACCGTTCCAGCGTGAAGGTGTGAAGGAAGATGTCGCGTAAGCCTTCCCCGGTTTCGACCGTCATCAACGCGAGCATCGCGTCGGCGATGGGCCCCGTTGATTGGTCGGCGACGAGGCCGGGATAACCGGCCGGGAACATTTCCGGTATGGAACGCCAACGCGTGGTCACAATGGGCAGGCCAAAGGCCATGGCCTCGATCAGCGTCACCGGCTGATTTTCAGCCGAGTAACGGGTGGGAAAACAAAACAGATCAGCTTCGCGCAAGGCCATTTCCTTTTCCAAGCCGGAGACAAATCCCAGGCAATCCACGGCGCTGGCGAATTCGGGGCGTTTAAGCAACCCGTCGAATTCCAGTCTTTCCTCAATCGTCACAAAAGTGCCGGCAGCGAACAGCTTCATTTGGACAGGACAACTCCGGCTGGCTAAAATCTGGTTGGCCAGAACCACCGCCTGCGCGGCGGCAAACAGCCCTTTTTCACGCATATAGTGAGCGAGGTAGAGAACCTTCACGATTTGCGGGTCGCCGCCGGTAACTTCGAGATCGGTCGGGCCGAGCGGCTCGTTTCGAAGCAATTTGGCCCGCGCGGCAAAGCGCGCTTTCCGTCGTGGCAGAACCGTTTTGTCAAAATCCCGGCACGGATCGGGAATGCCATAGTTGACCCGGCGAATGCTCCGCGAAAACAGTTTCTCGGCGTCGGCTACATTGTATTTGGAAATGACCACGCTCAGCGCCGGCCGTTTGAACGCGTGATACGTCAGTGCGCGAGTGTGGATTTGGACGGACGTTTCCAGCCATCTGGCCAGACCAGCGGCGTGCCAGTGTAAAATGATTCGTTTGAAAAACGGACGGCAAATGAACATGACCAGCCAGTCGCGGTAAAGGGCGACGCGCTTGCCCGGGGCGGGAACGTAGTAAAAATTGTCCACGCCGTAACGGAACCGGCACCAGATGGCTTCCAGGCAGAACAGAAAAAGCCGCACGAGTTTTATGCTCTGGACTTCGCCGATGTTTTCGAGGGTCTTGGACAACTGGGCGTTGACATGATAGCACTCGATGCCGAAGGGGGTCGGCTCCTGGAGCCGAATCCTTTTTTTCCGCCGGTCGCCGCCAAAGCCATTCAGCATGTACTGAACCATGTAGCTTTGGCCATGGTGCGGCGGTGGCGTGTGGGCAAAAACGAGCAATTTCATCCAGATTTCAGGTCGCAGGATTGATTATCCGCCAGACTTTGAGCATGCTCCAGCCTCTATTGCAACAGCCTGAAAAACAAGCCGAAAGTGCCCGCGCCAATATCCTGGGTGTGGGGGTCAGCGCCATCAACCTGGATTTGGCGGTGGCTGCCGTGGCGCAAGCGCTCGAGCGGAAGGCCAAAGGGTACGTTTGTGTGACGGGAGTGCATGGGGTGAGCGAGGCCCAGCAGGATGCCGCATTTCGCGCCATTCTCAATCACTCGTTCCTGACGACCCCCGATGGCATGCCCACCGTCTGGATGGGCCGCTGGCAGGGTTTTCGGGAAATGCGGCGTGTCTATGGTCCGGATTTGATGCTGCGGATATGTGAATTCACCCAGGCTCGCGGATTCAGCCATTTCCTCTACGGCGGGGCCCCCGGTGTGGCGGAAACCTTGAAGAGCCGGCTGGAGGCGAGGTTTCCAGGGTTGAGCATCGTTGGCACCTACACGCCCCCTTTCCGACCGCTGACGGGGGCGGAAGAGCAGACGCTGGCAGGCCGCGTTGCAGAGCTGAAGCCGGACATTTTTTGGGTGGGCCTCAGCACACCGAAACAGGAAAGGTTCATGGCGCAGTACTGGCAGAAACTCGATGCGACGCTGTTTTTCGGTGTCGGCGCGGCTTTTGACTTTCATGCTGGCCGGATGCGGCAGGCGCCTCGATGGATGCAGCGCAGCGGTTTGGAGTGGCTGTTTCGTCTGGGCTGCGACCCGGGCCGGCTATGGAAACGGTATTTGAAGAACAATCCGCTCTTTGTGTTTCGCGCCTTCTGCCAGTTAACGCATATCAGAAAGTATCGGATCGAGTAGTTGGGGAATTGGGCTGGGGCGGAGTCGGGCTCGGTGATGAGAAGTGCGCCGACTGCCGTCGGCGGCTACATTTTTGCGTCTTGAACTTCCTTCACATTCGCCTATAACCACTCCGTGTTCGAGCCATTTGCACAGCCGCTAGATGCCTCCACGCGTTACTGCGCGGTTTATGGGCATCCGGTCAAGCACTCAGCTTCGCCGGCGATGCAGAACGCGGGCATTGCCGCGCTCGGGTTGAACTGGCGTTATTTGGCGTTCGAGGTTCATCCGGACAACCTGCGCGCCGCCCTCGACGGCGCGCGCCTGATGAACTTCGTTGGCATCAATCTCACGGTGCCTCATAAGCTGCTTGCGGTGGGCATGGTCGATGCGCTCGATGAATCGGCCAGGAACTGGGGAGCGGTAAACACCGTTCGCTTCGAGGGCCGGGATGACCGCGGCGCGTGGCGGCGGCTGCCGGAACTGGCGGAGGCGCCTCGGGAAGTCCGTTCGCAGGGGTTCAACACCGACGCCGACGCGATTAGCCGCGCGCTCTGCGAAGACCTGGGCTTCAATTTGGCGGGTATGAAGGTTCTGGTGCTTGGCGTCGGCGGGGCAGGTCGGACTGCAGCCCTTAAGCTTGCGGCGGAAGGAGTTTCGGAGTTGTTCCTGGTGAACCGCACCGCCAGCAAGGCGGAAGCTGTCGCGGACGAAATCCGGCAGCGTTGGCCGGCGGTGAAGTTGAACGTGGGCTATCCATCGGGGCAGGTGGATTTGCTTCTGAACGCGACATCGCTTGGTCTTAAGGGTACCGATCCGCTGCCGTTTGATGAGCGGCAGTTTGCCCTCGGCCAGGCTCGCGCGGTTTACGACATGATCTATCGTCCGGCAGAGACGCCGCTGCTGGTGGCGGCCCGAGCGGCCGGCTGCCGGGCCGCCAACGGCCTCGGCATGTTGTTGTATCAGGGGGCCAAAGCCCTGGAACTGTGGAGCGGCCAAACCGCGCCGGTGGGCATCATGCGACGGGCACTCGAGAAGAACGTTTACGGCTGATGCCAGCCAGCCCCGCATGATTTCACCAACGTTCGATCCCCTTTACTGGGCTGCCGTGCCATTTCATTTCTGGTCGGCGGTTTTCTTTGTTTTCGGCTTGATGGTAGGCAGCTTTCTAAACGTCTGCATCCACCGGATGCCGCTGGGACAGAGCATTGTCTCACCGCCCTCGCACTGTCCGCATTGCAAGTATGGCATCCCCTGGTATTTGAACATTCCGTTGGCCACCTGGCTTTACCTGCGCGGGCAGTGCCGGAACTGCCGTGCTCCGATTTCGATTCGCTACTTTCTCGTCGAGCTGTTGACCGGGGTGGTATTTCTGATCTGCTGGCTGGCCTTTGGGCGGCAGTCTGCGTGGCTTGCGCTGGTCTATGCGATGTTCGTGGCCGGGTTGATCGTGGCAACTTTCATCGACTTCGAGCACTTTATTATTCCGGACGAAATTACCATCGGAGGCATGGCGGTCGGATTCGCCTGTTCGTTCCTGCTGCCGGCTCTGCATGAACAAACCTCCATGTCCGACTCGATGATACAAAGCCTGCTCGGCGTGGTGGTCGGCGCGGGGCTGATTTATTTGATTTTACGGCTGGGCAAATTGATGTTCGGACGACAAAAAGTCGCGCTGCCTGCCGACACGAAGATCATTTTCACCGAGACGGCGGTGCATTTGCCGGACAAGGCAATCCCTTACGAGGATGTGTTCTATCGGTCGTCCGACGTGATTACCCTGCACGCGCGCACGGTGGAGTTGGTGGACCGCTGTTACCAGGACGTTCGGGTGCGGCTCAATCCCGCCTGGCTGGAAATCGGCGACGAGCGACTGAACCCGGAAGAGGTGCCTTACATGGAAACGGTAAGCACCGAGATCGAGCTGCCACGGGAAGCGATGGGGCTGGGGGACGTGAAATTCATGGGGGCCATCGGCGCGTTCCTCGGGTGGAAGGCGGTGATTTTTTCCCTGATGGTCAGTTCGATGATCGGATCGGTGGTTGGCGTCACGTTGATTGTGCTCCGCCGGCAGGCATGGTCATCGCGCCTGCCGTACGGGCCTTACATTGCCCTGGCATCGGTCGTCTGGGTTTTTGGCGGCAAACGCCTGGTTCAGTGGTGGTTTGGGCTGCCGTAAAGATGACTGCCTTGAGCCGGGGCGATCAGGACCCGGCTTTCTTCGCTTTGGCTTCTGCCTCCTCGATCTTCTTGATGTACTTGGCGGGTTCCTTCTTGAAATCCTTCACGCAGCCCTTGCAGCAGAACTTGATTTCGCGCCCCTGGTATTCAAAGACGAACGGGTCGCCCATTTCACCCAGTTTGTCTCCGGACACCACGCAGATCTTGAGCGTGTACGGCTTGAGTTTTGGCTTGTTTTGTTGATCCGCCGCGAAGCCGGCGAACGGAGCGGCGCAAAAGGCGGCGAGGAGGACGCCAACGATGAGAGGCTTGAGTTTTTTCATATAGTAATAAAGTTCACCTTTACTATACGCTTGTTGGGCCTAAAGCACTCAAGAAATCTTAGATAAAACCACTTCGTAAACTGGTTGACCGATATGGCACTGGCACAGCACGAGGCAGAAGCCCGATTTAGGGCCGCTGCGTCCAAAGGCAACCCGAAGCATGCAATCCGTATTCTGGAAGCCTTGGACCGCGCGGACGCCCGCAGTGCAGGGCAGATTCAAGAACCTACAAAAACGTAGCCGTCGACGGCAGTCGGCGCACTTTTCCTCGATTATCGGAGTGTTAGCGCCGACTCCCGTCGGCGGCTACGATTTCTTGAAACCACCCTGCCCGCAGTGGAATAGCGGGATCCAAACCTTGACCCGCGTCAGAAGCAATGTCTTATGTGGTCGAGCAAGAGCAAGTGTCCTCACTATTGACACTTACTCGCTCTGGACGTGACGCTGGGTGAGGATTGCAGCCGGATCCAGACGGACAAAGCCAGGAAGTTGACCGCTGTCCGTGCTTCTTGCAGATTGAGCCCATGGAAATTGACTGGCGGAAGCACATTACGATCGAGTCGGGGAAGCGGAGCGGTCAGCCCTGTATTCGGGGGATGAGGATGACCGTCCAGGATGTCCTTCAGTATCTGGCGTCCGGCATGAGCCTTGAGGAAGTGCTGGACGATTTTCCATACCTGACGCGCGAGGACATTCAGGCTTGTCTGGCCTATGCGGCCGCCATCGAAAAAGCCGCGTAGTCTGCCAAAACGTATGAACCCCCGGCCATTTATGGCCAGTTCGGCAAGGGACTGAATGCGGTCTTGAAACCCGGACCAATCCCCCATACCATCCCGAACAATTGAAACGAACCTTAACCCTATTCCCTATTCTAGAAGCATCTCGTCCATGAAATACTCCTTCTTTTTCACGCTCAATCTCGCCGTGCTGCTGGTGGCCGGCTGCAAGTCCGCACCAACCCGTGTGAACACCGGCCCAATCCACGCAACCACCTATAACTTTATTGCCAAACGCTCCAGCGGCGAGCCGGGTTTTGTTGACAAGCGGGAGCCCATTCACGTGATGATTCGGGATTCCATCGAACAGAATCTTGCGAGCAAAGGTCTGAACAAAGTGGCCTCCGGGGGCGACGTGATCGTGGCTTATCTGGTGATTGTCGGCAACAACGCGAGCACCGAACTCATCGACACTTACTTTGGTTATGGCCGCGACGCTGCCGCACTGCACGACCAGGCGCAGGCCGCCTATAACAGCAGCAAGAATCCCAATTACTTCGAGGCCGGCACCCTGCTCATCGACATCATTGATGCCAACACGTATAAACTGCTCAAACGGGCCTACGCCGTGCGGTCGGTGTTGCGCGACCCGTCTGAGGAGGTTCGGGCGAAGCGGATCCAGGAAGCGGTGGATGAGGTGCTCAAGGACGTGCGAATCGTCCATTGAAAGAGGGCCGCCCCGACACGGGCACGCAAGACCGGGAGTCAGTAATCACCATTGGTGATGGCTGACCAGAAAACCCGCCAGCTTTTTGCGGTACAGAGGATGACCAGGACCAATCTGGGTTTTCAAAAACTCGAGCATATCGTCCACACATCAGTTCACGCCATCATCCCCTCGGTGGCGCCATTTCACGCATACGGTCTGACGTTCCGTGAGGCCGCATAAGACGATAATTCGGTCATCGGTGGGGTAGAGTGCCAGCTTAAGCTCCGTCAACTCCTGGATCAGGGCTTCGCAGTCCGTGCTTTTCAGCTCCTGCAGGCAATTGGGAGTCTCCGCTTTGAAAGCAGCTAACACATCGCGGTAATTGCCGAGTTGATCCCCGCCGAGAGGGTCCACAGCTCTATTCCAAGCAACGTGGGCCAGGAGCAGCGCGGCGGCTGCGGCCTCCATGCTCGTCTTTCCTGACGGCTGAGCCAGCACCTTCTCGGCCAGACCGAGAATGACTTCGGACATTTTCTTCATTCTACGGAAGGAGGGTAGAGTCCCCGTCGTAAAGTAGCAAGATCAGAGCTGCCCATCTCTTCCATCGATGAATCAGTAAATCCTTTCTATTAACACCTTCTGCCGGTGGAGGACTAAACTGGAGCCATGAAAACCACACCATGAAACGCACCGCACGCTTCACGGAGCCAGCGGAAACAGCCGCTTGCGCGCCACCGCGTCGAGCGGCGACCCGTATTGGCTGATCTCGAAGAGTAAGAAACGGTTTCATTTATTTCGTCCTTTTCAATGGCGACCAACTCCATTCACACTGCGCGCTTGAACAGACTCTTTGTCTTCTTCGCCGCCGCCCAGGTCGTTGTCGCCTGCTTCCAAACGAACGCCGCAGCTTCTCAGCCCCAGCCTGTCTCCTCCATCGTCCAGTCGCTGGATGGTGAATGGCTCCTGGCGACGGACCCGAAAGACGAGGGCCGGGTTCAGCAGTGGTTCAAAGCGTCGCAGCCTCAAGCTGTGCCGGCCAAAGTGCCGTGGATCATCCAGGAAGCCTTTCCCGGTTATCATGGGGTAGTCTGGTATTGGCGTGATTTTGTCACCCCGGCCAATCCTCATCCCCGCGGCCGCTCCCTGCTACGGTTCTGGGGCGTGGATTTTTCGGCGGAGGTCTGGCTCGACGGCGTTCCCGTTGGACACCATGAAAGCGGCGAAACCCCGTTCGTTCTGGACGTGACCGATGCCCTCAAAGTGGGCGCGCCGAACCATCTTGCCGTGCGCGTCTTAAACCCCACGCATCAGCCCATCGACGGCCTGGTTCTGAACCAAACGCCGCACCAGGCCAGGCAGATTCCTTACAGCGCGGGCGGGGCTTACAATTGCGGGGGCATCGCTGATTCGGTCGAGTTGCTGCTGGCACCGGTCGTGCGCGTCGAAGACCTGTATGTCGCGCCGGACCCAAAGACCGGCCTGATCCGCATTGAAGTGAACGTGCGCAACGCCACATCGGAAACGGCTCACGGGCGTCAAATGGCTGCTTTCGGATCAATGGCCGCCGCACTTTTCTCCGCTCCTCCCACACCTGCAATCATTTTCCCCTCGGCCAGCGGCTGCCGCATGACCCGGATCTGGCGCGCCGGGATTTGCTCGATGTCAAAGTGATGGGCTTTAACGCCATTCGGTTTATTTGGGGCGGTGCGGAGCGTTACCAGCTTGATCTCTGTGACGAGATTGGCCTGATGGTTTATGAAGAGTCATTCGCCTCGTCGGGAATGGACGCTTCACCGAAAATGCCGGAGCTCTTTGATCGCTCGGTGGGTGAGTTGATCCGGCGCGACCGGAATCATCCGAGCATCGTGATTTGGGGATTGTTGAACGAAGCCGCCAACAACCCCGCCTTCCACCATGCCACCCAAATGCTGCCGCTGGTGCGCTCGCTCGACAACCTGCGACTGGTGTTCTTAAACGCGGGACGTTATGACGGCCTGGTTGCTTCCAGCCCGGGCCCGTTTTCGAGGACGCACCTCTGGAGCACCGCCACGGGAGGGGAGCCGTGGATCGTGTTGAATCCGGAGAACGAGCCGATTGCGACTCCCTTCGGTTTCGGCTGGCCGCCGCGATGGACTATACGTTTTATCGCGAGCTGATTCCAGACGCCCTCTGGATCGGCCAGGAGCCTCCTGCGAAACCTGCTCCGCTACGCCTCCCGCGACCTGGCCCAACCGATGGCGGCACAGCCGGTGGACTTCGATGCGCAACTGAAATCCATTGGCTACAAATAGAAACTCGACACAAATGAAATTGATCTACTGGACGTACCCGGTGGATATCGCCCACCGCGGCGCGTGGTGAACCTTTTTCCTTCACCGGCCGATGCCCCGGCTTATTCCTGACCGGCAGAAATCGATGCGAGCCTGACACGGGGCGCAGGTTTGGGAGCGGGAAGCGGCGGGGCGGCTGTTTTGACGCTCCGCTTCATTTCGCGATGGCCTGAACAATGGCTTCGGCCAGCGCTTTCATTCCCTGGTCGCCTGGGTGCCCGGCAACCCCATCGTGCGTAAAGGACCGTTCCGAACGCGCGGCATTGGCGGCAACCCGTCCCAGTGGGCCCACGTTCACGAAAATGCCGCCAGCTTCCTGACAGGCCTGGCTGAGCACCTGGTCCTTGGCGGCATCCGCCCAGAAGCAACTCCGCACCACCACCAGCGGGTGGCGCTTCGCCAGGCCGCATCTCAGGATGTTCATCACCCCGGTCTTGAATTGTGCTTTGGCGGCCTCGGAGCCCAGCGCGGGCACATTCTCCCCGATAGCCAGAACCACCAGGTCGGGGTCGAAGGCGAAGATGTCCTTCATTTGTGCGTCCACGTCATAGGTCGCGTAGTTGCGCTCGAAGTCTGCAATGTTCCTCACCATGATCTGGGGTGTGGCCCCGGTCTGTTGGGCCAGGGCACTGGTGACGAGATGGACATAATCCTTGTCCTCGGAGCTGGCTGCCATGCCCCAGTTTCCGGTCCAGCCGATATCTGGTTTGGGACCGTGCAAGGTGATGCTGTTTCCCAGGAAGAGGATCCGGTGAATGGCCGAGGGCTTGACTTCCGGCTCGGCGGTGACCGGGAACATGGAAATCCGGAACTTGGTGCATCCGTAGGGAATGAGCGTGAGCCGCTCCGGTGATTTCCCCTTGGCAGTTGGCAGGAGCGGCAATCGCGGGGCTTTCGGCTCGGGGTTCCAGGCCATCTCGAAGGCGTTGACCCGCAGCTTCAGGGGTGCGGCTAGCTGCCAGTCCCATTTGGCAGGCATCGCAGAGCGCTCCACCGCTAAGCTCGGTTCCTGCACGTCCAGCGCGAATTGCCAGCGGGCGGACGGATCGGGCGTGTTGGCGTCCGCGGTGTCAGGGATCGGCAGCGCGAACAGCAGGGGGCCATACGAGACCGAGGCGTAGGGCACGCCCCGAGTGCTGTTTTCCTCGGGGATCGTCACGGGTGTGGCTCGGTGCACGCCGTCGTAGGGCGCGCCCAGCGCGGCATCGCGTCCGGTCCGCAGGATGGCGGTCATTGGCAGGCGCAGTTGCACGGTGTCGCCCGGCTTCCAGGTCCGTTTGATACGGGCAAATCCGTTCGGTTTCCTGTCGATGGCAACCGCGGAACCGTTCACGCCAAGAGTGGGGGCCGCGCACCAGCCGGGAATGCGGAAGTCGAGCGGGAAGGTTGCCTCCCGCGCTGGTTGCACGGAAATCTCGATGGTTTCGTTGAAGGGATAGTCGGTCTTGCAGGTGATCACCACCGGCACGCGATTGGCTGCCAGCGCGGTCACCTTGCAGGGGCCATAGCAGGTCGCCGCCAAGCCGTTGTCATATGTGGCCATCCACATGTGAGTGACATACCACGGCACAATGCGGTTGAGCGCGGCTGTACAGCACAACGGCCCGTGCTTCCGTTGGTAAGCACCGCCTCCGGCCCTGGGACCGTGCGGGAAGTCAGGCGACAGGTTGGCGAACCGGTTGGGGCTTTGGAAATAAACGTGGGTCTTGAAATCGCGCGATACCGTGGCCGGTCCTGCGTTGAAGAACGCCCGCTCTGCCCGGTCCCCCATCCGGGATTCGCCGGTCACAAAGAGCAGGCTGATCTGGCTCCACACATATCCCGCGACATCGCAGGTCTCGCTCCCTCGGAACGCGCCTGTGGGACCATACCACTCATCCGAGACGGGGACGCCGTAAGGCTGCATCGCCACACGTTCGAGCAGGTCATGCCAGCCGATGGCCGCCTCGAGATAGCCCGCATCGCCCGTCCACAAATAGCCCACGGCCCAGGGCGTGGTGGTTTCGAGAAACTCGACCACATGAGCGTTGTCCACTGTTGTGCCCGGTTTCAGATCCGGCGCCTTGCGGTAACGCTTGAGAGTCGGCAAAAGGGCCGCCCCTTCTCGCTTGAACATGGCGTCCAGAGCGTTCGCAATGTCCCGGTTGCCCGTCCAGGCAAAGGTGTCAAAAGCCGGCCAGGGATTAGACATGTTGCCGGTGATCCACCGCAGGCAGTCGGGATCTCCGCTGTAGGCTTTCTCGAGCGCGTCCAGAATGTGCTTATCGCCGGACCCCGCGTAGAATCCCGACATGGCCCGCCCCAGCAGGCCGCAGGCCCAAAGCGGCCAGCCCTCCAGGGCCGCGGTGACCGCCTTCCGGTCGCCGGGATTGTTCCGGTCCAGCCACCAGAGGAAGAGCAGTCCGTTGGTGTTCATGTGATCGGCCACTGCGTAGAGTCGGCTTTGCGCCTGCTTGATCAGCGCCTCGTCGTGCAGGGCGAATCCCAGGCGGGCCAGTCCATCGAACCAATAGCCGCCCCCTTCGTAGGGCCAGCCGCCCTTGTACCAGAAGAGGCCTTCACCAGTCATCTTGTGGTCCGCAGCCCAAGCCCGCTTGAACTCGTCGTCATACTCGTCCAGATGACCGGTGAAACCGTCCCGCGCAGCCAGGCACCAGTCGCGCAGCCAACCGGCGGGTTCTACCGCGCCGGGAGGCAGCGGCAGGAAAGCCGAACGCGTCGGCGGCTCAAAGGGGCGCGCGTAATTGACCCGCTCCGCAGCGCCGGCGTCGCCCGCATCCGCAAAGGGAGCGAACGCGAAGGCCGCACCGCCGAGAGCCACACCAACCAGCATTCTGTAATCGTGTTTCATCTGAATCGTTAAGTTAAAGTATTGCCGCTCCTACGCAACCTCTTGCCTTCAGTATCCAACCTCCTTAATCGTGGGTCCCATCGCGAGACGCCGGGGTTGCAGACTGACCCAATGTTATACTGACCATCCCAGCGCCCGCCATGCTGCACAGCACCAGTCGCGAATCGTCCAGGGAACGCAGCAGACCGAGGCTAACCACCGCGTGCCGGGCCAGTGGTCCGTTTCCCATTCAGACGCACCAACTCAAAGGCCGTTCATGCTGACTGCTCCGAGATTGGCGACTGATTCTTGCGCAGCCCAGTGCTCCCAATGAGCAATCCTTGCGCACTCAATCGCCAATCGGCTGAAAAGCGCGGACGTTTTGCCGAGCAAACCCGCAGACTGACACATTGGCCCGGGTCTTGCTTGGATTGAGCAACCAAGCAGAGGCTCAGAAGGCCTTGCTGGTTTGAGATTTAACGATTGGACAGATAGAACTATGAATAACATGACGCAAGCGGTGGATTCGTTTCCCACAATACCCGTTCAGTACGGCGCGAGACCGGCAGATCAACCATCAAATCACCCTCGGGATCGGCGGCGGGCTTCGGATCTGAGACTGGAATTCCACAAGACGAGCTTGGGGACTCTGTTGAACTATTTCCGGGAAACTGTGGGCTTGCTCATCCATGCCAGCTCAAGTGTGCCGATGGAGCGCACAGTTGATCTCTGGCACGATCAGCCGGTAAACAGGGCCGACGCTCTCTTGCTGCTTAAGCAGGCTTTGATCGAGAAAGGCTGCATGCTCATCCAAAGGGGATCGCTGTTCAGCATCATCCGAAGTCAGGACGCGAAGAAGAATTACATCCCGCTTCCCGTGATCTAGCAATTCTTCAACGGAGCACAGCCTCACCGGACAAGCTCTCTGAGCGGGGTCTGAAGCAGTAGCGTAGGCCTCCGGCTTGCGTTTGTCCCGGCAAGCTTCCAGCTTGCCGAACGGAATCAGCAGGCCCACCTCCCCGCCAACCTGGAAGGTTGGCGGGACAAAGCAAGCCGGAGGCTTGCTCTACTACAAGGGAATTTCGCTGCTGGTCTCGCAACGCCCGTTCCCGTAGAATCATCGAGCCGGGCCAATCATGCTTTCGCTCCGCCGCCCTGTCGGCGTCGGATCAGGAACGCGGAGTCGATCACAGAAAGGCGCCCGCCTCGACATCAATCGATAATCGCCGACAATCATGATGGCCCAGCCAGAGCCGGGATTGCCGCATCCGGAACGATAACCGACATACATGCTTATGAAATGTGCGACACCAGTCCGTCTCGTCTTCGCTTTGTGGCTTCTTGTTGAGCCGGGCGGCGCGCTGGTTTCCCCATCAGCGGTCGGGGCAGCCATGAACCCTGATGGTTCGACCGCCCGCGCGATTGTCGCGGCCCGTGCGGATTCTCCGGTTGGGAGCGGGGCTGAGGTAGTAAAGCTAACTGGAATCGCTGCGGGCGCGGAAGCCATCGAGCGCCCGAATCGGGATGGCAAGTTGTTGCGCAGTGAATTATGGCAGCCTTTCGACGCTCAAGCCGCGAAGGCGGATTTCTTTGTTTCACCCCAAGGCAACGATGGCTGGTCTGGCACCCTGGCAACGCCAAACACCGCGCAGTCTGACGGGCCATTTGCCACCCTCGAGCGCGCCAAACGCGCCGTCCGCGAGTTGAAGAGCAAAGTGTATTTGCCCAAACAAAGGGCGATTGACGCCCGCTATGTGGGGACCTCCTACCCTTATGGAAAGGGCAAGGACATCGTTGTCTTTGTCCGCCAGGGGTTCTATTCGCTTGCGGAACCACTGCAATTCACTCCGGAGGATGGAGGTGAACGAGTGGAAACCACGCTGCCTTCAGGCGCGTTCGAGTGGCATCATTTGCGAGATCACTATGTCACCTACTCCGCCTACCCGGGTGAAAAGCCGGTCATATCGGGAGCTGTTTTTGTCCCCGGCTGGAAAAAGCAGGGGGTGGTTTGGACGGCTCCTTTCTCCCGTGAGGATGTGCCGGCTGTGATTGCCAACGGCCAGAAGCAAACCCTCGCCCGAACTCCCAACACCGGCTATTTCATGCTGCGCCAGACACCCGCCTCATCTCGGGAAATTCCCTTCCGGCAAGGCGACATCCGGCGATGGAGCCAAATGCAGGATAACCGCATCGTAATCCTGCTGCGCTGGCGCACCGCCTATAACGCCATCGCCGGGATCGACGAGCAGAAGCAAATCGCGTTGCTGGAAAAGCCCGAAGATGGTCCAGACGGAAACAATGGCCTGTTGGTCGTCCCGCCCCGTTACTATGTCGAGAATATCAGGGAATTACTGGATGTCCCCGGAGAATGGTTCTTCGACAAAACGAACCATGAGATCAGCTACATTCCAGCAGATGGCATTGCCGATCCGAACCAAGCCCAATTGTCAGTGCCCCGGCTCAACCAGTTGATCCAGGTGCGGGGAGACGAGAACAAACCCGTGCGCAATTTGCGGCTCTATGGCCTGATTTTCGAAGGGGCGAAAGATAATTTCCGAAGCTTCCCTCATTACTACGACCCGACGCCTGGCTGCACCGCCATGTCATGGGAGTATGCGCATGATTGCGAACTTGCCAACTGCCAGGTGCGGGCTTGCGATGGTCTGGGCATGTCCATCGGCCCGGGCTGCTTAAATACGCGCGTCTTTGGCAACCTTTTCGACGGGCTGGCGCAAGGGGCCCTGGCCATCGGCGGCACGAGTGATTTGAGGAATGGAAAGCTGATCCAGGTCACCCGAGAAACAGTAATTAATCGCAATATCTTCTCGGCTTGCGGCTGCAGCGGGGGCATCACGCTGGGAGTGGGGGCTGCCCTTCGCACCACCATCGCGCACAATTACTTCACCCGATCCGGCCGGCCATATACGATCGATTGCGGGGGCGGCGGACTGGAGGGAAACATCAACGGAGATTGTATCGTCGAGTACAACCATTTTGAGGACGTGCAGAATGACGCCGATGACGCGGGGGTGATCGTGGTCAATGGAATGACCTTCAACTCCTGCGTGCGGAACAACCTGATTCACCGGGTACATCGCGGTTTTTTCAGCGACAACGTCGCGTTTTGGTTCGACAACATGTCCAGCAACTGGGAAGTCCGCAACAATGTCTTCTATGACATCGAGCAGGCGGAGATGAAAACGTGCGGCACCTATTTGATCGATAATAATTATGCCGATAACTTCTGCATCGAACCACCCCGGCATCCGCCGGAGCGGTTTATCGAGGGAGACCCATCTTTCAACTGCTCCAACCTGCGCCTTGACTTCAACGGCAGACCCGTGCGAGCGGCGATGGCCGCAGGCTCACTCGTCACCGTAAGGGCAGATGTCACCAACGCCGGCAGCTCCGGTGTGGCACCGGTGCGGCTTTACGTGGACGGCAAGGTGGTTGAAAGCCGGCCGTTCCCCGTCATCCGCGATAACACGCGGACCATTGAATTCCAGCTACGGCTGAATGATCCGGGCCGCCCGGAGATTTCGATCGGCGAAATCAAACCACAGACCATTGTGGTGCGCGGAGAGAAGCCGCCGCTGGTTTGCAATCACATCCGGATTTCTGAGGACCGTGTGCTGGCGGGAGAAAGCGTCCGCGTGACAGCCCAAGCCGTCAACCTCCGACCGACGGAGAACCGCGGCTTCATCGAGTTGGTCGCCAACGGCAAAAAGGTGCAAAGCCAGCCGTATGCTTTAAAGGGCAACGAGTCCAGGCTCGTTTCTTTTGACTTCAAGCCCGACCCGGGCACTTACCAGCTCAGAATAGGCAACAGCGATCTGGTGGAGATCAAATCCCTGAAATGGAAAGATCTGAATCTGCAAAAGGAAAACCTGCGAACTTACATCTCAGCCAAAGCCAAACCGGCCGAGGTGCAGGTTCAGCAGGAGAAGAACGCTTACACCATAAAAGCCAGCGGGTGGGACTTCTACCACGCTGAGGATGCCTATGCGACGGTGTATCTCAAACAACTCAAGGGCGATTTTGTATCGACCGCGAAAATCACCGCCTTTGGTCATCGCACCAGCGAATGGTACCGGTCGGGGCTTTTTGTCCGCAACGACATCTGCAAAAGCTTTGACGTGGACCGCGGCAGCAAAGGCTCGGTGCTCATGTTCAGCAGCCCGGGCCGCGCAGGCATCGAGTATGATGAATTTGGCGATGGCTGCATGCACAAAGCGGCCAGTGAAAACCTCCCCGAGAACACGCCGACCCCGATCTGGGTGCGCCTGGAGCGCCACGGCAACCGGTTCACGGGTTTCGTAAGCCTGGACGGCCAAACCTGGATATTAAGGCGACAAACAACTCCCATACCCGGTCTGGCACCAGCAATTGATCTGGGCCTCGCGGCTGGCGCCCCGGATCAAAAACAATATACAGTTGAGTTTCAAGAATGGAAAATAAGAGCCGAAGCTGAATGAGTTTCCACGCGCTGGCATTCTTCAAGCATTTGCTTGCTGTGATTCATTAAATCCTTTCCAAATACAACGCTGCTCTCTGCTGGACGCCATTGCTCTGCCCAGTCAGGGCCAGCGCCGCAGGATCGTGGCGACGTGCGGGCACAACCTGTTGTCTCTGTTGTCTCCTTTCGCACCGCCGCCAAATCTGGACGACTGGTCGAATTGATTCATTGCGCCATCAAAAAGCTCGATGCGCACATTGCCGAACTCGCCAGCAATCTCTAAACTCTCGCCGCCATCATGGATAAGTTGACCGCTATCGCCTCAACCCAAAAGCTTTGCCCGCCCACTTTGCCAGGGGCGACCGGGGGGAGTGGGCAGCCAGAAACGCCTGTTTCGCACCCAACCCCCGCCAGATCCTGGCATCCCTCTTGCACACAATTTTCTCGTTGCCGTAGCGGCCACGTTGTGCCACATTTGGCTCAGAAGATTTTAATCCGCTACGCCAGTAGGCTGGCAAAAAACGATGCCCACAGGCCCGCAAGGGTCTGTGGGCTTCACCTTTTCCCACTACGGACGACAAACAACTCCAATCCATCATGGAATAGGTATATTGCGACCAAGACGTCCTGTAATAAAGGCTGTCAAAGGATAATACGCATCGACGAGCAGTCCTTCATAACCACAGGGACTTCCATCCCATTCCTTCCAGTCACCCCCGCCACCGATACCGTTCTGGAAGGTCCCGTCGCGATACCCCTCCAGCATTCTGTCAAAAATGGCATCGGCTTCTGCCTTTCGGCCAAGTGAATACAGCGCCTGGACGTAATGGTAGGCCATGCTGCCGGTGACACCGCCGTTCTCGTAGAATTGAAACTGGAGATGGGCCTTGTTTTCGAATGGCACGAGGTTGCCGGGAAGTCCGTACTGGAAACTGCGGAAGCCCACCTCTTTGATCTTGGCTTGAAGCCGGTCGAGGATTGCGTTGGCTTGCGGTTTATTCACCAGGCCATAGGAAATGGCGATGCCGTTGACCCAGAGGAAGTAGCTGTCTCCAAACCTCCCATCTTTCAGGCGCCAACCCGCAAGGACACCGGTTTCGGGATTATAGAATGTTTGATAATAGACGGCTTTGATCTTGTCTGCCCGATCTCGATACAGTTTTTGCCTGGCTTCGTTCCCCAGGCAATGCTCCAAGTCCGCCAGGCACCGAAAGGCCCGCCACGCGAGGGCGGAACTGTAGGCGTCCTTCCAATTCCATGGTGTGCAGTCCCACCAGTTGGTCGGATCCCGCTCCGATTCACATAAGCCGTCCCCGTCAACGTCTGCAGCAATCATACGGCCGGCGTATGTTTCGAGAGAGCTGATCCGCCGCTTCAACCAATCCGGATCGGGCTTTCCGGTGACATAGTCCCAGGCGGCAATAATGGTCGAGGGAGCAACATCCTGAAAATGGTCCTCGAACCCCTTGAACCCATCGAAATAACGATCCAGGGCAATACGCACCAGGTCCAACGCCGTAAAATCGTCAAAGAGCGGTGGCGTGTAGTAAGCCTGGTCGGCGTAGCAAAACATGCAGAACTGGCAGGTGTCGCCGGTGGAGTTGTTGGCCAGGCAGGCCAAATCCGCCCGGAAACCAAAAATATTGAGCCAGGCGCGTTTGATCCCGATGAGTTTCGGATCGGCGTCCACCATTGATGATTCCGGATAAACTGCGGTCACCGCCAGGGTAACTTCGATGTGTTGCTTTCCCGCCTGGTGCCTGTTGGTGCTGCGCCCCGGCTGTAAGGCCAACTCAATCTGCTCCGGCCCAAGGTGCATGCTGTTGGATTGCAGCAGTCGCCGGTTGCCTGCCTTCTCCATTCTTCTTCGATACTCAGGAGACATTCCTGCCCAACGCGCGACGGCGCCAGGCGCAATTCTCTTTAAATCTCTGAGAAGCGAGAAGTCCCAGGTGGATTCATCAGGTCCCTGTTCTTTGACACGAACCAGCAAGCTGCCCCAGTCCGGAAAATGAAGCAGAACCGGGAACCGAAGTTTTCCCAATTCGCTTAAGCGCCCAAGCGGGGAAACCGGGGTAACGGTGGCATCAAACATCAGGCGGAACGGCGAGCAATTCCAAGCATCGTAATCTCTCGGGATAGCTCTTTCTATCTCCACCTTAATGGCCCTGGGATCAACGGTATAACAAAGCGAATCCGTTTCGAAATCCCCCAGCCTGATATTGGAATAACGCACCACGTTACCTTTCACTGCAACCTGGCAAACCAGGTTCGTGATTGTGCAGGAATCGCCGGAAACAGACACCGCTGGCCCGCAGCCAATGGGCTCTTTCAGCAGATTCTGTCTATGTCGGCTCTCTCCTATGGAATCCACCGAAAGAAATGTCATCAGCGGCTTTTGCAAAGAAAACGATAACTTCAGCCACGGAGATGTGTAGGTAACAGCCTCTGCGGTGGTCTCGATGGTGAGGCCCTGTGTCATCGCCGACGTGGCGATCTGCATACCGGCAGAACCCGCCACCGGCCCGGCCATTGATAGTCTGTTCGCAACCGGCATTTCGTCTGCCAAAACAGCCGGGATGCTCAAGCACGCGCATAACCAACCAACCCATGTCGTCATTTGCTTGCATGGTTCATTAAATCCTCTCCAAATACAACGCTGCTCTCTGCTGGACACCATTGCTCTGCCAATAAACCCTGATTAAAGCTGTACAACTTCTTGACGAAAGGGGGGGTGTTTGGTTATGGAATTGCGTCTATGAGCAAAGCCGAAACACATCATTTTCAGGCGGAGATTCAGCAACTGCTGAGCATCGTCGTTCATTCGCTTTACACCGACAAAGAGATTTTCGTGCGCGAGTTGATTTCCAACGCGGCGGACGCGTGTGAGAAGCTGCGTTTCAAACAATCATCGGGCAGCGCCATCCAGCAATCCGAGATACCCCCTTCCATCAGCCTGACCACGGACGAGAAGGCCGGCACCGTTACCTTCACTGACACCGGTCTGGGCATGACGCACGGTGAACTGGTCGAAAACCTCGGCACCATCGCACATTCTGGCACGAAGGCGTTTCTGGAGCAATTCGCCCAGGATAAACAGCCGGACGTGAGTTTGATCGGACAGTTTGGGGTGGGCTTTTACTCGGCGTTCATGGTGGCAAAAAGGGTGACAGTTTTGAGCCGTTCGTTTGCACCGGAAGAACAAGGCTGGCAGTGGATCAGCGAAGGTATGGGTGGCTATGAGCTGGCCCCGGCAGCGGACTTGCCACGCGGCACAAGGATCACGCTTGAACTCAAGGACGAAGCAAAGGAGTTTGCACGCGAAGACACAGTCGAGCGAATCATCCGTCGCTATTCGAGTTTCGTATCGTTCCCGATTGAACTGAACAGCAAACGCCTGAACACGGTGCAAGCCATCTGGACGCGGAACAAGAACGAGATCAAGGAAGAGGAATACAACGAGTTTTACACGTTCATCGGTCATGATCACGACAAGCCGCTGTTCCGGTTGCATTTTTCAGCCGATGCGCCCTTAGCCATTCAGTCGCTATTGTTCGTGCCGCAGCGGAATTTTGAAATGCTCGGCATGGGCCGGATGGACTCGGAAGTGAGCCTGTATTGCCGCAAGGTGCTGATCCAGGCCAAGGCCAAGGGGTTGTTTCCGGAATGGCTGCGGATTCTCAAGGGCGTGGTGGATAGCGAAGACTTGCCGCTGAACATCTCGCGCGAGACGATGCAGGACACCTCATTGATGCAAAAGCTCAACAAGGTGCTGACGGGCCGGTTCCTGAAGTTTCTCGACGAACAATCAGAAAAGGAACCCGAGGCGTACGAGAAGTTTTACACGGAATATCAGCGCTTTCTCAAGGAGGGCGTCGTCACCGATTTCACGCACCGGGAGGCGCTCGGCAAACTGCTGCGGTACGAGTCATCCACCCTCGACCAGGGCAAACTCACTTCGCTGGCGGGCTACGTGCAAAGGATGCCGGCTGACCAAAAGGATGTTTATTGCCTGCTCGCAGCCCACCGGGCGGCGGCGGAGGCAAGTCCGTATTTTGAGGTGTTCAAGGAACGTAAGTGGGAAGTGCTGTTCCTCTACGACGCCTGGGATGAATTCGTGATGGAGCACCTTCACACCTTTGACGGCAAACCGCTGAGGCTCGCGGAAAAGGCGGACTTGAATCTGAGCGGTCAGCAGGACCGCGCGTTGTCCCAGGAAGTCGCTGTAGAATTGGCCAAGTGGCTGAAGGAAAAACTTGGAGAGAAGGTGGGAGAAGTGCGCGTCTCGCGGCGACTGGTGGAAAGTCCCGCGGTGGTGGTGGATGCCGACAAGTTCATGACGGCCAGCATGCGGCGTATCATGAAGGCGATGAAACAAAATGCCGGGCCGGACTCTGCGATCAAGCCGGATCTGGAAATAAACCCCGCACATCCGCTCGTAATGCGGTTGGAGGCTATCCGCTCGAAGAACGGCGAGTTGGCGACCAGTGTCGCTGAACAGATTTTGGATAACGCGCGCGTAGCCGCCGGACTACTCGATGATCCGCGCAGCATGCTGCACCGATTAAACCAACTGCTCGAACGGGTGCTCGATAAAGAGCCGTGACCGTGGCTTTGCCGAATGCAGGTTTCTCCTGTCTTCGAAGACGCCTCCAATCGTCACTTCACAACGAGCGCGCCCGCCGGCACCTCCTGGCCGAGTTCGGTGGGGTGGCCAACGCCCCCGAGGTCGTTAGCGGTGAGTGTCACATTGTGCGTACGGTCGCCGGTCACTTTAAGGAACGTGCCATCCTTCGCGCGCGGCTGGCAGCCGCGGATAATCGCGCCGCGCGGCTGGATCAGACTCAGAAGTGCGTCGGCTCCAGGCCAAAATCTCGCGGCGAGGCCGTCAATCGCCAGCTCCTCGACATCATCCAGGACCATTGCATGACGCAAGTCGGGTTTGGAGGTGCTCAATCGCACATTGGAGAAGCGCAGCCCGTTGACATGCCGGGCGTAGAACCCGTAAGCGGGCAGTTCGCCAAACATGATGCACTCCGGGTATTTCTTCGGAAACTCCGGCACTTCCTTCGCCGCCAATTCGCGCTCGCCGCCGCCATCGAAGGTGAATGCGAGGTTGCTGAGCAGGACGTCTTCAATCGGGTGTCCGGGTTGGCCGGTGATGGAACAGCCGGTCTTGCCGACATCCGTGGCAACGATGTTGTTGATGACGACGTGTTTCAACGAGCCGATGGGCGGGGGCATCATGTCCGGCTTGAAAGGCCGCGCACGGTCGCCGAGCCGCAGGAAGATCGGCACGCTCACGCCGTGGATGGTGATGTTGGCGATGGCCACGCGCTCCAGGCGGCCTCCGTCAACCAGTTCGAGCGAGATGCCGCTTAGGCCGCGTCGATAACCGTAAGCCGGACCGGTTCTCCGGGGCGACGAAACGACGCAATTGGCGATCACGATGTCCTTGAAGCCGCCGTTGGACTCCGTGCCCAGCTTGATCGCGTTGCAGTGGCTGCGGACGACACAGTCGCTGATCGTAATGCTTTCCGTCGGCCGGTCCAGCGTGCTCTTCAACGTGATCCCGTCATCATCGGACTCGAAGACACACTGCGATATTATGCAGTCCTTGCAGCCGTCGATGTCAATACCGTCGTTGTTGGCGTTGGAAAAATTCCACACCCGGATGCCCCTCACCGTCACGCGCTCGCACGCGAGATAATGCTGCATCCACATCGCCGAGTTCTGCAACCGCAGGCCCTCGACGCGCACGTCGCGGCAATTCACCAGCCGGATGAGGAACGGCCGGTTTTCGTAACGCTGCTCACGTTTTCTGATGAAACTGCCTCCCTGCCCGTCAATTAGCCCATCCCCGACAAGACCGATATTCTCAAGGTTCTCGCCGGCGATCAGGCTTTGCCTCACGTAGTTGTCGGTGTAGGAGCGGATGGCCGTGAGGTTGTGGGGATAATCGCCGGCGTTCGTGCTGCCGAGCAACGTCGCCCCTGCCTCGACCCGCAGCGTGACATGGCTGCGCAGGTAAATTGTGCCCGAGAGGAACTTGCCGCCATCGAGCAACGCCGTGCCGCCCCCGGCCGCGGCGCACTTGTCAATGGCCGTTTGAATCGCCTTCGTATCCAACTGCGCGCCGTCGGCCGCCGCGCCGCAGTCGCGGGCATTGATTGTCAGACCGCGCGCGCTGAGGACTGCCGTGAGATACGTGAGTGTGACGGCGAGCAGATTTAAGGTTTTCATAGATCAGGCTCTTGCTTGGGGCGCATTTCAGATTCTTCCAACACCACCACCCCGGGTAATTGGAGCGCGGACATTCTTGTCCGCTCCCGAAGCTCAGTCAACCCCGAAGCGGACACCCCGAAGCGGACAGGAATGTCCGCTAACCAACCGGCAGCCGCAGTTTTGGAAAGCACTTCATTATTGCCGTCGGTTGGCATCGCACCGCCAGCGGCGTATCAGGTCAACGAACGGCGCTAGCTTCCATAGTTTGGACAGATTTTTCGCGACGGCTGCGGCCGTTTGCGCTTGAATGTTCATCGATATGAAGACTCTTGTTCTTGTTCTAATGTTTCTGGTGGTGGGTTCGGTGCGGGCACAACTGCCGACGGCTGCCCCCGGGGCCGCGGGTTTTGATCCAGCGCGCCTGGAAGTATTGCGCGCGACGACGAAGCGGTTTGTGGATGAAGGGAAGCACGCGGGCATCATCACGTTGCTGGCGCGCAACGGCAGGATTGTGGACTTCCAGACGTGCGGCTATCGCGACCTGGAGAGGCAGTTGCCGATGGAGCGGGACACGATTTGCCGCATGTATTCCATGTCCAAGATCATCACGTGCGCCGCCACGCTGGTGTTGTTCGAGGAGGGGCGGTTCAACCTGGACGATCCGGTTGCAAACTACTTGCCGGAACTCAAGGGCATGATGGTTTGGGTAGCGGGCGCTCAGGAAGCGCCAAAGCTGGAGCCGCTCAAGCGGCCCATCACCATTAAGCACCTGCTCACGCACACGAGCGGGTTGATCTATGATTTCAGTGGGGAGGACGAGATGACGAAGCTGTGGCGAAGCGCCGACCTGTGGAGCGGGCCGGGGTTGACCAATTTCATCGCCAAGCTTGGCAAACTGCCGCTGAAGCATCAGCCGGGCGATGCCTACACCTATGGCGTCAACATGGACGTGCTGGGCGCGTTGATCGAGCGCGTGTCGGGAATGAGTTTCGGCGCGTTTCTGAGAGAACGGATTTTCCGGCAGCTAGCCATGAAGGACACAGGCTTCGACGTGCCGCAAGCCAAGATGTATCGCCTGGCGAAGACCTACAAGCACGGGCCGGACGGGAAGTTCGTAGAGGACAAACCAATCCTCGAGACATGGCCGGAGCCGGGCCGGGGAATTGAAGCGGGCGGCTCGGGAATATTTTCCACCGCCGGCGATTTCGCGCGCTTCGCACAGATGCTGTGCAACGGCGGCACTCTCGATGGCAAACGCATTCTCGGCCGGAAGACCGTCGAGCTCATGACGGCAAACCAGATGGTCACGCTCCCCAATTATCAGGCGGCCTCGCGGCAGAAGGGCTTCGGTCTTGGTGTGGAAATCACAACGGACCTCGGCCAGCTCTCCGTCCCATCTTCCGTCGGGCAATTCGGTTGGTACGGTGCGGCGACGACGTATTGTCAGGTTGATCCGAAGGAGAGGATCGTCGCCATCGCTCTTGCGCAGCATTTCCCCTTTAATGAGCACAATCTCTTCGCGCAATTCCAGACCGGTTATTATCAAGCACTCAAGTAGCGACGCCGTCGTTCCTGTGGCGGAATGAGGGGATGGTGCGAACTGAAGCCAGACCTCAGGTTTTTGAGAAAAAGGGCCGCTAGCAACCGCAAGTTCAGTTCCCTAGAAATGGACGTGATTCCCCTCGCATGCCAAGAAGGCGATAGGGCTTAAATTGCTGTGAGCGGCGAGGGCTTGGCGTAAGGTGTTCCGTGCGAAGCGGGCGTTGGTAGCCATCGCACTGAGCATCAT
>Ga0194053_10000525_pt1 | contig 28557 bp, 25 predicted proteins | sample SepL228m_MetaG_FD_161684 | JGI IMG/M metagenome (GOLD analysis project Ga0194053, IMG submission 161684) | Anoxic zone freshwater microbial communities from boreal shield lake in IISD Experimental Lakes Area, Ontario, Canada - Sep2016-L227-8m | ecosystem: Environmental > Aquatic > Freshwater >... | reverse complement strand
GACGTAAGGATCGCCGAAAGATTTCTAAAAGAATCCGAGGGGTAGGACAGTCTTTGTCCCGATTTTGTGGTAGAATCTTCGCCATGAGAGGAATTCCAACTGCCGAAGTCCCTGAACCGTGACACAGGTTCTCGACTCAGCGCAACCGCACGCTATTCTCAAAACCATCCACTTCACCCCATGAGATACCTTCTCGCCATCATCCTCCCTCCGGTCGCAGTCCTGCTCTGTGGAAAACCTATCCAGGCGATTCTGAATTTGATTCTGACGCTCTGCTTTTGGATACCCGGGGTTGTCCATGCTCTCTTCGTCGTGAACAGCCACCTGGCCGACATGCGCGCCGAAAAAATGATCGCCGCCGTGAAGCAGGAGACGATGCGCTTTATCAAGTAGTCACACGCAATCCCATTATTCGCAAAAGATCCCTCTCAGGATATTCTGCTTCTTCTCGCAATCCTGAGTGCCTCCATCGCTGTCCACACACTGGCGACAAAACTCCCGGCAGCGCGGCAGCGGTGATGCATTAAGGATACCACCATGGCGCTGAATGAGGCCTGCGGACGCGACACGGGAGCAAAGTTTTTTGGGTGCGGTCGGCTTGAAGCAGCTCTTTCTGCCCCGTTCCCGCCTCTCAAGCTGTGTGGAACGACAAGGGGATTTGCCCCATTTTCTTATCCGAAAACCTTAATATTTGGTGGGGTTTTTGGTGGGGACTTGCGTAAGTCGTTTATTATTAGGGACTGGCTGGGGAGGGAATCGAACCCCCGACACGAGGATTTTCAGTCCTCTGCTCTGCCAACTGAGCTACCCAGCCGCGAACGAAGCAGAATACTGCCAACAGTTCTTCGGGCAAGCATTTCCGACAAGAAATTCTGTGCGTGGTTTTCGCGGCTGGGCATCCGCTCCCACGAAAAAACTCACAGGCCTTTGTGGATCAGGTGAAAAACGTCGGTATTGTCCCGGAATCCGGTGAGTTCCTCCGAGCCCGGGCCGGTGCTGACGGCCACTGCGTCCTCCGCCGTTCCAACAGCCGACGCGGTCGTGAAGGCGGAAGGTTCCGTGTGCGCGATTCCATCCGGTGTGGTGGTTTGCCCCGAACCAGGCCCCGTGGACCAAGTGAGCGAGGGAACTCCCTGCGCGTTGATCCCGAGAATCGCCGCGCCTTTGTCGTTGCGGAATGAATAGCCGTTGAGGCGGAGTCCACCGGAATTCTGTTTGCCGGCCACAACGATGAGGGCATTTTCCCCGGCATACTTTCGGGCGACCGACACCGCCTGATCGAGCGCGACAATCTCCTTCAATGTCCTCTCGCCCTTGTTCTGTGAGGAGGCCTTCCCGGCCAGCCCTGCATCCACGACGAGCAGATACCCTTTCGGGTTGTATTGGAGGAGAAGGATTGCCTGGAGAACCATCTCCGAGAGCGAAGGCTGCGAGGCGGAGACCTGCACCTCATCCGCGTAGGCAAGCTGGCCCGCACTGAAAAGCCCGAGGACCTTCGGGGCGCGCCAGAGCGGGGTGCTCTCCATCTCCTGCTGGTTGCGGACAATGTCGTATCCCTTGGTTCGCATTTCGAGAATCAAGTCCCGCCCGTCCTTGCGCCTGCCGTCTTTGGTGTCGGGAAGAAAATCCGCGGCACCGCCGCCGAGGAGCACATTGATATCGGAGGCTTCCGCCAACTGCAGCCCGATCGTTTGAAAATCCAGAGGATCGGAGGTCTTGGCATAGAACGCGGCCGCGGTGGCGTCGGTGAGCGAGGTGTTGGAAACGATGCCGGTCGCCCGACCACTTTTGCGAGCCAACTCGAGGAGGGTGGGCAACGGAGTCCGCCCCGCCTCGAGGCGCAGTGTCCGGTTGTTCGGTTTCTGGCCTGTTGCGACAGCTCCTGCGGCGGCGGCGGAATCTGCCACGGCAAAATCGTTCGCCTGCGTGGTGAGCAGCGCGAGATGGGGGAACTTCTCGATCTCAAAACGGTAATCCGCTCCTCCCGCATAGATCCTGGCGGAAGTCAGAGCCGATGAGCTTAGGTTGTCCGACAGAAAGAGAATGATGGCGAACGGTTTTTGGACCACCCAGTTGACATAGAAAAGAACGCCGACGGCCAGAAAGACCAGCAGGCAAACCAAGGCAAGGAGCCGATTGCGCAGTTTTTTACTCACAGAAAATCATTGTGCCGGATGCGCTCCGTCGGCAACAGGATTTTTTCTGACGCATTTCCCCCTTGCTCCCGTCCGAAGGCCTGTGTCAGATTCCACAACTGCCTTGCGGGCAGGAGATGACCTCAAAGGGATTTCCCAGCACGCAAGATGAGCGGGTCACACTGCCCTGTGGTGTAATGGTAACACAGTGCCCTTTGGAGGCATTATTCATGGTTCGAGTCCATGCGGGGCAGCCACAGCTTTTTCAACTCCCCCGCGGTTGCAAGTCTCTTCTCATTCCATTTCGCGCTCCCAATTTGCCCGGCATGCATCTAGAATTTTTCTGGCATGCCGCTTCGCTCATTGGTTCCGTCATTTTCTCCCGCTCTCTGGGCGGTGCTCGCTTTTTTACTTTTGTTGTGTTCCCTCAGCAACGACAGCATCGACATGCTGGAATCGCAAACGTGGAGCTATGCCCGGCAGGACACTTTCGGGGGATTCCTCCACGAATTGAGAAAGGACGCAACGTCGGAGTCAGAGATGCCGCTCGGCAAGTTTTCCTTCTGGGCGTGGTCGCGGGCGTTCGGCACCCACGAGTTGGCCATGCGTTCGCTCAATCTGCTTTGGGCCGCGGTCGCACTTGCGGCTTTGGCTCGAGCGGGAGGCCGGCTTTCCATTCCTTGGCTTCCCCTCCTTTTCGCGGTCCAGCCATTCGTGTGGTATTACATGAACTACGCGAAAACACCGATGATGCAGATGGCGGGGGGCGCGATCCTCGTTGCCGGGACGATCGGCTATGTGCGTAAGGGGGGGCAAAGCCGACTGGATGGCATCCTGCTTTGCCTGGGAACGGTTTTGCTCAGCGTGACGAGCATGTTTGGCCTGATTCCTCTGGTGGCCGTGGCGATCGGTCTTTCCGCTCACGGGTTCTGGCGCAGGCTGCGGCTTTCGCTCTCAGGAAAGATTGTCTTTTTCAGCACGGTGGCGATTTTTGCGGCTCTGGCATCCTATTACGCTGCGATCCTCTTGCACGGGGCCGGCGGAAAACCGCTGTGGACCGTGACTCCCCTCAATGTGTTTTTCGCGGCCTATGAGTTTCTTGGATTTCAGGGGCTCGGTCCGGGACGACATGGACTAAGAGCCATGATCAAAGGTTTCGTCTCTGCGCGCGAATTGCTGCCCTACATTCCCGGGCTCCTGATGCTGGCAGCGTCCTATCTTCTTGTCCTCGCCACCGCCTGCAAATCCTGGCTGACACGGAATTATCCGGCCGTTGCAGAAAAGCCCCTTTCTGACGAGGCCGGTGCGGAAAAGCCGTTCCCGGCCCGCTGGCAGGGATATTCGTTGCTTCCTCTCTGGCTGATGGGCCTAGGGGTGCCGTCGCTGAGCGGATGCCTGCTTTTTCTGATTGCCTCGTTGGCCACGATTCCGTTCTGGGGGCACCATCTTGCAGGTGCTTTTCCGTTTTGGGTTTTGGCCTTGGCAATAACCATCCACTGGGCGCGGCAGGGAATTTGGAGAAAAGCCGGGCGTTTTGCAGCCTGGGGAATTCTCGTTTTACTGCTGACGTCCTCGGTCATCATCCGCTTCGCCCCGTTTCACCGCCACGACGACTATCGCGGAGCCGTCGCCGAGGCGCTCCGGGTTTCTGCCAGCGGTCGAACCGTCTGGTGGGTCGCCGACTACTCCGGTGGGACCTACTACGGCCTCCCGCTCGCGGAATCGATCACCGGGGCACCCGGAGAAATCCAATTCGCCATGAACCGGCAGGAATCCCCTCAAGCCCTCCCTGGCGCCATCATCCTCTCGCGACCGGATAATTTCGACGCCCTTCAGGCTGCTTCCCGGCTCATTTCATCAGGCGGCTACACGAAGGTGCGGGAACTCCAAGCCTTCGAGGTTTGGGAGAGATAAGCCTGCGCAAGGTTGGGATTTCACACCAACCCCGCTCAACTTTAAGCGTGCTTCGGCGCCGAAGATGCGCGCCTCAAGATTTCGAGAATATCAGATTTCCCTTTTCCGCACCGACTTGGATTTTGTCGCCATCGCCGAAATGGCCGTCGAGGATTTCGAGGCTGAGGGGATCGAGGATTTCTTTTTGGATCACACGTTTGAGCGGGCGGGCGCCGTAGGCTGGGTCGTAACCTTCGCGGGCGATATGAGCCTTCGCTGCGTCGGTGAGCGTGAGTTGGATGTTCTGTTTCGCCAAGCGCTCGAGAAGCCGCTTGAGCTGGATGTCCACGATCCGGGTGATCTGCTTTTCGTCGAGACGGTCGAAGATGATCGTCTCGTCGATCCGGTTCAGGAATTCCGGGCGGAAATGTCCGCGCAGAGCCTCCATCACGCGGCGGTTGCGTTCCTCGACGGCGAGGTCCTCCATGATGAACTGGCTGCCGATGTTTGACGTGAGGATGATGACGGTGTTCTTGAAATCGACCGTGCGGCCCTGCCCGTCGGTGATGCGGCCGTCATCGAGGACCTGGAGCAGGACATTGAAGACATCGCCGTGGGCTTTTTCCACCTCGTCGAAAAGAACAACGCTGTAGGGTTTGCGGCGGACCGCCTCGCTGAGCTGGCCGCCTTCCTCGTAGCCGACGTATCCCGGAGGGGCGCCGATCAGGCGGGCGACGGTGTGCTTCTCCATGTATTCCGACATGTCGAGCCGGATGATCGCACCCTCATCGTCGAAGAGAAATTCCGCGAGCGCCTTCGAGAGCTCGGTCTTTCCGACTCCGGTCGGGCCGAGAAATAGAAACGATCCGATCGGGCGGTTTTCGTCCTGGAGCCCGGCGCGGGCGCGGCGGACAGCATTCGAGACCGCCTTGATCGCCTGCTGCTGGCCGACGACTCGCTCCATGAGTCGCTCCTCCATTTTGACAAGCTTCGCGCGCTCGCCCTCCTGCAGGCGCGAGACCGGAATGCCGGTCCAACTGGCAACAACTTTCGCGATGTCTTCCTCGGTCACTTCCTCCTGGATCATCGTGGTTCTCTCCGTCTTCTTGTGCGGGGCTTCGTGCTGGCGCTGAAGTTCGGGCAGCCGTCCGTATTGTATTTCGCTCGCACGCTGGAGGTCGCCCTTCCGCTGGGCCTGTTCGAGTTCGGCCTTCAGCGCCTCAATCTCCTCGGCAACCTTACGGGATTTCCCGTGCTCCTCTTTTTCTTTTAGCCAGCGGGCTTTGAGCTGCCCAGCCTCCTCCTTGATGTCCGCGAGTTCTTTTTCGATCTTCGAAAGCCGGGTGCGGCTGGCTGCGTCCTTTTCTTTTTTTAGGGCGGTACGCTCCATTTCGAACTGCATGATCTGGCGCTCGATCTGGTCGATCTCGGTCGGCATCGAGTCGAGCTCGATCTTGAGCCGCGAAGCCGCCTCGTCGATGAGATCGACCGCCTTGTCGGGCAGGAAACGGTCGCTGATGTAGCGCTGGCTGAGGACCGAGGCCGCCACAAGCGCTGAATCCTGGATCCGGACGCCGTGGTGGACTTCATAGCGTTCCTTCAGCCCGCGGAGGATCGCGATCGTGTCTTCGACGCTCGGCTCGTTCACCATCACCGGCTGGAACCGGCGTTCGAGAGCTGCGTCCTTTTCGATATACTTCCGGTATTCATCCAGCGTCGTCGCCCCGATCGTGCGGAGTTCGCCGCGCGCGAGCTGTGGCTTGAGGAGATTCGAGGCATCCATCGAGCCCTCGGCGGCCCCCGCGCCGACGATGGTGTGGAGCTCGTCGATGAAGAGGATGACCTCGCCTTCGCTCGATGTGACCTCTTTTAAAAATGCCTTGAGCCGGTCCTCGAATTCACCCCGGAATTTCGCTCCTGCCACCATCGCTCCGATATCCATCGCGACGAGCCGTTTGTTTTTCAGCGATTCCGGCACGTCCCCGCTCACGATCCGGCGGGCGAGGCCCTCGACGATCGCGGTCTTGCCGACGCCGGGCTCGCCGATGAGGACCGGGTTATTCTTCGTGCGGCGCGAGAGAACCTGCATCGTGCGGCGGATTTCCTCGTCGCGGCCGATCACGGGATCGATCTTCCCTTTACGGGCGAGTTCGGTGAGGTCGCGGCCGTATTTTTCGAGCGTCTGGTATTTTCCCTCCGGGTCCTGATCGGTCACGCGCTGGTTGCCGCGGATCTCGACGAGCGCCTTCATCAGGCGGTCGCGAGTGACCCCGCTTTCCTTGAGGAGCTTTGCCGCAGATGATCCGGAACCGATCAGCGCAATCAGATAGTGCTCGGCGCTCAGAAACTCGTCCTTGAGCTTGGCCATCTCGCCCTCTGCGGCGTCGAGCGTTTTGCGCAGTTCGTTGGAAAGCTGTGGCTGAGAGCCGCCACGGGCTTTCGAAAATCCGGAAATCGCATCGCGGAGCCGGGCGTCGAGCGCGGAGACAGAAACCCCGAGCTTCTCGAGCAATGGCCGCGTCAGGCCATCGGTCTGGTCGACGAGGGCGAGAAGGAAGTGGTCGCTGGTGATTTCCGGGTTGTCGTTCTTGGACGCGAGGTCAAGCGCTGCGTTCAGCGCCTCCTGCATTTTGGCGGTGAATTTGTCTGGTCTCATGGCGGAGCTGCAAGGCTATCACGATGCTTTGAGGATGACAACCGCCTCACCCTACGAAGCCCCGGGCAAAAGCAGGGCGTTGAAAACCAGAACAGAGGCTTTTCTCGCAGGGCGATGGTGGGCTAGTCTCCGTGGCACGTGGGCACATTCGAAATATCGATTCTGTTTTTCCTTCAACTTGCCGTGATTCTCGGCTTCTGCCGCATGGTGGGCTGGCTCGCGGCAAGGCTCGGTCAGCCGCAGGTAGTAGGAGAGATGATCGCGGGGGTGATCCTCGGCCCATCGGTTTTCGGGGCTCTGGCCCCGGGCCTGCAGGCAGCCCTGTTTCCGGCGGCTTCGAAGCCGGTGCTGTTTGCGGTCTGCCAGGTCGGGCTTTCGGTTTTCATGTTTCTCGTCGGCGTCGAATTCGATGTGGGTCTGATCAGATCTAGGCTCCGGAGCGCGGCGGCGGTTTCGCTCTCGGGGATACTGACGCCGTTCGTGCTGGGCGCGGCGGCCGCGTGGTTTCTGGCTCCGCACTGGCCGCTGTTCTCCGAAAAAACCAGCAAGTGGGAAGGCATGCTATTCATGGGTGCGGCGATGTCGATTACCGCGTTTCCGATGCTAGCCCGGATCATCTATGAACGCGGGCTCACGGGAACCTCGCTCGGCACGCTGGCGCTCGCGGCCGGATCGATTGACGATGCCGCGGCCTGGTGCGTGCTGGCGGTCGTGATGGCGAGCTTTGCGGGTGACCCGTCGGTGGCGGTGGTGGCGATCGGCGGCGGGCTGGCCTATATCCTTGTCGTATGGCTGCTGGGCGCTCCCCTCTTCAAATTCATGGCCCGAAGAACCGAGCAACGCGGCGGCATGACGCACGCGATGCTCGGCACGACGCTCTCGCTCGTCATGCTGGGGGCATGGTTCACGGACAGGATCGGGATCTACGCCGTGTTCGGCGCGTTCATCCTCGGCGTCGCCGTGCCGAAAGGATTTTTTGCGAAGGCACTGCACAAGCACCTCGAAAAAATGACAACGGCCTTCCTGCTGCCGCTGTTTTTCGTCTATTCCGGGCTGAACACGAAGATCGGGCTGATCGTTTCGCCGAATCTGCTCGGGGTGACCCTGCTGCTGTTTTTCCTAGCGGTTGCGGGCAAGGGGGTGGCCTGCGCAGCCGCCGCGTGGCTGAACGGGGAATCCCCCCGCGAGGCGCTCGCCATCGGAACGCTGATGAACGCGAGAGGGCTCATGGAACTGATCATCCTCAACATCGGACTTGAACGCGGCATCATCACGCCCACGCTTTTCACCATGCTCGTAGTCATGGCAATCGTCACCACACTGATGGCAACCCCTGCTTTCAACCTTGTGCGCAGGGGCGAACAGGAAGCCAACCCCTCACCATGAGTTCGGAAAACAACCTGACCGGATCCATCCTGGTTTCCCACCCTTCACTCCGCGACCCGCAGTTCCGCAGAACCGTTCTGTTTCTCTCCCACCACAGCGCGGACGAGGGCGCAACCGGATTCGTGCTGAACCGCCCCTTGGACCAGACGCTGTCCCAGATTCCAGGAGTGCCCAACATTCCGCTATACTACGGAGGACCGGTCGAGGCAGATCGCATCCTGCTGGCCAGCCTGCAATGGAGAGACCACCCGACAGTCGTGGCATTCCGAGCCTTCGTCGGGCGCACCGGAGAAGAAACGATCGACGATGAGTGGCTTCCCGGTCTCCGAGCATTCGCGGGTTATGCTGGCTGGAGCAGGGGCCAGTTGGAAGGGGAAATCGCCGAGCACGGGTGGATCGTCATCCCTCCATCACGCGAAATCATTGAGATGAATTCGCCCAACGATCTCTGGAAAAACATCATGAAAATGTCGGGCCCGCTGCTGCACCTGCTTTCCGAGGCCCCGGACCATCCGGAGCGGAATTGAGCGGGGAGCTTTCGGCGGGACTCGCCGGATTCAGGAACGCGGGTGTTTTGCCTCGCGGATGAACTCCCTGACCAGGTATTCGTCCTTTTTTCGCGGGTTCAATTCGACTCCGCTGGCGACATCGACGGCATGCGGGCGCACAATCCGAATGGCCTGCCGCACATTCTGAGCGGTGAGACCGCCAGCCAGAATGAAGCGACGGTCCGGGTGGGAGAGGACGAAATCGCGAACGACGTCCCAATCCAGTCGCTGTCCGGTCCCCCCATAGGCCTTGGCGGTCCATCCGTCGAAAAGGATGTTCGGCGTCGGAAAGGCGAGTGCTCCCGCGACAACACTCGGCCCGGACACCCGAATAGCTTTGATCCAGCGGGGAAAACCCGACCGGGCGCAGAACTCCGGGCTTTCGTCGCCGTGAAACTGAATTGTTTCGAAGCATCCTGCAGCCCGGATTTTTTCCAGCAACCCCTCCGGGGCATTCACGACCACGGCCACCCGGTCGGCCTTGTTTCCAAGATCCCGGATCCACGGAATCGCCCCATCGGGGTCTATATACCTGGGGGAACCAGGAAAGAAATTGAACCCGAGCGCATCGGCGCCCGCCGACAAACACAGAGCGACATCCTCAGGATTGGTGATGCCACAGATTTTGACATGAACCCCGCCCGACTCGAGGAAGCTCATGACCGTCTCGGAGAATCCGTCATTCGAGGGTGCGCGCAATCGCTTTTTTCATCGTGGGATGGTGGGTGATTGCATGGATCCTTCCATCGCTGCTACGGAAAAACGAACTCAGGATCCAGCTCACCAGGGTGATGATGATCGCGCCGAAAAACGCGCTCCAGAAGCCCGCCACGTAGAAGGAAGGGATGATCTTGGAAACCAGCAGGATCAGGAGAGCGTTTACCACGAAGATAAATAACCCCATGGTCACGATAATAAAGGGCAAGCTGAGGAGCAGCAGCACGGGCCGGACAAACGCATTGATGATACCGAGCAGCAGCGATGCCCCGAGCAGAGCTCCGGTCGGCTCGCATTTGATTCCCGGAACAATCTTCGTGGCAACATAAACTGCAATCGTCGTCACAAACCACCGGATAAGGAACGCAACCATGCAGGCATTCTATTTTGCCGAAAACTTTTTTGAAGATTTATTTTGCCACCATGGCCATTTCGGTTGCACAAACAGTCTCACTATGTCCAAGAAAAAATCCGAAAAAGAATCAAAAGAGAAAAAGCACGCCACGAAGAAAGCGCCCGCGAAGCCGTTGCCCGCGGCCGGAATTTCCGCAGAATCCGGGGTTGTGGCATTGAACGAGCCGAAGCCGAAAACGAAAAAAACCAATGAGGCTCCTGGCAAGAAGTCGGTCAAAGCAGTGGCGATCTCGGGCGAAGACATCGCCCTGCGAGCGTATTTTATCGCCGAGCGCCGCGCCAAAATGGGATGGCACGGGGACTCGACCGGCGACTGGGTCGAGGCTGAGCGCCAACTCAAGGCCGAGGCCGCCAGAAAAAAGTAGTTCCCACTGCGGCGGCCCGGGAAGTCGGACGGGGCAGGCTTCCGCCTTCGAACTCCATGCAAACCGAGACAATCATCCTGACCGGTGCCAGGGGCCGGCTTTCGTCCGCGCTCGCGCATGGGCTTGGAGAAAACGTCGTTTCCGTTTCCAGAACAGGAGGCGGAAACTGCATCCTTTACGAGGATTTGTTCCAATCCGGCCTGCTGGCCCGATCCGGCGTTCTTCTGCACTGTGCGTGGAGTTCTGTTCCCGCCACCGCGGAAAACCATCCGGAAAACACATGGACCGAGGACCTGCCGCTGATGGCAAGATTGCTTGCCGAACTGGCGAGAGTCCCCGCAAAATCGCGTCCGCTTTTTGTGTTTTTTTCGTCGGGGGGAGCCCTGTATGGCGAAAGGCGGACTCCGGCGGTCGAGACCGACAAGCCCGCGCCTCACGGCTGGTATGGAGTTGGAAAACTTGCGGCCGAACAGCTACTGCAATCCTTCGCCGAGCGATCGGGCATCGAGACCTGCACGCTCAGAATTTCGAACCCTTACGGATTTTCTTTCACGCCGGAAAAACCGCAGGGAATCGTGGGTGCCGCCCTGCATGCAGTGAAAACCGGGCGCCCGATGAACCTCCTTGGTGCCGGCGTCTCGAAGAAAGATTTTCTGCACGTGGACGATCTCGCGTCCGCGATCCGGGCGGTCATAGAAAAGCGTCCGACCGGGTGTTTCAACATCTGCTCCGGCCGCTCGATCACGATCTTGGAGGTGCTGGCGATCATCGAGGCTGCCATCGGGCGGACTGTTCCAGTCGTGCCCGTGCCAGCGGTCGCATGGGATGTTCAATCGAGCATGCTCTCCCGGCAAAAGTTCGAATCTGCAACCGGTTGGGTCCCCAGTTGGAGCCTTGATGAGGGAGTGGCTTCGGTCGCCAGCGCGGCGATGCGGGAACGGTGACCGTCCACTGGAAACCCTACTTGAGCCAGCCGATTTTCCTGAATGATTCCTGATACGCCGCCGCCTGTTCGCCGAACATGGTCCCGGCAGCGGTGATCAGCCTCTGCGCTTCCGGATTCTTCCCGTTGCGGAGAGCCTCGGACGCTTGAACGAAATACCACTCGACGGAATCGGGACGGCCAGCCAGCTCTTTCATCATGCTCTCGGCCTTCGCTCGTTCGTTGAGCAGCGAGTAGCAGAGGTAGCGGCGGAACATAATGAGTGGATTGCGCGGGAGCCGCTGCGCGGCCTGCTCGAAATAGCCGGCTGCCTGCCCATAATTCCCCGTGGCGAATTCGATCTCTCCAAGATTGATCAGCGCCGGAGGGAGACCTTTGACCATCTCCAGGGCATGGAGGTAGGACTTGCGGGCTTCGGCATAATCTTTCTGGTGCGCGGAAACCGTGCCCTTTGCCACGTAGGTTCTCGGGTCTTTCGGATAATCTTTTTCGAGCTCCGCCACGACCGACATTGCGGCCAGGGAATCATGGCCCCGCAGGTCCGTCTGGATCTGCTGGATCAGTTCGCTGATCGCTGGACTCCGACGCGAAACCGTGTCTGGAGTCACGCCCCGTGGAGGTTTCATCAGAAAAAAGGACAGGCAAAATACCAGGGAAATGAAAGCCGGAACCCCCAGGTAAAACCCGATAATCTGCTTCGGCGTGAAGCGCGCGTGAAAACGACGGACCTCCCGGCGCGCGAATTTCCGATAAAACCGCAGAAGGCGGAGCCGGCGCGCAATTCCGTTTTTTGATGAGCGACGACGACGGTGGCGGTGACGGATCCCCGCTGAAACGTGCGAGGAAGCGCGTCCGGCAACTTGTTGGAAAAGTGGGGTTTCGCCATCCCAACCGAGGTCCTCCCCGCCGTGTTCGCGCCCTAACTCGGCCCGCTCGTCCGAAGATTTGACAATCGACAGGTGGCCCTCCGATGAAGTGTGCTTCGCCTTGCTCCTGCCAGATTTCCCGATCTGCGCCCGGATGGGAATGGAGTATCCCGGCTTTCCTGAATCTGGCGGTTCCATGAAATCATCCTACATACCCCCCGCTGTGATATTCGAGCATTATTGCCGGGATTTCAGCCGTTAAGACTGAATCGCATGGAGTGTCGTAACCGATTCGTGGGCCGACGCAGAACCCCGGGGCAAAATATTCATTGCCAGACTTCCCAGCCGTATCCGAAGGTGCGGGCACAAAGATGAAATTTACAAAGATGAACGGAGCAGGCAACGACTTTGTCGTGGTGGACAACCTCGACGGTTCGCTCGCGCTTTCGGAGGCGGACATCGCACGGCTTTGCGACCGCCACCGCGGGGTCGGGGCCGATGGCCTCCTTGCGGTGGAACCATCGCGGGCCGAAGCCGACTTCCGTATGCGCTACTACAACGCCGATGGCGGGGAGGCTGACATGTGCGGCAACGGGGCTCGATGCTTTGCGAGGTTTGCCGCGCGTCTTCTGCCCTCGTTGCCGGAATCTATTTCCTTCGAGACTCCGGCGGGCCTGATCCGCGCGCGGTTCTCCGGCAATCTTGTCACCATCAATATGAGCGAACCACGCGACCTCATGGAACCGGCCGCCATGGAGGTTGCCGGGTTGGGAGCCTGCAGGGTCCATTATCTCAACACCGGCGTGCCGCATGCGGTGGTCTTTGTCGATGATGTCGATTCTGTGGATGTCACAGAGTCCGGCGCTTCGCTGAGATGGAACCCAGCCTTCGCTCCGCAGGGTGCCAATGCCAACTTCGCGCAGATCCTCCCGCAGGGATCCCTCGCGCTTCGGACTTTCGAACGCGGCGTCGAAGGCGAAACGCTCGCCTGCGGCACCGGCGTTTGCGCGACCGCGCTTCTGCATCACATAGCCACCGGGACCCCTTCTCCAGTGACCGTACAAGTCCGCGGGGGCGAGATTCTCGAAGTCGGGTTTGATGCCACCGGCACGCCGTGGAATGTGACGCTCACAGGGCCGGCGGATTTCGTCTTTGACGGCAAGATCGAGTTCTGAATCAACCTTAATCGTCGGCACCGCCCTGCGGTTTTTGCTTCCGAATTGCAAGATTCATTGTAGGAATTTTCCATGTCATTTGCAGGAACCCATACCGCTCTTGTCACGCCGTTCCGCGGCGGCAAGTTTGATTCGGACGCCTTTCGTTCACTCATCGAGGACCAGATTGCCGGAGGGATCACCGGCATCGTGCCCGTTGGCACGACCGGCGAATCCCCGACTTTGGACTTTGACGAGCACAACGAGGTGATCCACTGCGCCATCGAAGCCGCGGCTGGGAGGTGCATCGTCATCGCTGGCACCGGATCGAATGCCACATCGGAAGCGATTGCTCTAACCGCAGAGGCCGAGAAGCTCGGATCAGATGCGGCCCTCCTGGTTGCTCCCTATTACAACAAACCCTCACAAGAAGGACTCTACCGGCACTTCCGGGCCGTCTCAGAGTCGGTAAAAATCCCGCTGGTTCTCTACAGTATTCCAGGGCGCTGTGGGATCGAAATCGCGGTCGAGACCGTTGTCCGGCTCGCCAAGGACTGCCCGAATATCCGAACCATCAAAGAATCCGGCGGCTCTCTCGACCGCGTCAGCCAGTTGCGGGCCGCCCTCGATCCGGATTTCGAAATCCTATCGGGCGACGATTACCTCACTCTCCCGTTCCTGTCGGTGGGTGCGGTCGGGGTGATCAGCGTGGCATCGAACCTCTTCCCCGCCGAGATTTCAGAAATGGTCCGGCTCTGGCTGGAAGACGACACGGCAGGAGCCCAAGCCATCCACCGGCGTTTCTATGCCCTTTTCAAAGACCTCTTCATCGAACCCAATCCGGTCCCGGCAAAATACGGACTTTCCCTTCGAGGCAAAATGTCCTCCGAGGTCCGACTCCCGCTCTGCGAGATGTCCGAGGCCAACTCGTCGCGTGTCCGCAGGACCTTGGAGGCATTGAAATGATCCGCCTCCTGATCAACGGGGCAAAGGGCCGCATGGGAAAAACCCTTGTGGCGTGCGCGGCTGCGGATCCCGAACTGATTGTCTCCGCGGAGGTCGATGAGGGGGACGATTTTAAAGCAGCTCTCGCCTGTTGCGATGCGGTCATTGATTTCACCCATGCTCCGGCAACAGCCACCGTGGCGGAGGCTTGCGCCGCTGCAGGAAAAACGCTTGTCATAGGGACCACCGGCCACACCCAGAATGACCGGTCTAGGATTTCCGCATGCGCGAAAAAAATTCCCATCGTCTTCGCCCCGAATTTCAGCGTTGGCGTCAATACTCTCTTCTGGCTCACGCAAAAAGCCGCCGAAATTCTGGGCGACGAGTTCGACTTGGAGGTCATCGAAACGCACCACCGGCTAAAAAAGGATTCGCCGAGCGGAACCGCCAGACGCCTGGCAGAAATCCTGGCCGAAGTGCGTAGCCTTTCCTACGAAAATGACGTCCGGCATGGCAGGGAAGGCATGGTCGGGCAACGGACCCCGACAGAAATCGGAATGCATGCCATCCGGGGGGGGGATGTCGTGGGGGACCATACCGTCCTCTTTGCCAATACCGGGGAGCGCTTGGAACTCACCCACAAGGCCTCCAGCCGTGAAACCTTTGCAAAAGGGGCCCTCCGCGCCGCCAAATGGGCTGCCTCAAAACCTTCCGGCCTCTATGACATGCAAGATGTCCTCGGGCTCCGGTGATGGACGGACCCTCAAAACAACCATGAGAGCTGGCGTCGCATTGGGATCCAACCTCGGCGACCGACTCGCCAACCTGCGCGAAGCCCGGACCCGCCTCCTATCCCTCCACGATGGATCCGGACCGTTCCTCTGCTCCAAAATCTACGAAACCCCCCCCGTGGATTGCCCGCATGGGTCCCAACCCTTCTTCAATGCAGCCATCGAACTCTCCACCACATCACCACCTCTCGATTTTCTCGCCGATCTCCTCCGCATCGAAATCGAATCCGGCAGACCCCAGAAGCACGAATTTCATGGCCCCCGCACCCTCGATTTGGATTTCCTTTATTATGGCAATCTCCAGATATCGCTTGATACGCTAACTCTGCCGCACATCGGGATTTCGGGTCGCGGATTCGTCCTGAAACCGCTTTCTGACATCTGCCCAGATCTCATCCCCCCCAACGAATATCACTCAATTCGCGAATTATGCAATAAGATGGAATCAACCGCCAGTCCTGCAAGTTCTATCTTTTTTGCATCTTACTTTTGATAAGCATATTAAGTTAATATTAAACCATTGAAACAGACATTCGATTTTCTGGTTAAAGCAAAGGAATCTGGACGGAAGATTGCCTCCTTGACGACGTACGACTACCCGACGGCGAAGCTCCTCGACGATGCGGACTTAGATTTCCTATTAGTGGGAGATTCGTTGGGGATGGTTGTCTTGGGCTACCCCGATACGACTGCAGTCCGAATGGAAGACATGCTCCACCACACGCGAGCTGTGGCGCGAGGAGCGACAAAGACATGGATTGTCTCGGATCTGCCGGCTGAGAGCTACCCCTCCCCTGAGGCGGCGGTGGAGAACTCGCTTCGACTGATTGAGGCTGGTGCGGACGCGGTCAAGATCGAAGGCGGGCGGGAATGTCTCCGGACCGTGTTGGCGATCAGATCGGCCAGTATCCCGGTTGTCGGCCACCTAGGAATGTTGCCCCAGCGAGTGCGCGAAGAAGGCGGGTATCACATCAAAGGCCGATCGGATGCCGAAGCTGCGAACCTGATGGCGGACGCCATGGCCTTGGATGAAGCCGGTGTCAGCGCGGTGGTTCTGGAACTCGTGCATCCCCCCGTCGCGGATAAGATTTCCCGTTCTGTTCATATCCCGACGATCGGGATCGGGAGCGGCCCCTTGTGCGACGGTCAAATTCTGGTGCTGCACGATGTGATCGGCCTGTTCCCGTGGTTCCGTCCCCGATTTGCAAAAGCGAGAGCGGATCTGGCGTCGGAGGTGACACGCTCTGCCGCGGAATTCGTCGCTGCAACCCGGTCGGGATCACAGGACTAAGCACGCGGACGCGTTTTTTCCGTAGTGCCCGTCAGATTACCACGCCGCCGTAACCCGCCGGATGTTTTTCTTTCCCAAATCCCTTCCAAGGGATAGTTCGAAGTGAAACCGGATGAATTCAATCCGCTCCCTCCTCCCTATTCTGTCCCTTGGCTGCATGCTCTGGATCTCCGGATGCGCCGCGCCGCGCCAACTCGTCACCGACCCGGCCCCGGGCGGGAAAGCCGGCGACACGGAGCAACTTCCCTCGCTCTACTCCCCGAACCCGGTCAAGGTTCTGAACGGAAAGGCGTCTTTCTACGGGAAGCCGCAGAAAACCGCCAGTGGCGAGCGATTCGATCCCAAGAAATTCACCGCCGCCCACAAATCCCTGCCCCTGCACAGCGTCGTCCGTGTCGTCAACCTCCGGAACGGAAAATGCGTCATTGTCCGCATCAACGACCGCGGCCCTTACGTCCGCGGCCGCATCATCGACCTGAGCACGGCCGCCGCCCAGAAAATCGACATGATCAATTCCGGCGTGACCTCCGTGAGGGTCGAGGTCCTGAAACGAATCGACGTGATGACCAAGCCGAACCGCAAGATCAAACTCACGAATTAGCGGTGGGCGAGTTCCGCCCGTGGGGGAGTCGGTGACGAAACCGTAACAATTCCCGCGTTGTAACAACCTCGGGCATTTTCTAGGACTGGCGCAAGATGCCTTCCACACCGGCCAGGAACTTGAGGAATGCCTGCCCGTTCGTGAATCGGATCCCGGTGTTTTTGGGAGCGCATTCCCGGATTCTTTTGGGGACGGTCCTCTTGGCGATCGTTTGGGTGTTGGTTTCCGGATGGGCTGCCATGCGCCAATACAGCGAGAGAAGCCGGTCGCTCATCACCCGAAATTCCGGCGAGCTTTCGGTGCAGGCTTACGAAAGCGCGATGGATATCGCATCCGACCTGTCGCGGCTCCGCGGGATCGCCGCGTTTCTGAGCGAGAGCCAAACAGTGAAAAACATGCTCGATCCCTCAGCGCAGGTTCCTCCCGGCAGCGATGCCAGCAACCATTTCTTGGCAGGAGCGGCATTTTCCTTGGGAACAGATGCCCTCTACGTTCTCGATGCGCAGGGGGTCTGCATCGCATCCAGCAACGCGAACCTGCCGGATAGTTTCGTCGGGGGAGATTTTTCGCGGCGCGAGTATTTTTTGAAGGCGGCACAGGGACTTCATGGGGAACAATATGCCATCGGAAAGCGGACTCGCACACCCGGCCTCTTCTTTTCCTCGCCAGTGACAGTCAACGGGCAGTTTGCAGGGGCCGTCGCGGCAAAGATGGAGGTCGGAAACCTGATCCAATGGGTTAACAAAATCCCTTCCTTCATTTCCGATGGACATGGGATTGTCATCCTCGCCCGGGACCGGAAGCTGGAAATGAGGCGTCTGCCAGATGCAACAATCGACCAATTGCCCGAGACGGGAAGGACCGAGTCCTATGGGCAGACCGATTTTGCTCCGCTGGCCGTCAAAGCTTGGGGAGGACCCTTCCCAGGACTCTTCAGCATGGGTGAAAGCCGGGTGCCATTCGCTGTCTCCACCCAGGCGGTTCCGAACTCCACCCTTTCCATCTGGGTCGTCGCGCAGATGGTCGAACTGGCGACAATCCGCTCCGACTGCCAGATCTTCTTCCTCCTTTGCGGCGCGGGCGGCAGCCTGCTGATCTTTCTCGCAGGCGGCTTGCTCATCTACGGGAGGAAGCTTGTTCTCGCGCGGGCCGAAGCGCTTCAGGCCAGCGTCGCCAAGGGACAATTCCTCGCCACCATGAGCCACGAGATCCGCACTCCGCTCAACGGGGTCATCGGGTTTTCCTCCCTTCTCATGGAAACCCGCCTCAACGCGGAGCAGAGGGACTTCGTCGGGACGATCATCAAAAGCGGAGAATCGCTTCTCACTCTCGTCAACGACATCCTGAATTTCTCGAAAATCGAATCCGGGAAAATGGAGTTGGAGGACGTGGATTTCTCCCCCCGCGAAGTCATCGGATATTGCATGGAGATCATCCGGCCGGACGCCGAGCGCAAAAGGCTCGGCACCCGGCTGGAATTCCTCCCCGGCTGCCCGGAGCAGGCGCGCGGCGACGTGAACCGCTTCCGGCAAGTGCTGAACAACCTGCTCGGCAATGCCGTGAAATTCACCCCGGCCGGAGAAATTGCAGTCGTCGCCTCGTGCCTCGCCTCGGACGCTTCGCCTGTCGCCACATGGGTGATCGAGGTCAGGGACACCGGCGTCGGCATCACCCCGGAACAACAGAAGATTATCTTTGATCCCTTCACCCAGGCCGACCCGTCAACGACCAGGAAATTTGGTGGCACAGGGCTCGGACTCGCGATCAGCCGGCGCCTCGTGGAACTGATGGGCGGCACGATCGGCGTGTCGAGCGAACCGGGCCAGGGGAGCGTGTTTACTCTCCGGCTCCCGATGAGGATCCCGGAGGAAAACAGCCTCCTCCCCTCTGCTCCATCACTTGCGGAATCCGTCACCGTCCGGAAACTCGCGAAGATGGCGGAAACCCACCCGCTCAACATCCTCCTCGCCGAAGACCACTCCACCAACACGAAGCTGTTCCTGTTTCTTCTCCAACGGCTTGGATACCATGCCGACAGCGTGGACGACGGAAAGGCTGTCCTCGAGGCCATGCAGTCGAATTCCTACGACGTGATTCTCATGGACATCCAGATGCCGGTCATGGATGGCTGCGAGGCTGCGCGCGAACTGCGAAGCACCTTCCCGGAGGACCGCCAGCCATGGATTATCGCCCTCACGGCAAATGTCCTGGAAATAGAGAAGGAACGCTGCTTCGAAGCGGGAATGGATGATTTTTTGACAAAGCCCCTCCAGCAGGACGCCCTGGCCGCGGCACTGAAAAAGTTCCGCCATCGCAAGGCGCGCCGGAAAATGCACGCCCTTCCCCTGTGATGAGAGGCACCTAAAAAACCCCTTTCCATCCGGCGGAACCCGCCTAGATTTGTCGCCCAATGTTCAGCCGGCTTTCAGACAAACTCCAGGACGTTTTTAAAGATCTCCGAGGCCACGGAAAAATCAGCGAGTCCAACGTGACTGACTCCCTGCGCGAAGTGCGCATGGCCCTGCTGGATGCTGATGTGCATTTTCAGGTAGCGAAGGACTTCATCGCACGCGTCCGGGAAAAGGCCCTCGGCGAGGACGTCCTCCGCAGCGTCACGCCCGGCCAGCAGATTGTCAAAATTTTCCACGAGGAACTCTGTGCACTCCTCGGCGGCGATGCGTCTCCGCTCAACCTGGACAAGCCCGCCAGGATCCTGATGGTCGGCCTCAACGGTGCAGGAAAAACCACCTCGTCGGCGAAACTCGCCCGCTGGCTCAAAGCCCAGGGCCGCTCCCCGCTCCTCATCGCCGCCGACCTTTACCGCCCGGCCGCCATCGAGCAGCTCGCCGTCCTCGGCGAACAAGTCTCCGTGCCGGTCTTCCGACCAGAGGCCGGCGAGACGGATGTCGTCCGCTCCTCGAAAAAAGCGTTGGAATGGTGCGAGACCACCGGCGGAAACGTCCAGATCTTCGACACCGCCGGACGCCAGGAAATCGACGAGCCGCTCATCAAAGAACTCCAGCGACTCCGCGATTTTCTGCAGCCGCAGGAAATCCTGCTCGTCTGCGACGCCGCCACCGGGCAGCAGGCGGTCAGCGTGGCCGAGCACTTCCACTCGGCGCTCGGCCTCACCGGGATCGTCCTCACCAAGCTCGACGGCGACGCCCGCGGCGGAGCCGCTCTCTCGCTGCGCGCCGTCAGCGGCCGCCCGATCAAATTCGCAGGCACCGGTGAAAAACTCGACCAGTTCGAACCATTCCACCCCGACCGGTTGGCCGGACGCATCCTCGGCATGGGCGATGTCGTCAGCCTCGTGGAGAAGGCCGCTGAGTCCATCACCGAGGCCGACGCCCTCCGGATGGAACAGAAACTCCGCACCGCCAGTTTCGACCTCGAGGACTTCCTCCAGCAGTTCAAAATGCTCAAACGCATGGGGCCCCTCGAAAATATCCTTGGCATGATCCCCGGAATGGATAAATTAAAAGATTCCTCGATTGACGAGAAGCAACTGAAGCGGGTGGAGGCGATTGTCCTCTCCATGACGCCGCAGGAGCGGGCGCGGCCGGATATCCTGAACGCGCGCCGCCGCCAGCGGGTCGCCCGGGGCAGCGGCACGACCGTCACCGAGGTGAACAACCTTATCCTGCGCTTCTCCCAGATGCGTAAGATGATGAAAAATGCGGGGCAGATGAAAAAAATGATGTCCCGTGCCGGGAAAAATTTCGGCCTTCAAGTCCCCGGGGGATTCTAAGGCGGAAGCCGATCCCGGAGAGGGCACTCCCTCAACCGAAAACTTAATCCTTAAAACTTAATAGTCTCTACTCCATGGCCGTAGCAATCCGACTCCGCCGCGAAGGCGCGAAAAATAGTCCTTATTACAAAATCGTCGTCGCCGACCAACGTCGGGCGCGCGATGGCAAATTCATCGAAATCATCGGCACTTACGATCCGAGAAAGGAAGGCGAAAACTTCTCCATCCAGCTCGACCGTGCCGATTATTGGGTCGGGGTCGGGGCCCGTCCGTCCCAGACGGTCGGCAGCATCATGACGAAAGCCCGCAAAAAAATCGCGGCCTGATTCGGGTTCCGCCATGGAAGAGTTCCTGCGCTATGTGATCTGCAACCTCGTGGAATTTCCCGACGAGGTGGTCTTCACGAAGACCGAGACCCCCGAACGCACGATCTTCCATGTAGCGATGAGAAAAACCGACCTTCCAAAAATCATCGGGAAAGGCGGCAACACGATCCAATCCCTCCGCACCCTCCTGAACGCGGCCGCCCACAAGCGCGGCACGAAGGCCGCCCTGGAAATCATCGAATGACAAGGCAGTTCCTGTCGTCACTGACGATCGCCGCCATTCTCATCGGGGCCGGATGCGAGAAGCACCCGGATGCCCAAACCGTTCCCGGCTACCAGGATGCACAGGCCCGGAAGCAGGCCCTTCAAGACAAGGAAGCCCGGACCCCGCTGGCGATCAATCCGAAAGCCCCGAAGTTTTTCCCTCCGAAAAACGAGCGGTAGCGAAGACCCCGCAGGGAGCCGCTTTCCCCGGTACTGGAATGTTTCCGTCCAGTGCTCCGTTTTGGTGATATGAGCCATTGCCCGTGGATCTGCTTCCCCGCTGAGAAAACCGAACCTCTCTCCAAATGCGCGGATCACACGAGGGGGGGCGAGGCTCCGTCCGAGCTGTGGAAATATATGGGCCCACTAGGAGGTTCGCTCTCTCTCCCTCCTTTGTCGCTAGCCGCAAAGCGCTTGTTTAAACAAAATCATTTGAAAGAAATCCGAGGGTCACGAGACAGATGCTTCCGAGCCGCCATGCGGGCTATTTAGGAGTCCGACCCCGACAGCATGATCCCCTCCTCCCGAACAAGGCTCTCCGCAGGCCTTCTGATTTTGCTCTGCTACGCCACCCTGATGCCGAGCCTTCCAGGTGCAATCGGCACATGGAACGGCAGCTGGCCACCAATCGCCGGCAGCTACAACAGCGGGGCAGACGCCAATGTGCCGACCTCGGCTGTCGTCCAGGAATCTCCGCCGCAAATCACGCTGCGCCTTCACCGTGCGGGCACCTACACGATCTACCGCAAACTGCGCGATGGCACTGATTGGGGAAGTGCCGTCGCAACCCTTCCGGCCGGTTCCACCAGCTATGTCGATTCCAATGTCGCGATCGGCACAGCCTACGAATACAAACTCGTCCTGGGCGGCAGCAGTTTGGGTTCCGTCATGGGCTACTTGATGGCAGGTATCCGCGTGGATCAAACCGCCCCGCGCGGGAGGGTTGTCCTCGTGGTCACCGACACGATCGCCACCGCGCTCCCCGCCGAACTCGACGCCTACAAATGCGACCTTGGGGCCGACGGATGGACGGTGCACACGATCACAGTCCCGGCTGGAAACTATGCAGGAACCGGGAATCTCCACCAAGACATCCGCACGCAGATTCAGGCGCTGAACTCCGCTTATCCAGGCGAGCTCAAGAATGTCATCCTGCTCGGAAAGGTACCCGTCCCTCGGTCGGGCCTCATGGATGGCATTCGGCCCGATGGTCATTACACGTCGTTTGCCGAGGCTTCGGATTCCTACTACGCCGAGATGGATGCCACCTGGACCGACACCGGCACGAACATCGCATACACCGGGCAGGCCAACTATTTTCAGAACATCGCCGGAGACGGTCTGTTTGACGCCTCGACAGTTTCTGCCTTGGGCACCGGGCAAAAAATCGACCTCGGCTTCGGCAGGATCGATATCTCGTATGGCCAGGCCAGCGAGGTCGCCGCCACCCGGATGTATTTGCAGAAGATCGCCCGCTACCGCCGTGCCGCAAACGACTTTCAACCTGGCCGCAGAGGAGTGATCCGGAAAGGCTACGATAACGTTGACGAGACGGGCTGGATGAGCCTGAGTTCGCTGCTTGGCCCGGGGAACATCGTCGCGGTGACCAGCACCGCCGATCTGCCGGCCAATTCGACCGGGCGCTACGACACAGACGGGCTATTCACGCGGGAGAGCCAGCAGGGGCCGTTTCTGTTTTATTTCAAAGGCACGGGCATGCTGGACGACCGGGACGAGGATAGCCGCGCGGTCTTCTGGAGCGGCATGCAGAGCCACTGGGGGTTTTGGGCCGATAGCGGAGGTGGAAAAATGCCGGCCCGACTGGGCGCGGACAGCTTCACGCTCAGCTTCACCTGGAGCATCTGGGGCATCCGTTTCCTGTATCACCGGTTGGGCCTCGGCGGCGACATGGGGGACGTGCTACGCACCACGATCAACAACAGCAGCAGCTACGCAGGCTTCTATCCCTATGCCACAGGCGGCACCACCAACGGTGACAAAAATGGAAGGCTCTGGATCAGCCACATGGGCGACCCGACGCTGCGGCTCTTCCCGGTGCGACCGCCGGTCAATCTGGTCGCCACCCCATCCGATGCTTCAAGCGTCGCCCTGTCCTGGACGAGCTCTGATGACCCGGGGGTTCTGGGCGTTCACATTTTTCGTGCCCCCTCACCCACCGGCCCCTGGACGCAGCTCACGGCTCCCGGCACACCGTTTCCGCAAATACCTACACCGACACTCCGCCCGCATCCGGCGATTGGACCTACTCCATCCGGGCGATCAAACTGGAAACCACAGCTTGCGGCACCTATCTCAACCCCAGCCTCGGCGCCACCGTTACCGTGCAGACGGGGACCGCATCGGCCCCGCTCGCCATCACGACGACCACCCTGCCCGCTGCCGCCTGGCAAACCAACGGCACGATCACGCTCCAAGCCACCGGAGGAAACAAGCCTTACACATGGTCGCTCGCAGGCGGCGCCCTCCCCACCGGAATGACACTCTCGGCCGATGGCACAATCTCGGGCACTCCCACGCGCGGCGGCCTGACATTCCAACCCGTCTTCCAGGTCACTGATTTCCGCGGAGCCACAGCGCAGATCGGCTACGGCCTCGGCGTCACCACCCGCCGCACGCTCTCGATCCCGGCCGATGCCGATACGATGGCCAAGAGCGCGGTGAGCTACAAGGACTACAACTACGGCACCAGCAACGGGCTGATGATCGTCAAGTCAGCAAATACTTCTCCGCTCTACACTGACGCCATCGGCTTTTTGCGCTTTGTTTTGCCCGCGCTCGCGCAGGGCGAACGCCTCGAAGCAGCCAGATTCAGCTTCATCATCGGTGGAACCAGCACGATCACCGCAACCCTCACTGCCTCCATGCTGGCTGATGCCGGGGATGCCTGGGTGGAAGGGGTTCTTCCAGGGTCGGCGAGCACGGGCACGGCCTTGACCTACACGAACCGGCCAACCGCGCTCAACGCGTCTGTGGCTGCCGCCACATTGTCCGGCTCGCTGGCTCCGAATGTCCGGCTCAGCATGGACATTCTGCCCCAATGCGCGGCAACCCTCGCCAGCGATCCGACCGGAATCCTCGGGCTGGTGATCAGTTCGAATGTGATCACCAGTATCAACATCTGCAGCCGGGAAAATCCGGCAGCAGCCAGGCCGACCGTCGAACTCGACATCACCCATGCACCTCTCATCACGGTCTCCCGGCCGCTCTCTGTCACGGCCAATCTCCCAGCAGGCCAGGGGCTGATACTCAATACCAGTGTGGCGGACATTTCCTCCGTCACGAACACGTGGGGCAAGGTCAGCGGGCCCGGAACAGTGACGTTTGCCGATCCTAACAGCGCCAGCACCACGGCGACATTCTCCGCTCCTGGACGCTATTCTCTCAAGCTCACCTCCGACGACGGCGAACTGGTCACCCAGCGCCTCCTCGATATCCAAGTCGCATCAAACAGCACCTCGACCAAGGCAGACAACCTTGTTCTATACTATCGCTTCGACGAAAGCAGCGGCACCACGGCGGCAGATTCCGCGTCAAGTGGGACTGCCCATCCAGGCACGCTCAGCAGCGCCAGCAGCCTCATTTGGTCGCCCGCTGGCGGACGGACCCTGGGAGCGCTGAATTTCACCGCGAACGGCCTTTCCGTGCAGACGCCCGATGCAGACAACCTCGACAACACCAACCGCCTGAGCGTGGCGCTCTGGGTCAATCCCACGGCGGGCGCACTCGATGCCAATCCCCGCGGCCTGGTTTCCAAACGCAGCAGCAACAACGTTCAGGACTCATACTCGATCTATATGCAAAGCGGGCGGATCTATGCCCGCTTCAATGGCAGCAACTTTACCCTGAACACAACCGACCCGGTGCTCACCGGCGGCAACTGGACACATGTTGCCGCGGTTTACGACGGCACCAAGGCCGGAACATCCGGCTGCGTGACCATCTACATCAACGGCGTGGCCGCGCCCTTAACCGGCGCCAACGAAACCGACACCTCAATCGCCAACACCACGTCTGCACTGTTGATCGGACAGTTGGGAGGCAGCCCGACCTATACGTTCCTTGGCCTCATGGACGAAGTCCGCATTTACCGCAACCGCACTCTCAGCGCGGCTGATGTCGCCGATCTGCTGACCACTGACGCGCCTTGCCTGACGGTCACGGCTCCTGCCGGCGATCTGACTTCCGGGCAGGCGTTCGCGCTCGCTGCGAGCATCACGGATGGCGGCCTTGCGCCTTCGGCTGACGGGTTCTCCGTGCAATGGAGCAAAGTCGCAGGAAGCCCCAATGTGGCGTTTACCGCCCCCACTGCCTTGTCCACCAACGCCACGGCCACGGGCGCTGGGACTATCAGCCTGCGCCTGGCCGCAGACAACGGATCGGTCGCCACGTTTGTGGACGCCGGTTTTACCATTTCGGCATCCACTTTGAATTACGCGGCATGGGCCGCGCAGGTATCCTGGCCGGTCGGTGCTGACTCCAGCGCGTCCGGAGACCCGGACGGCGACGGCTTGGCCAATCTCTTCGAATACGCGCTCAACTTCGACCCGCTTACGGCGGATCCCGCAGCCAATCGTCCGTCAGTTTCCACATCGGGCGGGCACCTGGCATTGACCTTCACACGCGACCCCGCAATGAACACGCTGACTTACGAGGTTCAAACCAGCCCGGATCTCGGCGCAAACTCCTGGACGACCATCGCCCGTGCCGCCGCAGGCAGCACAACCACCGACGTCAACGGAGGGACGCTCAGCATCAGTGAGGCTTCCGCCGGAGATCTCCTCCGAGTCACCGTGGTCGATGCCGCCACCTTTGACGGCGTGCCACGACGCTTTTTGCGCCTCCAGGTGACCCAGCCCTGAGCAAAGCCCCCCTTTTTTTCCTCTTAACACAAATGACAACCTTCACCAAGACACTGCTCCCCGGAACCATTGCTCTCGTTACGACCCTCGTAGCGACCGCCGAATCCTACACTTGGTAAACCGGCCCGTATTGGCGGCGGTGGCGCCACCACCACCATCCAGGCCCACCCGCTCAAGAACCTCTATTTTATCACCACCGACGTGGGCACCCCCTACCTGCCGGGAAACGCCGGCCTGCTTTACGCCGTCGCCATGATGGCTGCCGGCTGGGACGGCGCGCCCGACCCGCACGCGCCGGGCTTTCCAGATGACGGCTCTTGGAACGTCCGCTATGAAGGTCTTAAAACAGCTCCTTGAGGAACTACTTATGTCTGACGACCTCTTATTTACCCGAAGCGGTGGCACCCCTTTTCGATGGAACAGCCAGAGCCGCCTCATTTGGCATCCCCGGGATGTCACGAATCATTACAGCACGCCCGACCAAGCCTTCTGCTATTTCCGCAAGGAATTGACTCTGGAGCAAAATCCACGACAGGCCCTGGCCCGCATGTTTGCCGATTCCCGCTACCGCCTTTGGATCAACGGAAATGAAATTTCCCGCGGCCCTGTCCGGAACGATCCGCGATGGCCTCTCGTTGATGAAGTGGACGTGACTGCGGCCCTGAATGCCGGACAAAATGTCATCGTGATTCTGGTCGCCTATTTTGGTTACCGGACCGGGCAAACCATCAGCCGCTATCCCGCGCTCATTTTTGAGGCCGACATCGATTTGGAAACGGGGCGCAGGGTCATTGCCACCGATGAAAGCTGGACCTGTCTGCCCGCCCCGGAATTTATTTTGGGTGCCCCGCGTATCAACGGATGCCAGCCCCGCATCGAGGTCATTGATACGGCTCGAAAGGTCTCCCGCATCCACCAGCCCGGCTTCAAGGATGGGCTCTGGGTTTCCGCCTGCACCCGCGATCCGGCCATGTCGCCATTCTGGCATTGGTCTCTCAACTATCTCCCTCCCTTGCAGCGCGGCTACTTCCCGATTCTGGAATCCTGTCAGCAAGGTGATTTTAGCGGCGGTCCCACAGGCCCCCATCCATTGCCCGCCCAGATCATCGAGGAACAGGCCTCCATCGTCCGGACCCACGCCGTGATGAAATTGCCACTCCTCTTCAAAGCTTGCGACGCGACACTCGGACGGACAGCAATCCTCGACGGCAGAACCATCGAGGCCGGCTATTTCCAAGCCTTGGTGAAGGCCGACGCCGAGACTGTGATCGATTTTCTATTCGGGGAATATCTCCACAAAGAAAACGTTCCGGTTGACCTGAACGCCAATCGGATCCTGGAGCGCCACATGATTCCCCCGGGGGAGCATCGCATTGAATCCATGTTCAACTGGCGGGCTGCTCGTTACGTCCAGGTTTTTGTGCGGAGCCGCAGAGACGTGAGCCTGATCGAAGCCGGATTCCAAACCCGCCATTACCCCCTTTCGGATCGGGCGGCGGTCAAAACAGGGGATGACCTGCTCGATTCGCTTTGGACCGCCTCCGTGAAAACGCTCCGACTCTGCATGCAGGACGGCCTGCTCGACTCGAGCAGCCGCGAGCAGCAGCAGTGGATGGGAGACGGGCGTCTGCAGGCTCTCTATTATTACTACATCTCCGGGGATTCACGCCTCCATCAGCGTCTGCTGGAATGCTTTGCCCAGTCCCAGGATTGCACCGGCATGACGACCTCCCGCTATCCGGACGACCATCACAACCTCCCGCCCATCCCTTCATTCTGCCTGCACTGGATTTCTTCGTTCGGGGAATATCATCGGCTGACCGGCGATCATGAAATGGTCCGGAAATGGTGGCCCAATCTCCTTCTCGGTATCCGCTGGTTCACCGCCTACGAAGATGATTCCGGGCTGCTCGCCAATGTTCCGGGCTGGTCCTTCATCGACTGGGGCAGCCGCGAAACGCCTAGAACCGCGAATGGCATCGCCCTCAATCTCCTCTACCTCGAGGCGCTGAACACCATGCTCGGCCTGTCCGCCAAAGTAGGCGACGATGCGGCGCGGCGATATTTTTCCGCGCGGATCGAGCGCCTGGGTTCGGACTTGCGCGAAAAGGCGTGGGACGAAAATTGCGGCGCCTACATCGACTACATCGACGGCGGAACAAAATGTGCGATCTTCAGTGAGCCGGTCAACGCCCTCGCCCTCCTGCATCTGCATGAACGACCTGAAGACCCACGCGCGATCTCGATTTTCAAATCCGTCTTCCCGGAGGACAGAAACTCTCGGGCAGTTTCGTGCAGTCCATTTTTCACCTACTTTGTCACGAAAGCCATGGCCCGGCATGGCCGTTTTGAACGGGCCCACCAATTCTTCAGGACCCGCTTTGGCCCGATGCTCCAGTGGGGAGACACCCTTTGGGAAAGATGGGTGATCACCGAGGATCTTTCGAGCGCCAGCCATGCCTGGTCTTCCGCCTGGTTGGCTTACGCGGTGGAATCCCTTGCGGGAGTCGAAACCCTGGCCCCCCACTCCCGCCGGATCCGGCTCACCCCCAATCTAGTGTAGTGTCTCGTAAATAGCTTTACGATGTGCTTGCCTTCTTTTTTCCCCTCGGCTGAGTGCATCCGGGTTTG